>SMUY01350427.1_pt1 | contig 22185 bp, 20 predicted proteins | sample 2456441 | NCBI WGS metagenome assembly SMUY01 (sample SAMN11095931, study PRJNA526329) | marine sediment metagenome | biome: Marine sediment; feature: Surficial sediment; material: Deep marine sediment; isolation source: Hadal surficial sediment | place: Pacific Ocean | collected 2014-11 | depth...
AGTTCTTTAATAACCGTATGGGATTCCTGGACAAAGGCACCATCAATTTCTCGTTCGATCACCTGATGATCGACTACAGCGAATTTCGTGATATTTCGAGGGGTGCGGTACTCGGAGACGAGCCGCTCTATCACCTGGACGCGAACATCATGCAGCTGTTCTTATCTTTCTGGTATTGAATGCGTTGCTCGTAGGAGCCCGGCCCACCGGGCGAGCGATGGCGGACAAGACCGCTCGACCAAAATCACTCGCAAGGGCGAGCTCCAGCGATGCTTTCCTACAATAATTATGCAGTTACAATGGTGCCTCCGGTGCATCATTGGTAGAGGCAGATTGATTCGATGTTCCTTACCATTGCGATTATTGCAGGACTCGCCGCATCGGTGGCGATACTGTACAACCGTCTCGTGCGGGATCGAAACCGTGTCGATGCTGCCTGGAGCGATATCGACGTGCAGTTGCAGCGTCGTCACGACCTGATCCCGCAAATTGTCAAAGCGGTCAGCCAGTACGCACATTACGAACGCGCGACACTGGAAGCGATTACGGTGCTACGTACCGAAGCGATGAAAATCACCGATGCCGCGGACATCGACTTGCGCAGCGAAAAAGAAGAACAGCTCGGCAAGGAAGTCCATCGTCTGATCGCGTTAGCAGAGAATTATCCGGATCTGAAGGCGAACGAGAATTTTCTGAATTTGCAAAACGAACTGGTGGCGACGGAGAACTATCTGCAGTTCGCACGGCGTTTCTATAATGGATCAGTTCGGCAGCTCAACACCCGCATAGAAACCGTGCCAAATAACGTCATTGCCGGCTGGTTCGGATTCACACAACGCGGATTTTTTCAGAAGGCATCCGATGACGTGGCGAATGTGCCGCTGGTCCAATTGGGCACCATAGAATGAAAAAATTCTGGCTCGCCTGCTTGTTGCTGACAACGGCGTTCGCGGCGGCGGATGAACGCATCCTCAGCTTCCACAGTGACATCATGGTCAAGCAGGACGGTTGGATAGAGGTTACCGAAACCATACGTGTCCGTGCCGAAGGGCAGCAAATTCGCCGTGGCATCTACCGTGATTTCCCGACCGATTACGAGGACGCCCTCGGCAACGAGTATCACGTGCGCTTTACACCATTGGCGGTTCTGCGAAACGATCGCGTCGAAAGTTTCAATTCCCAGGGTATGGGCAATGGCGTTCGCACGTATTTCGGCAGCGCAGACAGATTTATTGACACGGGCGAGCACACCTACACGTTTCGCTACGAGGTAAATCGAATAATTGGGTTCTTCGATGATAAAGACGAACTCTACTGGAACGTCACAGGAAGTGAGTGGAACTTCCCGATCGATAAGGCGTCGGCCACGGTGTCATTTGAATTCGACGTTCCACCGGACGGTTTCAGCTTATACGGCTATACCGGGCCGCAAGACAGCAAAGGGCAGGATTACCTGGCGACCATTGATGCGGCCGACAGGCCTTCATTTGAAACGACCAGGACTCTTGGCGTTTATGAAGGGCTGACGATTTCAGTTGCCTGGCCCAAAGGTTTTGTTGATGAACCGGGAGGCCTGCAGAAAGTCGGCTGGCTGCTGGCAGATAATCTGAATTTGCTCATTGCGGTCGCCGGGCTGATGGCGATGTTTAGTTACTACATACCCACATGGCGTAACTTTGGAAAAGATCCGGAGCCGGGCGTGATTTTTGCAAGGTACGAACCTCCCAAAGGTTTTTCACCGGCGTCGCTTCGCTACGTCGAAAAAATGTATTATGACGATGCGTCGCTCACGGCCGCGGTCGTCAGCCTGGCGGTCAAAGGCTATTTGCGTATTACTGAGTACGATGATGAGCATTCCTTGCTGCGCGTTGATCCCGGCGATAATCCTGCACCGCTTGCTACCGGTGAAAGAGAATTGCACGACGCGTTGTTCGAAGATGGCGATATCGTCATTCTCGACGACAAGTATCATGAATTGATCGGTGGCGCGCGCTCGGCGCACGAGCGTTCTCTGAAGCGGGATTACAAGGGTCGTTATTTTAGAACGAATGGCTTGCTCAACTTGCCTGCACTGTTTATCGGAATAAGTTCATCACTGTTTGCGTTGAAGGTTGCGCCGGGACCGACGTTCCTGGTTATCGTGTCTATCGTAGTTATGGCGCTTGTGCTGGTCGTCTTCGCTATCATCATGCGGCGGCCAACCGGTCTCGGCCGCCGTTTGCTCGATGAGGTCAGCGGCTTCAGAGAATATATGGAGATTGCAGAAAAAGATGAAATGAATCTCAGGAATCCGCCGGACAAGACACCAAAGCTGTTCGAAAAGTACCTGCCGTTCGCGCTGGCGCTGGGCGTGGAACAGCAGTGGGCAGAACGGTTTGCTGCGGTTTTCAGGGGTCTCAAGGGGCCGAACGGCACCGATTATCATCCAGCCTGGTACAACGGTTCCTGGGACAGTTTTAATCTGAGTTCGAATACCGCTAATCTTGCCAGCGGTCTCGGCAGCGCCATCAGCTCATCCGTCACACCACCGGGCTCGTCCTCGGGCGGTGGTGGTGGCGGTTCTTCCGGCGGTGGCGGCGGCGGTGGCGGCGGCGGCGGCTGGTAAGGGACCGTAAATTAAGGGGTCGGATCCCCTTTTGCCCAATTGAACAGCAGGCATGAGAATGTGTCTTAGCGAAAAGGGATCCGTCTCCTTTTTGCACTGTCCCCAAATTACTCTAACAAGGAATCGCCAGGTTTGAATCAGCACATCTATCAACGCCGGCCGGTCAACAGCGACGCCATTCCAGGCGTCATTTTCCTTTTGTTGATTGCCAATGGGCTGGTCTTCGCCGCACAGCAATTCCCGCTGTTTGCGGAGTTTTTGGGCAGATATTTAGCACTGTGGCCGCTCAAGTCCGTCCTGGCAGATTTCTACCCCTGGCAACTGGTGACTTACGGCTTCCTGCATGGCAACACCATGCACCTTGTTTTCAACATGTTCATGCTGTGGATGTTCGGCCGGGAACTCGAGCTCATGATGGGACGGCGACGCTTCCTGACCTATTACATGACCTGCGTCATTGGTGCAGGCATTGTCCAGTTGATTGTCACCGGCTTGCAGGGCAGCCCGTATCCGGTCGTCGGCGCCTCGGGAGGTGTGTTCGGATTGCTGCTGGCGTTCGGCATGGCGTTTCCGAATCGCATGATCATGTTGTTGTTTCCACCCATTCCGATGAAGGCAAAATACATGGTGGTGCTCTTCGGAATTCTCGAGTTGTACTTCGGACTTAGCGGCAGGGCGCCCGGAATTGCAAACTTTGCGCACCTCGGCGGCATGCTGTTTGGCTTCTTGCTGATTCGGCACTGGAAGAAAGCTCGCAGGAGATAGGCTTTGGAAAACATTATTGCGCTCGTTGCGGCCACTATTGTGCTGATACTGATCCCGGGACCGAACGTGGCCCTGATCGTCGCCAATAGTCTGCGCCACGGTATGAGAATCGGCATTATTACCTCACTTGGCACAACGGTCGGGATCGCGTTGCAACTGCTTATCGTCGTTTTGGGAATGGCGGCATTAATTGAGTCGATCGCGGACGCACTGACCTGGATCAAGTGGATCGGTGTGATCTATCTGCTGGCTGTCGGCCTGCGCACATGGAGTAAGCCGGCCCCGGATCTGTCGGACATCAAGGCGCAGGCTCGGACCCGTGCATTCTTGCGCGGTGTCGTCCTCGCGGTCATCAAAGCGTGCGCCTGGCTGGGACGCGTCGGCCACCTGCACAACAGGATCAGCGGCGGTTTTCTCGTCGGCGCCGGTGTGGGTCTGGCGCTGTCGCGCCGCAGCCTTTAGGCGCCGCTGGTCTGCGGCGATGTCCTGTCGCCCGCCGCTTTTGTTATTCTTGTACTCACGATTTTCAATAGCAGGCGGGGGCCTTCTCATGAGAATTTCGCCAAACGGTTTTTCGGCAATAGTTGCCGGACTCGCGATCATTCTGCTGAGCGCCTGCGAGCGCGAAGAGCCTGAAACGGCGGTAGGTGGCGGTGGCATCGCAATGGATGGGGACGATATTGCGGGCGTGGTGCAGAGTGTAGCTGGCCCGGAAGCCGGCGTGTGGGTGATCGCGGAAACCGGGGATTTCGCCACGCGGTTCGCCAGGATCGTCGTAACGGATGATGAAGGTCGTTACCTGGTGCCGGACTTACCGGACGCGAACTATCAGCTCTGGGTCAGGGGCTATGGGTTGCAGGACTCTGAAAAAGTGGCGGCCAGCCCGGGCGACAACATTGATCTTGCAGCGATCGTCGCACCCGATGCCGCGACAGCAGCGCAGGTCTATCCAGCCGCGTACTGGTACTCAATGCTGGGTTTGCCAACGGAAGAGGAAGTCGCGGATATCCCCGGTGGCCTGAATAATTACCTGATGTGGACCAAGAACATGGGCTGCGTCGGCTGCCACCAGATGGGTCAGAAGTCGACGCGCACGCTGCCGGACGGCTACGGTATTGAAGAAAGCTCCCAGGAGGCCTGGGCGCGCCGCATCGCATCGGGCCAGGCGGGCAACAGCATGGTGCGCATAGCTGCACAAGAATTGAAGGGGCTGCCGATCAAGTACCTGGCCGACTGGACCGATCGCATCGCGGCGGGCGAGTTGCCGGCGCAGGTTCCGGAGCGGCCTTCGGGCGTCGAGAGAAATGTGGTCGCAACCGTCAGAGACTGGTCGAGCCCTCATTTATACATGCATGACCTGTCCGGTACGGACCGGCGCAATCCGACGGTGAATAGCTATGGCCCACTTTATGGCGCACCTGAGCTCAGTACCGATGAAATGCCGATTCTCGACCCGGTCGCAAACGTCGCGATGGTATACCACGTGCCGGTGCGCGATGAGGACACGCCGACCAGTAATGAGGCACCGGTCGTCGCACCATCGCCTTACTGGGGCGACGAGCGCATCTGGGACAGCAAATCCAATATTCACAACCCGATGCTCGATCAGGATGGCAGGGTCTGGCTCACGGCACGCATTCGCGGGCGAAACAATCCGGATTTCTGCAAAGATGATTCCGCGCATCCCTCGGCCAGGGTTTATCCGATGCAACAGGCATCACGTCACCTGGCGGTGTATGACCCGTCGAACGGTCAGTATCAGTTCGTCGATACCTGCTTCAGCACCCATCACTTACAATTCGCCTATGACGACAACAACACCTTGTGGACCAGTGGTGACCGCAACGTTGTCGGCTGGCTGGACACCAACAAATTCCTCGCGACCGGTGACTCGGCGGCATCACAGGGTTGGGCGCCGCTGATTCTCGATACTAACGGCAATGGCGTGCAGGACGCCTGGACCGAGCCGGGTGAGGAACCGCAACCGAGTCTCGATACGCGCGTGCCGCGAGGTTTTTATGCAGTGATGCCGGAGCCGCGCGGCGATTCAATCTGGGGGTCAAATGCATTCTTTTATCCCGGCGCTATCACGCGCCTGACGCCGGGCGATAATCCGCCGCGCACCTCGCTCGCCGAAACCTACGAGCCGCCACTGCCGGGATTCGGTGTGCGCGGCGCGGACATCGACAAGAACGGCGTGGTCTGGGTTTCGCTCGGGAGCGGACATCTCGGCGAGTTCGACCGGCGTAAATGCAAGGGACCGCTGAATGGACCGGACGCAACCGGAAAACATTGTCCCGAAGGCTGGACTTTGCACGATCTGCCGGGACCCGGTTTCGCAGATTTGCCGCAATTCAGCGTCGAGTCGAGTTACTACACCTGGGTCGACCAGCACGATGCGCTCGGCCTTGGCGAAGACGTGCCCATGGCAACCGGTAACCTGTTCGATGGTATACACGCGCTGGTCGAAAATGAGTTCGTCACGCTGAGAATTCCATATCCAATGGGTTTTTATTCGAAAGGTTTCGAGGGCAGGATCGACGACCCTGACGCCGGATGGAAGGGCCGCGGCCTCTGGGTACCGAGCGGCGATCGCACGCCGTGGTTGAAGGAGGGCGGCAAAGGGTCGAAACCATTGGTTGTACATTTCCAGCTGCGGCCGGATCCACTGGCGAAATGAATTCTGAGCGAAAAAAACGATGCGCAAGCTCGCGAAAAGACACGATTGGGTAATCGACAGCCGGCTGGCATGAATCGAGCGTGGATTGCATCTCACCAGAAGTAACGCACTACAAATGAGAAAAGCCTGGCCCATTCTATTGTTGATACTGGCGGGACTGACGGCAGTGGCGCAGGACCCCTGGAGTAGTGAGGGTGAGCTGTCAACCGATTTGAGCTCGCATGCGGAGTTCGCTTTCACGCGCATCATCTTCAAATCCGGTTATTCGACACTACCTGGCCCCGGCAACACATCCTGGCGTGACTGGCCCGAGGCCGACGCGCATTTCATCAGGGGAATAAAGCGGCTGACGGCGGTCGATATCGAAGACAATAGTCGGGCAATCCTGCTGACAGATAAGCAGCTTTTTGATCGGCCGTGGATTTACGCGCTGGAGGTCGGGACCTGGCTCCTCACGCAAGCGGAGGCCGATAATCTTCGTGAATACCTGCTCCGTGGCGGCTTCCTGGTCGTCGACGATTTTCATGGCACCGTGCAATGGGCCGGATTCATGCGTTCGATGCACATGGTTTTCCCCGACCGTCCAATCGTCGATGTGCACGCGGAAGACGCCATCATGAGCATGCACTTCGATATCGATATGACCAGGCCGATTCCCGGTATCATGGCATTGCGTTATGGCGTCACCTGGGAACACGATGGTTATGTGCCTACATGGCGAGGCATTTATGACGACGATGGCAGGTTGATGGTGATCATCAACTTCAACGTCGATCTCGGCGACGCCTGGGAAATGGCTGACGAGCCCTGGTATCCCGAAAAGTACACGGCGCTCGCCTATCGCTTCGGTATCAATTACGTCCTGTATGCAATGACGCACTGATGAACTTTTCCCGGTTTGTTGCTTCTTTCGTTTGTGTTGTGCTCGCAGCTTGTAACGCATCACCATCGGCCGACGGATACCGCGATCTCAACAAGAACGGCAGGCTTGACGTCTATGAAGACGTAACACAGCCCGTGGAAACCAGGATCGACGATTTGCTTTCGCAAATGTCGGTGACTGAAAAAGCCGGCCTGATGTTCATCAACATTGCAATCGTCAATGACGACGCTTCACTGGAGTACATCTCCGGCTCTGGACCCGAGCGGTGGGCGCCGCTGCCGAATATCGATGGTCAAAAACTGAATCACTTCAATGTCGGGAGTATTCCCGACGATCCAGCCGTGTTCGCAAGGTGGCAGAACAACCTGCAGCACTACGCTGAAATGAATACCCGGCTCGGCATTCCCATAACGATCGCCTCCGATCCACGCCACCATTTCAGTACTAACATATACGCGTTTTCTTCGACCGGCTTCAGTCAGTTTCCGGAAACGCTCGGACTGGCCGCGATCGGGAACATCGGGCTGGTCGAGCGATTTGCAGATATCGTCAGGCAGGAATATGTCGCCGTCGGTATGCGCCTCGCATTGCACCCGCAGGTGGATCTTGCAACCGAACCTCGCTGGGCGCGCATCAACGGCGGCTTTGGCGAGGATGCGCAACTGAGCGCCGATATCGCCGGTGCATACGTCCGTGGCTTGCAAGGCGATAGTCTGTCTGCGACCAGTGTCGCCGCGATGACCAAGCATTTCCCGGGTGGAGGACCCCAGGCCGAAGGACTGGATCCGCATTTCGTCTTTCACAAGGGACAGGTCTATCCGGGCGGGATGTTCGATTACCACCTGCTGCCGTTCGCAGCAGCGATCGAGGCGGGAACCGCAGCCATCATGCCTTACTACGGCGTGCCTGCCGGTCAGACCAGCGAGGATATCGGCATGTCCTTCAACAAGGACATCATTAGCGGGATGCTGCGGGGAAAATACGCTTACGACGGCGTGGTTTGCGCAGACTGGGGAATTATCACAGACAGAACCATGAGCAACGGTTACCTGTGGCCCGGCCGGGCCTGGGGCGTCGAACACTTGAGCAGGGCACAGCGCATCAGGAAGGCACTGGATGCCGGCATCGATCAGTTTGGCGGTGAGACGGCGTCAGACCTGGTCGTCGACCTGGTCGCATCGGGCGAGTTGTCCGAAGCGCGGATTGATATCTCGGCACGACGCATCCTGCGAATGAAATTCGCGCTTGGCCTGTTTGATGACCCGTACGTGGATGTCGATGCGGTTGCAGCGCAAGTCGGCACGGCGGAAGCAAGACTTCTCGGTCACGAATCACAGATGAGGGCGATGACTCTGCTCAAGAACCCGAACGCCGAATCCAAACCCGTTTTGCCCCTGCTGACCGATTCTTTAAGCGTTTATGCCGAGGGCATCGATACAGCCGCGATCTCGCCATACGCCAATATCGCAAACTCTCCCGAAGAAGCGGATGTGGCCATCCTGAGAATCAACACGCCATGGTATCCAGTCGAGTCTGATAATCCATTTGCAAAAACGTTTCATCACGGAGACTTGGACTTCAAAGGAGAGCGCAAGACTGAAATCCTCGATCTCCTGCAAACGGTGCCAACAATCGTCGTTATATATCTCGATCGGCCGGCGGTTATTCCCGACATCGTGAAAAATGCAAGTGCAGTGATCGCCAACTACGGGGCCAGCGACCGGGCAGTTGCCGAAGTACTATTCGGCATCGCCAAACCGGAGGGCAGATTGCCGTTCGAACTCCCCTCATCAATGGAAGCAGTGCGCAAACAACATGCGGATGTGCCCGGCGACAGCGAGAATCCGCTATTCGAAAGCGGGTTCGGTCTTGCCTACCAATAGCAGCGATAGACGGCGTCTGATGGGACAGACCTTGATCACGCTCTGCCCGACGGACCAACTTACGTAGCGTCTCAGGTGCACAAGCAATCTTGTCCGAAATCGACTGCGACGCACTCCATTACAAATTGTGTTCGCCCTGTTGCTCCCGGGACAGTCGGGGCGGTTCGCAACGCGCACTAAAATCAAGAACGGCCCCCAAACAGGGACCGTAGTTACGCTCGACGGTCAAGAGATCGCTCTCAAAAATTGAATCTGAATAACGTGGCTGGCTTGGTTCTTTCCGAAGGCAGTTCCTGCAGATCCATCTGCCTGCGCATCAGGTACTCGTCGCTCGGATCATATCCCCATTTAATTCTGGAGAGGTTCTCTTCGGTGGCAGCCTTTCGCCAATCGTACTCTTCTTGATCTTCCTGCATTTTGTAAAAATCTTTGAGCAGCTGTGCCCGCACCGGGTCCTCATATTCCTTGTCGATCCGCCTCCGGGCACCCGGTTTCGGCGCGATGACTATGATTTCTTCGATTGTCTCGCCGTCATCGGCCGGTTCTTCGTCCGCTTCCTGGGCAGGTACAGCGACGCCGATTAGCGCAACAAGCGCAGCGGCCATGCCGAATGGGTAAAGGACGAATTTTCGCATAACAGACATTATTTGCTCACATTCGGTACCCAGTCGATAGTCTCGAACCAATAGTCATGCGTCGTGCCGAGCCACTTATCCGTCTGCCGGGCTACGACCCAGGCATTGAGAAAATTCAGGAGTTGCTGCTCGCCCTTCTTCACCGCAAGGCCCTCGCTCGATGCCATGATGGGCTCTGACAACGGCACGTCGACTTTGCGGGCATTCATCAGCGCCAGAAAATTTATCTCGGGCTCGCCCGCAACATATGCATGCGCACGGTCTTCGAGAATCTCTTTTTCCGCAAGTTGATTGGTGGGATAGACCTTGAGAGTCGCACGCTCAAAAAAAGTTCGGGCTACACTATGGGCGAGCGTATCGGTGACGACCGTGATGACGAAGCGCTCGTCATTGAGGTCTTTCAACGACCTTACGTTCTTCGTCTTGTCTTTGTTGGTCGCAATGCTGATACCCGATCTCGCAAGCGGCTGGCTGAAGTTTACCTGCAGGGCCCGCCGCGGTGTGATCGCCATGCCACCGGCAATTACGTCTATCTTGCCCTGCTGAAGCGCGGGTATGAGTTTCTCAAACTCATAGACCGTAAACTCGGGTTTTACGCCCATGTCTGATGCAATCTTCCTGGCGACCTCGATTTCGAAACCGATCAATTCGCCCGATTTTGTCTTCATGGTCCACGGAACGAATTCTGCAACGCCAACGCGGATCGTGCGGTTGTAAAGAATGTCATCAAGCACATCAGCTTGAGCTAACGGCGGAAAAACCAGGACAAGTAACGACAGTGCCTGACCAAGGAGTTTGAGTCTCACCATTATTGATCTCTCGGTTCGTAGGACTTAAGCGGCTTGTAAGCGTAACATTCTTTATGAAGCTTTATTCAGTTGCCCAGCGTCGATGTTCGAAAATTTCGGCTGAAGCCGCTCCCACTAGGTTTTGCGGCCCCGGTGACGTGAGGCAAAGAGGGCCGCACCGAATCCGATGAATACCATTGGCAGGAACGGAACAATGAGTTCCAGCCATGAGCCGATTTCCGAAGCTGGTAGCAGTTCAAAAACAATCGGGCCCCAGGAGTTGCCAAATGCGGCCAGGTACAAGCCCATCAAGACCAATGCGATGGCTATAAGTAGTCGGGCAGATTCGACTATGGGGTTGCTGTCAGATTGGTTCGCCATCGCCATTGAATTATTTACGATATTGGAAACAAAGGTTGCTTGTTGCGTTTGTCAGTCGGGCGGCCAAATTTCGTATTGCTTGAGGTCGTCGGTAATTTCGTGCCACACAGCTTTGGAGCCAACGAACTGATGATATCCCGGAGGGCGGGAGGGATCGCCGTCAACCGTGCCCATACATACGTACAGGGTTTCGGGTTCTGGCTTAAAGTCCACCAAAATATTTGAACCGCATTCAGCGCAGAATACCCGGTCGCTGGTTTCCGACGACGCGTACGTCTTCAAATCAGCCTCACCGGTTACATAGCGAAATTTGTCCCGGGAAACGCCGGCGAAAGTGGCATAGGCGGCACCATGTAGCCGGCGGCATTGCGAACAATGGCAGTGGCAAAAGTCCGTGATGTCGTCATCGACCTCGTAGCGTATGCGCCCGCATTCGCAACGTCCGTTAATCATATTAGCTCTCCTCCTGTCAATTGGCCCCACCGGCTATGTGCGGATAATTGCAGAGTCGTCCTCGCTCAGCAGTGCATCCTTTTCCTCAAGCAGTTCGTCGCGCCATTGGCTGACATTCACGTCGATAGCTGCGAAGCCACCAATCCAGACGAGCTCATCCCAAAAGTGCAACCAGTGTGACAAGCTGGCCCAATATATGCCGAATGCTATGAGTGTCAAATACAGGAAAACCTTGAGTGCGTTTCCTGTGGATATCAATGCTCCTCCGGTTATGCCCCGGCTTTGCAGTTGCACAACAATCTCGATCGCAAGCAAGATTTGCAGCCAACAACCACTTCGATGAGATCGACCCACGCCAGATCTCTCTCGAGGCTCAGTCCCGCCATGTCACTGACCACCGGATCCTGCGCAAGCCAGTAGAACTGGGATTCGCCGGACAACTCGCCACACGTCTCGTCAGTAATATTCGTGTACTCAAGATTGATAATCAGCAGTGTGTAAACTGTCCATTTGACGGCCTGCTGAATTTTGTGAATGTTCGAATCGGCGCTAACCGCCGGTTGTTGACTCATTGGTGCCGGGTTACTGCAATCACATGCATGAATCATACTGATACACTTGGTGTCGACGTATCCACGCCTATACGCCTACACGCATGGACGGTGCGAGAAGCGCTATCTTCGCGAATAGTCCGGACGATAACTCTATGCCAAATCCTCAATCGCCTATTTTAGAGAGTAAGCTCGTCAACAGCTGGAATCTTTTCGGGCTCATTGTTATGCCGATGTGTATTACCGCTGCAATCGCAATGACACGAGTCGACTTATCCAACCCTTTGGGTATCTCCGCGATGATTCAGTTCTCGGTTCGACTTGCCGTTCCGTGGTTGTTCATTGCTTTTGCTGCCTCGTCGCTCGCCGTGGTCTTTCCGGGCTCGTTTAGTCGATGGCTGCTTCAAAATCGTCGCATCATCGGCCTCTGTTTTGCCACTGGAATGGCGTGGCAGTTATTCTTTATATTGTGGATGGTTATCGGGTTTTGGGACTATTACATCGAAGAAGCTTACAGCTACTTTGATTTGGTAGAGCAAGTACCCGGCTATCTGTTGCTCATTGCGATGTCGGTAACCTCATTCCGATTCGGGCGCAGGAGATTAAACGCACGGCAGTGGAAAATACTGCACAAGGGAGGAATTTATTTTATTTGGGGCGTCGTCTGGAGTACCTATTGGTTCGAACTCTTTTACTACGAAGACGTTCAGGTCATCGACTATGCATACTACTGGATCGGGTTTGCGGCCTGGGGGATACGTATGTTGGCTTGGACCAGGAAGCGAGTCCTGCAGCCCGCAATCTAGCCAACCGAGCACTTTTATAGTCGATCCTTGATCTGGTAATACAGCATGCCGAGCGCGACCATCGGTTTGTTGAGCCAATGCGCGCCTGGAACAATGAATGGTTTGACGTTCGCGAACAGATCAAATTGTTCAACCGTACCGGCGACTGCATCCGCCATGATCCGGCCCGCCAGGTGTGTGACATTTACGCCGTGGCCTGAATAGCCCTGGCAATAGTAAATGGAGGGAGAGATCCGGCCTAGCTGCGGCACCCTGTTGATCGGAACTCCGATGGTACCGCCCCAGGCATAGTCGATTCCGAGGTTCGCCAGCTGTGGATATATTTTCAGCAGTTTCGGTTGCAGCATCTTTTTGATAACTTCAGGATCACTGCCAAAATAGTTGCAGCGGCCGCCAAATAGCAGCCGCTTTTCAGCGCTGAGTCGGAAGTACTCCAGTACAAAATTCGGATCACAAACAGCAAGGTCTTTTGGGTTGACAGTCCTTACCACTTCCTCGGAAAGTGGTTCCGTTGCGATGATGAAGCTGTTCACGGGAAACATGATGCCGCGTAGCTTTCGTTCAAGCGTGTGATAGGCGTTGCCTGCAATGACAACGGCGTCGGCGGTTACGAAACCTTGTTGTGTCACGACTCGTGGTCTACTGCCTTTCTCTATGTTGAGGACAGGTGACTGTTCGTAAATCGTTGCCCCTTGTAATACCGCCGCCCTCGCTTCGCCAACGCACATATTCAGTGGGTGTAAATGGCCGTTAGCCATGTTCAGGAGTGCGCCGACATAGGCGCTCGTGCCGATTATCTCCCGCGTCTCATCCTTCGATAACATCTTGAATTCATGAGGGAAGTTGTCTTTCCGGAGTCGCTCGTGATCGGCTTCAAGGTCGCGTACATGTCTTTCTTTGATAGCAACGTCAAGGTAGCCGAACTTCAAGTCACACTGGATTCCGTATTTCCGCACACGCTCCCGAATGATGTCGTGCCCGGCCCAGCGCAACTCCCTGAATACGTCGTCGACATCCTTGCCGAGATACTTCGCAACGTTTTCCTCGCCGGAAATACCGCCGATAATTTGACCGCCGTTGCGACCGGATGCTCCCCACCCAACTCTGTTGGCCTCAACGACATGCACGTTGTAACCGCGCTCAGCCAGATGTAACGCCGTGGAGATTCCCGTAAAGCCGGCCCCAATTACGCAGACATCCGCATTCTGCTCTCCCAGCAACGGCGCGAAGTCGGTGACGTCGTTGACGGTGGCTGCATAATAGGAGCCTGTGTGGGCTTGCGGTTGCATGCGGCCCCGATCTTGTCCTAGTGGGGCTTCCGCAACTGTGTTCGACGGTACTGGGCTGGAGTTTGCGCGACGTACTTCTTGAAAGCAGCGTAGAACGCTGAATTGGAATTAAATCCGACTGTGAATGCAATGTTCAATATGGCAGAGCTTTGGCCGTCGATCCTAACCAGCAACTCTCTGGCATGTTCGACCCTGTATTGATTCAGGTAATCAAAGAAACTCATGCCGAATCCGGAATTGATGACCTGTGACAGGTGGTTGACCGAACAATTAACAGTCTCCGCGAGCTTTGGTAGCGTCAGGTCAGGCCGGAGGTATGCCTGTTGCGACTGCATGATATGTTTGAGCCGGCCTTTGTACTCGAGCAATTGTTCGTCATTCAACCCAGACTTTGCGTACTTGTGTCCTCGCGTCTGGCCAGGATTCAACTGAGCGTGTGTTGAAGCCTGGCCCATGCCGGGAATATCGTAGTAGTCGGTAATCGTCATAGCCGCATCGCCATGCAGGGTCATGAATTCCGCCCCGCAATAGGCGCTCGGGGATCTACTTTTTTCGGCGTTCTCGAACGGACAAACCTTGTATTGAAACGCTATAGTTTCTCCGTTCGTCAGGATATCCCCAGTCAACTCATACTGGTGTTGGTATTTGGAGAAAAAGTCGCTCAGGTTTGTAATCAGTTCATCGTGCGAACTTTGTACGTTCTCCGGGATGTCGCAGTAGATACCGTCAGCGGTGAGATGGTCCGCAACGCCTTTTGGATCGTGGTGGTTCCAGGCGTCAAAATAACTTTCCACAAATTTTGTCGCGTGCATCAGAGCCTCCGACACCCGATTATACATCCTATCGCAGGTCTACGAGAGATGTCATTTCAAATTGAGCTCTTAGATTGGCATAGTTGTGGGCGTGGTGAAGGCGGTTGGCGCGATCAGCACGGGCGATGGGGTAAGGGTAGAACTTTAACGAAACGCCAGCCTCGCTTGTTCGATCGTTGGACTGAACCAGAATCAGTAATCAAGCGGCGGCGTTGCGCGCGCCCGGGCTGGTGCCCAGAACGGTTTTTGCTTGCGTGTGCATTTGACCACCCGGCTGTACTGGCGAAGTTCTTTTTCGTAGTAAATTTCGGCCCACAGCTCACCTTTAAGGTGCTCTGTCTTGATCATGGCCAGAGCGATGTTCGCCTTTACCGCAGGTGACCACATGGCCGAGGTAACGTAGCCAATTTCCTTCGTGCAACGCTTACTCTTATAGACGTATGAGCCTTCGGCAGGCTTATTGCCTTCGATATCGAGTTTGGTCAAGGTGTATTTCGATCCGCGTTGTTTTTCTCTCAATAATGCGCTTCGACCGTTGAAATGTGGCTTGTTGAAATCGACCAGCCAGCCCAGGTTCAATTCGAACGGCGTCTGGTCATGCTCGAAGTGAACGGTCCTGAGCGCCTCATTGAATTCCATCGCGGGCATAATGAACGCGGCCTCAAGCCGGGCCATATTTGTCGCAGCCTCACCGTAGGGTTGTATGCCGAAATTCTCGCCCGCGGCATAGAGCTCATCCCATAGCTCGAGGGCGAGGGCAGGCCGGATCCACAGTTCATAACCGAGATCGCCGGTGAATCCCGTGCGCGATACCATGAGTGTGTCGCCATGAAACGGAAATCGCATGATGTCGAACGCTTTTGCAGTGTCGATGCCGATCAGCCCCATGTTCTTGAGCACGGCGCACGACGTTGGTCCCTGCAGTGAAAGTGCGGCAAGCTCATCGGTCACATCCGTAACACTGACATCATCGAACCCGAATACGCTTTTCTCCAGCCAGGCACTGCAAGGGCTGCCACATGTCAGCATGAATTCGTCGCTGGACAGCCTGAATATCGTTCCGTCGTCGATCATGCGGCCTTCGTCGGTACACCAAACGCAGTAGGCAACGCGATTGAGCCCGATCTTCGCAACATCCCTGGTCACCATGCGGTTCAACATGGCTTCGGCATCACGACCCCGGATTTCATATTTCTGCATCGGACAGATGTCGTAAGTACCACAGGTATTTCGAACGCAAAAATACTCGTACTCCGCGTCGTAGTAATACTCAGCGAATTTGTAGCCGTTCCACGCAGCCCAGGCATTGCGGATGTTGAGGACCTCCTGCCTGGGATAGAAAGGAGATAATTTCAGGCGTTCGCCGGCGTATGGGTCAGTCGTATTCATTTTTATTCGTCGTAGAAGTCGTCTTCTGGAACGGTATTCGGTCGTCGCAGGTCCATGAGTATTTCACGCGCCGCGTTGGCGCCACATGCGGAGGAAACTCCGCCTCCTGGATGTGTCGAAGAGCCACACATGTAGAGGTTTCTGACCGGCATGCGGTATTGCGCATAACCGGGGAAAGGCCGGTTGAAAAACAGCTGATCAATCGTTAGTTCTCCCTGGAAAATATTGCCCTCAGTCAATCCTATCTCCTGTTCCATTTCATGCGGCGTCCGAACCTCCATGTGTACGATCAGGTCCTTGAACCCTGGACTGTATCGTTCGATTTTGTCGATGACAGTCTGGCCAAACTGATCGCGTTTTTCCGGTGTCCACGGCCCACTGCTAAGTTCCGTCGGGCAGTACTGCACAAAATTGGACATCCAGTGTTTTCCGGGAGGCGCGACAGTTGGATCCCAGGCCGACGGTATGACTGATTCGACAAACGGATCATCGGACCAGCGGCCACGCTTCCAGCAATCGTAAGCTCGTTCCATGGTTTCCAAAGATCCCGTGAAGGCCAGTCCGCCGCGATTGACGTAGCGGTTTTCCGGTACACCGGTAAATTTCGGCATCCCCGACAGCGCGATATTGACCTTGCCGGACGAACCACGAATCTTGAAGTTGCGAGCTTTCTCGTAAATGCCTTCCGGCAAGTCGTTCTTGTCCATGATGCGAGTAAACGTCCGCTTCGCATCCAGGTTCGATACGACAATGCGTGCCCTGATTTCGTCTCCGTTTTCCATTACGACGCCGACCGCCTTGCGGTTTTTCACCAGCACCTGCTGCACACCAGCGTTGGTTCGAATCTCTCCACCGTGTTCGATCAGAGCGCCTGCAATGGCATCTGAAATGGCGCCCATACCGCCGCGTGCGAGACCCCACGCACCGATGCTGCCATCGACATCGCCCATGACATGGTGCAACAAGATATACGAGGAGCCGGGCGAATAAACACCGAGCGCAGTACCGATAATGCCCGGGCTGGCCATCGCGGCCTTGATCATGTCATTCTCGAAATAGTCTTCGAGAAACTCGGCTGCGCTCATCGTGAAGAAGCGGACATATTCGTATATTTCCTTTTCACCCAGAGCCCAGAATTGCTTGCCGAGAAAAAGCAGTTCCCGGATATCGCGCGGCCGAAACGACGTCGGATCGGGCGGCGTGCGTAGTAATGTTTTGCGGATGAATTGTGAGTAGCGAGTCAGATCCGTTTGAAAGCGATGCATCGCGTCTGCATCGTGCGGTGAGTGGCGCTTTAATTCACGCTGCGCTGCCTCTTCGTCGTGATAGGCAAGCAATCTCTCTCCCCCGTCACTGAAGTTTACGGTTCCGAGGTAGGGAACCAGTAGCAAGCCGTGCCGGCTGAGGTCCAGGTCGCGGTGCAGAGCCTGCCGCATCATGCTGCAGACATACGAGCAACTCGAGTAGATCCAGCCCTTGTGGAGTTCCCGCGAAACAGACGCGCCGCCAATATAGTCATTCTTCTCCAGCACAACGACGTTCAGTCCGGCCTTCGCCAGGTAGGCGGCATTCGTCAGTCCATTATGACCTGCGCCGATAACGATTGCGTCGTAGTTACTCATCGCAGGATTTCACGAGCGGCGTTATGTCCTGCGCCTCCCATGATGCCGCCGCCCGGATGGCAGCCCGCACTACACAGGAACAGACCGGGTATCGGCGTACGGTATTGCGCGGCTTCATAAGTCGGTCGCATCATGAGCATTTGATCCATGACCAGTTCAGTATGATGCCAGTGGCCCCCAGTCACACGATAGTCTCGCTCGAGGTCAAATGGCGTAAGAAATTCCCGATGAATTATTTGCTCACGAATGCGCGGCGCATATCGAGCAATAGTGTCGATGCTCCGTTCGCAAATCAGGTCACGAGCCGCGTTGGTCCATCCCCCCTTTAGACGATATGGCACGTACATGACGTGAGCCGACAGTACATGTTTCCCGGCAGGCGCGAGTGACGTGTCGTGCACACTTGGAACTACAATTTCCATGACCGGTTTTGCCGGGCACTCACCATATTTAGCATCGTCAAATGCGAACTCAATCGCGTCCATATCCGGTGCAATTATCATTCGACCATTGGGTTGCTGAAGTCCGTCGAACTCCGGCAAGCCATTCAGTGCGAGGTGCAATTTTGCGACATAGCCGTCGCAGCGCAATCGCCGAATTCGGTTCGTGAAGCCAATATCGAGATGCGCGACGCCGACCAGGTCAAGAAAGGTCCTTTGTGGATCGGTGGCCGAGATAATATTATCAGCCTCGATCCTTTCGCCGTCGACCAACTGTATGGCCTTCGCAACCAGGCCATCGGCGTTCCCGTCAATCAATATTCGACTGACCGTGGTACTGATTCTTATTTCGGCCCCAAATGATGTGGCCGATGCACATAAGGATTCGACCAGGCCATTAACCCCGCCTGCCGGAATTGCATGGCTGCCCCTGGATGCTCCAGCCATGCGATATAACGTCGCGAGCACTGCGCCATTTGGCGATCGCGGCGCCAATTTCGAACCGATGAGTCCGTCCCAGCTTAGCGTTGCCTTGAGGATGTCATTGTCAAAATACTCATCCATCAGGTCGCGGGCTGGAAGCGAGACAATTCGTAGAAATTCCCGCATATCTCTCTTGCCGATACGGCGAATTTTGAGACCAATGTATGCGAAGGTCATCATTTCGGCGAGGCTGTTGTTGCCGATACGCGGCATCGTTTTGAGCCAGAAAGGCTTTAGCACACCGGCAAAACGGTGCATGAGTCGCAGATAGCACTGATAGGAATCCGCGTCGCCGGCACTAGTGCCGCTCAAAGAGTCTTGGCGCAAGATAACATGCTCTCTGTTGGCACTTAGCCCGACAGTTGGTAACGTATTCGCTGTTGTCTCATAACCATGTGACGCAAGTTTGAGGTCGCTGGCAATTTTCTGAGAGAAGTGGCTGACTGTGTGTGCGACCGACGTGTGAAAACCGGGATGGAATTCGCGGCTTGCACCAAGGCCTCCTGGTGTGCCGGATGCTTCGAGGACGAGCACGCGCTGGCCGCTCTGCGCTAAATAGGCAGCGCAGATCAATCCGTTGTGTCCTGCCCCAATAATGATCGAGTCGTAGCGATCCACTTTGGCATACCGTTTTTTTTGTTTACTACGCCACCCGAACGCTAGTCAACGCAGGCCAGCATGACTTCCGCGCCTATACGCTTTAGGCACGTCCGTCACTCACTCGCTATGCGCTAACAGCTGCAGCGTACCCAGCCGGTTCTTAGGCTACCGTTTATTGATGGACTCCAGCAGAGCATTCAGGGTAGCGCTCGGCCGCATGGTATTTTCTGTCATTTCCGGATCCGGGTGATAGTAGCCACCGATATCGATTGGATTACCCTGGGCCGCATTTAGCTCGTCCACAATTTTCGCTTCGTTATCCCCAAGCTGCTTTGCAATCGGCGTGAATTGAGCGCTCAGATCGGTGTCATCCGACTGCTCGGCGAGCGCCTGTGCCCAGTACATGGCGAAGTAATAATGACTGCCCCGGGTATCCAGTTCGTTAACCTTGCGCGAGGGCGACTTGTTGTTGTCCAGGAATTTGGCATTGGCATGATCGAGCGCCTCCGCCAGCACACGGGCCTTTTCGTTCCCCGTCTTCTCTGCCAGGTCTTCGATTGAAACCGCAAGTGCCAGAAATTCGCCTAAGGAATCCCAGCGCAAATGTCCTTCGGCGACAAATTGCTGAACGTGCTTCGGCGCGGACCCGCCCGCACCGGTTTCGTACAGCCCGCCTCCCGCCAGTAGCGGCACGATGGACAGCATCTTCGCGCTGGTGCCCAGTTCGAGTATTGGAAACAGGTCAGTCAGGTAATCGCGCAATACATTGCCGGTGACCGAAATCGTATCTTCACCATCCTTGACACGTTTGAGTGTCGCGCGCATCGCCTCGACGGGCGACATGATCTGAATATCGAGACCGTCCGTGTCGTGATCCTGCAAATAGCGATTGACCAGCCCGATCAGGCAGGCATCGTGTGCACGTTGCGGATCCAGCCAGAAATAGGTTGCAAAACCCGTCGCCCTGGCGCGATTGACAGCCAGTTTGACCCAGTCCTGGATTGGCAGGTCTTTCGTCTGGCACATGCGCCAGATATCGCCGGCCGCCACCGAATGTTCAAGCAAAGCGTTGCCGGACGCGTCAATGACTCGAACTGTACCGGTCGCATTGATCTCAAAAGTTTTGTCGTGAGAACCGTATTCTTCTGCCTTCTGAGCCATCAGGCCGACGTTGGATACATTGCCCATGGTTTGCACATCGAAGGCGCCGTGTTTCTTACAAAAAGCGATCACTTCCTGGTAGATGCCGGCATAGCAGCGGTCGGGAATCATAGCGCGCGTGTCATGCAGCTGCCCATCCGGTCCCCACATCTGTCCCGAAGATCGAATGGCCGCAGGCATTGACGCATCGACGATCACGTTGCTTGGCACATGCAGATTCGTAATGCCCTTGTCAGAATCGACCATCGCGAGGGCAGGGCGGGAATCGTAGACAGCCTGAATGTCTGCCTCGATTTCCGTTCTCTGCGCGTCCGGCAATGCGGCGATCCTGGCATAGACATCACCGATACCGTTGTTTGCCTCTACACCGAGCTCGGCAAACAAAGCGGCGTGCTTTTTGAATACATCGCGGTAGTACACGGTCACCGCGTGTCCGAACATTATTGGATCGGAAACTTTCATCATCGTGGCTTTGAGATGCAACGAAAGCAGCACATTATCTTTCCGGGCGGTTTCAGTTTCCTGTTCGAAGAATTCACGCAGCGCATTGCAATTCATGACCGCGGCGTCGATGACCTCGTCAGCCTGTACCCGGGTTTTCTCTTTCAGGACGGTGACCCGACCGTCGTCAGCGACCAGTTCGATTCTGACATCGCCGGCTGTCTCAACAATCGTCGACCGTTCGCTAGAGTAAAAATCACCATCGTTCATGTGCGTGACTTCGGTCTTCGACCCGGAACTCCATTCACCCATGGAATGTGGATTCCTTTTCGCGTATGCCTTCACCGGTGCCGCCACTCTGCGATCGGAATTGCCTTCACGCAGGACAGGATTCACGGCGCTGCCGAGCACTTTCGCATAGCGAGCGCTGAGCTCTTTTTCGGCATCGTTTTTCGGCTCTTCCGGATTATCCGGCAGATCGTAGCCCTGCGACTGGAGTTCACTGATGGCGGCTGTGAGTTGCGGAATCGATGCGCTGATATTCGGCAGCTTGATGATGTTCGCGCCGGGTGTCTGCGCGAGTTCACCCAATTCGGCGAGCGCGTCAATTTGTTTCTGGTCGTCAGTCAGCCTGTCCGGGAAACTGGCAATGATTCGCCCGGCCAGTGAAATGTCCCTGGTTTCGACCACTACCCCAGCGGCCTGCGTGAAAGCCTTGATGATCGGCAGAAGCGAGTAGGTTGCCAGTGCGGGCGCCTCGTCTGTCTCTGTATAGATTATTCTTGAGCTGCTCATGCTGTCCTGCTGATTGACTGCTGCACTTAAGATAAATCCACGCCGCAGCGCCGGCCTTTAGCCGGCACCACGGGCGGATTTGGTGGGCCCGGTAGGGTGAGCCGGCATAAGACGAAGCACTGCTTCGTCCCGGCGAACGCCCTCGCGAATAGCGGGGGCTGGCATAGTCCTACTTATAGCCTGCCTTCGTGGCCTGGCGGTGAGTATTCGTCACGCCAGCCTCATTGTATGGTGGGCCCGGTAGGGTGAGCCGGCATAAGACGAAGCACTGCTTCGTCCCGGCGAACGCCCTCGCGAATAGCGAGGGCTGGCATAGTCCTACTTATAGCCTGCCTTCGTGGCCTGGCGGTGAGTATTCGTCACGCCAGCCTCATTGTATGGTGGGCCCGGTAGGACTCGAACCTACGACCAAGGGATTCACTGGTCCCATTCATTTCTGAATGGAGCGGACTATCTCATCACCCTCAACCGGATTGTTAGGGGCGGGACGCTCTAGCCTGTTATTAAGAACACTCCAGTTCCCAGGTAGTCTCTGCACCTTCCGGAGGTGTACCTCCGGCTTGGCTCAGGATTGCCATCAGCCGAGCTGTTAAGGTTTCCCTGAATTCATCCCGTTCACTTTGCGCCTTTCGACGCAAACGCACCGTTTTCCTTGATGAGTCCCCTGCTCTAACCAGCTGAGCTACAGGCCCATATAGTGGGAGCGGCATTCTAATCCGGAAT
>SMUY01144567.1_pt1 | contig 22145 bp, 21 predicted proteins | sample 2456441 | NCBI WGS metagenome assembly SMUY01 (sample SAMN11095931, study PRJNA526329) | marine sediment metagenome | biome: Marine sediment; feature: Surficial sediment; material: Deep marine sediment; isolation source: Hadal surficial sediment | place: Pacific Ocean | collected 2014-11 | depth...
AAGTCACATCAGACCAGCCGGCTTCATACGTGTCGAGCGAAGCCCACCGGCTCCTCCTGACTCCTGCCTCCTGACGCCTGACGCCTTCGGAGCTCACAGGATCAGCATCGCGTCGCCGTAGCTGTAGAACCGGTAGCCACATCGTACCGCCTCGGCATAGGCGGCCAGCACCCGCTCCCGCCCGGCAAAGGCGCTGACGAGCAACAGCAGCGACGACCGGGGTAGATGAAAGTTGGTGAACAGGGCCCCGGCGACCTGAAACGTCACGCCGGGATACAGGTAGAGATCGCTGACACCCCCTCCCACCGGCAGCCGACCGGCTCCAGCCCGAGCCGCCGTTTCGAGCGTGCGCGTCGTGGTGGTGCCGACCGCCACGATGCGTCGGCCCTCATCGAGGGCGCGGTTGACCGTCGCGGCGGTCTCGGCTGGCACGTCGTATGGCTCCGGCTCAACACGGTGCTCCTCGACACGATCCACACGGACCGGCTGGAACGTGCCGTAGCCGACGTGCAGCGTCACCCGCGCAACCTCGCCCCCTCGGTTCCGGAAACGCGTCAGCAGGGCGTCGGTCAGATGGAGACCCGCGGTCGGCGCCGCCACCGAGCCACGGACCGTGGCGTAGACCGTCTGGTAGCGCTCGCGGTCGGTCGGCTCATCCGGCCGCTTGATGTACGGGGGCAGCGGCACGTGCCCGAGCGTGTCGATCGCCACATCGACCGGGGAGCCGTCTTCAACCCAGAGCCGGATCGTGCGGCGTCCATGGAAGCGGCGCGCGAGCACCTCGCCGCACAGCCGGAGCCGGTCCCGCTCGAACACGACGGTGGCGCCAACCCGCAGCTTCTGCCCTGGATGCATCAGGGCATCCCACTGACCCTCACCGAGTCGTGTCAGGAGCAGACACTCGACCGCGCCACCACTCGGCACGCGGTGGCCGAGCAATCGCGCCGGAAACACGCGGGTGTCGTTGACGACGAGCAGGTCGCCCGGCGTCAGCAACTCGGGCAGATCGGCGACGGTCCGGTGGCATACGGCGCCGCTGCCGCGGTCGAGGACCAACAACCGGGCCGCCTCACGGTCCGGCGTCGGAGTCTGCGCAATGCGGTCCGCCGGCAGTTCGAAATCGAAGTCGGAGAGCAGCATGGATGGTTGCACGCGGCACGAGAGACTCTCCGCGGCACGGAGGCTCTGGGCTATGAGCTTCAGGCTGTGGGCGCTCGGGGGACATGTTCATCTAGAGTTGCACCGGGGTACTGCGTTGGAGCCGATCTGTCACGAAGACGCTCACGCGCCGCCGGGCGGCCGGCAATCGGCTCAATGCCCCCAACCTGACGCCGACCGAGCGTGTTGCTCCCAGCCAACCAGCCAAAGGCCGGCAGAGCGCCCAAGACCCCTAGCCCACAGCCTCTAGCCTGCAGCCCAAGAGCACACCGTCAGTATGCCCACCGCAGGAGCACGGCACCGACGGTGAACCCGGCGCCGACCGAGGCAAGCAGCACCAGATCGCCCTTCTTCAGCCGCCCGTCGGCCAGCGCGTCGGCCAGCGCCAGCGGAATGGTGGCGCCGGTGGTGTTGCCGTACCGGTCGATGTTGATGACGACCTTCTCCTCAGCCAGCCCGAGTTGGTCGGCGGCGGCCGTGATGATTCGCCGGTTCGCCTGATGCGACACGAAGAGATCCACGTCGTCTGCCCGCAACCCGGCCCTCTCGAGTATGCGACGGCTGATCTCGGCGGTCTTGCGCACGGCGAACTTGAAGACCGCCGCACCCTCCTGATGCACGTAGTGCAGCCGCTGGTCGACCGTCTCGTGGGAGGCCGGCAACCGGCTGCCGCCGGCCGGCATCCAGAGCGCCTGCCCGCCGCTGCCGTCCACCTCGTGGGCAAAATCGATGACACCCAGCTCGGGATCCTCCGCGGGTGACACGACCACCGCCCCCGCGCCGTCACCGAAGATCACGCACGTCGTGCGATCCTCGTAGTCGATGATCCGGGACATGACGTCGGCCCCGATGGCAAGCGCATGCTCGTGCGCCCCGGTGGCCACCATCTGCACGGCGGTCGTCAGGGCGTAGGTGAACCCGCAACAGGCGGCACCCAGATCGAACCCCCAGGCCGCGCCGGCGCCGATCTTGTCCTGAACCAGACAGGCGGTGCTCGGGAAGCACATGTCCGGTGTGATCGTCCCGACCACGAGAAATTCGATGTCAGACGGTGTCAGACGCGCCTGGCCAATCGCGCTCCGCGCCGCCTCGGCCGCCAGATCCGACGTCGCCACACCGGCGCCGGCGATGTGGCGCTCGCGGATACCGGTACGCTTGAGGATCCACTCGTCCGACGTGTCGACCATCTTCTCGAGGTCGCTGTTGGTCAGCACCCGCGATGGCACAGCGGTGGCCAGCGAGGAGATCTGCACCCGCCGGAGTACCCGCGCCTGTCCGTCACCCGATGCACGTGTGATCGCGTTGCTCATCTAGCGAAGCTCCGCTTCAAACCGTCTCGCAGCCTGTGGTGACAGTCCCGCTGCATTCGGCCGGCGCTACAGCGGGACTGTCACCACGGACTGTGCGCGTGTCGTCCTCTCACGTTCAGGCCCTGCCTCGCCATGGGTCACCAGAGTCGGCCCTCACGGTCCGGCGCCGGCAAACCGAAGTAATCGTATGCGCGGGCGGTCGCCACCCGCCCGCGCGGGGTACGGTCGAGAAACCCGATCTGGATCAGGAACGGCTCGTAAATATCCTCGATCGCCTCTTTCTCCTCGCTGATGGCTGCGGCAATGCTGTTCAACCCGACCGGTCCACCTCCAAACTTGTCGATAATGACGCGCAGCAGCCGTCGGTCCGCCTCGTCGAACCCGTTGCTGTCCACCTCGAGTAGCTCCAGCGCCCGCAAGGCCACCGACTGGGTGATGGCGCCGTCGGCCCGCACCTGGGCGAAGTCCCGCACCCGCCGCAACAGCCGGTTGGCAACCCGCGGTGTCCCGCGCGAGCGGCGCGCGATCTCGCCGGTCGCGTCGTCGTCGATCGGCACCCCGAAGATCCCGGCCGACCGCCCCACGATCTCCTGGATATCCACATCGCGGTAGAAGTCCAGGCGGTGCACGATGCCAAACCGGGCGCGGAGCGGCGCCGTGAGTAGCCCGGCCCGCGTCGTCGCTCCGATCAGCGTGAACCGCTGCACCGGCACCTTGACCGACCGCGCGCCCGGGCCCTGGCCAATGATGATGTCGAGCTCGTAGTCCTCCATCGCCGGGTAGAGAATCTCCTCGATCACCGGGCTCATCCTATGGATCTCGTCGATGAAGAGCACCTCGTGCTCTTTCAGATTGGTCAGGATCGCGGCCAGATCGCCTGGCTTCTCGAGTACGGGCCCCGCCGTCGTCCGGATCGGCACACCGAGCTCGTGGGCGATGACATACGCCAGGGTGGTCTTGCCGAGCCCGGGCGGACCGTAGAGCAGCACATGGTCGAGCGCCTCGCCACGCTGGCGTGTCGCCGTAATCGAGACCTCGAGGTTCTCGCGCAACCGCTCCTGACCGATATAGGCGTCGAGGGTCCGCGGGCGCAGCCCCGCCTCGAACTGGTCGTCGTCGCCCAGCCGGACGGGGCTGACGACGCGGCTTGGTGAGACCTCGTCGCTCATCGGGCAAGCGCCTTCAGCGCCTGTCTCAGGATCTGCTCGAATGTGCCGTCCCCGGCCGCGAGCGCAGCGCCCACGGCCCGTTCCGCCAGCGGCCGGTGGTAGCCGAGGTTCAGCAGCGCCGACAGCAGGTCGCCCCGCATATCGGTCTCGCGCCCTTCAAGGTCCGGACCATCGGATTCGAGATCGAGCCCGGCCGGCAGGCGATCTCTCAGCTCCAGCCCGATCCGCTCGGCGGTCTTCTTGCCGACACCGGGGATCCCCGTCAGACGCGCCACGTCCCCCTGACGCACGGCCCGCACGAGCTCGGCCGACTCGATCCCGGAGAGCACCGCGAGCGCGAGCCGCGGACCGATGCCGGTGATCCCGATCAACCGCTGGAAGAGCTGCAGCTCGAGCCGGGTCGCGAAACCGAACAGCGCGAGCGTGTCCTCCCGCACGTGGGTATGCACGCGGAAGACCACGTCAGACCCCGGCTCGCCGAGCCCGTAGAACGTCGACAACGGGACCTGTACGTCGTAGCCGACACCCTGGACATCGACGATTACCCGATTCGGGTGTTTCTCGACCAGCCGGCCGCGGAGCTGCGCGATCATCCGTCACCCCTGCGGACGATACTGGCGCCAGCTGCGGACACCGCCGTGCCCGACCGAGTGCGCGGCCGCCAGGGGGGACGACGCGACGTGGGCATGACAGACCGCGACGGCCAAGGCGTCCGACACGTCGTGCGGGGACGGCGCCTCATCGAGTCCGAGCAGCAGTGCGACCATCTGCTGGACCTGTCTCTTGTCCGCCCGTCCATACCCTACGACGGCGCACTTGACCTCGGCGGGCGCGTACTCCGCAACCGGCAGCCCCGCCTTGGACGCGGCCAGCATGGCCACCCCACGGACATGCCCCAGCTTCAACGCGCTGCGCGCATTGCGGGCGAAGAAGAGGTCCTCAATCGCCACGCACGCGGGTCGGTGCCGGACCAGCAGCGCAGTCAGCTCGTCGTAAATGCGGGTCAGCTTGTCCGGAAACAGGGTACGAACGGGCAGGGTGATCACGCCGCAGACCACGACACGGCACCGGCTGCCATCGCTGTCGATGCAGCCATACCCGGTGCGCTCGGAGCCGGGATCGATCCCGAAGATCCTCACGCCAGCGAGGCCTCGATCTCCTTTTCGCTGATGTCGACGTTCGACCACACGTGCCGGATGTCGTCCAGCTCCTCGAGCGCGCCCATCAGCTTCAACATCTGCTGGGCCGGCTTTCCCTCGAGCGCGACGTAGTTCCGCGGCAACATCGCGACCTCAGCGGTCGTTGGCTCGACCCCGAGCGCCCGGACCGCCTCGGCGACCGCGTCGAACGTCTCAGGCGCGCTGATGATCTCCCAGCTCCCGTCCTCATCGCGGAAGTCGTCGGCGCCGGCGTCGATCGCGGCCGTCATCAGCGCCTCTTCGTCGGCGCCGCCCTTCTCCACGAGGAGATACCCCCGCTTGTCGAACATCCAGGCCACGCTGTTCGTCGAACCGAGATTTCCTCCGTGCTTTGTCAGGAGATGCCGGATCTCGCCGACGGCGCGGTTCTTGTTGTCGGTCAGCACCTCGAGCAGCAGGGCGACACCGCCCGGCCCGTAGCCTTCGTACGTGACCTCTTCGTAGTTCACCCCTGGCTCCTCGCCGGTGCCACGGCGAATCGCGCGCTTGATGTTGTCGGCCGGCATATTCCCCGCCTTCGCGTCTGCGATGACAGTCCGCAAACGAGGGTTGATGTCCGGATCGCCGCCACCATCACGCGCGGCGACGGTGAGCTCTTTGATGAGGCGGGTGAACAGCTTGCCGCGCTTGGCGTCGGCAACGCCTTTCTTGTGTTTGATCGAATGCCACTTGGAATGGCCGGACATTGGCAGGACTCCGTGACTGGTCAGCGTAAAAAACGTGAGAAATTCTACCACGATCAGCCGCCGCGAACACCCGCGGCGTCGGCCTGGTACGCCGAGACGAGGGAGCATACCGGCAGTCTTCGACCGAGGAACAACGCCGTCAGGACGGATGCAGCGCCAGCCGAATGCCGCAGGACGTTCACCACGGGCGATTAGCCAGGCTTCCTCACCACGACGATCCAGGTATCCGCTCCGGGATGCCAGGGTCCGCCTCGGTAATCGCCGGACACGGTCTCGATGGTAAAACCGGCGCGGCGCAACCTCCCGGTCATCTGCCGCATGGAGAGGGTGCGGAACACCAGCGAGAACCGGTGCGCGGTCCGCGTGCGGCCGCGCCGCTCGACGAACTCCTGCTCGAAGATCGTCAGCTGGCTGGACCGGTCCTGTCTGACCGACTCGATGAGGCTGATCCGTGTCGCACCACCCCGACGGCGTCCCCGCAGCCTGACGCGGCGTTCGTATTCGCCCCACCGCGGGAGGTCCGGCACGAGGTCGATGGCGAAGGTCCCGCCGCGCCGGAGCACCCCCAAGACCGAGCGCAACGTGTCCTGCAGGTCGCGGTCGCGCAACAGGGACTGCAGCATGCCATAGGGCGCCATCACCAGCTGGAACCGGCTCGCCGCACGGAACGGCAACGACCGGACATCGCCCCGCACGAGACGCAGGCGACGATCCATCCTGCCGCGCCTGACCCGGCGCTGCGCCTGGTGGAGCATCGCGTCCGACCGGTCGATGCCGACCACGCCATCCACCGTTCTGGCGACCGGGACCGACACGCGACCGGTCCCGCACCCGAGCTCGAGCACCGGTCCGCCGAACCGCGCCGCCAGACGCTGCCAGAACCGGATGTCGCGGCGCCCGACCGTGCGCGCGTTCTCCCAGTCGTAGAACGGCGCGTAGTCGTCCCAGCCATGCCAGCCTTCCATATCCTGTGCTCCAGAGCGGTCCGTCGCGTGAGGCGGAGTATCATGGCCTCATCCGCAGCATGTGTGGTCAGTGAAGGCGGAGCTCGGATTGACGTACCGAGAAGGGTCGCATCGTCATGTCCCTCATCCCGGCGTGGGCACCGAATCTGCACCCGCTGCTCGTGCATTTCCCTGTCACGCTCCTCATCGGCGCCGTGACGGTGGACCTGACGAGCCTGCTGATGCCGGCCAGACCGACCCTCCGAGACACCGCCACCCTGTTCTACTGCGCCGGGGCGTTCATGGCAATGGCGGCGTATTTCAGTGGGCTGAGCGCCGCCCAGGCCCTGGCGGTGGCCTCTGCGGAGAGCGCGGCGGTGACAGCGCACTTCACATGGGCGGATCGCACGACCTGGTTCTTCGTGTTCTTCGCCTCGCTCCGGATCGTGTTCTCCTTTATCTGGCGATCTCCCGCTCGCTGGGTGGCGGTCACGGCGTTTGTGGTAGCGCTAGGGGGTGTCGGGATGCTGGTGGTGACCGCCGACCGGGGCGGACGGCTCGTGTTCCGCCACGGTCTCGGTGTCGCCACCGTCCCATCGTCCGGCGGACAGCTGTGGACCATGCCGGACCACGTGCCCTCCGCACCCGAGATCGCGGCACCGAGGCAGGGCACGTGAGTGCGCCGGGCGCACCGTCGTGCACGACACGCGGCGGGCTGCCATCCCGGGCGCGTCCCATGTCCAACCGCACGCTCGTGACGCTGCGCCGTCATCCGACGAGAGCAGAGGAGCGCAGTGTCACTCGCTGCTAGCGCCAGCACAAGGGTTTCTGCCTACCGATGCTGGCGGACCACCGTCTGGGCGGTGTCAGGCGCAGCGTCGCGAGACCCCCGGCGTCGGGTGGATCTCGCCGCTGGTGTGTGGGGCGCACGGTGTTCGTGACCGCCGTGGTGCGCGACGGCCATGTGGCGGCCCAACCGGCGGGCCCGGCCGTGCACGCGAGCGAGGCGATCCAGATATCGCATCTGGAGTGACGCTCCCGACAGCAGGGCGCCGTCACGCCTCTGATGCCTTGCACGCGACGATCCGCGCCAGCGGGGCCTCTGATTGAGCGACCTGCTCCGGCGACACAGGGCGGCCCCCCTCGCGGAAGTCGCAATACCCGTAATCCTCGAGTAACTCGAGCGGCAGCCCGGGCGGCACCCCGTGCTCGCGAAGGATCTTGCAGTGTAGTTCCAGAAACACGGAGGGGCCGTCGGGGTGCGACAGCACGTGGACTCCCCCCTCCAGCACCGAAGCCTCGAACCCCTCCACGTCGATCTTCACGTGCGTCGGGTGAACGCCGTAGCGCTCAGCTAACGAGTCGATGCTCACTGCTTCGACCGTGGTCAGGTCGGCATCGGATCGGTCGTCGCTGGGCGTGACGAAATACCCGAACGCCACCACACCGACTGGCAGCATGCGGTGAGAGCCCGACTCGGCGGCCGCGGCGGCGGTGAGCAGCGTGACGCCGTCGAACGGCCCGCACAACCTGGCCTGAACCCGGAACAACCGCACCGCAAAGGGCGACGGCTCTACCGCGAAGACGCGCACTCCGGCCCCGCCGTAGCGGATGGCAGCAAGACTGAACGCTCCGAAGTGGGCACCGATGTCGAACAGGACCATCCCGGGCGTACAGGTCCTGATGAATTCGTCGAGTTCGGTGACTTGGGCGGGATCGTCGAGCTGCTGGAGCAGAGCCCGCCGAACAGTCGGGTGACAGCGGAACGACCAATCCTCTCGAACTACGACGCGCGGGCACACCCCAACCCGATACGCCATCTCTTCCCCGATGACTCGCAGAGACCGTGATGGCGCGCGCAACCAGTTCCGGAGCGGCCGCGGAATGGTTCGACGGACGACGGTCTCGAAAGTACTCATGGCTGTCCGGAGTCTAGTAGCCCGTGGTGAAAGCCCCGCTGCATTCGAACGGCGCTGCATCCCGGCTGCCGGCGTGGCTTCTCGGTCGAATAGAGGCCGGTCTTCTCCCTCGGCGCGCCTTGTACCGGCCGTGCGCGGCATTGCCACGACGGTTCTCGGTGCGACGCGGGGTTCCACCACGGACTGCTGGGAGAAAGAACGCCTGTGTGCGAAGCGGTCCTCCGCTACCGACAGAGCACACTCCGAACCCCCGTTTGATCGCCCGCATGGCCGGAGGACCGTTCATGTGGTGTCCTGTACGACGACACCGATTCCCCCATCGACGAGCGGGATAGAACCCCGCTTCCCGGCCAGATGCGCCTCGGTGTGGGCCCCCAGGAAACGAAGATCGAACGTGGCGTGTGGCGCGCGCCGGGAAGTCGGGGCGCAACAACGCTTCAGGCGGGGTCCGGACCCAGCCGGTGCGCCATCGGGATAAAGACGATCCCGTTGACCGACCGCTCGGGCCCGGTCTGTCGAAACCCGAGCTTCTCGTAGATCGGCACCCCGAACCGGGATGAGTTGACCGTTACGCGGTCGAGACCCGGCTTCGCAGGACGGCCAACCGACAGCGCGCGCATGAGCAGCTCACGCGCAAGGCCGTGACGCTGAAACCGGCTGTCCACGAACAGCAGCGAGACGTGGTCGTTGTCGCGCAGCTCGATGACGCCGGCGGGACGCTCGCCGGCCAGCGCCAGCAGCACGTAGTGATTCGACCGCGACCGATCGACAATCGCCTCGGGCTGGACAAACCGCGCGAACTCCGCGCGGCCCTCGTCCGTGTACTCCCCCGCGATGAACTCGCCGAACGAGTCGAGGATGAGCCGCGACACCGCTGCCGCGTCGGCCGGCTCCAACGGACGATAGACGATCGGGTCGGTCATCTAGCGAAGCTCGGTCTCGAGCCGCTGACAGTGATGAGACATAGCGCTTGGCTCCGCTTCGCTCGACAGCGTGTCTCACAGCCTCGCTACGCGGGGCCTCGCCGTGCCTGGCCGACCCACGTGTGGAAGGATTGCACACAAACTCATCGATCAGACACGGCGAGCGTCTTCAGATAGTTGACCAGATGCCAGATGTCCTCGTCGCTGAGCCGGTTCTCGTAGGGCTGCATGTCGGCCGTGACACCGTCCTTGATGATAAGGAAGATCTCGCCGTCGCTCGGCCCGTGAAGCCAGATAGCATCAGTGAAGTCAGGCACCTCGCCGCCCGCGTGCGCCATGTCCCCATCCCCGAGTCCGCTGTTGCCGTGGCACTCGCGGCACATGAACACATACCGCTGCCTGCCGGTTGCGACCGAGTCCCGAGTCGAGGGCACCGGGTTCTCCAGCACCTGGCCCGCCGCATGCCGGTGCGGCTCGGACGGGTGGCTCTGGAGCGCAGCCACGGTGACGAGTGCACCACCGATCACACCCAGGGCAGCCAGCCACGTCGCGGAGTACTCGTGCATGACCCCGGCTCCGTTCACTCTTCCCGTACGTCGAAATTCTCCCACATGTACTCGGGGAAATACGCGTGGAGATACACGAAGAGCTCGTGCACGAGGTTGACGACCCGGGTGACGCCGTACTCGTGGTGGTTGCGTGTCGCCACGAGCTCCAGGGACACGGCGCGCCGGGACAAGCGGCACCGAACCCGTGCGCGGCGGCGATCGACCCGCCGGTGCGCCGGCAGACGTGGAGAGGCGCGACCGTCGACGAACGTCTGCAGGTCCCGATGAAGCGACGAGCGCGCCGTCACGTTGGGCAACAGGTTCCGGAACACGAAGGTCCCGGTCGTGGGCGTGTAGCCGAGCAACAGCGGCTGTGTCCCCAGCCAGGAGAAACGGAACCGGTGTCGTCCCGCGATCGGCGGCTGCTCGCTGAACCCACGGAACACGCCACGGTCGGCGTAGCTCTGGAGCCGCTCCCGCACCACAGCCAGCGACCGCGCGGGCGTCAGCCGAGGTCGAGACACGGGCCGCACCGCGGCATCGCGGCCCGTCCCGGCAGACGGAGCGGCGCGCGGCGCCCGCGCGCGCGATGATGTCGACGTGCCGGAGCGGCGACGCGCTGTCACGATACGAGCAGGTCACTGGAGAGGCCGGCGCAGCCCTCCGGAATCCACATCACAGACCCCTGACACCGACCACTAGTGGTAATACGACATCACGCCCGGCTCGATTTTGCCGAGGAACCCTGGCGGATACTGATCCCGTAGCCAGAACTCCTTTTTTGCCTGCACGTTGATGACCGACGGCCGGCGCTCGTCGAGCGCTACCTGATAGGCCCGCTCGAGCGCCGGTCGGAACTGAGACGGCTGGGTCACATATTCGCCGTGCGCGCCGAGCGCCTCGGCCATCTTGTCGTAGCGGATGTTCTCCTGGAACAGGTGGACCGGCAACCCGACCGTGTTGTTGACCTGTCCGTTCCAGGTGCCCCAGGCGTTGTTGTTGTAGACGATGACCACGGCAGGGAGTCGATACTTGGACAGCGTCTCCATCTCCATGCCGGTGTACCCGAACCCAGCGTCGCCGGTGATGGCGATGACCGGGTGGCCCTGGTAATCGGCCTGTGGACCCGTACCCTGCTGCACCGCCGCCGCCACGCCCAGCGTGTAGCCGACGTCGGGGCCGATCGCGCCATACTGATAGGCGCCGTTCATGATCTGGCCCGGCCGGAAGGCGCGCAGATACCGTCGTGTGTAGCGCGCGATACCGTAGCCGCCCTGTGCGATCGTGGTCCGATCCCGCGGCAAACTGCCGGCCTGCAGGAAGTCGGCCAGCTCCTTGCCGATGACCGCCGGATGCACGGCATCGGTGTACCCGAGCCCGATCTGGTAGTACTGCTCGTTCTCCGCCTCGAACTCGGAGCGTGCGGCCGCCACCTCGGCCACCCACGCCTGGTGTCGCATCCGCGGCACGGCGTCGGCCAGCGCCTCGAGTGCGGCCCGCTCGTCGCTGACGATACCGAGCTCGATCGGCAGGTTCCGGCCGATGTCCTCGGCAGACGGGTCGATCCGGATATATTTCGCATCCGGGCCAAAGGCGAACTCACCCAACGTCGGCATGCAGTACTGCCCGACGAGCAGCACCAGGTCGGCGCTGGCCAGCGCACCGGGCGCCGCATCGGCGGACAGCTCGTGGTCTGCCGGAAACTGCCCCTTGGTCGCACCCGACTCGACGACCGGAATCTGGGCCCGCTCGGCCAGACGGCGCAACGCGTCCCACGCCCGACTGTAGAAGACGCCGTTGCTCGACACGATGATCGGGCGCTCCGCCGCCCGCAGCAGCGCGACCGCTCGGTCGATCGCGCGCGGCTCCGGGTGCGGCTTGGTGTCGGTCCGATACTTCGTCTTGTCGTAGAAGTACTCGATCTCGCTCGCGTCCCGGAACCGGGCGCTCGCGATCTCGGCCGGGAAGTCCAGGTGGACCGGTCGTGGCACGCCGCTTCGCAGCTGTCTGAACGCGTAGCCGGCGTACTCGTGGATACGCGCGGCCGTGACGAGCCGTTTTCCGTACTTGCGCAGCCCCTCGGTGGTCGGCTGTTGATAGGAATCCTGGATCCCGCGCTCGGTGTCCTCGGCGAAAATCGTCTTGTTGCTGGCCAGCACCAGCACCGGCGACCGCGCCGCGTTGGCCGTGGCGATCCCGCAGATCATGTCGGTGAACCCCGGTCCCTCCGTGCCGGAGGTGGCGGCAATCTCGCCGGTCACGCGGCAGAAGGCGTCGGCAGCGTGACAGAGCGCACCCTCGTGCCGACCCCCATAGGTAGGAATCCCGGTATCGGAGATCGCATTGACCACCGCGTAGTTGCCGGGACAACAGAAGAGCGCCGCGACCCCTTCCTCCTTGCAGGCACGCGCGAACACTTGCGCCCCGGTCATCGGGAACTCGACGGTCGGCAACGGCGCCCTCTTGGCGGCCTCGAACTCGGCCGGCACCCTGATCGGGTTCGCGTCATCCTCTTCGGCCGCCATCAGCCCAACCGTGCCGGCCCCAAGCGTCGCCGCGGTCGCACCGGCACCAAGTACCGCCTGTTTCATGAACCGCCGCCGCGAACTCCCCTGCATGGAAGGTTTCATATCCTGGCTCCTCTTCGTCACAGAGAATCGCACGCTGGGCACCGCCGGCGCAAGCGCGAAGCTGCGCCTCACAACGACGAGAGAAGACGGAGCGCAGCCTCGCTAGCCGAAGCTTTTCTCAGAGCCCGCTACGCGGGGCCGAGACCTAGACATCTCCACGGGTCATGAAGACGTGCTTCACACGTGACGATGCCACCCGTGGACGATGTCTACGGGGCCACGGCAGCCCGCACGTCACGCGCGCACCGCACACCGATGTTGCTGGTCTGGCCGGTCTGCGCGAACGGCAGACGCACCGATGTCCGCAACGCCGCCGGAAAGTTCAACCAGGATCCGCCCCGGGCGATGCGGGCGTAGCCGGCGGCCGCCCCGGGCGGCGCGATCGACGGCGACGACCCATAGTAGTCATCATCGAGCCAGCCGCCGACCCACTCCCAGACGTTGCCCGCCATGTCGTAGAGCCCGAAGTCGTTGGGCGGGAACGACCGGACCGGCGCCGTGTTCAGCCACTCGTCCGCGCCACCCCTCGCGCCGGCGCAGCACTGGTCGGCGCCATAGTTGGCCCGGTCCCGGGACACCTCGTTGCCCCACCCATAGACCAGTCCCGTCCGACCGCCGCGTGCGGCGTGCTCCCACTCCGCCTCGGTGGGCAGACGGACCCCTGCCCAGGCGCAGAAGGCGACCGCATCGTCCCAGCTCAGCAGGACGACCGGATGCCGGGCGGTCTGGCGATAGTCCGGTTGCGAACGAAACGGGTACCCGGTGTCGATGACAAACCAGGCGTACTGCCCAACGGTGACCTCGGCGGCCATCAGCTCGAACGGCTGGAGAAACGTGACCTCGTGGCGCGGGTGCTCGTTGTCGAGGCAGGCGGTGTCAGCCTCGACGCACCCCATGAGGAAAGTGCCGGCCGGCACACGGACCCAGCCGAGATCCGCCGCCTGAGCGCCGGGCTGTGACGCGGCGCTGAGGGACGTCGTGGCCGCGACCACACCGGTGCCGAGACCGGCCAGCGCCACGGCGACCGCGCTCCGGCGTGCCAGTGCTTGGAGCATCGTCGGGCGTGCGCCCGTGTCCTCACCACCCGATCGCATACATCATCCGGCGCGGGTCGGCGCCGGCCATCATCGTGCCGGTCTCCGGGTTCCGCAAGATCCCCTGCATGCTGCCGATGGAGTACTCTCGGACCGCCTGCACGTCGTGCCCCATCTCCGCCAGTCGGCTGATGACGAGCGGCGCGACCCGGCCCTCGACACGCACCCTCACCACGGCGCCCGGCATGTAGAAACTCGGGTCGGCGTGCAGCGAGAGACGGGGCGCCTCGATCGCCTCCTGGATACTCATGTCGAAGTCGACCACGTTTAACAGAACCTGAAACTGTGTCTGCCCGATCGTCTCGCCACCCGGGGTCCCCAACGCGAGAAAGAACTCGCCGTCCTTCATGACCAGCGTCGGCGCGTTGTTCAGAATCGGGATCTGCCCACCACGCACGTAGTTCACGTCATCCGGATACGGCGAGGTCGACCCGATGCGTGTGCCGTTGTTGAAGAACAGCCCGGTGCTGCCCACCACGACCCCGGTGCCCCACCCGCTGCCCAGGGTCGTGGTGGCGATGACGACGTTGCCCTGGCGATCGACGATCGAGAAGCTGGTCGTGCTGCCGGGATAGGCGGTCTCGGCAAGCACCGGTCCGCGGGCCGTCAGGCCGAGCGACGTCGACGTCGACTGGGCCCCGGGCGGCGCGCCGTGGTCAGGATAGGGGATGGCGTGGTCCAGCGAAATCAGCGCCCGCCGGGTGTCGGCGAACGCCTTGGAGGTCATGCCGGCGGTCGGCATGTCGGCGTGCTTCGGGTCGGTCACGAAGTGATAGACGTCCGACTTGGCAACCTTGATCGACTCGGCGATCAGATGCAGCGCCGCGGCCGAGTTGTGCCCCAGCGAGGCCACGTCGAAGCCCTCGATCAGGTTGAGCTGCATCACGACCTCCAGCCCGCCACGTGACGTCGTCGGGCTGGAATAGACGTCGTAGCCCCGGTAGGTCGTGTGGACCGGGTCGGCCCAGATCGGCTCGTAGGCGGCGAAGTCCTCGCGGGTGAACAGTCCACCGTTCCGCTGATAGAACCGGGTCATGTCGCGGGCGATGTCGCCGCGATAAAACCGGTTGAACGCGGTCCGCAGACCGGTCGTGCGTGACCCCCCGTCGAGGCGCGCGGTCTCCTCAGCCTCCACCAGCTTGTGGAACGTTCGGGCCAGATCCGGATATCTGAAGAGCTGTCCCTCGACCGGCGGCTCCCCGTCCGGCAGAAACACCGCGGCGGTCGAGGGATATCGCTCGAACAGCTCTCGGGAACGGGTGATCGAGGTGGCGACGAACGCGTGCAGCGGATGGCCGCGCTCGGCGTACTCGATCGCCGGCTCGAGCACCTGCCCGAGTGTCATCGTGCCGAACCGCTCCAGCATGGCGATCCAGCCGCCGAACAGCCCTGGCACCACCCCGGCTGTCATGCCGCGGTTCAGCTCGTCCGGCGTGATCGTGGCCGGGTCGAGCCCCTTCGGCGCCGCGCCGGTCGCATTCAACGAGTACACGCGGTCGGTCTCGGCGTCATAGATCGTCATGAAGCCGTTGCCACCGGCGCCCGACATCATCGGCTCGACCTGATTCAGCGTCGCGAGCACCGCCACGGCGGCGTCAGCCGCGGTGCCGCCCTGCATCAGAATCCGCATACCGGCCATCGACGCAAGCGGATGACCGGCGGTGATCAGCCCGTGGACACCCGGCACCGCCGGTCGGTGCGCCATCAGCCCGTCGGTGATCGGCTCGGCGCTCAGCTCCGGCGCGGGGTCGTTGGCCTCGGCGACCGCCGCTGTGCCGCCGGAGCAGCCGCCCGCCAGGAGCGCGACGACGAGCCCTGCCACGACCGTCTGGACGTGCGACATCAGGGTGTCCTCCTCTCGGGAGTCCGGATGAGGAATGAGACGCCATGAGCGTGCACTGCGTGGCTACGAGCGTCTGACCGCGATGCCCATCACCTCGAAGCGCGCGCCACGGAGCAGCGTACCGGCACCGACAAACGCACGGGTCGGCGGGTCGCGCGTGAAGTAGCTGGTGTACACCGCGTTGAAATCGGCGTAGTAGGCCACGTCGGAACAGAACACCTGGACGCTGACGAGATCGTCCATCGTCATCCCGGCCTCCTCGAGGACCGACCGGATCTGGTCGAGCACATTCCGGGCTTCCTGCTGCGGCTCGGCGGGAAGTTGGCCGGTCTCCGGGTCCATGCCGAGCCGACCGGAGAGATAGAGCGTGTCACCCACCAGGATGGCGTCGCTGAACGGCGCCTGGGTGGTGCGACCCGGGAGATTGATCGCGCGTCGCTCTAGCTGCGCCGGTGCTGAAAGCGACCCTTCAGGTGCACCCGACTCTCCACGTGTTCGAGTAAACCAACCCACCACACCGGCGGCGACCACCATCACCATGGCCATCACAAGAAGACTCGCAACGATGAGGAACGCTCTCATGGATCCTACCCCTCCATCATCAGGACCGTCGAGCCGGTTGTCTTCCGCGCTTCCAGGTCGCGATGCGCCTGCGCCGCATCCTCGAGCGGGAACACCTGGCCCACCTCCACCGTGACGGCGCCGCTTTGCACGACGTCGAACAGCTCGGCCGTGGTCGCGTCAAGCTCCGCGCGCGTGCTGATATAGGTGGCCAGCGTCGGCCGGGTCAGGAACAGCGAGCCCTTCGCCGCCAGGACCCCTGGGCTGAACGGCTCCACCGCGCCGGACGCGTTGCCAAAGCTGACCATCAACCCCCGGGGCTGCAGACAGTCGAGCGACGCCATGAAGGTGTCCCGCCCGACCGAGTCGAACACCACCGCCACCCCCGCACCGTCGGTGAGCGCCTTCACCCGCTCGACGACGTTCTCGCGGGTGTAAACGATCGGGTGGTCGCAGCCGTGCGCCCGCGCCAGCTCCGCCTTCTCGTCGCTGCCGACCGTGCCGATGACCGTCGCGCCCAGATGCTTCGCCCACTGACAGGCGATGAGCCCGACACCGCCGGCGGCGGCGTGCAGCAGAATGGTGTCCCCCGCCTTGACCGGGTAGATCCGCCGCACGAGGTACTGCACCGTGCACCCCTTGAGCATCATGGCGGCCGCCTGCTGGTCGGTGATGGCGTCGGGGACCCGGACGAGCCGCGCCACATCGACCACCCGCTGCTCGGCATAGCCGCCCAGGCTCATGCAATAGGCCACCCGGTCGCCGACGCTCACCTCCGACACCCCGTCGCCCACCGCCTCCACCACCCCGGCACCTTCGCTACCGATGATCGCCGGCATCGCCGGGACCGGGTACAACCCGGTGCGGTGATACACGTCGATGAAATTCAGTCCGGCCGCTGTCTGCCGGATCAGCGCCTGACCGGCGTCCGGGGTCCCGGGGTCCACCTCGTCCCAGCGCAGCACCTCGGGTCCACCATGCTCGTGAATACGGATCGCTCTCGTCATGTGTCTGCTCCGGCCTCCTGGTCGCCTGTACCGGCCCCACACCGTGATGGGCTCCGGAATCATATCCGCGCGGCCGGTCGCCCCTCAACCGCGGACCGGGGGTGATTTTCTGACCTCTGCCTTCTGACTTCTGCCTTCTTGGCGCGCGCAAGAGTGACAAGACGCGCGCGTTTGGGCACACTGTCACGTGATGACACGTTCCGGCTTCGACACGCACCACCCACCCGACCCGGCGCTGGTCGCCGATTGCGTGCATTGCGGGTTCTGTCTGCCGGCCTGCCCGACCTACGTGCTGTGGGGGCGGGAGACCGACTCGCCGCGTGGCCGGATCGCGCTCATCAAGGGTGGGCTCGAAGGCGAGACGGCCATCACGGACCGCTTCGTCCGCCATTTCGACACGTGTCTGGGCTGCATGGCCTGTGTGACCGCCTGCCCATCCGGAGTGCAATACGACAAGCTGATCGAGGCCACCCGGTCGCAGATCGAGCGGCGGGCCGACCGGACGCTGGCCGACCGGCTGTTCCGGCGGGTCATCTTCGGACTGTTCCCGTACCCCGGTCGTCTACGACTCGCCGCCGTGCAGCTGTGGGCGTATCAGCGGCTCGGTCTGCAACGGCTGGTCCGGGCGACCGGCCTGTTGCGCCTGCTGCCGGCACGGCTGCGCGCCATGGAGGCGGTGCTGCCAGCCGTGTCGCTGCGCCGGGCCTGGTCGACCCCGCCCGTCCGGGTGCCGGCCAGCGGCGAGCGGCGCCGGCGCGTCGGTCTGCTGCTCGGCTGCGTGCAGCGCGTCTTCTTCGATGAGGTGAACGCGGCGACCATCCGCGTGCTGGTGGCGGAGGGTTGCGAGGTCGTCATCCCGCGGTCCCAGGGCTGCTGCGGCGCGTTGATGGTGCACGCCGGGCTCGAGGCGGACGCGGCACAGATGGCGCGACGCTTCATCGACGCGTTCGAGGCGGAGGCGGCCGACGTCGACACCATCGTCATCAACGCCGCCGGCTGCGGGTCGACGCTGAAGGAGTACGGTCATCTGCTCCGGGACGACCCGGTCTACGCCGAACGGGCGCGCGCGCTGGCTGGCAAGTGCACCGACATCTCGGAGTTGCTCGACGAGCTGGCGCCTCGGGCACCGCGGCACCCGGTGCCGCTCCGGGTCGCCTACCACGACGCCTGCCACCTGCAGCACGCGCAAGGCGTGAGCGCCGAGCCCAGACGGGTGCTGCAGACGATTCCGGGTCTGGAGCTGTGCGAGATCCCGGAGGCGGGCATCTGCTGCGGCTCGGCCGGCGTCTATAACCTGGTCGAGCCGGAGACCGCCGCCGAGCTCGGTGACCGGAAGGCCCGGCACATCTTGACGACCGGCGCCGAGGCGGTGGTGTCGAGCAACCCGGGCTGCCTGCTGCAGATCGCCAGCCGGCTGGAGCAGGCGGGCACACCGATGCGCACCTACCACCTGGTGGAGCTGGTGGATGCGTCGATCCGGGGACAGACACTTGCGCTCTAAACGATCGGCGTTGGGCCATCGCTCAGGAAAAGCGCCCAGCGCCTGGGTCGGCGGCCTGCCACACCACGCAACGCTTGATGCCGTTGGTGCTGTCGTCCGCAATACGCCAGTTCGGGGGTATCGGCAACGATTCGATGGACGGCCAGATGTTCACGTCGTCCACCAGCAAGAACCCGCCCGGCGCCATTTTCGGTACCAAGTGCCGCACGCAGTGGGTTCGGTAGTGCCCATCGACGACAGCGAAACCGAGGCTCCTGTCGGGGATGCCGTCGGCCACTGCCACGTACTCCGGCGTGAGTGAGTACTCGGCCCGCTCCGGGTCGGATTCGGGATGGTTCAGCGGCACGAGTCGGTACGACACGTTGGTGACATTGGCGTTGTCCAGTTGCCGCTTGACCTGCGCGTACCACACCGGGTTGTGCTCGACGCTCGTCAGGTGTCCGACCAGGGTCGAGAACCAGCGAGTACTCCTGCCACTGCCAAACTCGACGGCGGTCATCGACCGCGAGAGGGTCGCCTGGCAGAACGCGACCGTACCCGGACACAGCCACGGCATGTCCGGGTGCATGCGCTCCCATACCCACACTCGCACCCGCGGGACTATGACGCGAGGACGTTTCAACCAGTACCATAGTGCCATTCCCTGACTCCCTGCGCCGCCTCATACTCGTGCTCGCGCAGCTCGACACTGGAGCGCCCATAGCCTGACACCCAAAGCCGTGTCGGTTCTCACAACCCGCCCGGGCCACGACCGGGATTCAGCGTGCCGGTCGGGTCGAAACGGCGCTTGACCTCCTGCATGATCCGGAGTCCGTCACCGACCGGGCCCCAGACATCGACCAGCGCCTTCAACTCGGGGTCGGCGCGCTGGATCGTCGCGCTGCCGCGACCGACCGGCAGCCGTTCGCGGAGCGCGGTGACGAACGTCGCCTGCTCCGACACCACGCCATGCAGTCCGACAAACAGCACCCCGAGACCGGCGCGGCCGGTCACCACGTAGTCGAGCTGCCGTGCTGTCGCGACGTCGTCCAACCAGGCGAGCGTTGACGACAGATCGGCCGGCATGATCGTGAGCTTCAGGATCGTCCCCTCCCGGTCGAACACACGGGCGTCGTGCCCGCGCCACGCAGCGGTCTCGTCCTCACCCGTCAGGACCACCGGTGTGCCGCCGTGGTCCCGGGCCAGCGTGGCGGCCTGCGCCGCCTGCTCGACCGCCACCGCCTCGATCGACTCGAACCGGATGAGCATCGTCGCCGGCGGGGTCGCCAGCTCCAGCGCACTCGGCGTGGAGGCGTGCGCGAGCAGATCGGCGACAAGCGGACCGCACCGCGCGCTCGCGGGAAACGCCACCGACACCGTGCGCGAAGCCTCCGACAGCGGCGCGAGCTTGAAGGTGGCGGTCAGGATGACGCCGAGACACCCGAACGAGCCGGTCAGCAGCCGCGCCAGGTCGTACCCCGCAACGTTCTTCACCACGATGCCGCCGGTCTTCGCCATCAGGCCGTCGGCCCGCGCCAGCGTCATTCCGATGATCAGGTCGCGCGGCGTCCCGTGACGCTGGCGGCGCGGCCCGCTGTCGTTCGCGGCGACGATCCCGCCGATCGTGGCCCGGTCACTCCATGGCGGGTCGAGCGGCAGCCACTGGCGGTGCCGGCTCAGCACGGCGTTCGTCTCGGCGAGCGTCGCGCCAGCCTGCACCGTGGCGGTCAGGTCGCCATGACGATGCTCGACCACGGCGTTCATCGCCGTGGTCGACAACAGGAGGTCGACCGACCCGGGTGACGCCCCCCAGCCGAGCTTGGTACCGCCGCCCCGGACGACCACGGTGCGCCCGGTCTCCGTCGCCCAGGCGAGCGTCGTCGCGAGCGCGACAGGCGTTGGCGGCTGCGCCACGATACCGGGCACGATGCCGTCGATCGCGTCGGCCGCCACACCCGGGCGCGCGAGCCCGGCCCCGGCCCGCGCCTCCACTTCGGCGACCACGGCATCGAGCGAGGATGACCGGCTCGTCATTTACTTGTCCCGCACGCGGTTCTCAGACGCGATCGATAAGACCGGCGATCTCCGCAGGGTGGGCGCGATACGGCCCGGGGACCTCGCCGCACAGACGGGGGGTGGGAAACAGCTTGTCGGGGTTGCAGATCTGGTCGGGGTCGAATGCGGCACGCACGAGCTGCATTGTCTCGAGATCTGCGGTGGTGAACATCTTGGGCATGTGACACGCCTTGTCGGCGCCGATGCCGTGCTCGCCCGTGAGCGACCCCCCGACATCGAGACAGTAGGTCAGGATCTCCGTGGCGACCTGCTCGGCCAGGTCGGCCTGACCGTCGACCGCCGCGTCGTAACAGACGAGCGGGTGGAGGTTGCCGTCACCCGCGTGGAACACGTTGCCGATCGTGAGCCCGGACTCGATCTCGAGCTGACGGATCCGCCGGAGCACCTCCGGCAGCTTGCTCCGCGGGATGACGCCGTCCTGCACGTAGTAGTTCGGCGCGATCCGCCCCATCGCGGCGAACGCCGCCTTACGACCCATCCAGATTCGTCCGCGCTGCGCCTCGTCGCGCGCCACCTGCACACCCCAGCCGTTGTTCCGTGCGCACACCGCCTCGACCCGCGCGAACAGGGCCACCACCTCGCTCCGCGGTCCGTCGAGCTCGACGATCAGCACCGCCTCGGCATCCGGGAAGCCAGGATGCACCGCCGCCTCGGCGGCCCGGATCGTCGTGCGGTCCATCATCTCAATCGCCGCCGGGATGATCCCGGCCGAGATGATGTCGGACACCGCGTTCCCGGCGGCATCGGTCGAATCGAACGCGACCAGCAGCATCTGCACCGCTTCGGGGCGGCGGAGCAGCCGCAGCGTGACCTTGGTGACGACCGCCAGCGTGCCCTCCGACCCGACGATCACCCCCAGCAGGTCGAGCCCGGGGCTGTCGAGCGCCTCGCCGCCCAAGTGCGCCAGCTCGCCATCCGGCAACACCACCTCGACTCCGAGCACATGATGGACCGTGAACCCGTACTTGAGGCAATGGGCACCCCCGGAGTTCTCGGCGACGTTGCCCCCGATGGAGCAGATGACCTGGCTGGACGGATCCGGCGCGTAGTAGTAGCCGAAGGACGCCACGCGCCGGGTCACCTCCAGGTTCGTCACCCCGGGCTCGACGGTGATCCGCTGGTTCGGGATGTCGATGTCGAGAACCCGATTCAGCCGGGTCAAGACGATCAACACACCGTCGGGATGCGGCAACGCCCCGCCCGACAACCCTGTGCCCGAACCACGCGCCACGAACGGCACCTTCGACCGATGACAGAGCCGGACCACCTGCTGCACCTGGTCCACCGTGTCGGGCAGCACCGCCGCCGCCGGCCGCTCTCGCAGACGGACGAGCGCGTCCGACTCGTAGGTCAGCAGGTCGCCGGCGTCCCGGACCAACCCGTCCGGTCCGACAATCCGCTCGAGCTCGGCAAGGAAGACGGCATCCATAACAGCACCAAGAAGGCAGAAGTCCGCAGGCAGAAGTCAGAATTCAACTGGTTGGCTTCGCCAGCATCACTTCTATCTCAATCCGAGCGCCCACCGACATTGCGTCAGCCTCCGGCGCCTTCTGCCTTCTGACTTCTTCGTGTCTTCAAGGTCTTGCGTACAGGTCGAT
>SMUY01412699.1_pt1 | contig 22112 bp, 21 predicted proteins | sample 2456441 | NCBI WGS metagenome assembly SMUY01 (sample SAMN11095931, study PRJNA526329) | marine sediment metagenome | biome: Marine sediment; feature: Surficial sediment; material: Deep marine sediment; isolation source: Hadal surficial sediment | place: Pacific Ocean | collected 2014-11 | depth...
ATCGGGTATGCGGCCTCCGTGCTGGCTCGCCAGAATCCGCGCACGGTTATGGCTTGCCTGACTGCGGACCACATCATCCGCAACGAGGTTCGCTTTCTGGAATTGCTGGGAGCCGCTGAGACGCGGGCGATGAAAGGTGAACTGGTTACCCTGGGAATCGCCCCTTCCGCACCATCCACCGGCTATGGCTACATCCGCCTGGGCAAAAAGCTGGATTCCGAGGCGGGATTCGACGTTCGTTCAGTTGCACAATTCAAAGAGAAGCCTGATTATCCTGCCGCCGTCGAATATGTTGGGAGTGGTGAGTACGTATGGAACTCGGGCATGTTCGTCTGGACCGCGGAGCGAATTCTGGAGGAGATCGAGCGATTGATGCCCAATTTGCACTCTGCGCTGAAAGAGATCGAGCGGTCGGTTGGAACCCCAGAGGAATCCGCAGTGCTTGCCCGAGTTTGGGAAGGACTGGAGAGCCAAACGATCGATTATGGAATTATGGAAAGTGCGAAAGGAGTGGTCGTGATCCCGGCCGATGATCTGGGCTGGTGGGACGTCGGCGGTTGGGATCGGCTCGGAGACTTGTTGGAGTCGGACGCGCGCGGAAATATCGTCCGGGCGAACGATACCCTCCTGTCGGATACCAAAGGGGTGGTGATTTATCAGGAGCGAGGCCTGCACCGCCTGATCGCAACCCTGGGTCTGGAGGATGTTGTTATCGTGGATACCAAAGACGTGATATTGATTTGCGATCGCGGCCGGGCGGAAGAGGTAAGGAGTCTGGTTGCAAGGCTATCTGAATCCGGTCTGGAGGATTATGCCTGACCTAGAGACGTACTGCTTGAAGTGCAAAAGTAAGCGGCCCATGGAGAACCCGGAGGCCACCTTTACCTCCACCGGTTCTCCGGCCACGCGTGGCGTGTGTCCGGTCTGTGGTTCCAAACTGTATCGAATGGGCCGGACGCCGGCACACGACGGGCTGGAGCCCTCGGAGGTCAAGCCACGAACCAAGAGCTCGAAGGTGCGCCGAAAGGGCAAGATGGTTATTGTTGAATCTCCGGCCAAGGCGCGCACCGTAAGTCGCTACCTGGGCAAGGGCTACACGGTTAAGGCGTCGATTGGACACATCCGAGACCTCCTTCGTTCGCAAATCTCGGTCGCGGTTGAGAATAACTTTGAGCCCAAGTATCGCGTCCCTAACGAAAAGAGAGAGATCGTCAAGGAGTTGAAGAAGGCCGTGGCACAAGCGGAAGAAGTGTATCTGGCGACGGACCCCGATCGGGAGGGGGAAGCCATCGCCTGGCACCTGCTCGAGGCGGCCGAGATCGATGCCGATCAAGCCCGGCGGGTCGTATTCCACGAGATAACGAAAGAGGCCATTGAGGAGGCATTCCGGAATCCGCGCAGCATCGATACCAATCTGGTTGACGCACAGCAAGCACGCCGCATTCTTGATCGCCTTGTTGGCTACAACATCAGTCCCATATTGTGGACCAAGGTCCGCAGCCGCCTATCGGCGGGTCGAGTCCAATCGGTGGCTCTAAGGCTGGTCGTTGACCGAGAGCGAGAGATCGAGAATTTCGACCCCAAGGAATACTGGTCCATCGATGGCGACTTTCTGAATTCAGAAAAGCCCCCGATGTTCAGTGCCGGCCTGAGAAAAGTGGACGGAGAAGACCTAGAGGTTGCTTCCCAATTAACGGCGGATGAGTTGCTGTCCGACCTGCGTGGGGCGGAGTATAAGGTGGGCAAGGTGAAGCCCGGCAGCCGCACTCGCAAGCCACCGTCGCCCTTTATTACGAGCTCGATGCAGCAATCTGCCTCCCGTCGGCTGCGCTACTCTGCCCGCAAAACCATGGCTATCGCTCAGCAGCTTTACGAAGGTATCGATCTCAACAGCCACGAACCGTCGGGACTGATCACTTACATGCGGACCGACTCGACGCAAGTGTCCAAGTCGGCGCAGGCTGAGGCGCGCCAGGTCATTCGCTCTAAATTTGGCGAGGAACACCTACCGGAAGAGCCGCCCACATATAAAACGCGCGCGCGGCGAGCACAAGAGGCGCACGAGGCCATACGCCCAACCTCGATTGCCCGAACTCCAGAATCGATCAAGGGCTTGCTGAGCAAAGATCAGCACAAGCTTTACCAGCTGGTATGGCGCCGGTTCCTTGCGTCTCAGATGAAGCCGGCCGAATACGACACGCTCTCCATCGAAGCGGTGGGGAGATTGGAGGCACATGAGTATCTTTTCAAGGTCAACGCCTCCAGTCTGAGGTTCCCCGGCTTCCTGGCAGTGCTGGCGGATCGGAAATCCGAAGAACCTGAAGCTTCTACCAGCCTGGAACGCCTCCCAGCGTTAAGCAAGGACGATCCGTTGGAGCTCAAAGAATTATTCTCCGAGCAGCACTTCACGCAGCCGCCCGCTCGGTATAGCGATGCCAGCTTGATCCGAGCGTTGGAAGAGAATGGGATCGGAAGACCATCCACCTACGCTCCGATCTTAAGTACTCTCCAACGCCGTGGTTATGTGGAGCGCGACAAACGAAGGATGATTCCCACTGAGATTGGAATGACGGTAAACGATCTACTCGTCGACCACTTCCCCAATATCGTGGACCTGGGGTTCACCGCGCGCATGGAGCAGGAATTGGACGAGGTGGCCGAAGGAGATCGAAATTGGGTAGATGTGGTGCGTGAGTTCTATGAGCCCTTTGAAGTGCAGCTGGAGCGGGCCCGCGAACTGATGCCCGAGGTCAAGGCCGAACCGGAGCTCATCGACCGCAAGTGTCCGGAGTGTGACAACCAACTGTTGATTCGTTACGGTAGATATGGCAAGTTCATCGGCTGCTCCAATTTTCCGGAGTGTCGCCATACCGAACCCTGGCTCGAAAAGATTGGTGTGTTATGCCCGTTGGATGGTGGCGAGCTCGCGGAACGGCGCACCCGCAAGGGACGTACGTTCTACGGTTGCTCAAATTACCCTGAATGTGAATTTACTTCCTGGAAACGGCCTGAACCCACGCCGTGTCCGAATTGCGGTGGCTTGCTCGTGCATCAGAATCGTAGGCATCTCCAATGCATCAAATGCGAAAACGTCTACGAACATGATGAAATACACCTCAAAGAGGCGGATCTGGCATAGTACGTGCAACACCACGGTTGCCTTGGCCTTGCGATCAGACTAGAATTCGCCGGGTTTCTGCAAGGTTCCAGTAGGATCCGGGGAAGAGGGGAACTGTGGAATCGATCTTAGACATCACCAATCGAAAGTGGGTACTCCCGCTTATTGCCTTGATCATCGGCGTCGCCGTCGGTATGGTTTATGCTTGGGTGATCAATCCGGTTGAGTGGATCAACGGAGAGCCTCAACAATTGCGCGCCGATCTGCAGGAAGATTTCCTGCGGATGGCTATTGACTCCTACGCGGTAAACACAGATGCCGAACTGGCCGTGCTTCGTTATCAGGCCCTCGGCGAAAACGGGAACCTCGCGCTCGTAGCCGTTTCAGAAAACCCTCGAGCGTTGAGCCCTAATGCCATTCAGGGATTCCGGGCCGTCATTGAAATTGATGAAGAGAGCGCAGGAACGGAAGACGCTGCAGAATCAAGCTCAGGGATACTGGGACAGATCTCCGGATTCGTTGTCCCGATCTGCGGCGCCACGATAGTTATCGGGCTCGTGCTCGCAGTGGTTCTGGTCATGAGGGCCCGCGGCCGAGAGAACGAAGAGGGATTTGTCGCTCCCGAGGTTCCAGATTCGGGGGAGATCGTCTCGGAGAGGCTTTCTGATTCGAACGTGCCTTCCGAGCAAGCCTTGCAGTTCGACACTGAAGCGACCGGAGACGATAGTTTAGCCACTTTCAGGACCATTTACGCCCTGGGAGATGACGACTACGACGACTCATTCAGCATCGAGAGTCCGACAGGCGATTTCTTGGGTGAGTGCGGCGTCGGAATCGGCGATTTGATGGGGGCCGGGGAACCAAATAAGGTCTCCGCCTTTGAGGTCTGGCTGTTCGATAAGAACGATATTCAGACCGTCACGAAGGTCTTAATGAGCAACTATGCATACAACGATGCCGAAACCCGCAGCCGACTATCGGCAAAGGGGGACCCGATCGTTGCGGAGCCAGGCGGAGTGATTTCGCTGCAGACCGCCTCACTAGAGGTGGAAGCGCGCATCGTGGACCTGACCTATGGCGAGAGCGCTCTGCCTTCGCAAAGCTTCTTTGAGCGGCTTACGATCGAAATTCGAGCTTGGTCTCGAGAGCCAGCCACCTAGGCTCCACTCAGGACAGACTCAAAAGTAAGGGCTCGCCAACGGCGAGCCCTTACTTTATTGAAGGGTTGCGATGTCAGCTCAATTTCAAGATTTTAAATGTCAGCTCACCCCCCGGAGTTTTGGCTGTTACTACATCGCCGCGGGCCTTTCGCATAAGGGATTTTCCTATAGGAGATTTATGCGAAATCTTGCCGTTCCGAGGGTCCGCCTCCTTCTCGCCAACGATGTGAAAGGTCTCCTCAATCTCATTCTCATTGAGAACGACAACCGTACTGCCTACCTGGACTGTGCTGGAGGATGCCCCCCGGTCGATGACCGTCGCCTCCTTGAGAATGAGCTCAAGCTCTTGAATGCGTCCCTCTAGGAAGGCCTGATCCTCCTTGGCGGAAATGTAGTCCGCATTCTCGGACAGATCTCCCTGGCTCACGGCATGCCGCAGCCGGGCCGCCAGTTCATCTCGCCGCGGGCCCTTGAGCTCTTCCACTTCCTTGCCCAGGCTGTCCGCTCCTTCGGGAGTCAGGTAAGTATTTTCTTCCATCATAATTAAGGCAGAGTAGCTGGATCGAAGAGCCGACTGTACTCTTTCAGTGCGAAGCGGTCGGTCATCCCGGCTAAATAGTCGCAAATGGTGCGATAAAACTCACGCGTCTGGGCTCGCGCCTGAACTTTCATTGGTAGGATCTCAGGCTTTTCGAGATAGGCATTAAATAACTCTTCGATGAACCGTTCGGCTTTCATCTGCATGCGAACCACCCGGTAATGCTGATACATATTGGCATATAGAAAGTCCTTCATCTGCTGATTCATGGTCACAAACTCATCGGAGTAACCAACGACATTGTGGTCCAGCAACTGCAGCTCCTCGACCGAGTTGAGACTGGCACCCGCGAGTCGTCGTTGAGTGGCTTCCAGCAAAGTGGAAACCTCCAGGCCGATCAATCGCCGAATAAGCCGGTGACGAGTCAGCTCGTCCAGCACATCGGTGGTCCAGCCGATGCTCTCACGGATCATCTCCCACAAGGAAATTCCCTGCAGCTGCCCGACCGAGATGAGGCCGGAGCGTAGGCCGTCGTCCAGATCGTGTGCGGTGTAGGCCAATTCGTCCGCAGCATTTGCTATCTGGGCCTCGATATGGCCTCGTCTGTCGGGATCGTACGCCGCGGCATCTGAGACGTCGTACTCCGTTTCATGCTTAACGATTCCCTCCCGCACTTCCCACGTGAGATTGAGACCCGAGAAGTCAGGGTATCGACGCTCCAGATCGGTCACAATTCGCAGAGATTGTTTATTGTGGTCGAAGCCCCCGTGGTCGACCATCAATCGACTCAGGGCAACTTCTCCGGAGTGCCCGAAGGGCGGATGCCCGAGATCATGGGCCAATGAGATGGCCTCAATCAGGTCCTCGTTGCCGCCCAGCGCCCTCGCCAGCGTGCGGCCGATCTGCGAGACCTCGAGCGTATGTGTGAGCCGTGTCCGATAATAGTCGCCCTCTGTAATAACAAAAACTTGTGTCTTATATTCAAGGCGCCTGAAGGCGGTGGTGTGAAGGATACGATCCCGGTCGCGTTGAAACGCGGTGCGGTATTTGGGCTCGTCTTCGGGAAATTCTCGTCCGCGGGAGTCGCGACTGCGATGGCCGAAAGGCGCCAGGGAATGGGTTTCGAGTTCTTCTAAACGTTCGCGCGTGAGCATAGGCGGGAGAGTGTAATGACAGGCGCGGTCGATGTCAACAAGTGGGAAAATATTCTTCCCCCGTTGACACGCTTTTGGGCATCGCGGATAATTCGGCCGGGAGGCGCGGTCATTCCAAACCGCGTGCCCATAATAAATCAATCCTTAATGGGGCCGCGATCGGCCGCGAGTGCGGACCGGCCCGGAAGCGCACTATGAGGCCTTCGAACCAGACGTAAGGACAGAGAATTGCAAAAAATTGTCACAATCGAAGAGATGATTCGAATTGAAAAGGCCGCGGAGGCCGCGGGACATTCCTACGCCCAAATGATGGAGCGTGCAGGGAAGTCTCTGGCCGACGCGCTGCTGGCCAGAATTTCTGGCATCAAAGATAAACATGTACTTGTGTTAGCAGGATCCGGCAATAACGGGGGAGATGGACTCGTCGCCGCGCGCTGGTTGGCAGAGGCCGGGGCAACGCTGGCGATCTATCTCACGAAGGACCGATCGGAGGACGATCCATATCTGGCTGCACTGCGTGACCTCGGTATCTTGATCGCGGTTGGAGAACAAGACCAACGGAGCCGGGTTCTCAAGCTGCAGTTGGGGAGAGCCGATGTAGTGGTGGACGCGGTCCTTGGAACTGGTTTCAAATTGCCATTAAAAGGAATCGCCAGGCAGGTGCTCAAGGTGGCAAAACAATCCCGCACACGTCCGTATGTTGTGGCGGTCGACTGCCCCTCGGGGCTTAATTGCGACACGGGAGAGATTGCGAAAGAAACTCTGGCTGCCGATCTGACGGTGACCCTGGCGGCTGCCAAGCCAGGACTGTTCCTTTTTCCGGGCGCGGAGTACGTAGGTGAGCTGGTTGTCGGCGATATAGGCCTTCCGCCTGATCAGGAAGAACTGGCATCGATCAAGACCGAACTCGTGACCGCCGAGTCCGCCCGCCAGTGGCTGCCGGCCCGGCCGATAAGCGCCCATAAGGGAACATTCGGTCGGGCGCTTATTGTTGCCGGATCAATCCACTATCCGGGTGCCGCCGCCCTGGCCGGCCGAGCGGCCTACCTGGCGGGAGCCGGTCTGGTGACACTGGCCGTGCCCGCTACTGTACAGAACATGATAGCCGGTGGGCTCCCCGAGTGCACCTGGCTGCCGCTAGCCGAAACGTTGGATGAGGCCACCGCTGATATTCTAGCGGTCGAGTGGGAACGCACTCAGGCACTGCTTTTGGGACCCGGGTTTGGTCTTAAGTCCACGACCGCCAGTTTTCTCAGGGCGCTCATCGGCGCAGGCACGCCGCTCCCACCGGCGGTTGTCGACGCCGATGGACTCAAGTTAATGGCCCGCGTCGAAGGCTGGGAATCTATGTTGCCGCAAGGTTCCGTTCTGACCCCTCATCCGGGCGAGATGAGCGTCCTGACCGGCATCCCCACCGAAGAGATTCAGGAGCATCGTTCCGAGCTAGCAACGGAAAAGGCGGCAGAATGGGGCCACATCGTGGTCCTGAAAGGGGCGTTTACGGTGATCGCGCATCCGGATGGCCGTTCGGCATTGATCCCCATCGCAACTCCCGCCTTAGCGCGCGCTGGAACGGGAGATGTGCTTGCAGGTCTGCTGGTCGGATACCGCGCGCAGGGGCTCCCCGGGTTCGAGGCCTCGATATTAGGGTGCTACATACATGCCAGGGCAGGGTTGTTGGCCGCCCAGGCGATCGGGACGGCGGCCTCGGTTCTGGCGGGGGACGTGGCGGCCGCGGTACCGCGCGCGATCGCGGAGTTGGAGCATTCACCGCCTGCGAATTAAGCCTGGCCAGCGACCGAATATCCTCTAGGGAATAAACAGAGCCCCAGGCGAAGTGCCCGGGGCTCTGTCCTCGTTGCTCCGGCTGATACTAGGACTTGGCCTTACTCGCCTTATCGCCTTTGCCGCCGTCTCGAGCCGCCTTCGTGTTCTTAGCGGCTTTCTTTCCCGCCTCAATCGCCTCTTCGATGCGCGATTTTTGCTGTTCAAGCACGACCTGACCGCGCTGTTGGGCTTCCGAGGCACGCGTCCGCGCGTCCTGAGCCATTTCCTCCGCGCGGGCCCTGGCGTCGCCGGCCGTGCTCTCAACCTGTTCCTTTAGCTCGATCCCTTTATCGCGGATCAATACTCGGGTCTCTTCGCCCGACTGTGGGGCTAGCAAGAGTGCCGCCGCGGCGCCAATCAGACCACCAATCATGAAGCCTGAGAGAAATGCGCCAAAATCATCGTTGTCTGCCATCTATGAATCCTCCCTAACTGAGATCAGCGAGTGCGGCCTGCCCGAAACGCGCCTAGCGCTCGCCTCAGTGCCGCAAAAGAGCTGTTCACTCGAATTATCGGACCTACCATGTTCCGACTCACAAACTGGGCGGTCCCTCTGAGCGTACCCAGCGTTTCGTTTGTCGATTCGAGAATCGGCCGCAGCTCATTCTCGATCAGTGCTGTCAGCCGAGCGACCTGGACCACCAGGATCACCAGCACTAAGCCAAATACCACGGCTTCGGCCGCCAAGAATATGATCACGATATCGCGAATCGCCTCCGTGCGCACCGGATCCTTAAGTAATACCACCGTGGCAAATACCAGGGCGGCAAGTACAACAAGCACGAAAACCACGCCCCCAGCGATAAGCGCATATTTCTTGCGCTTGCTGGAGGCGGCCGTTGCACCGTTCTCGGAGGCGGGTAAAGCCACGATTTCGCTCAGAACGCGAATTATAGCATACTAGCTTTTTCGCCTGTGCCTGCCCCTGCCTCGGCGTGATCGTTCGGGACCAGCCAGCAGAGCCGCTGCCAGCAGGCCGATAACAGCCGCCAGAACTGCGGCGAAAAGATTGATCGACCCTACCCGAAAAAAATTCCAGTTTAACCACTCTGCAACGAAGTGGCCCGCCAAAAAAGTAATCCAGGCCGCGGCAAGATAAAGCACCAGACGACCCAGACTGCCGCCGCGAATCAAATGAAAGAGCAATCCGAGACCGGTTGAGATTAGAAGCGAAAGGTAGATCCCCGGCACGGTCACCTTGAAATAAGGCCGCCGCCCAGGCATTCATCCTTGTCGTAGAAGACTGCCGCCTGACCCGGAGCGATGTGGGTCAGAGGTTTCTCAACAACTACCTCCGTTCGATCCTGAAAAGTTTCGAGTTGAGCAGATACAGCGGGAGTTCGGTAGCGAACCTGAACCGTCAACGGTGTTTCTCCTGAAGGCGGGGACCCGCTTACCCAATTCAGCTCCCGGACCGTAAAGTGGGTCCGGCCCAGCTCGGCCCTGGGACCCACTATTAATGCGTTTCTCTTCACATCCTTATCGATCACATAGAGTGGTTCCGGACCGGAAATACCGATGCCCTTGCGCTGCCCGATGGTGAAGTTTTCCAGGCCGCTGTGGGTGGCCAACGAATTGCCCTGCTTGTCGAGAATAGCACCGGGTGTGGCCTCCATACGCTCGGCAAGAAAAGTACGATAGTCGCCTCCACCGAGAAAACAGAGATCCTGGCTCTCTGGACGGTCGGCAGTCACAAACCCCAGATCTCGGGCAATTTCCCGTACTTTCTCTTTATCCAGCTCGCCGAGAGGGAGCAGAGTCCGGGTCAGTTGTTTCTGTCCAAGCACGCTGAGTACATAGGACTGGTCTTTCCGGCGGTCGAGGGCACGATAAAGTCGGTAATGCCCATTTGTCCTGCGTAATAGCGCGTAGTGGCCGGTAGCCAGATGTGTGGCACCGAGCTTCGTGGCATGCTCCAGCAGCAATCCCCACCTGATCTCGCGATTACATCGCAGGCAAGGATTGGGGGTCAGGCCGTCCGCGTATCCGCTGATGAAGCTATCGACGACTCGATTCTTGAATTCGTCCTTCGCATCGAGCACATAGAAGGGAATTCGCAACCGGCCGGCTACCTTGCGCGCGTTGGACACATCTCTGGGGGAACAGCATCGGTTGGGTCGTTCTGGACCCGCGCTCCACAACCGGAGCATTAATCCGAACACCTTCTCGCCCGAGTCGACCAGAAGCGCCGCCGCAACGGAGCTATCCACCCCGCCGCTCATGGCGACGGCAATGGTTCGCCTAGTGCTCACGAGGCATCCGCGACCGGAGATCGGAACCCAACAACCGCCTCCTGGAGCGCCTCTAAGAATTCGCCGACTTCAGCCTCCGTCGTTTGCCTTCCAACCGTGACCCTCAGCGAGCCCAATGCAAGTTCCTTCTCCATGCCCAGCGCAAGAAGGACTTTCGACGGTTCCGGATCGCCCGTCTTACACGCCGAACCGGAGGAGCAGGCGAAACCTGCCAGATCGAGCGCTGCAAGGAGTGAGTTTCCATCTATACCCTGGATTACGAAGGAGGCGTTGTTGGGTAGCCGATCCACGCGGTGTCCGGTCAATCGCGCCCCCGGCACGCGTTTCAGTACTTCATCAATGATTAAGTCTCGGAGCATTCGGAAGCGGCTCGCGTCCGTTTCCTGTCGGGCGAGGGCAATCTCGTGTGCCACCGATAGTCCCACTATGAGCGGCACGTTATGGGTTCCGGCTCGCAATCCCCGCTCCTGAGACCCGCCGGTTTGGATAGGCAGCAGCTGCGATCCATTTCTAACAAACAGGACCCCAACCCCTTTGGGTCCGTAGAACTTGTGCGCGCCGATCGAGAGCAGATCGACTCCCAAATCGCCCACTCGGGTTGGGAGCTGGCACGGCGCCTGCAGGGCATCTGAATGAAACGTTACGCCCCGCTCGCGGGCGATCGCCGCCAGTTCTGGGATGGGATTTACGGTCCCGATCTCGTTGTTGCCATAGATCACCGATAACAGGGCCGTATCGGATCGGATGGTCTTGCGAAGGTCGTCCGGATCCACCCGGCCCAAGTTATCAACCGGCAACCACTCCAACTCAAAGGCATGCCGCGCGGCCAGGTCGATGGCGGTCTGACTTACCGCGTCATGTTCGACAGGGGAAATGAGCAGATGGTTGGCTCCCCGGTTCTCTCGCGCAGCAAACGCCGCCCCCCTGAGTGCGAGATTATCACTCTCAGAACCGCCGCTGGTGAAGATCACCTCTTCTGGCCGACAGCCGAGACCGTCCGCCACTCGCTCCCGGGCCTCCTCAACCGCCCAATCGGCTCGCTGGCCCCAGGCATGGATCGAGGAAGGATTGCCGAAATCCTGCTCCAAATAGGGGAGCATGCGCTCAAGAACTCGTTCGTCTAGCGGGGTGGTTGCCGCGTAGTCTAGATAGGCCGGCATCCGGCGGATTCTAACATGCGCGCAATTGAGGCACTCCGGATCAGGGAGGGGTGATGGTTATAATCCACTCCGCCATGGACACTCACATCGACTCGTTACGCGCGCTCCAGGTGCTTGATTCTAGGGGCAATCCAACCGTGGAAGTGGAAGTCAGGTTGAGAGACGGAAGCCGGGGGCGGGCTATCGTCCCCTCCGGAGCCTCAACCGGCGTACACGAGGCATTGGAATTACGAGACGGTGATGCGGAGCGCTACCTGGGGAAGGGCGTCGGCAAGGCGGTTGCGAACGTCAATAGCGAGATCGCAAACCGCGTAATCGGGATGGATGCGGCCAACCAGGTGGAGTTGGACAAGGCGCTGATCGACCTGGACGGGAGTCCCAACAAGGCACGCCTCGGGGCGAACGGCATATTGGGGGTAAGTCTGGCGGCCGCCAAAGCCGCCGCAGCCGCCCACGGAGTGCCGCTTTATCGTTCGCTGGGAGGCGACGCGGCGACCCTCCTGCCTGTGCCAATGCTCAACATTCTAAATGGCGGGGCACATACTGGCTGGCAAACTACGGACGCGCAGGAATTCATGGTGATGCCTCTCGGAGCCGAGAGCTTCGCGGAGGGGCTCCGGTGGGGAGCAGAAATTTATCATGCGCTCAAGCAGGTCCTGAAGGACAGGGGTTACACAGTGCTTGTTGGGGACGAAGGCGGATACGCGCCGGCCCTCAAATCCAACTCGGAGGCGGTGGAACTGATCCTGGAAGCCATCGACCGTGCTGGATATCGGGCCGGCGAGCAGGTGGGACTGGCGTTGGATCCGGCTGCCTCGGAATTCTATGAAGATGGCCGCTATCACCTTCGGACGGAGGGGCGCACGCTCGACGGACCCGAAATGGTAGCCTTTTGGAAGGATTGGGTCGAACGTTATCCCATCGTATCCATCGAAGATGGCTTAGCGCAGGACGACTGGTTGAACTGGAAATTGCTGACCGAAGAGCTGGGAGAAAAAATCCAAATCGTGGGGGACGATCTCCTGGTCACAAATTCAAAGCGTGTAAAGCGGGCAATTGACGAGCAGACTTGTAATGCGTTGCTGGTCAAAGTAAATCAGATCGGAACCCTCAGCGAGACCATTGATGCGGTTCGGCTATGCCAGGAGGCGGGCTGGAACTGCGTTTCCTCGCACCGGTCCGGGGAAACGGAAGACGTTACCATAGCGGATCTGGCAGTTGGGCTGCGGATGGGTCAGATAAAAACTGGGGCGCCCGCACGCTCGGATCGCGTGGCTAAGTACAATCAGTTGCTGAGGATCGAGCGTGATTTGGGAGAGGCGGCGGAGTACGCCGGATGGTCCGCGCTCAGGTCAAACTAAATTAGGTACCTGCGCCCTGAAGTTCTGTCGAGACTCCCTCCACCGGCGTGCCGCAGTATGGGCATACCGGCCACGATAATTCCATAAGACGATCACAGTGGTCGCACGCCTTTCGCAGGTGCGTGTGGCAGGTCGGACACAGTTGCCAGTCTACGTGCGTTCGACTCCCGCATCCTGGGCAGGTGGTTTCCTCTTCAATTTCGCTCAGTAAGGCTTCCTCTTCGAGAGTGTGTTGATATTCCTGGTCTATCGTAAGCCGAGGGCGAAGGATCAGGTAAGTCAAGACGCCGAACGGTCCCATCACAGCCGCAAGCAGGGCGGCGAGAATCTGGACCAAATTGTCTTGCGTGCGGGAGCGAATATCACGGTAGGTCCAGAAAATCAGGGCCAGCCATAGGGCAGCCAAGAAGGCTCCAAGCAATGCCGTGAAATACTGGAAGAAGGTCGTCAGGCCGCTCAAGGTAGGTTCGGAGACCGGCGCGATTATACAGCGGGTGGCGGTTTTCGGCGGTAGCTCGATCCGTGGCCGGGGTTACTACTGAGGGACAATGGAAGGATTGTGATGTATACGGTTCACCGTATCAAGGATATGAGGTCCGACGATCGACCGCGCGAGCGGCTGGAACGGCAGGGCCCGCAGGCGCTTTCAAATCCGGAGCTTCTGGCGATTCTGTTAGGAACCGGAACGCCGGGCCTCAACGCCGTTCAGTTAGCCCAAGAATTGCTTGATGTATTTGGTGGATTACCCGGGCTACACCGGGCAGACTATGACGATCTGGTCAAGACGCGCGGCATCGGCCCGGCAAAAGCGGCCCAGTTGGGCGCGGCGGTCGAGCTCGGTCGGCGGCTGGCCGTATCACTTCCGGGGGAGCGCCCGGCGATCCAGTCCCCGGAACAGGCGGCCGAGCTTGTAATGTACGAGATGGGTGCCTTAAACCAGGAGCATTTAAGGGTCCTTTTGCTCGACACCCGCAATCACCTCATTCGTATCACCGAGGTTTATCAGGGATCGCTGGATTCATCGCTGATCAGGGTTGGGGAGCTTTTCAGAGACGCGGTCCGTGCAAATGCGGCGTCAGTGATCGTCGTTCACAATCATCCAAGTGGGAATCCATCGCCGAGCCCGGAGGATGTGGCTATAACCCGCGAAATGGTAAACGCGGGGCGCCTACTGGACATCGAAGTGCTCGATCACCTGGTGATCGGCGCCGGACGTTTCATATCTCTCAAATCCAAGGGGCTGGGATTTGACTCGAACAGCTCCGTAAGCGCCCTGTAAGTTCGAATCCAAGGATTGAATGATAGGATGATTCCATAAACGCCGAAGTGTACTGACATGAGAGTGAGAATTTGGAACTGGTGGGAGAACCACTCCGTAGGCGAGACCGCCACGCTTGCGTTCTGGAACCTTGCATTAGTTGCCTTCATAGGGGGCGCGGCCTGGACCGCGAAGGTTGTGATGGAGAATAACCAGAGCCCAGATTGCGCTGAGACCTATCGGGTGACTGACCCCAGGTTGAATGCCGTCCTTTTCCTACAGGACCTGGAGGATCTAGGTTTGTTCGACCCGGATCGGGACGCGATAGAAGACTTTGCTTGGGTCTATGAAAGCGGGCAGCTCCGCTTCATGGTGGCATTGAACTCCGGTAGGTACACCGCCACCGCCTGTTACGCCGACGGCAAGGCCTTATTCCACGACCTGCAATTTCAAAATCCACAAGCTCTTGACCCGCGGGCTCAGTAGCGGCACCCGACAGTAAATTGGGCCCGCCATCGTCGGCGGGCCCTCTGATTCCCGGCCCGATGAGCAAAGTCGCTCTGCGTTTCGGATGCTCCTGCTTCATCCAGAATACTGTCCGGCCAAGTTCGGCACTCCCACCGTAAAGCTCGAAATATTCGGACGCGATTGCAGCTGCCGCCTTCGCCGCAGCTGACACTCATTGGCCTCAGCCAAGCAGTACGGCTATTAGTGGCGTCAGAGTGAGGGGGCTGAGAAGCGTGGTCACCAGTACCGCGCCGGTTACGAAAGCCGCTTCAGCATCGTATTCGGTAGCGATGATCGTGGTCATTACCGCCGTCGGCATTGCCGATTGCAGGATACCCACGTCGCGTGCGAGGCCTTCAAGTCCGATGAGGGGTGCAATCAGGAATGCAATTGCAGGCGCCGCGAGCAGCTTAATGGCCACACTCGCGCTAAGCGACTTCCGGTAGCGAGGCACCCCCGCGCGGGCGATCTGCATTCCAAGCAGCAGCAACATGGTAGGCACCGTAGCAAGCGATAGCAGTTCAATGGGCCGGCTGATAGGGAGGGGGACCGCAATATCGAGCGCTCGAATTCCGAGCGCCAGCGGGATGGCATAAACGGAGGGCACCCGGGTCAATCCTTTGAATGCTTGAAGCGTGCCGCCGCCCCCCACGGAAGCAATGTACACACCCAGCGAGTGGGTCATCATTTGACTGGCCACAAAATAGATGCTGGCTAGCGCCAGGCCGAAGTCACCAAAGGCGAACTTATTTAGCGAGAGACCGTAGTTGCCGGCGTTCATGAAGGTTGTGGTCAGCAGAAAGGCGGCCACATGTTTGCCTCCGAGTCCGAGTGTCCGGCCAACTCCAAAACTCAATCCGGCAGTTAACAACACCACCAGTGCGGCAAAGGCCATCATCGACAAGACGCGGCCCCCTTCAATCTCTGCCGAGACTAGAAGGGTGAATACTAGCGCGGGCGACAGCACATAAAATGTGACCTGGGAGAGGGGGCGGGGATCAAATTTAAGCAGCTTCTGAAGCACGAAGCCGACACTCGCCACCAGGAGGATTGGAAGGATGTTATTGGTAAAAAGGTTGAGCAGCTCGCTCAAGCCTTGAGGTCCTGCGAATGGTCTGGATCGAACTCGATGAAGTCCCGCGTGTCTTCGAAAAATTCAAGATGATCTATGGCATCGAGTACAAGCTGCCGCTCTCCTTCATCTAGCTTTTCTTCGGCCATTTTCTTAAGCGTTTTTGTCGCCCGAGGTCCGCCAATCTGGCTCAGCGACCACACGGCCGCGTGCCAGACCGACTCATCGACATCTTCAAGAAGCTCAATCAGGTCGGGAATGCCCTCCCGCACGCCGATATCACCCGCCGCACGTACGGCCTCCAGCCGTATATGGGGGGATGGGTCGTTCAGCCGGGCCAGGACAAGGTCTGTCCAAATTTCGTTTGCGGAGCGAGCCATGGCACGCAGCGCAGCTGTAAGTCTCCTCTCACTGTCTGCGCCATAGGCCTTCCGAATCAGATCTGTCACTTCGGGGCGGGATGAGTATCCAAGAGATTGGAGGCAGGCATTGCGGACTTCCTCACTCGCATCACTGCTCGCCGCGCGAAGGAGCGATTCCTCGCATCTATTCCGGAGGTTTGGGTCAAGCTCGCGAGTCTCGCCGATCAACACGAAGACGCCGAGCGCCTGGCCGGCGGCGGCCCTGACCTCCGGGGCAGAATCCTCCTTTAATCTCAGAAGGAATTTGTTGACAAGTCCCGGGTCCTCGCTCTCCCAGAGATTCTCAATTGCCTGTGATCGTACGATAGAGTGGGAGTCCTCCAATCCAAGTCGGTTGATGGCCTCGAAAGTCAGTTCGATTTTCTGGTCCGCCGCTGAGCGGAGCTCTTCCAGAATCGAATGCCGCCGATCGGAACTCATTTGTTCCCAAACGTCGGCAAACATTCCCAACCGGGCGGCATCCAGATCGGAAAGCCCTGCCAGGTGGATTTCCGCTACTGGCTCCGCGTCGTTGGTCAGCGATTGAAGCAGATCAACGAAGGAATCTTCCACTGGATTACTACCTGGGGAGATTGATGGGGTTGATGAAATCCTGCAGATTCACGTAGATAATGAGCGCCAGCAACACCATAAAACCGACCGTGTGCGCAAGTCCCTCGTGTTCGGGGAGGGCCCGTTTGCCAAATACGGCTTCGAAGCCCACGAACATCAACCTTCCGCCGTCCAGGGCCGGAATCGGAAGCAGGTTTGCCAATGCCAGCCCGGCGCTGATGACGCCGATGAGGTTCAGGGTCAAAAAGGGTCGCTGAGAAGAGCGATCGATTTGGCCTGCCCAGACCATCATATCGTACATACCCTTCAGGCCGCTGATCCGCGCCTCCTCCGGAGCGAGCTCGCCACGAATCAACCGGCTGGGCAGATGCACCATTGCGGTGAATTGAAATCGCGTGGAATTTAGGCCTAAGCCAATGGCCTCCAGCCAACCTACGGCGCGAGTCGGATTCCCAAGCGTCACACCTACCGGCCCCTGACCTTCAGGCGGGTTGAGGCGAGGCGTCATCGGCAATCTAACTAATTCATCGCCGCGCTGCACCAGCATCGATGTCGGATCGCCCAACCGGTCGTTGATTGCCTCTTGCAAGGTCTGAAAATCGTTGATTTCGACTTGATCGATTGCCATGATGATGTCGTTGACCAGCGCGCCCGCCGAGGCCGCCGGGGAGCCGGGTTCGACGCTGGTAATCAAGACCAATTCCGGATCCGGGGCGGCAAATTTATAGGCTGCCGTAAATGCGACAATCGCGAGCAATACATTGGCGAGCGGCCCGGCAATGAGCACCGCAGCACGGGAGCGCTTGTTTGCCGCCGCCAAACCGCCCTCCACCGAAGGATCGTCCTCGCCATCGGGGCGAACAAATCCTCCCAGAGGGATCAGATTCAGAGTAAAACGAGTGCCGCCGGCTTCAAAAAGCGTCACCAGGCGTGGCGGAAAGCCCAGGCCGAACTCTTTAACACGCACATTCGTCAGGCGAGCCGCGATAAAGTGCCCTAATTCGTGGCCGATGATTAGGGCCCCCAGCACCAGCGCAAACAAGACAAAATCAGTCATTTAAAGTGTTACCTGCGCTCATTTCGGGAAATTTGCCCGATTATATCACCCGGTCTATCTGTGCCGCACTCGGACATTCATACCACCCTTGCGGCAGGTCCGGGGTGCCCCCGGAGTACCCTCCAGGGGCGCTTTCCGGCGTCGGTGAGTGCCTGCAGGGCATCGGCTTCGCTATCTGGAAGACAGAGGCAATGCACGTTCGGACCGGCGTCCACTGTATAACAGACCGAAGCACCCTGGGCCCTGAGATCGCGGACGGCCGCCATAATTTGAAGGGTATCTCCGTTCCAGAAGTGGAGCGGTGGCTCAGACGTCATCATGATGGCATGCATCATGTCGCTGTCCCGCTCCACTATTTGAGCCAGAGACTCAAAGTCTCGGTCCAGAATGGCCCTCAGGCACACCTTCAGCCGACGTGGGGCATCGACTATCCGGGACTGCTGCAGCGGGCTGGAAGCGGCAAGCGCGTGCCCGGAGGTGGAGCCAGTGTGTTTGATGTCCTCGTCTACGAGCACGATGAGATCGATAATCTGCCAATGATCCGCGGGGACGATTTGTTTTGCAAAACTCGAGTGGTCGCCGTCACCGGCTATAAGCTCGACAAATCCGCCGTAAATTGAGCGGGCCGCCGACGCCGATCCCCGCCGGGCGATCCTGGAGAGCGCTCGCTGGTCGAGTTCCAGTCCTAGGGCGGAGGCGGACGCAACGGTGAGGGCCGCATAGGCGGCCGCAGAGGACGCGATGCCTGCACCGAGCGGGATGTTGGTTACGCTTTCCACTCTAGCTCCAGCGTCGATCCCGGCCTGGCGGCGCATCAAGTCTAAGTGTCGGCTGGCTCTTTCGAGCATAGGGGGGGCGGCTGATTTGCCGTTGATCATGAGCGTATCGGTTTCAATTTCATCGTCGAAGCGCACGGTCATCCGGTTTTCCAACCCTCCGAGCGTCATGGAAATTGATCCATTGGCAGGGATGCGCAATTCATTATCTCGGTTTCCCCAGTACTTGATCAACGCGATATTTGGGTGCGAGACAGCTTCGGATTGCATTTGGGCGGCGAGTTTACCACCACAAGGTGACCCGCGTACGCTTACCAATCACTTACAGGCCGGTTACATTCTAAACACGCGTCGGAGTTAAATTAGGAACAATGTTCACGACCGCGAAAGGTTTGTTCTACGTATTATCGGTTGCTGTGATGGCCGCATGCGCCACGCCGCCCATTGCGCTCCACGCGGTTGCTGATTCTCCAACCGAGCCATCGGCGACATCGATCGGCGCCGCGCCCACTGCGCAACCGCAATATGCGAACTCAAGCGCCGACACGGCGGTTGCGCCTGGAGAAATTCAGTTAGAGGTCGAATTCGACCCGGAAGGATTAGCAATCGGCCCAGGGTCGCGTTTCATTGCCTTAAACGACCCGGCCGTGGTCCCAGGCGTCCAGGCGAGCTGGCTGGCTCCAGACGAACAGGTCCTGGGGGTGGTGGTGGGCGACGAGGCGCGTGCCTATCCGATCTCCCAGATGGCCTACCATCACATTGCCAACGATCAGATAGACGGCGAACCCTATCTTGTCACCTATTGAGTGGTTTGCTCAAGCGGGGTTGGGTTCAACCCCGAGGTAAATGGAGTTCGCTACACGTTCGACGTCTATGGCCTCTACAATGGCCTGTTCGTGATGGCCGACCGTCAGACCGGGTCGGTGTGGACGCACTACGATGGTTCGATTCTGACCGGTCCGTTGGCCGAGCAGGGGATTGCGCTCGAGTTGCAGCCTATCGTGCATACGACATGGTCAAATTGGCTAGCAACATATCCTGACACGACGGTACTGGATTGGTATCCGGAATTCGAAGCTCGTTACCGGAGTATCGAGCCGGGCCGGGGCGGGCTCGGTCCCCAATTCTTGGCCACAATTCTCAACTGGGACGACCGTTTGTCGGAGAACGAACTGGTGCTTGGCGTGAACGCCGGGTCGGAATACCGCGCCTATGTCCTGGCAGAATTCGGAAGCGCGTTACAGGTTATCGAAGATACGCTTGGCGGGATGCCGATCGTAGTTTTCCTTGAGCCGGGTACCGACTTTGGCCTGGCGTTTGAAGCGGCGGTGGATGGAGAACGGTTGTATTTTGCGGCCGAGGGGGATCAGATTATCGACTCAGAAGGAACTCGATGGGATATCTCAGGAAAGGCCGTTAGCGGCCCGCAGGCCGGCTCGAATCTCACCTACGTAACTTCATTTGTCACCGAATGGTACGGGTGGGCAGCCTATCATCCCCAAAGTTCGATCTACGGCCAGTAACTCGCAAGAACAAGGCTAAGGCGACTGGATCCCCTATTCTCCCGCCCCCCATATCTGTATGGCACCCCCTTCGCCGGCACCCTTCAAAACGTAGGCCGCCAGATGGCTGCCATTGGGTGACATCGCCAGACCCAGGGTACGCACGACCCCTTCAAGCTCGTGCTCGAGCACGAGCTCTCCTTCCGGCAGGTTATAGATCCTCAGGCGATTAAACACGTCCATGGCCGCCAATAGGTCCCACTCGTCCGAAACCGCAAAATAGCGGAAGTTGAGCATTGGAAGATCGAGGACAGATTCTCCGGAATCGATCCGAAGGATCTTGATGCCCTCCGATGGCAGTCCCCGATTGACATGCAGCATTATCCTGTCCGCCTGAGGGGATCCATAAAGCAGCTCTGCATGCTCGTCCCGAATCGGGACGGATCCGATTTTCTGACCTTCCAGATCGAATATCAGGACTTCTCTTCGATCGCGATCCTGTAAGGCCACCGCCTGCCCGCCCGGAAAAAGCAGGCCCGAATCGATACGCCCGGGAGAGCTGAAGCGGGAGATCTCTCCCCATCCATTCGGATCCCACAGGGCCACATTCCCGAAGTAGTCCACCGCAAAGTACAGATTTTCAGCTTGGAATCCGGCGTCGATGATGGTTGAAATTGGTGAGAGCTGCAGCTGTTGCACGGGTGCACCGCTCAGGGAATCCCACACTCGAATCAGGGGACCATCGTCCGCGACAATAGTGGATCCATCGGGGGACAGTGAGATCGTGATCGGCGGGTAGTTCTCGAACCCCGTGATCGCATCGAGGGTCTGATTGCGCTCCCAGTCGACGCGTTGGATTTGTAGCCCGGCCCCCGAATGAAGCAACACATCCTCGGTGGGTGAAAAGGCGAACCTGACTCCAAAATCGCTCCGGATGATCGGTATTTCAGCCTGTAGGGTCAATTTTCCGGCGACCAATAGTGGAGCCACCTCAACCGAAACAGGGCCTTGAGTGCTCGGCGGGTCGCGTTGGGCTGGAGCCTGCGTGGGAGGCCGGTCGGTGGGGAGCACAGCCGCTGCGGTGGGCTTGCCGCTTGGGATGGCGGAGGCCTCTCGTATCTCAACCGGCGGTTCCGGGAGTACGGTTGCTTTCGTGCTCGTGCAGCCTCCGATTGCGCCTCCGAGAGCCATCAGGGTTATGGCAATGCCTGTTTCTACCCTGCGTTTGCCCGTGTCTGATACGCCCCTATTACGGGGGTAGTACCGGGGTCCTGTTGCGTTTGAGCGGATCTGAGTTTTCATATAGTACTCCGGCACTACCCGAAACACTTTGAAAATTATCGTTCGCAGAAGCCTTTGGAATGGCTTCCTCTTAGGCATTACGCTGTCGGTGGCCGTGGTCGCGGTCGCCTGGGCTGGATTCACGGGGCCTAGCAGAACCACCACTAAAGACGTTCGGAATCCGAGTGGCGATCAATGGTACTGTGATAAATCCGGATATCCGCGGGGTTGGTTCGCACCGGGCAATCCCTGCCCCGATGCAGGCGGATCACACCCCAGCGGCAACGCGCAGATGAGCGCATTCGGTTGGCCCTCGCCGGGTGACTCCTGTGGCTGCCGCGAATCCTACACGACTCAAACAGTCAGCTTGCCTCCCGCAATCGTAAGCGGCTCCATGAGCTGCGCCTCGCCCGGCAATGATGGATGGTGTCGGGGGGGAACCTCCCTGGAACTCAGCGCCAACGAACCGCTCTCGGGAAAGGTCATAGAGAGTATCGAAGGCAATCCCGGCGGTCTGTTGTGCGATCCGGCCGATTCTGCTTCCGTTGCGTGTTCATATGCTGGTGGGGGCGAGGGTAACTTTACCATCGAATTCTGGGCGCTCTCATCCTACGGCGATACAAGCGAAAAGGCATCCGCGGAATGGAAAGCCGATGGCAGCCCCCCGAGCATCGACCTCAGGCTGAGCGGGGGCTCAGCAGGAAATGGTGGCTGGTATCGCGGCGGCACGGTCGATGTGTCGGTTAGCGGTACGGATGGGATTTCGGGTGTTGCGGCTGCCGAGCTTTCTGTCAATGGAGGCGGCTGGGCCGGCGGAGCGCAAGTGGGAGGCGACGGCGTTTACAACGTCCAAGCGCGAGTCATTGATCGAGCTGGAAACGAGTCCAGCGATTCGGAACAGATCCGGATCGATGGAACTCCGCCAACCCTGATTCCCGAATTAAGTGGCACCCAAGGCCGGGACGGATGGTATGTCTCGCCGGTCAGCGTCTTCGCTTCTGCCTCGGACAGTCTCTCGGGAGTGTCAAAGATCGAGGTGAGCGATGGCGTGGGGGAATGGCAATCCGGGCCGCTCATGATTTCAGCCGACGGAACCTACACCCCTCGATACCGAG
>SMUY01420658.1_pt1 | contig 22076 bp, 18 predicted proteins | sample 2456441 | NCBI WGS metagenome assembly SMUY01 (sample SAMN11095931, study PRJNA526329) | marine sediment metagenome | biome: Marine sediment; feature: Surficial sediment; material: Deep marine sediment; isolation source: Hadal surficial sediment | place: Pacific Ocean | collected 2014-11 | depth...
AAACAGGTTCAGGTTGAACACGAACGACACTCGAGGCCCGACCCCTTGCGGCATGACATGGAGCGCCGTCGCCAGAACCAGGAGACATCCGGCAATCGTCAGCGCGACCGCCCGACCGTGAAGACGTAGGTCCTTGGCGATCAGGGCTCGGGCTTGTCTAGTCCGCATCGGTGTGCTCGGTTCCGTGATAAACCGCCGCGATCATGCTCGTCGGTTGCTCCTCGACATGGTCAATCCGCAGCCGCAGGTCCGCGTCGAGCGGGCTCCCACGATGGACAAGTAACCACTCTGTGTCTCGTCGACGCCAGCGCAGTACGAGGTCTGGCGAGGCCGCAACAGTGCCCGGCGCCATCGTTCGATACAGCGCCGAGTCCTGCAGGGTATCGGTGCTCGCGTGGAACACGAGGCGCCCGCGTCGTAGGATGAGGATCTCGGTGGCGGCCTCCTCGACATCCTCGAAAATGTGGGAGGAGAGCACGACACAGAGGGACGGATGCTCCCGGATGAGATTCCGAATGGTGTCCTGGAGATCCGCACGCGCGGTGGGGTCGAGACCGGCGGTCGGCTCGTCGAGGAGGAGCAGATCAGCCCGGTGGGCCAACGCGGTCACGATGCCGAGCTTGAGCGTGGTGCCTTTCGACAGGTGCCCGACGCGTTGGTGAGGTCGCAGGCTGAACGTGGCGACGAGGCGGTCCGCGAGCACGGGGTCCCAGTGAGGGTAGAGCCGACCCGCCAGCTCGAGAATCTGGGCGACCGTCAGCTCGGCGTAGAACGATGGCCTCTCCCGGATGTAGCTGAACCGTGCCTTCCAGCCACTGTCGCCCCAGCGGATCGGTCTGCCTCCATAGCTCAGCGTGCCTGTCGTGGCCTTGAGCTGCAACGCAATCAGGTCCAGCAGCGTCGTCTTGCCCGCGCCGTTCGGTCCCAGCAGGCCGTAGACCTGGCCGGGGTGCAACCGAAGCGATAGCGGGCCGAGCTGGAACCCCGGAAAGACGCGGCGGAGGTCACACAGCTCGAGGATGTCGTCTCTCATCTGATGCACCCCCGTCACATTGCTGTGAGCTCGGCGACGAGCCGCGCCACGTCTGCCTCGATTATTGCCGCCGCAACCAGCATCCCGGCCGCCATGACGAGCGCGATGGTCGCGGGCCTGAACCGTGGGCTCTCCCCAGCCGCCAGGCAGCGCAGCACCATGAACGATAGGTGCTCCGCTGCGCTGGCAGCGAGTACGAACGCCGAGAATTCGAGCGGCACATAGCGGAGGGCCAGCGGGATCGCCGCCGGCGTGCCACGCGCCAGTGTGGAGAGGCCGAAGCCGAGGCCGAAGGCGTTCCACAGCAGATTCAGCAGGGTGAGCAGACCGAGCGTGCAGGCGCCCGCAAGCAGCGTGGCAACCACGCGAAGGTTGCCGCCCAGGATATGGAGGGCGTGTCGTTGAACGTCCCCCGCGGTGTCGTGCGCCGGACTTTCCGGTCTCACCTCGAACTGACCGTTCCGCACGCTGGAGGCATGCCAGCCGACGCAGACGGCGAGCGCGACGAGCGTGGCGTTGAACACAACGAGCACCGGCATCGATCGGGACCATCTGGCGAATCTCCACATGAGGCGCATCACCGGTCTCGGTGCGATGCACGACGTTCACCACGGGCGCTAGAGCGCACCAGTGATGCCGCACGCAAGGCCACCCCACGGCCCGAAGAACGAGCACTCGACCGCGGCCATGACACCGAATGCCAGGGCTTCTCCGCCGTCCATGCCAAACGCGTATATCCACTGGGGACCCGCGTGCCGATCCGTTATCTGCCATGTGTGCGCCGTCTCGGTGCGGGTCGCCACCGGTTCTGGGACCGACTGCGCTGCCCCAACGAGCATCGGGAGTGCCACCAACGTCGCCGCCGCGAGTACCTTGCGCTTGATCATGTTCCGTCTCCTTTGCAGGCGCGGCATCATGCCGCGCGATCTGGTGTCGAGCTTTGCTCGACGACCGCTGCCCCGGGTGACTACAAGCGCCGTGCCATCGTCGTTGTCCTCTCGAAACACCTGGAAATTGTCGCCGTTGTCGCAATCCGGGTAGCCCGTGCTCGTACACACAGAGTCCCGATGGAAACCTGCGACGACAGTGGCCCAGCCTGGGGAGTAGTAGGGCAGGCGCGGTGCTGTCACCCTGTCGTCAGCGCCACAAGGCTGGCCGGCTCGATTCCAGGTCGCGCGTCAACTCGAGGGACGCGTGCCTACCGACGGTTGTCCAGTCATCGGCATCGGCTCGCGCGGGCGGGCACAGGCTACCCTGACTGGTGCAGCTCGTTGGTCCCGACGGCAGTTCGGAGCAGTACCCCTGGGCACGGGCTTCCCACGACGCGTCTAGCAGCCCGTGGTGACAGTCCCGCTGCGTTGCGGCGGTGATATCCTCAACCGCGGCGCCCGACTGCCAGGCTGTCGTGCGAGTACGGGACGAGGAGGCAGACGTGACCGAACAGATCCGCACACTCGAGCAACCACCGGAGGACTGGCGCACGCTGCTGTCCGCCGAGCAATATGCCGTGTTGTTCAAGGCGGCGACCGAGCCGCCGAGGTCGAGCCGGCTGAACCAGGAGAAGCGGGCCGGCCTCTTCGTGTGCGCCGCCTGCTATCTGCCGCTCTTCGAATCGTCGAGCAAATACGAGAGCGGCACCGGTTGGCCGAGCTTCTTCGCGCCGATCGCTGACAGTCTCGGCACCACGCGGGACTTCAAGATGATCCTGCCTCGCACCGAGTATCACTGCGCTCGGTGCGGTGGGCATCAGGGCCACCTCTTCAAGGATGGCCCTCCGCCGACAGGCAAGCGGTATTGCAACAACGGAGTCGCGCTCCGGTTCGTGCCCGAGGGAGAGCCGCTGCCAGACCTGCGGACATAGGGCAATTGCACCATTAGCCAAGCTTATGAAGAAGTAATAATTATAACCTTGAGGATGGCTCCTGGCCTGCGCTAGAATGAGAACGTCTTGGCGGTATCAGCGATGTCTCGAGTCCATTGTCGCCCTGTCGTGGTCGTTGTTCGCGGCGTCGGCGTAGTGATGACGCCGGCGGTCAGCGGATGATCCACCTGTATCTACGAGGCACACCCACAGGGCCATCATCCGCACAAGATGATGGCCCTTTTTGGTGCTCCCGTGCGGCATGACGGTGACGCATCGAGGGCTCGCGACACACCCGTTGCGGGCGTTCCGCCCCGCGCGACGAGGGGGCATACCGGGTCGTATTCGCCCGGAGGCGTCATCCGCCTGTGCCAAGGCTTCGGCGAGACCTGGCCATAGCCCGGGCACAAGTGGGCCGGGCGGCGGCTGGCACAGCGGAGCAGAAGATATCGGCGCCGACTATCACCGTCATTGCGAACGGGGCCACCCTGGGGACATCCATGAGCGCAACACCAGGCAAGAGACGTAGCGGCGCTATCACCGACGGACCCGCCCGGGCGCCGGCGCGCGCCATGTTGAAGGCGGTGGGGTTCGACGATGCGGCGCTCAGGCTGCCGATCATCGGCGTCGCCAACACGTGGACCGAAATCGGGCCCTGCAACTTCCACCTGCGGCGGCTGGGTGACCGCATCAAGGAGGGTATCCGCGCGGCGGGCGGCACCCCGATGGAGTTCAATACCGTGTCGATCTCAGACGGCATCACCATGGGCACCGAGGGGATGCGCGCCTCGCTCGTCAGCCGCGAGGTGATCGCCGATTCGATCGAGCTCGTGGCGCGGGGCAACCTGTTCGACGGGCTCGTCGTGCTGGTCGGCTGTGACAAGACCATCCCGGGTGGTGTCATGGCGCTGGCGCGGCTCGACATCCCCGGTCTCGTGCTGTACGGCGGGTCGATCGCGCCGGGCCGGTGGGAGGGGCACGACGTGACGATCCAGGACGTGTTCGAGGCGGTCGGCGCGCACGCCTCCGGCCGCATGACCGACGCGCAGTTGACGGCGCTCGAGAACAGCGCCTGCCCCGGCGCGGGCGCCTGTGGCGGCCAGTTCACCGCCAACACGATGTCCACCGTCTGCGAGCTGATCGGCATCTCGCCGATGAGTCACAACGCGGTGCCGGCGTTGGACGACCAGAAGGACGAGGTCGCGCGCGAGTCCGGGCGGATCATCATGGATCTGGTGCGTGCCGACCGGCGCCCGCGTCAGGTGCTGACGCGGGCGGCGCTCGAGAACGGCATCGCGTCGGTGGCCGCGACCGGCGGGTCGACCAACGCCGTGCTCCACCTGCTGGCGATCGCGCGGGAAGCCGGGGTGGCGCTGACCATCGACGACTTCGACCGAATCAGCAGCCAGACCCCGCTGCTGGCCGACCTGAAGCCGAGTGGCCGATTCGTCGCGACCGATCTCTATCGTGCCGGTGGCAGCCGTCTTCTGGCCAAACGGCTGAAAGAGGCCGGCGCGCTGCATGCCGAGCCGATCACGGTCACCGGGAGGACGATCGGCGACGAGGCGGATGCGGGGCAGGAAACGCCGGGGCAGGAGGTGGTGCGTCCGGCGTCCGACCCGATACAACCAACAGGGGGCCTGATGGTCCTGAAGGGCAACCTGGCGCCCGACGGCTGTGTGGTGAAGGTCGCCGGCTACGAGACCAGACAGCACCGCGGACCCGCACGTGTGTTCGACAGCGAAGAGGCGGCGTTCGCCGCAGTGCAGCAGGGGACGTTGCGACCGGGCGACGTGGTGGTCATCCGCTACGAGGGGCCGCGCGGCGGGCCCGGTATGCGCGAAATGCTGGCGGTGACCGCCGCCATCGTCGGCGCCGGTCTGGGCGACTCGATCGCGCTGCTCACCGACGGCCGTTTTTCGGGTGCCACGCGTGGACTGATGGCCGGGCACGTGGCACCGGAGGCGGCGCAGGGTGGACCGATCGCGGCGCTGCGAGAGGGCGATACGGTGGTGTTCGATCTCGATGCGCGCGTGCTCCGGGTCGAGCTCGAGGACGCCGAGATCGCGGCGCGGTTGCAGGAGTGGCGCGCGCCGGTTCCACGGTTTACGACCGGGGTGATGGCCAAGTACAGCCGGCTGGTCGGCTCGGCGGCCGAAGGCGCGGTGACGACGGCGTGATGGAGTGCTCGAGGAGTCAGGAGGCAGGAGTCAGGAGACAGGAGGAGCCGGAGGGCTGCGCCGGGCTTTCTTCAGCAATCTGTTCGGAGTTCGCAGGCGGGCTTGTCTCGCCGTAGCTCGCGAGCACGCGACGAGCGAAGGCGGATCATGGGAGAGATCAGAACCGGCGCGCAGATGCTCTGGGAGTCCCTGGTGCGGGAAGGAGTGACGACCGTGTTCGGGTATCCCGGTGGGGCGATCCTGCCGGCCTACGACGCGTTGCTCGAATATCCGATCCGGCACGTCCTGGTGCGGCACGAGCAGGGCGCGACTCACATGGCGGACGGATATGCGCGGGCCAGCGGGGAGGTTGGGGTGGCGGTGGCTACCTCCGGACCCGGCGCGACCAACATGGTGACCGGTATTGCCACGGCGATGCTCGACTCGTCCCCGATCGTTTGCATCACCGGTCAGGTCGGCAGCAAGCTGATCGGCTCGGATGCGTTTCAGGAGACCGACGTCACCGGGGTCACGCTACCGATCACGAAGCACAACTATTTGGTCTCGGACGTCTCCGAGGTGGCGCCGACCATCCACGAGGCGTTCTACGTGGCCCGGTCAGGCCGGCCCGGCCCCGTGCTGGTCGATATCACGAAGGACGCGCAGCAGGCGTCTGGCGAGTTCGTGTGGGACCCGAGCCCGGTGCGGCTCCCCGGCTATCGGCCCAATCTGCGGGCGTCGGACGCCGAGTATCAGCACGCGGTCGAGCTGATCAACAACGCGAACCGGCCGATCATCTTCGCCGGCCATGGGGTGTTGCTCTCGGGCGCCATGGATCTGGTGCGCGAGCTCGCCGAGCGGGCGAACATCCCGATTGCGATGACCCTGCTCGGCATCGGCTCGTTCCCGGCCTCGCACCCCCTGAATCTGGGAATGATGGGGATGCACGGCGAAGCTTGGGTGAACCAGGCGATCCAGGAAGCGGACCTGCTCCTGGCGTTCGGCATGCGCTTCGACGACCGGGTCACCGGCAATCTCAAGACCTACGCGCCGAACGCGCGGAAGATCCACATCGACATCGACCCGGCCGAGTTCAACAAGAACGTCATCGTGGACGTGGCGCTGGCCGGCGATCTGTCCGCCGTGCTGCGCGACCTGCTGCCGAAGATCGAGCGTGGCGACCGGAGCGGGTGGCTCGCCACCATCGCCGAGGTGAAGGGCGACTCGGCGGTCCGCGACGTCCAGAACATCCCAGATAGCGGGCATCTCTATGCGGCGCACGTCATCAACGACATCTGGCGGTTGACCGAGGGAAGGGCGGTGGTGGTGACCGACGTCGGACAGCATCAGATGTGGGAGGCGCAGTACTACCATCACGAGGAGCCCCGGTCGCTCATTACCTCGGGCGGATTGGGCACGATGGGTTTCGCGTTGCCGGCCGCCATCGGCGCCAAGCTGGCGCGGCCCGAGGCCGAGGTATGGGTGATCGTGGGTGATGGCGGCTTCCAGATGACGATGTGCGAGCTGGCGACCATCGCGCAGGAGAAGATCAAGATCAACGTGGCCATCATCAACAACGGCTATCTGGGGATGGTGCGGCAATGGCAGGAGTTCTTCTACGATCGTCGGTACGCGGCCACCCCGCTGCTGAGCCCCGATTTCGCGAAGCTCGCCGACGCCTTCGGGCTGCGGAGCGCGACCGTGTCGCGGCGACCGGACGTGGTCCCGACCATCGAGATGGCCCGGGCCGAGCCGGGCACCGTCGTGATCAACTTCAAGGTCGAGCAGGAGGACACCGTCTACCCGATGGTGCCGGCTGGCGCCGACCTGCATGCCATGATCAGGCGCCCGAGCCCGCGTCCGATCGTCGAGACCGCGGACGACTAGCGCACGGCGCGCACGTGCGCGCCCGCGAGGAAGCGGCGTGGGGTGTGGGGGCCCCACGAGCGACGAGCCGGGGTCTGGAGCGCAGCCCCATTGTAAGATGCCCCCGGCGGCCGAGTCCCAGTCCGATCGTCGAGACCGCGGATGCCTAGACATACCTTCGTCGTACACGTCGAGGACAAACCGGGGGTGCTGAACCGGGTCGCCTCGCTGTTTCGCCGCCGGGCGTTCAACATCGCGTCGCTCACGGTGGGGCACACCGAGACCGACGGGGTGTCTCGGATGACGATCGTGGTGGACACCGACGCCAACGGCGCGCGACGGCTCGAGGCGAACCTGTACAAGCTGGTGAACGTGCTGCGGGTCACCGATCTGACGGGGCAGGCGGCGGTCATCCGCGACCTGACGTTGATCCGGGTCGCCGCCAGTCACGAGACGCGCACCCATGTCATGCAGCTCGTCGATACGTTCCGCGCCCGCGTCGTCGACGTGGCGCCCGACTCGTTGATCATCGAGGCGACCGGCACCGAGGAGAAAGTCGACGGGTTGCTGGGGGTCCTCCGGCCCTTTGGAGTGCTCGAGATGGTGCGCACCGGCCGAGTCGCGATGGCACGCGGTCAGCAGAGCGTGGCGACCGAGTCGACCGGCGGAGCGCCAACGGTCGCGCCCGACGACACCGTATCCTATTCCGTCTGACGCTCGCGAAGCTGCGCCACACACCGCCCTGACAACGGACGGCTCCGCATCGCTGGTCAGGCATGTCTCACAGCCCCGCTACGCGGGGGCTAAGTGGTCCCGGTCATGATTACGGTCACGCACCGAGGGTGGCGAGGCGCCCGGCTGGCCAGGCGCGACGAGGGAGCACATTGGGGGATGCGTGACCGAGGAGCAACGCCGTCCAGGCGGGATGCATCGCCAGCCGAATGCTACCGTAATGATGACCGGGGCCACTAAGTTCAAACGGGACGGTGTCGCCCATCGAAGATATCTTGGCACCGCGTCTTATCCTTCCCGGGCGGGCGTCCGGGCCATTCCAACCACGAGGTAGACCTACATGGCAACGATCTACTACGACGAGGCGGCTGATCTCTCTCTCATCCAGGGCAAGAAGGTGGCGATTTTCGGTTATGGCTCGCAGGGGCACGCCCACGCGTTGAACCTGAAGGACAGTGGCGTGTCGGTGCGGGTGGCGCTGGCCGACGGGAGCCGCTCGCGCGCGACAGCCGAGGCGGACGGGCTCACCGTGACCGGCGGCGCAGAGGCCGCCGCCTGGGCGGACGTGGTGATGGTGCTTGCGCCCGACACCAAGCAGCGGGCGATCTACGACGAGTCGATCGCGCCCAACCTGCAACCGGGGAACATGCTGATGTTCGCCCACGGGTTCAACATCCGGTTCAAGACGATCACGCCGCCATCGGACATCGATGTGACGCTAATTGCGCCCAAGGCGCCGGGCCACCGGGTGCGGGAGGTGTTTCTCGAGGGCGGCGGCACGCCGGCGTTGATCGCGGTCGAGCAGGATGCGACCGGTGGCGCCCGCAACCTCGCGATGTCCTATGCCAAGGGGCTCGGGGTCACACGGGCCGGCGTCATCGAGACCACGTTTGCCGAGGAGACCGAGACCGACCTGTTTGGCGAGCAGACGGTGCTGTGCGGCGGTGTCAGCGCGCTGATCAAGGCGGCGTTCGAGACGCTGGTCGAGGCCGGGTATCAGCCGGAGATCGCGTACTTCGAGTGCATGCACGAGCTGAAGTTGATCGTCGACCTGATCTACCGGGGTGGCCTGAACTACATGCGCTACTCGGTCAGTGACACGGCCGAGCATGGCGACTACACGGGCGGTCCGCGGGTGGTGACCGACGAGACCCGCGCGGCGATGCGGAGCATTCTGAAGGACATCCAGACCGGCGCCTACGCCGAGAAGTGGATTGCCGAGGACAAAGCGGGGCGCCCGTGGTTCATGGCGCAGCGTAAGGCCGAGCAGGAGCACCAGATCGAGACGGTCGGCCGCGAGCTGCGCGGCATGATGCCGTTCCTCGATGCGGTGACCGTGAAGGCGCCGGTCTAGCAGTCCGTGGTGAAACCCCGCGTCGCACCGAGAACCGTCGTGGCAATGCCGCGCCCGGCTGACAAGGCGCGCCGAGGGAGAATACCGGCCTGTATTCGACCGAGACGCAACGCCGGCAGCCGGGATGCAGCGCCGTTCGAATGCAGCGGGGCTTTCACCACGGGCTGCTAGAGCCCGTCGAGGTAGCTCACCCCGCCGAGCTGGTCCATCTGGGTGAGAATCCATCGCTGACGCTGGCGCACATACGCCGACGGCGTCCGCGCATCGAGCCGTTTCGGGCTCGGCAGAACCGCGGCCAGCAACGCCGCCTGGCTCCGGTCGAGCCGTGACGGCCGTCGCCCGAAGAACAGCTCGCTGGCGACGCCGACCCCATACACGCCGTCACCGAACTCCGCCACGTTGAGATAGACCTCGAGGATGCGACGTTTGCTCCAGGCCAGCTCGATCAGCACCGTCAGGTAGCCCTCGAGCCCCTTCCGGACCAGGCTGCGCCCCGGCCAGAGGAACAGGTTCTTGGCGACCTGTTGCGAGATGGTGCTGGCCCCGCGCAGCCGTCCACCGGTCCGGCGCTCATCCAGCGCCTCGCCGATCGCCTCGAAGTCGAGCCCATGATGTTGCGGAAAGCGCTGGTCCTCGGCCGCGACGACGGCGACGGCGAGCTCGGGGGTCATCTCGCTCCACGCGACCCACCGGTAGCGGACCGCCCGCTCCGGCTGCCCTGCCCGCCGGATCATCAGCTGATGCCGCAGCATGAAGGCGGTGGTCGGTGGGGGCACCCATCGAAGCACCGTCACGACCAGCGCGGAGAGCCCCACCGCGGTGACCGCCGCGACCGTCACCAGCAGCGCGATGCGACGCAGCGCTCGGCGAAACGGGCCACGCACGCGCTTCATGCGTCTACATCGAGCCACGGCGACATGTGCCTCACGTGAGGGCGTCAGCGTTCAGAGGATGCCCTGGTCTTGCGTCTCGCGGGCTTGCGCCGCTTTCGCCCGCTGAGGCGGGCGCGCAGTGTCTTGAAGCCGTCCTCGCCCAGCACCAGCAGCGGTTGCCCTGGCGACTGCAACAGGTTGTAGAACGCACCGGTATTGGTCCGCGCGTAGATCTCCAGCCCATCGACCAGCAGGGTGATCGGTCCGTCGTCACCGAGCGCGTCGAAGAGCCGGATACCGAAGTGCTGTCGCAGGGCTGTCAAGATCTTGCGGATCCGCTGCGCCGTGAACCCGCGGCGTCGCAGTTCGGCGAGCGCCGACAACTCGTAGAGGTCGACCGGCGAGTAGCGCCGCTCGGTGAAGCCGCCCGCCGCAGTCGGCCTCGAAGCCACGCTCGCCGACAGGAGCTGCCGCGCGTCCCACCACTGCAGCTGTCTGGCGGTCAACCCGGTCAGCGCCGCCACCTCGCGCGCGCCATAACTCTTCTTCAGCGTGGTCGGCACTCGTAGCTCTCGCGTAGGCTGCTGACGAACGTCACCCCGTGTCCGGGCTTCAGCCGCCCGTTGACACGTCTCTCTCGAGGTCTCCTGGCGAATATCCGAACCCGATCCCGAGCCCGCTCACGACCCATTGAATCTACCCGGGGCCACCGCCTCGAGCAGCGGGTCTTCCCTCCCGTCGAGCACCAAGTCGGCGACCAGACGGGCGGTGATCGGCGCCAGCAGGATGCCGCTCCGATAGTGGCCCGTCGCGTAGACCAGGTTGGGCACCACGCGCGACCACCCCAGGACGGGCAGGTCGTCCGGTGTGCCCGGACGCAGACCGACCCGCACCTCGTCGAACCCGGCATCCCGCGTCGCGGGCAGCAGGTCACGGACCGCGTCGAGCAGCGTCGCGACGCCAGAGACCGTCGCGCGCTCGTCGAACCCGACTTCCTCGACGGTCGCCCCCACCAGGACCGACCTGTCGCGCCAGGGCACGACGTAGCACCGTGGGGACCAGATGACCCTGACCAGCGGAGCCTCGGTCCACAGCAGCCGAAGCAGCTGTCCCCGCACCGGCCTGATCGGCAACGGCGCCTCGCCGTCCACCACCACACGCCCTGCCCAGCTGCCGGTGGCCAGCACGACGGCGTCGCTCGTCACCGGCCCCTCGGTTGTCTCGATCGTGATCCGACCGTCGCCGGCCGAGACACGGCGTGCTGTGCGGGAGGTCTGAAACGATACACCGTGCCGGACACCGGCCCGGCACAGCGCTGCGGTCAGCGCGACTGCGCCGACGAACCCCTGCGATGGCACCAACAAGGCGCCCCGAACCGCCTCACCCAGGTGCGGTTCCGCCTCGCGCGCCTTGGCACGACCCAGCAAACGGCAGTCGACCCCGACCGATGCCAGGCCCTGCTGTGCCCGCTCCAGCCGGCTGAATGAGGCCTCGTCGAACGCCACCTCGAGGGTGCCGGTCCGCTCGTAGGGCACGTCGTCGCCGCTGTCACCGACGACATCAGCCACGAACTCGTCATACAGATCGAGACTCCGGACACCGAGCGCCCGCAGTGGTCCCGGCTGGTCCGCTTCGATGAACGGCACCAGCATGCCCGCAGACGCCTGGGTCGCGCCGCACCCGACGTTGCGACAATCGATGACCCGCACGTCGGCGCCGCGCCGGCCGAGCTCGTAGGCCACTGCACAGCCGATGATGCCGGCGCCCACGACGATGATGTCGGGTCTCTCACCCACGTGCGATCTTTACCAGGCTGCTGAGACACATCCGCCTGTGCCTGACGGTGGATCAGCACACGACCACCGGACCGGCATGTCCAGTCAAGTCTATGAAGTGGAGGATCGCGTGTCCAGAAAGGGGTGGAACGTTAGCCTGTTCGTCTCGCGGTGTCCATGCCAGGAGCCAGGCCGCTGCGTGCCGCCCCAGCCTCAGTAGACCGGCTCGCGATGTATCGCGGTGAGGGTCGTCACGGTCGTGAGCATCGGCAGGGAGCTGACATCGAAACGGCGCACCCCCCGAAGCCGAGCAGTCGGTAGCGACAGTCCCGCGTCGCACCGAGGGTCGTCGAGATCGACGCCGCGCCGGGCCTCCGCAAGGCGAGACGAGGGAGCAGACCGGCAGTATTCGACCGAGGAACAATCCGCCTTCGACACGGCTTCGGCGAGACCTGGCCATAGCCCGGACATCATGAACGGACCGGGCGGCGGCTGGCGCTGTCAGACGGGATGCAGCGCCAGCCGAATGCAGCGGGACGTTCACCACGGACTGCCAGACATCTGTTCACTGGGACGGTTCACCGAGCTCGTCCTCGTCGTAATAATCGATCTTGTGAAGCGGCATCACGACGCTCGACAGGATGTTCAGGACGTGACCGCCGATCCGCTTGTAGTAGCGGGTAGCGAGCACGAGCGTGGTGGTGGTCTCGCCATCGTAGCCGGCCCGGCCGACACGAAGAATCAAGGTGTCGCACCGGTGAGCGATGTCGCGTCCCTGCTGGATCATCTGCATCGCCTGTTCCCGGTCGGACGCATGGAAGATATCGGACGCCGCCTGAAATGCGGCCTCCACGCCCCGCCGAATATCGCGCAGCTCGCCGACCACCTCGTCGTCCGGCAGCGGCGCGTTTCGAATGTCGGCCACCTCGGACAGATTCTTGGCATAGTCGCCAAGACGCTCGACGTCCTTGGCCAGGCTCATCAGCAAGAGACAGTACGGCACGTCGACTCGGGAACCCGGAATCGAGAGATGCGCCACAATCCGCTTTCGGATCAAGCGCTCGAGTTGGTTGACCTTGACGTCGAGCTCGTAGATGCGGGTCCGGCTGCCTGGAGTCACGTCGCCGCCGAACGCGATATCCCCGGCTGACAGGGTCATCTCCAAGGTCAACTTCAACATCCGACCGAAGCTCTCCCCGATGGCTTGCAACGGGTCGTGCGTGCGAAGAATGCCGAACAGCGCGCGTAGCATGGCAGCCTCCCCGAACTCGAAGCGGTCGTGACCGTGTGGCCGCTAGTCGAACAGCCGGTTCACAAACAACAGTAACGCGGGCACGCCGTAGAACAGCGCCGCAATCCACACCAGCGTGAGCTTTCGGGACCGAAGCGCCAGGGTCGTCAGATAGCGCGCTCCCCTCAGCGGCACGTTCCGCGTGATCTCGAGCGGATAGATCATCACCGTCCCGGTCATATTGAACAGCAAATGGACCAGCGCGATCTCGAGCCCGTAGATGGCATTCGGTCCCGACACCGCAAGCGCCGCCAGCAGCGCCGTCACCGTGGTGCCGACGTTCGCGCCGATCGTGATCGGCAACGCTTGCTCGAGCCGCAACATCCCGGCCGCGGCGAGCGGCACCAGCAACGACGTGGTGATCGAGCTCGACTGCACCATGACCGTGACCGCCACACCGACCAGCATGGAGAGCACGGCGCTGGACCCGAGCACGTTGGTCACGAGCAGCTCCACACGCGTGCGGACCAGCGACCGCATGACCTTCACCACCAGAAACAGCGAGCCGAAGATGAGAACACCCGCGAACGCGATCAGCGCGACCGCCTGGGCCTGCGGCGCGGGGAACAGCCAGGCGGCAAGCTGCTCGACCGGGCCGAGCGTGGCCGACAAGGCGCTGGCGAACGGGCTGTCGTAGTCGAACCCACCGGCCCCTTCGAGCAACGACCCGAGCCAGACCGCGGTCCGCCGCAGAAACCCGGTGGCCAGCTCCAGCGGCAGCAATATCAGCACCGTCACGTAATTGAACACGTCGTGACAGACCGCGACCGGGAACGCCCGCTCGAACTCCTCGCGGCGGCCCATGTGGGCGAGTGAGACCACCGTGGCGGTCACCGTCGTGCCGATATTCGCCCCCATGATCATCGGCACCGCGTTGGCCAGCGGCAGCGGCGACTCGGGCGCCGCCACGAACCCGACGATCATCGAGGTCGTGACCGATGAGCTCTGGACGATCGTCGTGGCCAGGATGCCGACGACGAGACCGATGAACGGGTTCTCGGTCGTGGTAAAGATCAGTTCGAGAAAGTCCCCGCCGAGCAGCCTGAACCCCTCTCCGAGGCCCTTGACGCCGATAAGGAACCCGAACAACAGGAGCAGGACCGTGACCAGCCGGGTGACGGCACGCGGGGAGTCCTGCGTCGGCGGCTGACGTACTGGAGACAAGACGGTAGTCCGTATCGATGACGTGTTCGCCCGCCGAAGCGCGGGTCATTCTACACGATTCCGCAGGTCTCCTCCGCAGACGACCGGTCCCCTCCACAGGACACCGTGTCCCCTTGGCAGTCCCGCAGTGGCCAGGTCCGAGCGGTTTGCGAGATAATCAGCGGACCGGATCGCGAACCGTCACCCCCTGAAGTCGAAATGACGAATCCGGTGTTCGGATCCGAAAAACAGGGCACCGCCCACCATCGTCGTCTCGCCGCCGGAGTTCCGCGGCACGAGCGAGCCAACGGCGGACGGCCTGGGCACGCTCGGTACCGCATCGGCACGACAATTGCTCCTGATTTGCGGCAGAGAGGGTCACAGAGATGTTGACGAAACCGATCGTCGTCGTCGGACTCGTGGCGGGTGTCATCGTCGCGGCTGCGGCCGGCGCCTATCTGGCCGTACGCCAGAACGCCGCCGCTCTACCCCAGCTGGTCGAGGCGGACGCAGGGAGCGCTGCGAACGGGCTGACGTCCTCGGAGCTGTCCGGACCCGGGACCACCATCGAGGCAACCGACGTGGTGGTGGACACCGTCGAGACGGCGGTGTCCGAAGAGGTCCGGACGCTGTCCCCCGTGCGCGCGACACCGCGCGAGCAACCGGTCTCGGCACCGCCGCCGACGCAGCGGTCCAGCCCGGCGCCGGCGGAACGGACGAGCCCGCCGGCACCGGAACCGACGCCGGCCGTTTCTGACCAGACCACGGCGACGGTCGTAGAGGCGGTGGCCGAGGTGACACCGGCTAATCCGACACCCGTGCAGACGGCGCGAGCAGATCTGACGGTGGTCGAGGGCTGGACTCGTCCCGAGGCGACGGAGCCGTCTCACGAGACCCTGCCCGAACCGATCGAACCCGCATTGCCCATCAGGGACACCGGGTCAATCGACCATCTGGCATCGGAACCGCCGGTACCGTCATTCGTCGAGCTCGAGCTCGCCGCCGATTCGGTGATCGGGCTCCAGGTCGACACGGCGGTCTCGACTGCCACCGCCGAGGTCGAGGACACGGTGCAGGCGCGGGTCACCCGCGACGTGCTGGTCGGGGACCGCGTGGCGGTCCCCGCGGGCACGCGGATGCTGGGCTCGGTCGTGCTCGTCGAGAAGGGCGGAAAGCTCCGCGACGGGGCAAGACTCGGCGTCCGCTTTCACACCCTGGTCATGGACGACGGGCTCCAGGTGCCGATCGTCACTGAGACGATCTACCGCGAAGGCCGGTCGCGGGGCAGCAACAGTGTCGCCAAGATCGGCGGCGCGGCTGTCGGTGGCGCGATCCTGGGGGCGATTTTCGGTGGTAGCCGGGGCGCCGCCATCGGTGGCTCGATCGGGGCGGCCGGTGGCACAGCCGCGGCGCTGAACGGCGAGGCTGAACCGGCACGTCTGCCGCCGGGCACCATGCTGACCGTGCGGCTCTCGCGTCGTGTGGCGATCACCGTCGACCAATAGCCTGGTCTGCGTATGTGTCCCCGTTGAAACGGACAGCATTGCGGCGAGCCCTCGCCCGCGTAGCGGGGCGCTGAAAAAAACAGCCTAGCGAAGTGGAGCCCTGATGCCATGTCGATGGATTGTGGCGGAGCTTCGCTAGCCAGGCGCCGTGGTATAGTGCGCGCGTGGACGAGGATATCACGCAGGCCGTGCTGTCTCGGGACGAGGTGGCGCGCTACCTGCGTGGTGGTCCGGGTCTGACCCCGGACCAGGCCCACCAACAGATTTCCGCCTATCTCGAAGAGCTCAAAACGACCCAGCGATACTCTGTGTATCGCACCCTGAAGCACCCGCTGTATCCGATCCTGCGCAAGGTCCGACGACACCCCGAGCATGTCGAGCTGGCGCAGGCGGCCACCCGGTCGAACCGCGTGGTCTACGCGTCGAATCACAAGAGCCACCTCGACTACCTGGTTGAGCTGCTCGTGCTCGACGACCACGGTATCCGCCCCCCGGTCATCGCGGCCGGTATCAACCTGTTCAACGGCGCGATGGGTCTGTTGAACCGGCATGTGACCGGCGCAATCCCGATCCGGCGCAATTCCAGAGATCCTGCCTATCTGGCCACGTTGAGGGCGTATGTGGCCGAGTTGGTGCAACGTCGCGACCTGTTTCTGTATTTGGAAGGTGGGCGCAGCTACAGCGGCGAGTTCAAGCCTCTGAAGACCGGTTTGCTGCAGGCCGTGATCCTGGCGCGCCGACCGGACGTAGTCATCGTCCCGGTGGCGATTGCCTATGACCTGGTGCTCGAAGACCAGGCGCTGGTGCATCAAGGCGTGAAGCGCCGTCAACGGCGCTTCACGATGGAAGTGGCGGAGATGGTGCGGTATGCCGTCGGGTACGAATCGCGCGCCTTCGTGACGTTCGGACAACCGATTCCGCTTGCCACTATCGACCCGGACTCGAAACGCGATCTGGTGATGCTGAAACGCCGCACGCGCGATGCGATCGGGAAGCTCTATAAGGTGCTCCCCACGGCGCTCCTGGCAGCCGCCCTGCGGCCCTCCATGCCCCGCCAACACCTCGTGGACCGGATTGATCAGCTGCTCGACACCTTGCGTCTCACGAAGGCCAACCTGGGTGTCGAGACCGGCCGCCAGGCGGTCGAGCAGGCCACCAGACCGCTGGTGACACGAAGCGTCATCGTGGTCGAGGGCGACCGGTATCGGGTCCGCAACCGCCACGTCCTGCGCTACTACGCGAGAACGCTGACACATCTGTTGAACGACAGCAGTCGCTCCAACCCGACGCACTAGCAGTCGGTGGTGAAAGTCCTGCGTAGCACCGAGACCCGTCGCAGGCAATGCCGCGCCCGGTCCGGGCAAGACGCGCCGAGGGAGCTTACCGGCAGAATTCGACCGAGAAGCAACGCAGCCAGGCGGGATGCAGCGCCGGTCGAATGCAGCTGGACTGTCACCACGGGCTGCGAGTACGGCCCCACTACGCGGGGCTGAACATCTTCCCGCAAGAGTCCTTCTTCCGGACGTCGCGACGTTAAGAGATCCAGCGGAATGTGGGACTCGCTCTCCCGGGCTGTCTTCTTCACGCTCGCGCGCAGCTCGTTCCTCGGGCGGCTAGCTTCACGATACGGCATGCGGGACGGTGGCTTCGCCCGCCGCTTTATCGCCGGCGAGACGGTCCAGGACGCGATTGACACGGCACGTCGGCTCACCGAGCGTGGCCTCCACTGCACTCTCAACTATCTGGGCGAGAGCGTGACCTCATCGGCGGCGGCCCGTGCGGCGGCCGACGCCTATGCCGGCATCATGCGAGAGGTGAGCGACGCCGGGCTGCCCTGCCAGGTCTCGGTGAAGCTCACACAGCTGGGGCTGGCCATCGATGCAGCAGAGTGCGGCGCGAACCTCCGTCACGTGCTCGACGCCGCGGGCGACCGGTGCTTCGTCCGGATCGATATGGAGCAGTCGGCCTGGGTCGACCCGACGCTCGACCTCTTCGAGGGCGTCTGGCAGGACGGTTATCGCAATGTCGGCGTCGTTCTGCAGTCGTATCTGTATCGAACCGAGAGCGATCTGGCGCGGGTGAACGCTCTGGGCGCCGGTGTCCGACTGTGCAAGGGCGCGTACAGCGAAGACAAGACGGTCGCGTATCCGGTCAAGGCGGACGTGAACGCCGCGTTCGTCCGGCTGATGCGCACCTTGGTGCGCGATGGCGCGCACCCGGCGTTCGCCACCCACGATCCGCCCATGGTCGACGCCACCCGCGCGTACGCGAACGAGCGCGGCCTCACGGCGGAGGCGTTCGAGTTCCAGATGCTCTATGGCGTCCGGCGGGACCTGCAGACCGCGCTGCACGACCAGGGCTACCGGATGCGAATCTACCTGCCCTTCGGGCGGCAGTGGTTCCCGTATTTCATGCGCCGCCTGGGCGAACGACCGGCCAACCTGCTGTTCATCGTCAGGAGCCTGTTGCACGAACGGAGGTAGTGGCCCGAATCCATACGGCTGTGGGCTGTGGGCCTTGGCACGACGTACGACAAAGGCTGCGCTTCCGTAGACAGAGTGCGACCCCTCGTTCGTCGAGCGCCAGAGAGCGCCCATAGCCCACAGCCCACAGCCGAACGCGAGAAGCACGCCTTCACGGCCTCGCGGGCACTAGCAGCCCGTGGTGAAAGTCCCCCGGCATTCGGCTGGCGCTGCATCCGCCCTGCCTGCGTTGTGCCTCGGTCGAATACTGCCCGTATGCTCCCTCGTCTCGCCTTGACAGACCGGCGCATCGCCTCCCTCGGTGCATCGTGCGACTTTCACCACGGACTGCTAGCAGAAGTCACGGGCCAGGTCTGCGAGCACGTCGCGGCAGGTCAGCACCGAATCGATCTCGACGAATTCCTCCCGGCCGTGCAAACCGGCTCCGCGAGGGCCGAACAACACGGCGGGGGTGCCGGCCTGTGCCAAGATCGCGGCGTCGGTCCAGAACGACATACCGATCGGCGCCGCCTCGCGGCCCGATCGTTGCAACACCCGCACCAGCGCCCGGCACACCGGGTGGTCGTCCGGGATCTCGTAGGGCGGGCGGGACAACAGCTGACGGACCGAGGCCTCGAACTCCGCATCCTCCCGGCCCAGCTCGGCCAGCACTGTCTGCAGCTCCATCAGACCCACATCCGAAGACTCGCCCATCAGCGTGCGCCGCTCGAAACGCAGACGGCACCGGTCGGGGTAGACACTGAGCTCGCGACCGCCACAGATGGTCGACGCGTGGAGCGACGCCGTCCCCAACAGCGGGTGGCCCGGCCCCGTCATCAGCCCGCCGTTGATCGCCTCCAGCCGGGCCAGGACCCGGCCCATGTGCAGAATGGCGTCGCGTCCTTCGTCCGGCCGGCTTCCGTGCGCGGGCCGTCCGTGGGTTTCGACCTCGACCCATTCGAACCCCTTGTGACCGGTCGCGACCTCCAGGTCGGTCGGCTCGGTCACTATGGCGCCGTCGGCCGTGTGCTCCGTAACCAGCGCGTCTGCACCGAGGCTGGCGAACTCTTCATCGACGACCGCGGCCACCACGAGGCGCCCGGTCTCGAGACCTCCGTCGGCGGCCAACCTGGCGGCCGCGTCGATCATCGCGGCCAGGCCGCTCTTCATATCCTGCGCGCCCCGACCATAGAGTCGGCCATAGCGCTCGACCGGGTCGAACGGCGCCGTCATCCCCTCGACGCCGACGGTGTCCATGTGGCCACAGAGCATCAACGTGCGGCCGGGCGCGCGACCCTCGAGCACCCCCACCACATTCGGTCGGCCGGTCGCGACCTCGGTGACCTGTACATCAAGCCCGGCCACCCGCAGCGCGGTCGCGATCCGTTCGGCGATCACCGCCTCGCCGGTCCCACCGGGCACCAGTGACGGGTTGACGGAGTCGATCGCGACCAGATCGCGGAGGAGTTGGATGACGGGGTCCAAGGAAGGACGCTCTCTAAGGAGACAGGAGGTAGGAGGTAGGAAACAGGAGGAAACGGGAAGGCTTCGCCTACATTTCTCGATACCGCGCAGCCACCAGCTCCATGCTGTCTCCTGCCTCCTTCGTGACTCACTCCACCCAGTCGGCGATGAAGACGTTCGTGTCGCCCTCGGTCCGGGCGCCGCGGTTCGAGGCGAACACCAGATGGGTGCCGTCCGGGGAGAACATCGGGAACCCGTCGAAGGTGTCGCCGAAGGTGATCCGCTCGAGCCCCGTCCCATCTTCGTTGATCATGAACAGATCGAAGTTGCGACCTTCCGGGTTGTGCCAATTGGAGCTGAAGATGATCTGCTCGCCCTCGGGATGCCAGAACGGTGCGAAGCTCGCGCCCCCCAGATCGGTGACCTGCCGCAGGTTGCCGCCGTCGGCGTCCATGACGAAGATCTCGAGCGCGGTCGGCCGGTACAGACCCTGCTCGAGCAACGACCGATAGTCGTCGAGCTCCGGACCCGGAGCAAGCTCCTGGCCTCGGAACACGATCTTGCTGCCATCCGGCGAGAAGAACGGCCCACCGTCCGGTCCCGGACGATTGGTCAGCCGCCTGACGTCGGAGCCGTCGCCGTTCATGGAGTAGATCTCCATGTCGCCGTCGCGCACGCTGGTGAACACGATCCGCCCGTCCGGTCCGATCGTCGCCTCGGCGTCGTACCCATCCGTGTCGGTAATCCGGGTCAGACCGGACCCATCCGGGTTGGCGGTGAAGATGTCGTAGCTGTCGTAGATCGGCCAGACGTACCCCATCTCGAAGCCCGGCTCCGGCGGGCACTCGGCGCCGCCCAGATGCGTCGAGGCGTACAGGATCGACTCGCCATCCGGGAAGAAATATCCGCAGGTGGTGCGACCGTCACCGGTGCTGACCATCTGGACGTTCGTGCCGTCGAGATCCATCGTGTAGATCTGGTCGCAGGGAACGTCCTCGCGGGACGTCTGGAAGATCAACCGGCTGCCGTCGAACGCGAAGTAGGCCTCGGCGTTCTCGCCACCGAAGGTGAGCTGCCGCATGTTGGTGAGATGCACCTCCCCGCCCTCGGTGCCACCCGATGGCCCCGGCCGCTCGGCCACCGGTGTCACCGACTCGCCGCCGCTGCAGCCGGCCGCGGCCATCGCCACCACCCCGATGACACCGACCCACCACGAGGTTCGCTTCCGCATCTCAAACCCTCCCACATTGACAGCGTTCACCGCCGCACACGCGCCGCGATCCGCTCAAAGAGCCGACCGATCGTCAGAGACGCCCAAGCCAGTCGAGGAGCCCCAAGGTCAGCCATGGTACATAAGTGATGATCAGGACGCCAAACCCCAGGATGACCAGCAGCGGCACCGAGGCGCGGTAGACCTCCAGCAGCGGCCGGTCGAATCGATATGACGCCATAAACAGGTTCAGCCCGACCGGGGGCGTCAGGTACCCAAGCTCGAGGTTCGCGATAAAAATGATCCCGAGGTGCAGCGGGTGAATTCCGAACTGCAAGGCCACCGGCACGATCAGCGGGACGACCACGACGGTCGCCGAGAAGATGTCCATCACACAGCCGACCAGCAGCAGGAACAGATTCAGACCCAGCAGGAACATCAGCCGCGACCCGATGTGCGCGTTCGCCCATTCCACGACCAGGAACGGCACGTCGGCGTCACCAAGATAGGCGGTGAAACCGACGGCCACACCCAGAATGACGATCACCGCGCCGACCAGCACCACGCATTCGCGAAACGCCCGATGCAGGCCGGCGACCGCGAAGTCGCGGTGAATCAGCCCCTGGATGATCGTGCAGTACAGCGCGGTGAACGCAGCAGTCTCGACCAGGGTGGCGAACCCGCCGAACAGCACACCCAAAACGACGAACGGAATGCTCAGCTCCCACTTGGCCTCCCAGAGCGCCGCCCGGAGCTCCGGCCACCCGAACGGGTGACGCCCGGCACCTGTGACCCGGCCTTCACGAACACTCCACGCCACCACCAAGCCCACCAGCAGGATGCCAGGGATGACACCGGCCACGAACAGGTCGTCGGGTGCGACCTGCGCCACGATGGCATACAGGATGAGCGGCATCGCCGGCGCGAACAGCAGCCCGAGCGACCCCGAGGCGGTCAGCAACCCGAGCGAAAAGCGATCGCGATAGCCGTCGCGTAGCAGCGCCGGGAACAGCAGGCCACCGAGCGCGAGAATCGTCACGCCCGAACCGCCGGTGAACACGGTGAAGAAGGCGCACAACACCACACAGACGATGGCGGTGCCGCCGGGGATCCAGCCGACACCGGCACGGAACGCACGCAGCAGCCGTTCGGACGCGTTCCCCTCCGCCAGGATGAAACCGGCAAGCGTAAACAACGGAATGGCCGGCAGGTGTGACTGAATGGACAGATCGTAGGTCCGGATGGCCACCGCGATCGGCACATCGCCATCGCCCATGTAGAGCAGTACCGCCGCACCGCCGAGGATCGTGAAGATCGGCGCGCCGAGTACCGCCGCGACCAGCACCAGC
>SMUY01124081.1_pt1 | contig 22072 bp, 21 predicted proteins | sample 2456441 | NCBI WGS metagenome assembly SMUY01 (sample SAMN11095931, study PRJNA526329) | marine sediment metagenome | biome: Marine sediment; feature: Surficial sediment; material: Deep marine sediment; isolation source: Hadal surficial sediment | place: Pacific Ocean | collected 2014-11 | depth...
AGCCGGTTGTGGGCCCACATCAGGGCCTCGCCGTCGATGTTTTCCTTGAGCAGCCCCTCGCGCAGCATCAGGCCGAGATTCTTGCGCGCCCGGCGCCAGGGCAGATCGGCGGACTTGTAGACGATGTGGCGCAGATCGTTGAGCCGCCCGGGCCGCGACGGCTTGCCCGCCGACAGCCATTTTTCCCGCGATTGGCCGCCCTTCCAGGCGCGGGTGGTGAACCCCAGGATCTCCACCTTGACCGCACAGCGCTCAAGGGTCCGGGCGAGGATGTCGGCGCTCATGGCGGCGAGGGTGATGGGCCGCCCGCGCATGGACCCGGAATTGTCGATCAGAAGGGTGACCACCGTGTCGCGGAACTCCATCTCCTTTTCCTGCTTGAAGGAGAGCGGGAATAGCGGATTGGTGATCACCCGGTGCAACCGCGCCGCATCCAGTACCCCTTCCTCGAGATCGAATTCCCAGGTGCGGGCCTGCTTTGACATCAGCCGCCGCTGGAGGCGGTTGGCGAGGCGGGAAATGACGCTTTTGAGGTGGCTCAACTGGTTGTCGAGGTGGGCCCGCAGGCGAATGAGCTCCTGCTCGTCGCAAAGGTCGGGGGCGTCCACCTCCTCGTCGAAGGTGGTGGTGAACGCGGTGTAATTGGGCTTCTTGTTGCCGAGCGGCCCCTGGGGCGCCCAGCGGATGTCGGGCGGCAGGGAATCGCCGTCGCCCATGCCTTCCGAGGTGTCCTCCAGGGCCTCGTCGCTCATGCCCCGTTCGCCGTCCTCGCTGTCGTCCGGCGATTGTTCCCCGTCGGTCTCCAGGGAGTCCGAATCCTCGCTGTCCAGGCCCTCGGCCTCGGCGTCTTCATCCTCTTCGCCCTCGCCCTCGGCATTGGCCTCGAGGTCGTCTTCGGCATCGACGTCGGCAAAGGCCAAGTCGGTGATGAACTTGTTGAGCGCCAGGGCGAATTCCTCCTGGTCGCCGATATTCTGCTGCAGCGCGTCGAAATCCTTGCCGGCCCGCTCCATCACCCAGTTGCGCCACATATCGACGATGGGCTTGATGTTTTCCGGCGGTTTCTTGCCGGTCAGGTGCTCGCGCACGACGAGGCCGATCACTTCGGGCACGGGAACGTTTTCGAATTCGTTGACCCGGTCGTAGCCGAGCGCCTTGCAGCGGTCGGCGAGGGAGGCGTCGAGGTTTTGCGAGAGGCCCTGCATGCGCCGCGCGCCGAGCGCCTCGAAGCGGGCCTGTTCGACCTCATCGAATATCTTGCGCGCGGTTTCGCCGGCCGGTTTTTTCGAGGCGTGCAGCTTGTCGTCGTGGTAGCGCAGTTTCAGCGCCATGGAATCGGCATGGCCGCGAATTTTGGAGACCTCATGATCGGGGAGGCTCCGGGGCGGCGTTTGAAGGCGCGCGGTGTGGCCGCGTATGCGCGGCGGATCGGGCGTGAATTCCACCTCTACTTCGCGCTCGTGGGAGACCGCGCGCATGGCGGCGGCGGTGACGCGTCTGAATTCTTCGACCGGGTTGTCTTTGGCCATGATTAGCGGCTGAAGGCCGTTACGCCTCGGCCTCCCGCCTCTGCTCGGCGCGGATTGATTCCGAAAGTTCCTCGCCGAAACAGCGCTGGTAGTATTCCGCCACCGTGGAGCGCTCCATCTCGTCGCATTTGTTGAGGAAGGTGATCCTGAAGGAATGGGCCACATCGTCGAAGATCTTGGCGTTTTCGGCCCAGGTGATGACGGTGCGGGGCGACATCACGGTGGAAAGGTCCCCCGCCATGAATCCCGCACGGGTGAGATCGGCGAGGGAAATCATGTTGGAGACCAGCTCCCGGCCCTTCTTGCTGTCGAGCCAGGGCGCCTTGGCGAGGATGATCTTGATCTCATCCTCATGGGGCAGATAGTTGAGCGTGGCGATGATATGCCAACGGTCCAACTGCCCCTGGTTGAGCTGTTGGGTTCCGTGGTAGAGGCCGGTGGTATCGCCGAGCCCAATGGTATTGGCGGTGCAAAACAGGCGGAACCAGGGATGGGGACGGATCACCTTGTTCTGGTCGATCAGGGTTAACCGGCCGTCCACCTCCAGCACCCGCTGGATCACGAACATCACGTCGGGCCGCCCGACGTCGTATTCGTCGAACACCAGCGCCGTCGGCGACTGCAGCGCCCAGGGGAGGATGCCTTCGCGGTATTCGGTCACCTGCTGGCCGTCGCGTAGCACGATGGCGTCCTTGCCCAAGAGATCGATGCGGCTGATATGGCTGTCCAGATTGATGCGCACGCAGGGCCAGTTGAGGCGGGCGGCCACCTGCTCGATATGGGTGGACTTGCCGGTGCCGTGGTAGCCCTGAATCATGACCCGTCGGTTGTGGGCGAAACCGGCGACGATGGAAAGCGTCGTATCGGGATCGAAATGGTACGCTTCGTCGAGGTCGGGAACGTATTCGCAGCCCTTGCTGAAGGCGGGGACTTTCATGTCCGAATCGATGCCGAAGACCTGCCGCACGGAAACTTCGAGATCCGGCGCGTCGAGAGGATGGACGGATGGACTGGAACTCGAACCTGCGGTAATGATGGTTGCCATATTGTTTTCTAATCCGTTTCCTGGGGCCCCACGGGCCGGTGGCTGTCCGGGTCAGGCGCTAAGCGTTTCCTTCAGGGTCTGGTAGGCCTGGTTGATTAATTTTAACCGCTCCTCGGCGGCCTTGTCGCCCCCATTGGCGTCGGGGTGGTGCCGTTTGACCAGGGTAATGTACTGGGCCTTGGCCACCGCCGCGGTGACCGGCGTTGAAAGATCGAGGATATCGAGCGCGTCGTCAACGGCGCTTTGCATTTTCTGCGATGTCCCAAAGCCCCGGCGGCGTCCGGAATGTTTGCCCGCTCTGCCCTGGCCATGGTCCTCGAAAAGGCCGAACTCTTCGCGAAGCCGGTCGAAACGCATCTGCGCGAAGCGGCCCCCCAACTGACCCAGGGGCCAAGTGGGCCGCCAACCGACGACATCTTCCCGGATCAAGGCCTCGATCTCGGCCTCGGATTTACCCGCGCAATAATTCCATGCCTTGTTGTATCTCCGCACGTGGTCGAGGCAGAACCAAAGATAGGACCGGAGTCGGTCGGGGGCAAGGGGGGCGCGGTAAACCCCGCCGGCGGCACAGCCCTTGACATCGCAGGGCCTCTGCGCGCCCTTCTCAGCGTCCCCTTGAAGCGTTGTCCTGGGCGCTTTACGTGATGAGCGTCTTGGCATGCTTAATTTATGCGGTCACCAACGCGCCTCGGTCAATTAGATTCGCTTCGCCCGAATCGCCCTGGAGGGGGACGCCGCGGTGGGCCGCCTCCCCGGGCATGGCCCCGATCGGGGGAACGCGTTACCCTGTCCGCAGCCGATTTAACGCGCCATTTTCAGGCGGTTCCGGAGATCCGGCCCAGGGCGCGGCTAACCAATTGGAGATTGGAATATGACGACGGGAACGGTTGCGGCGGCGATTACGCGGAAGCTCGAACAGGCACTGGCGCCCGAGCGTCTGACGGTGGTCGACGAATCCCACCGCCATGAGGGCCATAGCGGTGCGCGCCCGGGTGGGGAAACCCATTTTCGGGTCGAGATCGTGTCCGCAGGGTTCGACGGTCGGTCGCGTCTGGAACGCCAGCGTCTGGTTTACCAAATCCTTTCCGAAGAGCTGGCGGGTCCGGTTCATGCGCTTTCCATGACGGTAAGGACCCCGGCCGAGGCCGGCGAGGATTGAGGTATAAGCATAAAAATAATTGACTAATATATTATACCTATATTAAGAAGGTAATCATTATGGTGTGCAGGGATATGGGGGCACATGTTCTGGACATAGGACCTTCGGAGGATTCTGCCATGTTGCATTGTAAAAACGTCAATGTATCGGGTCGGCGCACCAGTATCCGCATCGAGGAGGAATTATGGTCGGCGGCGGAAGAGTTGTGCCTGCGCGAGGGGATGACCCTCCACGAACTCTGCACCGTGATCGACCAATATCGGGGGCTCAGTGGCCTGACGGCGGCGCTGCGGGTGTTCTTGATCGTTTATTACCGTCTCGCGGCGTCGGAACCCGGCCACGCCAAGGCCGGTCATGGGGCGATCCCCGACCGCGGACGGTCCGCCGACCGCTGGCGCCCGTTCATCGCGCAGGTCTTCGCCGGCAATTGAACCGCGGCGTTCCGGAGGGCGCCTGTCCCGGCCTAATGTTGCGAATCATGCGATTCCCGGACCCGCGTTGGCGGTATTGGGCGGCGCGCCGCCGCCGCCGGTGACGGTCACGAGCCGGTATAGAATTCCGGCCAACGTCGCTTGGCCAGTTCACCGTCCGAGGCGTACACGTGGCAGGTGTCGAGGCGCGCGGGCTTGGCGCGGGTTCGCCCATCGGCGCCGTCCTGGGACTCGGCCACCCGGCTTGGGCCGAGCGTCTGGTAAGCCACCGTGCCCATGGGGCCCAGCATTTCGACCAAATGCACGCAGCCCTTGGTGCCGCCCAGCAGTTTCTTGACGTTGAGGAACCAGCCCGGCGCGATGCGTTGGCCTTCCAGCACCTTGAAGTTGGGCGTGATGTCGGGGCAGAGGCGGTAGGGCCCGGCGTCGAGCGACGCCTCCACCGCGCGGATGGTCAGGGTATTGTCCACGGTCAGGCGGATCCACATATCGTGAACCGGCGTTCCGGCCTCGACCTTGCCCCGCCAGGTGCTGTCGAAGGAATAGCCCTTGATGTCCCGCAGGTGGCCTTCGATGTCCCACAAGCCGTCCTCGCGCTGGTATCCCTCCATTTCGAGGGTGCGGTTGTGGCGGTTGCTGCGGGGCGCTGCTTCGCTGAGTGCCATGGCCGATCTCTCCGCTCCCGGTCATGTTGAACCGATCGACCCGGCCCGGGCACCGAATCGTGCCGCCCGGCGCTCCGGGCGGTGGTGGTCGGGCACGGGTCGCGCGCACTATAGGACCGTGCGCCGCCCCCTTGCAACCATGCAAGGCCGGCGGGCAAGGCCGGCCGGCGGGATCAGGAGGCGGTTTTCTCTCCGTCGGGCGGGGTGTCGGGCGGGGTGATCTCCAACGCCGTCAGGCGGTTGCCGCTGCGGCCCAGGATTTCAAAGCGGAACCCGAAAAAGGTGAACACCTGCCCCGGTTCCGGGATCAGCCGCGATTCGTGCAGGACCAGCCCGGCCACCGTGGCCGCCTCCTCATCGGGCAATTGCCAGTCGAAGCGACGGTTGAGATCGCGGATGGTGACGTCGCCGTCGACCATGATGGTGCCGCTGGACTGGGGGCGGATGCCGCGCCGCGGGATATCGTGCTCATCGGAGATATCGCCGACGATTTCCTCGAGGATGTCTTCCAGGGTGACGATGCCCAGGAGGTCGCCATACTCGTCGACGACCAGGGCGAAATGCTCTTCGCGCCTGCGGAAGGCCTGGAGCTGGGCCAGCAGGCTGGTGGATTCTGGAATGAACCACGGTTTCGCCGCGAGGCCGGCGACGTTGAGGTCCCGGGCGCCGCCGGCGTGTTCCTCGACCGCCTTCAAGAGCGCCTTGGCATGGAGCACGCCGATGATGTTTTCCGGCTTGTCCCGCCACAGCGGAATCCGTGTGTACGGGCTCGAGACCACTTCGGCGATGATTTCCTCGGCGGGCAGGTCGGCGTTGACCGAGGCGACGTCGGAACGGTGGGTCATGACCTCCTCGACCTCCACTTCGCCGAGGTCGAGGATGGAATGCAGCATCCCCCCTTCATGTTGGGCTTCGGAGTCGGTGCCGCGATGCAGTTCGATGGCGCCGCGCAATTCCTGCTCGGTCATGGTCGCCCCCTGAGGGGCGGCCCCGATGCCGAAGGCGCGGAAGATCAGCCCCACCAGCACCGCGACGGCGCGGGCCAAGGGCGAAAACAGGGCGACTATGGCGCGGACCACCGGCGCCACTGCCAGGGCCATGCGGTCGGCATGGGTAATGGCGTAGGTTTTCGGCAAGACCTCGGAGAAAATGACGATCAAGACGGTCATGATGACCGTCGCATAGATCACCCCAGCCTCGCCGTTAAGTTCGATCAGCAAGCTCGTGGCCAGCACCGAGGCGAGAATATTGACGAGGTTGTTGCCGATCAGGATCGAGCCGAGAAGGCGCCCGCGGTCGCGGCGCAGGCGGTTGACCAGCTTGGCACGTTCGTTGCCGGACCGGCCGAGTTGGTGGAATAGGGGTCGGGACGCCGCGGTCAGGGCGGTTTCCGATCCAGAGAAGAATGCCGACAACAGTAAGAGGAGCGCGATGGCCCCAAGGGTGGCAGCTAGATAAGGATCCATTTTAGATATCCGTTGGGGTTTGTGGCGGGTTCAGCCCACCCGATGGGCGGCGAGGGTACGGGTGAGCAGCCGCTCGACCTCGCCGAGGTCGACGTCCGGTGCGATCACGGCCTCGCCGATGCCGTGGGCAAGGATGAAGGTGATCTGGCCGCCGCGCACCTTCTTGTCATGGTGCATATGGGCGATCAAGGCATCGGCCGTAAAACCGTATCCGGCGGCGTCCGCGGGCAGGCCGACGGCGTCGAGATGGGCGCGTAGCCGCCCGGCGTCGGCCTTCGGGCACAGGCCGAGCTGGGCCGAGAGCTCGAAGGCCAGCACCATGCCGATGGCCACCGCCTCGCCGTGCAGCAGCCGGTCCGAGAAACCGATTTCGGTCTCCATGGCGTGGCCGAAGGTATGGCCGAGGTTGAGCAGCGCGCGCTCTCCGTGCTCAACCTCGTCGGCGGCCACCACTTCGGCCTTGGCACGGCAGCTCCGGGCCACGGCTTCCATGCGTGCGGCCACGTCGCCCTCGATCAGGGCGGCGCCGTGCTCCTCCAGCCAGCCGAAGAACCCGGCATCGCGGATCAACCCGTATTTGACGATCTCGGCATAGCCCGCTAGCAATTCCCGCCGGGGAAGGGTTTCAAGGGCGCTCACGTCGGCCAGCACCATGCGCGGCTGGTAGAACGCGCCGACCAGGTTCTTGCCATGGGCGATATTGATTCCGGTCTTGCCGCCCACCGAAGAATCCACCTGGGACAAGAGGGTGGTCGGGATCTGGACGAAATCGACGCCGCGCAAGGCGATGGCCGCCGCGAATCCGGTGAGGTCGCCGACCACGCCGCCGCCCAGTGCGACGACCATGGCGTCCCGGTTGAGACCGCCGCCGATCAGGTCGTCCATCAGCCGGGCGAGGTGGGCGAAGTCCTTGGACTGCTCGCCCGGCTCGAGGATGATGGTGCGTTGGCTGATCCCGGACGCCCGCAACGATTCTTCCAGGGCCGCAAGGTGGTGCTCGGCCACGTTCCGGTCGGTTACCACGATCACCTCGGCAGCGATTCCGTGCGCGCCGAGCAACGGCGCCAGATGGGCGCCGGCCTTGGCGATCAAACCTCGGCCGATGCGAATTTCGTACGACCGTTCACCCAGGGCGACCTCTATGGTCCTGAGTTCCGTCATCATCCCTTGGGCCGGGCCCCTCCCCTGTCTCAGCCGCGATTGCCGGGTTGCGGTTTGGCCTGTCGGCTGCCCGCGCGCCGGTTGCGGCGGCTTAGCCGCGGCGGGTGCGGCGGCGCGGCCGCGCCCCCTCGGCCGCGCCCCCTCGCGCCCATCACCCGGCCGTGGGACGGCCCTAGTTTCCCCGCCGGGGCCAGCGGCCCCACCCCGATATGGCTTTCCAACACCTTGATCATTCGGTCGGCCACCTCCGCCGGCGGATTCTCCGATGTTTCGACGGTGATGTCGGCCTTGGCGTAGACGGGATCGCGCTCCGCCATCAGGGCGGCCAAGACCGCGCGGGGATCTTTGTTTTTCAACAACGGCCGGCCGCCCCGCCGCGTGACGCGCTTGAGCAGGGTCTCCAAGTCCGCTTTGAGCCACACCGAATGGGCCAAGGTCTTGATCCGTCGTCTCGTATCATTGTCTATGAAAGCGCCGCCGCCGGTGGCGATCACGCGGACCGGGCCGGCCAGCAGCCGCTCGATGACCCGGCGTTCGCCCGACCGGAAAGCGGCCACGCCATGGGTCTCGAAAATTTCCGCGATGCTGGCATGGGCCGCGCTTTCGATCTCTGCGTCCGCGTCAACGAATTCGAGGCCGAGCCGCGCCGCCACCAAGCGGCCGATGCTGCTTTTCCCCGCGCCCATCAACCCCACAAGAACGATCGGCCTTTTCAGGGCGCCGACGGCGTGGGATCGGGACTTTCTGGGCTTTGGGCGGCGCATGCCGGTGATCCTCAAGCCTCGATCCGGCCGCCCATTGTTGCAAGGGCCGGGGAGAGCAGTTAGGTTGCCAAAAATTAGCCACAGTCGAAATTTAGTGTAAATAGAATAGCATACCGAGACGGGCGTGGTTGTGAACACGCTTGTGATTGTCGGCCATCTGGGTCTTTTCCATCGATGAGCACCATTGCCAAAGTTCTGACCGTAGCGATCCTCCTGATTTTGGGTGGGGGCGCGGTATTTTTGGCGACCTGGGACATGCCGCCGCCTTCGCAAAAGGTCGAGAAAGTCATCCCCAATGAGAAGATCCTGCGCTGAGACACTAGCGGCCCGCCCGGGTGGGCTGATGGCGGCGCTCACCGCCTTGATGGTGCTGGGTTCCGGCGCCATGGCCCAGGAGCAGCCGCGATCGGCGCCCGACGCGCCGGTGAAACTTGCCCCGCCGAAGTCGCTGGCGCCGCGCCCCCTGGGACCCGCCCAAGAACCCGTGGTGCCACGGTCCCGTCCAGGGCCCCGGGATGCCGCGCCGGGGCCGCGTGCGGCCGGGCCTGCGCGGGAGGCCACCGCCAGCCCCACGTGGGGCCCCAAGGCGAGCGGCATCAGCGTCGATACCCTCGGTGAGATCGACCCCAATTCGGTGGGCGTCCTTGACGCCAATTCGGGCGGGTTCGGTGTCGATATGTGGGTGGGGAGCTCGGCCGACATGGTGGCGCGCCTGCTCGCCCGTATCGACCGGCCGGCCACATTGCCCGCCGCGCGCGCGCTGGCGCGCCGCCTTCTCCTCAGTGCCGCCCGTCCGCCCCGGGGAAAAGCGACCCAATCGGCCGGCGGCGCGGTCCCGAGCCTGCTCGCGCAGCGCCTCCAATTGCTGCTGACCCTGGGCGACGTGGTGTCGGCCAATGCGCTGCTTCGCGTGGTTCCGCTCACCGTGGAGGAGCAGGCGGTGGGCCGGGCCCGGTTGAATATCGCATTCTTGATGAATGACACCAGCGGAGCCTGCGGCGAGGCGCGGACCGGCATGGCCAAATACAAGGGCAAGTCGTGGCGCAAGGCCATGGTGTTCTGTAAGTACCTGGCGGGGGCGACCGCGGCCGCTTCCATCGGCGCGGAACTGCTGCGCGAACAAGGGGTAGGGGACGACGCCTTTTTCGCTCTGGCCGCCATGTTGGGCGGCGACAAGGAGGCGTCATTCACGGTGCCGGCCAAGCTCGAACCCCTGCATCTCGCCATGATGCGCGTGGCCCGGGTGCAGATCTCCGACACCCTCGCCGAGGGCGCCGAAGCGGTGGCCCTTCGGACCATCGCCTTCTCTCCCAATGCCGCCCTCGACACCAGGCTCGAGGCCGCCGAACGCGCCGAAGCCGTCGGTGCCCTCGAAGCCCAGAGCCTGACAAAAATTTATAACGCCGTGACCTTTGCCCCCGGTGATTTTACCACCGCACTGACCAACGCCGATGCGCTGTCGGGCCCCCGCGGCCGGGCGCTTCTCTTCCATGCCGTCCGTGCCCAGAAGGTGCCCGCGGCCCAGGCCGAGGTGCTGGCCAAGGCCTTCGTCGTGGCCCGGACACAGGGCCGGCTGGGGACGGCGGTTCGCGTTTTCCTGCCGCTGTTGGAGGGCATCGATCCGACGGAGGATCTGGCCTGGTTTGCCACCGAGGCGGCGAGGGCGCTCTATTTCACAGGGCGCTTGGAACTGGCGGGGCGATGGGCTTCGCTTGCCATGGCCGCTCCGCTTGGCCCGGGAGCGCCTAAAACCATGCCGGCCGGCCCGCATTCCTTGCCATCGAGGCCTACCGCGGCCGGGCTCCCGCAACCCGCGGCCACTGCCCCCGGGACCAATACCATGGGCCGCGCGCGCGCGCGCTCTTTGGGTTCCGCGAAAGTAAGGCTCTGGCCGTTCATGGCCATCGCTGCCGCCCCGGCCGCCCGCTTGCCCCCTGCCAAGCCCAAGGCCGCAGCGGCGGGGGAGGGTACGGGCGTGGCCGGGGGAGCGAAATTGGGGTTGCCGCCGGGTTCGGTCGCGGCCCCGGTCCAAGCCCCGCCTGAAGGTCCCACGGCCGCCGATGCCCTTGCCAAAGTCCGGACCGTCGAGCCCCGTCCGGTGGTCGATCCGGTAACCGGCACCGGCTCCGCCGTGGTTCGGGAAACCCTGGTTATGAGCACCAAGGCAGCGCCCAAGCCCACCTTCGATCACGCCATGTTCGCCCGTTGGCGCAAGGCCCGGGCCGCCGGCGGCGAGACCGCCGTCCCCGCTGCTGGGGCCCTCCTGTTGACCCTTCTTGATGCATTGGGCGTCGAGGTGCCGCCCGAGGGGTGGTTGGAGACCGTTGGTCCGGGACGTGAAATGGCCGCCGTGGCGCCGCCGGGCCTGGTGGCGGCACTGGACCGCAGCGCAAAAGAGGGTCGCGTGGGGGAAACGGTTCTTTTGGCGCTCGCCGTGTTGGGCGCGGACCCGCCGGAAAAACTTCACCCCTCGGCGATCGGTCCCGTGGTGCGGGCGCTGGTCGCCATCGGGCTCGCCCGGGAGGCTCGCGCCCTGGCTCTGGAGGTCGCGTTCGGGGCGGGACTTTGAGTACACACTCCGGTCAAATGGTTCAATTTGACCGGATAATGCACCAGGGCCGGACGCCCCTTCATCCCGGTCGACGGAAACACGCAATGGCTGGTCGCAAGGCAACATCCCCACTGCCCCTGCCCGAAGAGCCCGGGCTCGACGCCTTTTTCGACATGCTGGCCGCCGAGCGCGGCGCCGCCGCCAACACCATCGCCGCATATCGAAGGGACCTCGCCGGTTTCGCGGCTCACCTGGCGCGACGCGGCGCGACCCTGGCCGCGGCCGATGGTGAAGCCGTTCGCGCCTATATCCAGGGGCTTGGGGCGGCCGGGCTGGCAACCGGCACGTCGGCCCGCAAGTTGTCGGCGTTGCGCCAGTTTTACCGTTTTCTTGCCGCCGAAGGCATGCGCGACGACGATCCCACGGCCGCCATCGACAGCCCGGCCCGGGGGCGGCCCCTGCCCAAGACCCTCAGCGAGGGCGAGGTCGAGGCGCTGTTCGCGGCGGCCGAGGGCCATCGGGGGCCGGCGGGGTTGCGCCTCACGGCGCTCCTCGAGATTCTTTACGCGACCGGGCTCAGGGTCAGCGAACTGGTGGGGCTGCCGTGTTCGGCGGTGACCGGCGACGGCGCCTTCCTGCTGGTGGCGGGCAAGGGCGGGAAAGAACGCCTGGTACCGCTTTCCGATCCCGCCCGGGCGGCACTGGGGGCGTGGCTGGCGCGGCGCGCGGCGGCGGACGGGCCCGGCGCACGCTGGCTGTTTCCCTCCCGTTCCCAGGCGGGCCACCTGACCCGTCAGCGCTTCGCCCAGATGCTCAAGGCGCTGGCCGCCGAGGCCGGGCTCGACCCGCGCAAGGTCTCGCCCCACGTCCTGCGCCACGCCTTCGCCAGTCATCTGCTGGCCCACGGGGCGGACCTGCGCAGCGTCCAGCGGCTGCTGGGTCATGCCGATATATCCACCACCCAAATCTATACCCACGTCTTGGAAGACCGCTTGCGGCGGCTGGTGGGCGAACACCATCCGCTTGCCGGCGGCCACCGTCCCCGCCGCGCTAAGGCGGCCCCGGCGCCGTGAGCGCGCGAATTGACTTTTGCTCACCTTGGGGGCATCTAGAAGCCCGTTTTCACGGGTGAGCCCTGGCTGTTCCATGCCGACCTATCTGGATTTTGAAAAACCCATCGCCGCGCTTGAGGGCAAGATCGAGGAGTTGCGGCATCTCGATGCCGGCGGCGACATCAACATCGCCGAGGAAGTGTCCAAGCTCCAGGCCAAGGCGGACAGGCTGCTCAACCAGACCTACGGCAAGCTCACGCCCTGGGACAAGGTTCAGGTGGCGCGCCACCCCGATCGTCCCCATGCCATCGACTGCATCGACCACCTGTTCGAGGATTTCACGCCGCTGGCGGGCGACCGTGCGTTTTCCGAGGATGCCGCCATCCTCGGGGGCCTGGGCCGCTTCCGGCGCCGTTCGGTGATGGTGATCGGCAATGAAAAGGGGTCCGACACCGAATCCCGGGTGCACCGTAATTTCGGCATGGCGCGTCCCGAAGGCTACCGCAAGGCGCGGCGCCTGATGAAACTGGCCGACCAATTCCACCTGCCGGTGATTACCCTGGTGGACACCGCCGGCGCCTATCCCGGCATCGGCGCCGAAGAGCGCGGCCAAGCCGAGGCCATCGCGCGGTCCATCGAAGCCTGCATGACGCTGCGGGTTCCCATCGTCTCCGCCATCGTCGGGGAAGGGGGATCGGGTGGCGCCATTGCCCTTGCCGGCGCCGACCGCGTCCTGATGATGGAGCATGCCGTCTATTCGGTGATTTCGCCGGAAGGCTGCGCTTCGATCCTGTGGCGCAGCGGCGATGCCGCCAAACAGGCGGCGGAGGCGCTTCGGCTGACCGCCCAGGATCTCCTGAAATTGAAGGTCATCGACCGCATTATCGATGAACCCCTGGGCGGCGCCCACCGCCAGCGCGACGCCGCCATGGATGCCCTCGGCGACGCCATTGCCGAGGCCCTGGACGAGGTCATCGGCATCGACGGCGGGACGCTGCGCGCCATGCGCCGGGAAAAATACCTGGAAATGGGCAAGACCCCGCTGGATTAGGTCGGATAATGCCCTAAAGCACTCTCCGGCGGCCGGCGCCGGTCAATTCAATCGGCCGTGGCAGAACTTGTATTTCTTTCCGGATTCGCACGGGCACGGCGCGTTGCGCGAGATCTTGCCCCAGGTCGTGGGATCGGAAGGATCCACGTTCTCGCCGCTGGCGTAGCGTACCGTGCCCGGCGGCATCATCGGCGCGTCGCCATGGCCCTCGGCATCGGCGTAGCCCGCGTCTGCGCCCATCAGGGCCGGATCCAAGCGCGTTTCGTAGGTATCCATTTGAAGCCCCGGCAAACTCTGGAGGGCGAGGTCTTCGGGAGATTCGAACTGGATCTCCATGTGGCACATCATCTGCGTCACATTTTCCCTGAGTTGGATGAGCATGGTTTCGAACAAGGCGAAGGCCTCGGTCTTGTATTCGTTGAGCGGGTCACGCTGGGCATAGGCGCGAAGGCCGATGCCCTGGCGCAGGTGATCCAGGCTCAGGAGGTGATCCATCCAGATCTGGTCCAACTTGATCAGGAGTTGGTCCTTTTCTACGCTGTGCAACAGTTCCGGCGTATAACGCGCGGCCTTTTCCGCCAATTTCCGGTCGCCGGCGTCGATCAGGCGCTCGAGAATTTCCTCATCGGCGATGCCCTCTTCCCTGGCCCAGTCGGCGAGCGGCAGGTCGAGCGCGAGCACCCTGAGCGTCTCCTCATGAAGCAGGTTGATATCCCATTCCTCGGGGTAGGCCTTCTCGGGGATGGCGCGGGCGACCATGTCCTCGGTCACCTCGTGGCGCATGTCGGTGACGGTGTCCGAAACATCGTCGCCGCGCATCAGTTCGATCCGCTGTTCGTAAATGACCTTGCGCTGGTCGTTCATGACGTCGTCGAACTTCAAGAGGTTCTTGCGGATGTCGAAATTGTGGGCTTCCACTTTTTCCTGGGCCTTCTGCAGGGCCTTGGAGACCCAGGGGTGGGTGATGGCCTCGCCTTCTTCCAGGCCCAGGCGCTGAAGCATGGCGTCCATGCGCTCGGAGCCGAAAATACGCATCAGATCGTCTTCTAGGGACAGGAAGAACTTCGACGCCCCGGGGTCGCCCTGGCGTCCCGAGCGGCCGCGCAGCTGATTATCGATGCGCCTAGCCTCGTGGCGCTCGGTGGCCAGCACGAACAGGCCGCCGGCTTCCAGCGCGATCTCACGGGCGGCTTGGACCTCCGCGGCGATGATCGCGGCGCCCTTTTCGCGCTCCGCCTCATCGGTGATTTCGGCGAGCTCGTTCTTGATGCGCATATCCAGGTTGCCGCCCAATTGAATGTCGGTGCCGCGGCCGGCCATGTTGGTGGCGATGGTGACGGCGCCGGGCTTGCCGGCCTGGGCGATGATCGGGGCTTCCTGCTCGTGATAGCGCGCATTGAGCACGTTATGGGGAACCTTGCGCTTCTTCAGCAACGCTGAAAGGTGTTCGGATTTTTCGATGGAGACCGTGCCCACCAGCATGGGCTGACGGCGTTCATGGCAAACGACGATCTGGTCGAGGATGGCATCAAATTTCTCGCCCGCCGTGCGGTACACCTCGTCTTCGTGATCGAGCCGCACGCAGGGGAGGTTGGTGGGCACGGAAATGACGCCGAGCTTATAGATGTCTTCGAATTCCGAAGCTTCGGTCAACGCCGTGCCGGTCATCCCCGCGAGCTTGGGATACATGCGGAAATAATTCTGGAAGGTGATCGAGGCGAGGGTTTGGTTCTCGCTTTCGATGGGGCACTTCTCCTTGGCCTCCAACGCCTGGTGGAGGCCCTCGGAATAGCGCCGCCCTTCCATCATGCGGCCGGTGAACTCGTCGATGATGATGATCTTGTCGTCCTTGACGATGTAGTCGCGGTCCCGCAGGTACAGCTTGTGGGCGCGCAGCGCCTGGTTGACGTGATGCACCAGGGAGATGTTCTCGATGTCATACATTGCGCCGCCGCGAAGCAGGCCGGTTTCGCGGAGAATTTCCTCCATGCGCTCGGCGCCGGATTCGGTCAGGGTGACCGCCTTCACCTTTTCGTCCATCTCGAAATGGGCGGGGTCGAGCTTGGGAATCAGCACGTCGGCCTCGACATAGAGTTCCGACGAATCTTCGACCGCGCCCGAGATGATCAGCGGCGTGCGCGCCTCATCGATGAGGATCGAATCGACCTCGTCGACGATGGCGTAATTGAAGGGGCGCTGGACCATCTCGTCGAGGGTGAACTTCATGTTGTCGCGCAGATAGTCGAAGCCGAATTCGTTGTTGGTGCCGTAGGTGACGTCGGCGCCGTAGGCCTGCTTGCGCTCGTGATCTTCCAGCCCATGGATGATGACACCGACGCTCAAGCCCAGGCAGCTATAGATTTGGCCCATCCATTCGGAATCGCGGCGGGCCAGGTAGTCGTTCACGGTGATCACGTGGACGCCCTTGCCCTCCAGTGCGTTGAGATAAACCGGCAGGGTCGCCACCAAGGTCTTGCCCTCGCCGGTGGCCATTTCGGCGATGGTGCCCGAATGAAGAACCATGCCGCCCAACAACTGCACGTCGAAATGGCGCTGGCCGAGGGTGCGTTTGGACGCCTCGCGCACCGTGGCGAAGGCCTCCACCAGGATATCGTCGATGGTCTCGCCCGCTTGGAGCCGTTCCCGGAAGGCCGTGGTCCGCGCCTCGAGCCGGTCCGTGGGCAGCGCCTCGAGCTCCGGTTCAAGGGCGTTGATGGCCTCGACATTGGGCTCCAACCGCCTGAGGAAGCGATCGTTATGGGAGCCCATGAATCGTTTGGCGATGGCGGCGAACATGATGTGTCCTTGGTGGCCGGGGTGCCGGGTTCCGGCGCCGGCCTCGAAATTCGAAAAAAGAGATAGGGTCGCTGGGGTGCCATGTCAATGACCGGGGCGGGCCGGCCGTGCGCTTTCCGTGGCCGCCGGTGGTCGTGCCATGATACCCTTGATCAACATTTGTCGCCTTGAGGACACCGTCATGGGTTCAGTTTTCAGCCACATCCCGGCCCCGGCAGGACGCCTCGTCCCGCTTGTCGTGCTTGCGTTTTTCAGCGTTGTGGCCGCGCCTTCGGCCCAGAACAAGGGGGCCAATTCCGCCGATCCGGTGGTGGCCCGGGTCGATGGAACCGCCATCCGCCAATCCGACGTGATGGCGGCGCTCGACAATCTTCCCTCTCAATATGCCGAGCTCCCGCGCGAAACCTTGATCAAGGCGGTATTGGAAAAGCTGATCGACGGCACCCTGGCGGCGACGCGGGCGCGCGCCGCCGGCCTGCATAAGGATCCGGCCTACCTCCGCGCCCGGTCCCGCGCCGAACTGCAGCTTTTAGAGCAGCTTTTCATCCAGCGGCTGGTGGAGCGTAACATCACCGAGCGGGCGGTGCGGCGGCGCTATGAGCGCGACCGCAAATCCCTGGTCCGCGACACGCAGGTCCGGGCCCGGCACATCCTTCTGAAAACCCGGCGAAAGGCGCTCGAAATTATCGCCGAGTTGCGCCGGGGCCTTGATTTCGCCGAATTGGCGCGGACCCACTCCACCGGGCCTTCCAAGGCCCAGGGCGGCGATCTCGGCTTTTTCAAGAGGGAACAGATGGTGGCGCCGTTTTCCAAGGCCGCCTTCGCGCTTCGCAAGGGAGAGTATTCCAAGGCGCCGGTCAAGACCAAGTACGGCTGGCACGTGATCAAGGTCGAGGACATCAAGGCCACCGCGCCGCCGCCCTTCGCCGACGTGCGCGCGGAACTGGAGCGGAAAATGACCGACGAGGTGGTCGAAAAAGAGATGCAGGGCCTGCGTAAGGGCGCGAAAATCGAACGGTTCCTGCCGGCGGCGGTGCCCGCGCCGTCGCCCAGGTAGCCGGCAAGGTGCCGGCCTCGCCTTCGGTGCCCAACCCCAAGAGTCGTGATAATGGCCAAGATCTCACCCTTCGCGCCCAAGCGGTTCCCCCGGCTACCCAAGATCGCCGGGCTGCGCCTTGGCGCCGCCGCCTGCGGGATCAAGCACAACATGCGGTCCGACCTGATGGTTGCCGTGCTCGATCCCGGGGCCCGGGTGGCCGGCCTGTTCACCCGCTCGGCCACGGCCGGTCCCACCGTGCGCTGGTGCCGCGACGCCATGGTGGGCGGAATGGTCCGGGCCATCGTCGTCAATTCGGGCAACGCCAACGTATTTACCGGCAGGGCCGGGGCCAGGGACGTGGCCGCGACCGCCCGGGCGGCGGCCCGGGTGCTGGATTGCGCGCCCGGCGACGTCATGGTGTCGGCCACCGGCGTCATCGGCGAACGGCTTCCGATCTCTAAGCTGACCGCCGCCCTGCCGGGCCTGCTGGCCGAGGCCAAGGCGGGCGCTTGGCAAGCGGCGGCCGAGGCCATCGGCACCACGGACACCTTCCCCAAGGGCGCCGGCAGGGCGGCGCGCATCGGCGGCGTGCCGGTGCGCATCGCCGGCATCGCCAAGGGCTCGGGCATGATCGCGCCCGACATGGCGACCATGCTGGCCTATCTCTTCACCGACGCGAAAATCCCCGCCCCGGTGTTGCGGGCGCTCTTGAAAGAGGCCTGCCAGGCGTCGTTCAACGCCATCACCGTGGACGGCGACACCTCCACTTCCGACACGGTCTTGCTGGTGGCGACCGGCGCCGGCAGTCCGCACCGGCCCATCACCCGGGCCGGGGACCCGGCGCTGGGCGATTTCCGCGTGAAACTTAACGCGGTGATGACCGATCTTGCCCGGCAGGTCGTCGGCGACGGCGAAGGCCTCTCCAAGTTCATCACCATCACCGTCACCGGCGCCGCCAGCGACCGGGCCGCCAAGGCGATCGCCTTCTCGGTGGCCAATTCGCCGCTGGTGAAGACCGCCATCGCCGGCGCGGACGCGAACTGGGGCCGGATCGTCATGGCGGTGGGCAAGGCCGGCGAACGTGTCGTCCCCGAGCGCCTCGCCATTCGCGTCGGCGGCGTGCGCATCACCGAACGCGGGGCGGCCCGCCCCTCCTACCGGGAGGCGCCGGTGGCGCGGCACATGAAGGGGGGACGGATCCGCATCGATATCGGCGCCGGCATCAAGGGGGGCCGGGGCCGGGCGACGGTCTGGACCTGCGACCTGACCCATGGCTACATTTCCATCAATGCCGAGTACCGAAGCTGAGCGCACCCCCGCATTGGAGCACTTCCGGGCCACCCGGCGCGGGGTCCTGTGGCCCTCAGCGGTGGGACGCCGATGAGCGGGCGGGCGATCGTCTTAGTGGCCGCCGCGGCGTTGATCGATGTCGACGGCCGGGTCTTGGTGGCCAAGCGGCCCGCGGGCAAAACCATGGCCGGGCTGTGGGAGTTCCCGGGCGGCAAGGTGGGCCACGGGGAGACTCCCGAGGCGGCGCTGGTGCGGGAATTGGCCGAGGAACTGGCCATCGAGGTTTGCGAGACCTGCCTGTATCCGCTCAGTTTCGCGTCCCACGCCTACCAAGATTTCCACCTCTTGATGCCGCTCTACGCCTGCCGAAAATGGCAGGGAATCCCGGCCCCCCAGGAAGGCCAGGAGATCCGCTGGCTCCATCCCAACGCCCTTGCGGCGCTGGCCATGCCCCCCGCCGACGCGCCCCTGATCCAGGCCCTGCGCGATCTTCTCTGAGTCCCGCCGGGGAGCCGCCCGTCAGCGCGGTTCCAGCCCCTCTGGGGTTTCCCCGGCTGGGGTTTCCCCGGCGGGACGCTCGGCGGTGCCGAGCGCGTCGGCGAGCCGGGTGGAGGCGCTTCCCGGGGCGAGCGGCCGCGGCTGGCCCGGGCCGGGCGCCCATCCCGCCAGCCAGATGACGTCGAAGGTGGCCTCGATGCGGCCAGGCGGGCCGGCGCCGGCATCGAGGGGGGCCGCCGCCGGCGGATAAAGGCGTGCCGCCTCCATCAAGGTCTGGCGCCGGGTCAGTGTCTTGCGGCGCTCGGCCACGGCGTTGGCCTCGCCCATCCCCTTGAGGTCGCGCATCAGTTCCAGCGCGTCGGGGAAACTCACGCGGATGGTGTCGAGATCGGCCACCGGCAACTTAAATCCCGCCCGGGTCAGCAGATCGCCGCCGTCGCGCACGTCGGCGAAGGGCGAGACCCGGGGCGAGGCGCCGCCCTCGAGGGCAAGCTCGGCGTTCATCAGGGCGCGCCGCAATTCGTGCAGGGTGGCGCCGCCCAACAGGCAGGCGAGAAAAAGCCCGTCGGGCTTGAGCGCGCGCAAGAGCTGGGCGAGCGTGCCGGGAAGGTCGTTGACCCAATGGAGCGAGAGGTTGGAGACGATGAGATCGAAGGCGCCCTCGGCGAAGGGCAGGGCTTCCTCATCGGCGCAAACCGTTAAGAGGCCGTTGGCGGCGCGGGCCAGGCGGGCCATACCCGGTGAGAGGTCGCATTGAACCACGCGGCCGGCGGCCTCGTGCCTGGCCAACCGCGCCCCCAGCTCACCCCGGTGGCAGCCGAGGTCGAGAACATGGGTAAAGCCGCGGCGGATGTCGCGGAGCCGCTCGATCAGGCGCAGGGCGGTTTCCAGGAACAGGAAATCGCTCTCGGCAAACCGCGGCGCGGCGCGGTCCCGATGGGCGCGCACGGCGCGCCGGTCGAAGGGGGCCGGAGTGGGGGCGTTGGCATCGCTCATAGCCGCTATATGGCACGGCCCAGGGGGTTGTGGAAGGGGATTGAGCCCGCCACCCCCTAGGGCGATTGACAGGGCGTGGGCCTTGGGGTCGAATTCCCCGATGACGGCGCGGGACGGCATCGGCAAACGGCTTTCATCGCCCATTGGCGCCGCCTTTGGCGCCGTGCTCGACTTGCTGCTTCCCCATCAATGCCTGATATGCGGCGTCGTGATCGGCAAGGAGGGCGCGCTCTGCGCCGCGTGCTGGGCCGAGATCGCGTTCATCGCGCCACCGATTTGCCGGTGCTGCGGCTACCCCTTCGAGCTGGACCAGGGTGGCGGCGGTGCCGGCGCGCTGTGCGGCGCCTGCCTGCGCGACCCGCCGCCCTTCGCCCGCGCCCGCGCCGTGTTCCGCTACGATTCCGCTTCCCGCCACCTGGTGCTGGGCTTCAAGCATGGCGATAAGACCCACGGGGCGCCGGCCTTCGGCGCCTGGCTGGCCCGTGCCGCCGGCCCGCTCGCGGCCGATGCCGACCTGGTGGTGCCGGTGCCTCTCCACCGCCTGCGCCTGTTTCGCCGCCGCTATAACCAGGCGGCGTTGTTGGCCCATGCCTTCGCCGCCGCCACCGGTCTTGCCTGCGTGCCCGACCTTCTCACCCGGGTGCGGGCGACGCCGTCCCAGGGCCGCCTTTCCCGCGCCCAGCGCCGGATCAACGTGCGCGGCGCCTTCGCCGTGGCGTCGGGACGGGCGCCGGCGATCGACGGCCGGCGGGTGATCCTGGTGGACGACGTGTTGACCACCGGGGCCACCGTGAATTCGGCGGCGCGCTGCCTTCTTCGCGCCGGCGCCGAGGCGGTGGATGTCTTGACCCTTGCGCGGGTGGTGCGGCCCGTGCCATGACGGCGGGGTTTTTACAGCCTCGGGGATCCGGCGCGGCCATGGCCAAGATCGAAATGTATTATTCCGAATGGTGCGGGTTCTGCCATCGCGCCCGCGCGCTGCTGGAGGCGAAGGGGGTCCAATGGACCGGCCATGACGTGGATATGGCCGCAGGCTTACGCCAGGAGATGATGGACCGGGGCGCCGGGCGCACCGTGCCCCAGCTGTTCGTGGACGGCGTGCCCATGGGCGGCTGCGCCGAACTGTTCGCCCTCGAGGCAGAGGGCCGGCTCGACGCCATGCTGGGCCTTGCGCCGGCCGATGGCGGCGGTGGTGGAAGAGGGGAAGATGATGGCGGCGGATAACGGCGGCGGCACTTTTCGTCTCGCACTTGTCCAGGTCAATGCCGGCGACGACGTGGCGGCCAACCTGGCCCGGGCCTGCGATTTCGCGCGCCAGGCGCGTGAGGCGGGCGCCCAATTCATCGCCTTCCCCGAGAACGTCGGCTTCATGGCGCCCGACGGGCTAGGGGTTCGCCAGGCGGCCAAGCCCGAGGCGGAACACCCGGGCCTGGCTGCCTTCCGGGCGCTGGCCCGGGAGATCGAGGCCTGGCTGTTGGTGGGTTCGCTGGCCATCGCCACCGATGACGCCGAAGGCCGTGTCGCCAACCGCTCTTTCCTGGTGGACGAAAGCGGCGAGATCAAGGCCACCTACGACAAGATCCACATGTTCGACGTATCGCTCGCCGGCGGTGAAGACTACCGCGAATCGGCGACCTACCGGCCGGGCGGCGAAGCCGTCGTGGCCGAGAGCCCGTTCGGGAAGCTCGGCATGACGATCTGTTACGACCTCAGGTTTCCCTATCTCTACCGGAGCCTCGCCAAGGGGGGCGCGGAGATGATCGCGGTGCCCTCGGCCTTTACCCAGGCGACCGGCCGGGCCCATTGGCACACGCTGCTGCGCGCCCGGGCGATCGAGACCGGGGCTTTCGTCTTCGCCCCCGCCCAGTGCGGCACCCACCCCCGGGGGCGCAAGACCTTTGGCCATTCCCTGATCGTCGATCCCTGGGGGACCATCCTCGCCGAGGCGGGAGAGCAACCGGGCGTGATAACCGCCGAGATCGACCTCGCGGCCTCGGCCCGCGCCCGCGCCCAGGTGCCGTCCCTCACCCATGACCGCGACGTCGCCGGCCCCTGACGGGGCGTGGCATCGTCATGAGGCACACGAGGAGGCCGGGCCAAGGTGGATTCCTTGCGGCCCACCTTCCGCTGGGAGAAGTTTCCGCGCCCTCGAGACTCGAAGCCCGGCGGGGAGCTGGCGAAGGGTGTCCGAAACGTGACCTATGAGTTGAGAATCTGGCGGGGCGACCGCCGTCGTCCGCTTGAACTGGTATTCGAGCGCAAGGGGTTGACCGCGCCGGAGCACCAATTGGCGAAGCCCCTTGCCGCCGTGACGAGGTATTTTTGGACCGTTCGCGCGCGGTTCGAGATAGGCGGAAACCCTCGGGTTCTTGAATGGGGTACCCGCCGGAGGTCTCTTGGAGTGGCAGGCGAAGCGCGCCTAGCCTTGGGGCAAAATCATCCCGGTCAAATGGTTCAATTTGGCTCGGAAATGCTCTGGGTTGCTCAGCCGGCCGCGGCGACGGCGCGGCTCGCCATCACGCCGATCAAATGCGCCCGGTATTCGGCGCTGCCATGGATATCGGAATTAAGTTCGTCCG
>SMUY01332041.1_pt1 | contig 22037 bp, 24 predicted proteins | sample 2456441 | NCBI WGS metagenome assembly SMUY01 (sample SAMN11095931, study PRJNA526329) | marine sediment metagenome | biome: Marine sediment; feature: Surficial sediment; material: Deep marine sediment; isolation source: Hadal surficial sediment | place: Pacific Ocean | collected 2014-11 | depth...
CTTGAGTTCACCGTGTGCATAGTAGTGGTGGAGGGCGGAACCACCAGGGTCCGCAAGTGCAATCGTGATATCAGGATTGCGCGCCTTTAACGCGCGACCGACGCCACTCAACGTTCCGCCGGTGCCAGCCGAACACACGAAGCCATCAACCTTGCCATCAGTCTGTTCCCAGATTTCGGGTCCGGTCGTTTGTTCATGGAAGTCGCGGTTTGCAAGATTTTCGAATTGGTTGGTCCAATACGCACTGTTTGCCGATTCGGCATTCATCTCTTCGGCAATTCTTCCCGACGTGTGCACGAAGTGCGCCGGGTTCTTGTAGGGCACCGGCGGAATCAACCGAACTTCGGCGCCGTGGGCCTTTAGCGTATCAATCTTCCCCGTACTTTGATTCTCAGGCATGACGATCAGGGTGCGAAACCCGAGCGCGCTACCAACCAGGGCCAGGCCGATGCCGGTATTGCCAGCTGTCCCTTCGACGATTGTGCCGCCCGGTTTTAAGTCGCCACTGGCCATTGCCGCCCGGATCATGCCCAGTGCCGCACGATCCTTGACGGAACCACCTGGATTCATGAACTCAGCTTTGCCCAGAATCTCGCAGCCGCTTTGCTCTGACAGGCCGTTGAGCCGAATCAACGGCGTGTTGCCAATACAATCGACGAGAGAGACAGAATAATTCATGGCAACATCAGTATCCGCTTGGGAACGCAACCGTATTGCGGCAGTTGCGCGATGGCAAGAATTCTGGCGGAACTGGCCGGGTGGCTGGGCAACAGGAGGTACGAAGGGTTGAATCAGGCCCACAGGAACGGCCTGACCTAATTGGCCAAGGCACAGTCTGATGTTGGAGCGTCAACCCAATGTCAAAAACATGCTGGGCCTGCAGAATCACAACAACCTCGCAGTAGTCAGTAATTGGTGCTGGCGTTAGAACCCACGCAGGCGTGCCGATGATGGTGTGGATAAAACGACAACGGAGTAGTCGAATGCAAAAACTTATTTGCCCGGTGCCGTCTCGTCCTCTCTTATTGCGTGTCCAGAGACATGGGATTCGCAGAATCGGCGGTCCATTCCTGGAGCGAGCCCATGTAGACCGCGACGTCTTCGAAACCGAGCCTGTGGAACGTGAATGCGACTGACGCAGCAGCAACGCCCCCGCCGCAATACGTGATTACGCGATCTTCACGGTTGCTGTCGATCATCATTTCCAATTCGACGAAATCACGATAGAAGCCGGTCTCGTCAAGAAGATCGGAGGAGGGGAGATTCGTGGCACTGGGGATGTGGCCAGGTCTGCCGTACATGGAAAAATCACCGCGATAATGGGCGTCGCCCAGCGCATCGACGATATTTACGTTGCTATTCTCGATTGCTGCAAATACATGGTCGCGGTCCGCAATCAGCTCGGGTCGTAGAGTAACGGAAAGCTGTTTGGCAGGTCGGCTGGATTCCGCTGTCGAAAGCGGCCGATCTTCGTCCACCCACGCACTCAGTCCGCCGTCGAGCATTGCCACCTGGTCGAAACCAATCCAGCGAAGCATCCACCAAACACGCGCAGCCCAATCCGGGTTGTTAGCGGTATACAAGACGACCCGGGAATCATTGCCAACACCCAGCGCGCCCATGGCCGCAGCAAATTGTTCGGCTGGCGGCATGATAAATTGCGCCGGACGTTCCGGATCGGAAAGATTGCCCATGAGATCAGCAAAGCCGGCAGAGGGTATGTGACCAGATTCGTAATTCGCCCGCCCACTCAAGATGTTGAACCCGCCATCTTCTCCAAACTCGACGAGAACGGTGCTGTCCAGCACCACCAGGTCCGGGTCATCGAGGTGTTCGCTCAGCCATTGGGTACTGACAAGCGCCTCCATCGGTGGTTTGGTTTCGTGGACCGTGTCGGCGGCCGTGTCTGATCTTGAACATGCAGTCGCGAGCGCAACCACTGGAATCAAGGCAAGAAAATATCGTGCATGTCGAGTAATGTTCACTTGAATCGTCATTTAACCGGCCCACAACCAGGCAAATGAACCCGCAACAACGAGCGCGTAAATCAATGCATCCAGAAGATATTTAGCAGTCGTCGACCAGGGATGTCCATACCAGATACTAAGCGGTATATTCGCCCAGCCAAACGTCAAAAACCCGACTGCAGCGACGAATCGAAATACGACCATGTATTCTGCGCCTGTCGCCAGCACGAGCGTTGCGCAATAGGCGATCAGGATACAACCAAAAAGAAAATAGCTGATTTGCTGAACCATCAATTTTCCCATCGGCGGCATGCCGTTTGGAAATACCGTAATTATTGCGACAGGACCCTTATTGAACTTTTCCTGGACGTCCGGGTTCTTCATCTCAGCCATATCGGTGCAATACGGTATTGTGTGAATTCCAAGTTTGGGCGAACCGTTTCGTACCGCCGACAATACTTCCTCTTCATTTGAAAGCTGTTGGTAATCTGAATTGTGGTACTTGACCAATATGTGGATGAGTGCGCTTGCGAACCATGCGAGGAAAGTTCCCAGAAGGATCGGCTGCCATAGCTCAAGTAGAGTAACTGTCACTGGATTCTCCCATTTTGATTATTGTTGTACCCACAGCGTTGCTGCAGGGCAACGGAGTTAGCCGCCATTTTAGATCCTCGCCGCCATACAATGCGAGTCCTAATATGCGCACGATGCATACAAGCGCTGTTTTTAGAAATTTCCGGTTCCTCGGATCGCGACCATGCAATCTATCCAGAGGGCAGGGGCCATACCACCAGTTTACGATCAATAGCTGGCATATCGCGTTTTTGGCAAGAATTCGCTCTACTTAAAGCAAGAATGTAGACTTAAGACCCCAACCAGCCGGGTTTCAGTGATGCACAGGCCTCGAATCAGATGCGAGTTCGCCTTGGTTTTCTCTTTGCTTGCAATGTCGTGGGCCACAGTTTCATCGGCGCAAGCGGCAACCTTGGGCAGGGTCCATTTCCCAAATTCTGGCACGAGCGCCGCACAGGAGGACTTCATCCGGGGTGTCTTGTACCTGCATAGCTTCGAATACGAGCCTGCAAGGACCGCTTTTCGCACCGCCCAGTCGATTGATCCGGACTTTGCCATGGCATTCTGGGGTGAAGCGATGACCTACCACCACTCGCTGTGGAAGGTTCACAACAAGCAGGCCGGGCAAGACGTATTGCGAAAACTGGGGCGCACCGCAAGCGCGCGAGCCGCCAAAGCGCCAACCCAGCGTGAGAAGGACTATATTCACTCGTTAGAAATACTGTTCGGCATGTCCGAAGCAACTGCGAATTCCAGTAAACTCGAACGTGACGTGCATTACCGAAACGCGATGCAGAAAGTGCACCTCGCGTACCCGGATGACCTCGAAGCAAGAGTTTTTTACGGTCTTTCTATTCTCGGCGTCGGCAGCGCCAAGCGGGAGTATGCAACCTATATGCGAGCGGCTGCTGTTATTACGCCCGTGTGGGATGCGAATCGGGAGCACCCCGGGGCAGCCCACTACCTGATCCATTCGTATGACGATCCCGTGCACGCGATTCTGGGTCTGCCGATGGCCCGGGCGTATGGCGACATTGCCGTAGACGCGGCTCATGCCCAGCACATGACCTCGCATATCTACGTCGCGCTCGGCTTATGGGATGACATGACAGCTGCAAATGTCACGGCGTTACGGGTTGAGTCGGCGAAAACGACCGGAGAGGCATCGCGTAGCCGAGAGGCATGGCATCACAGGTATTGGTTGCTCTATGGACGTCTTCAGCAGGGTCGGCTGGACGATGCAAGAGAAATGTTGCAATGGGCCCGAAAACGCGTCAGCGACGAGCCGCTACTTCGCGAACCGGCTTATTACGGTGCCATGTATGCGCGTTATCTGATAGACACGGAACTGTGGACAGAGGCCGAAGATTGGCTCGCACCGAATGGAGTTAAAATTCCAACACCTCACTATGCCTTCGCACGAGCATACGCCGCTGCCAGGTTGGGGGAACTCGAAAAGGCGCGTTTGCACCTTGCCGAGATAAGTGCCGGGGGCGAGGGCGCGAACCCGGAGATCATCTTAACTCGGGAAGAGGTCGATATTCTGAAGTTGCAGGTGCAGAGCGTAATTGCAATCAGCGCGGGCACTTCTGAACTGGCAATCAAGTTGGCTCGACAAGCCGCAGAACTTCAGGCGGGTATGCCGTTTCGGTATGGGCCGCCGCGCATATCCAAGCCAACCAGCGAACTGCTCGCCGATCTGTTACTGGAACTGGGACAATATGACGAAGCTGCTGACGTCTATTCCGATCAGCTTTCACGCAGCCAATTACGGACCAACTCGCTAATCGGCCTGGCACGAGCGAGCTCCAGGACCGGTGACGAAACAAAGTTTCAAGAAACTTTCAATTCTTTATCCAATATCTGGCATAACGCTGATCAGGATTTTCCTTTGCTTGTCGATTTCGCCGAGCGCTAAATGCGTTTGTTCTGCTATTCAATGTTGCGCTTACCAATGCGGAAGATGACAGGCTGATGGATGCTCGCACGTCAGTAAGACCAAAACGGCAAAGACTCCTGACCGCGATGGGCATCTCAGCGTGTGCCATCTCAGTAATTCAGGTTGCCGACGCCTGAACCGTGACATGAGATGGATAACTTATGCGTATAATGTATATTATGTTAAATCACGCATTGGGTTGGGTATCGAAGACCCCGTCACCCGTCTAGCTGCCGTCCGCCAACCCAAACGGCACGTTACGGATCACATTGGATTCCTGGCTTTCGGTACGCTCCAGCCATCCGAGTATGGTTACCGCAAACTCACGCAGTTGCTTGCGATCGCTTCCAATCGACAGGCTGCCGGCGACCTCACCGACTAAGAATGGCGGTATGACATCGCGCTCCGGCTGCTCGTAAACAACCAACGATGCGTTGCGATTCTCCAATATTCTGCCCGTGTCCAAGATTCGTACCTGCTCGAAAGTCAGCGACCGTGAATTGGCATGATCCTGATCCGGGCTGCGCCGGTCTTGTCTTTTCCCATCCCCGCTTGGTCAATTCACGCAATTTCGTCTTGGAACAGTATCAAATGGCTCCAATCGATTGCGGCGGCAATATCAGAGTCAGTGGTTCGCCAGGATGAGACGCTCAGGCGGAACGCCGGGCGATTTTGCCAGACAGTTGGGCTAAGCCATATCTTCCCCGTCGCATTGGCGTTCTCGCGCAGCACAATCGTTTGCTCGTCAGTTTTCGCACGCGCCAGGAGCTGATTCAGGACAACTCGGTTCAGAATCTCAAGTCCGGCACCGTCAAGTCCGTTGCCAAGTCTGCGCGCCCGGTCACAATGTCGTTCGACTAACTCTGCAATACCGCTTTTGCCTAATGTTCGAAGGACGGCCCAGATCGGAATTCCGCGTGCCCGGCGAGAAAATTCAATACCCAGGTTTTTCTGACTGTCGGCTGCTGATGTCGCATAAACCGCATCACTGTTCATGGCGCCGGCAAGCGCCTCCTTATAAACGCCAGCGGCCCGTCTTTGAATTTCTGCTGCATTTCAGGATCTATGAGTGCCTTTTGATCGATGCAATGGGGCACGTTATTAAAGCCGGGACTAAGTCCCTTGAGTGCGGAACGGCGCCCTCCTCGTCCATAATCTTTTCGAAATCGCTCTTTGCCAGGGCAAAACGGTCCAGATAAACGCACTGACAATCCAAATCAACACGGACGAAACGAGCATGGGTAACCACAGATCAACAATGCTCATAATAGCCCCCTCCTAATTTAAATTGTAATTGGCAACAGGGTCGAAGCGGCATTCCAGCATTGTGACAGGTATGCTTAAGGGCATGCTGTTGCGCGTTCTGCCTTTGATAACCGGCTTGCTGCCCATTGTCGCGATCCACCTGAGTTTGTTGATCGCCATTGATGCCGGCAGCATACCCTCGTGCATCCCCTATTTAGAAGGATGCGTGTCCATTAGCGCGACAGGACGTTATCCGCCGGCAAGTTTTCTGTTCAAAACCGTCATGCTGGTTGAGTCTGCTGTGATGATTGCCTACTGGCTGTTCAATGTTGCCTGGCTCAGGTCACTGGAAAAACTGCACAGTTTGCCTGGCAATAGTGGCACAGCAATCGGTGTTCTGGGTACAGGCGGCGCGTTGTTTCTGATGTTGTATGTCACCTTTCTCGGCACGCAGGAACCATTTTACGAATTCATGCGCCGCTTTGGTATTTACTTTTATTTCGCGCTCACGATTATTGCGCAAATTTTACTGGCGGTGAAAAGCAAGCAACTTGGCATCGCATTACGAATATCCTCAGTGACCAGAATTGCGAATTTTCAACTGGTCCTTGCGACCGTGCCTTTTGCACTTGGCATTTTGAATTTAACGCTCAAAGCTACGCTTGCGAATCCTGATACTGTAGAAAAGATCATCGAATGGATTTTTGCACTGCTTATGCATATGTATTTCGTGCTGAGTTATTTTTCCTGGCGAGACAGCGGATTCGCTGCACGGTTTGCCACCAATATTCGGTGAAAGGATTACTTAGACGCTTTTGCTTCAGCCGGCCTTTCTTCTCCGTTTTCACCGCCCGGTGCTACTGAATAGTCAAGCACACCGGTTGCGATCATGTCGGTAGAGGCATGAGCAACAGAGAGTTCTGTCTGAACCTCACGCAATTTGACTTCGGAACGTACGTTTTCAGTTGCCCGATCCGATAAATCAGCGCGCAATTCCCTGGTCTTCTTGACGGAATCCTTCAAATCGGTGCGCAGACGCGCAATGCTCTGTGCCTGCTCTTTGATCTTCGCATCGTGTTGCTCGGCAATTGTCTGTTGCTCTTCGAGCTCTTTGTCACGCTCCTCAAGATCAGCCTTGGCCTTCTCCGCGTCGGTTTGCGCTACGCGCACATCCGCATCGAGGGATCTGATCCGGTCATCACGTGGATCACGTTTGTTTGCCGCGAACCTGTTGCCGAAATAAGCGCCGATTTTGCCCACGAGCCAGCCCAGAAGGAATGCACCTCCTACGACGTAAATCAGGGTTTGCGGGGTCTCCATGAACATGCGGATCACTGCTGGCTAAGGCAATGTACTAGGTTATGCGCTTTCGCCGAACAGAAAAGGACAGGGTTCTCACTCCGGTCGCTAGGGTCGGCACGCCATATTAAAACCTTGCGCCAGGTCAGTGGCCGAAATTACTTAACTTCAGTATAAAAAACAATTATATAGAGATAATCGGTCTTAGCTCAGCGCCTTTCGGTGTGCCGCAGCCTTAACCGCGCAAAGCGGCTGCGGCAATATCAGTGAAATCCGTAAACAAACCATCGATTTTGAGCTCATCGACAAACCACCGGACCATTTCCTGCATCGACTCGAAGCCTGGCGGCAATGCATCGGCTCGGAACGTATAAGGATGCACCTGCAAACCCGCAGCATGTGCTGCCGAGACAAATCCGGTCGAAACCGGGTGTCCATCTATTTCAGCCATACGGATAAGGTGACCAATCCACGGCCCAACGCCCTCGACGATCTCCGCCAGTCCGGCCAGTCCCGCCGCGGTTTTCAGCGGTTCATAGTCGGTATCTGACTCGCCCCAGGAGTTCTCGGCAATTAGCTGCACCATCTTTAACTTGCAACCAAGGTCCTCACGGAGTCGGCGTAGCTCGCTGGCGTCAAAACACTGCAGAAACACTTTATCGTCGCGGTTCTTGTAGCCAAATGCATCCAGGGTCCGCAGAACCAGCACACTAAGGTCGACACCCTCATTCCGGTGCCATGCCGGGCTCTTGATTTCCGGATAGATGCCGATATTCCGGCCTGTCGAATGGTTGAGCCCCTGCACCAGGGTGATTTCCTCAGCCAGCGTCGGCACCTGGAAATTGCCCTGCCCGGTTGGAAACCGCCTCGGGAATACCGGCGTTTTACCATCCTCATTGCGACGCTCCCATACATTGAGGGTCTTGATCTCAGCCAGGTCGAAATCTCGGGCGTAGTAACGTCCATCGGCTCTTTTTCGGTCCGGGAAACGCTTCGCCACGTTGGTTACCGTTTCGAGATGGATATCGTGCAAAACGACCAGTTCATCATCACGAGTCGCAACAACATCCTGCTCGATATAATCCGCCCCGAGCGCATAAGCGAATGCTTTCGCCTCCAGGGTGTGTTCCGGCAAATACCCGCAGGCACCCCGGTGAGCGATGATCAGAACGTCTTTTTCAGTCATATTTCAAGGTGGTTTCGTAAGGATAATTTAGATTAAGTTACTATTCTAACCAGCTGTTTAATCAAGGAAAATCAATAACATCCCAACGCGAAGTATCTTCCAGTCGCGCCTGGCGTTTCAGCGCGTCAACGATGTCACGCTCCTTCCATTCGATGTGTTCTTTGACACGTTCAACGAGATCCGCGGGAGTTTCGCGCATGCCGCCAAAGGGTCGTATGGCGATCAGGGGCTTTTCGTTGGCCTCGGCGACATCCATTTGATAGCGCACCATGTCCTTTTGCTCTTCATACAGTGACGCCAGCACGATAACGGCCTCACATTCCTTGATCTGGACGATGAGTTCATCCTTGATCGCTTCCAGCCCGCCGCTGTCCGGCATGTTCTGCGGCTTGGAGCAGTTAAGATAGAAAAAGCTGTCCATACTTTCGAGAAACTCGAACACCCGCAGATAGTCAATGTTCTCTTGAAACGTGTGCGTCACAAATACCCGTATTGGATCACTCTCAGACACCCTTAATCTCCAGTCACTGCCCAGGTCAGGCCTAGTGTATCGAATCAGCGCATCGTTCGCGCGGTGCCAGTGGGGAGCGCTGTAAAGCCGTTTCATGCGTGAGCAAAGCCATGTATCGTAGCCCCCGACAATGAGACTCCTCCTGTACAACATTCGCTATGCAGTCGGTGCCGGTGCATCCATGCATGTGCCACTGCCGGGCGCCGGTTACATTCTGGGCAACCAGAATGTGCTGCCGGAAATCACCAGTTTCATCAAGGCCAGCGACCCGGATATCGTCGGTCTGATAGAAGTTGATTCCGGATCAATCCGCAGCAGAAAGATTAACCAGGCGGAGGCCATCGCGGCTGAGCTTGGCATGAACTCGTCCTACGAGACGAAATATGGTGAGAAATCGATCAATCAGCTGTTGCCGATCATTCGTAAACAGGGCAATGCGTTTCTTGCCGCGCACCGCGTACATGGTGAGTCCTTCCACTATTTCGATACCGGCATCAAGCGCCTGATCATCGAACTCGAGATGGAAACATTTGCCGTGTTTCTCGTGCACCTGTCACTCAAGTATCGCCATCGTCACCTGCAGCTCAGGAAATTGTATGACCTGATCGCGGTAACTGAAAAACCCGTGATCGTAGCGGGCGATTTCAATACATTTTGGGGCGAAGACGAAATCTATTTGTTCATGCGTGCAGCCGGCTTGAGAAGCGCCAATACGAAGGGCCTGCCGTCCTACCCGAGTCGCTCACCGCGCAAGGAACTGGATTTCATCCTTTACCAGGAAGGCATTACCGTTTCTCATTTCGAAATTCCTGACGTGCGGCATTCCGATCACCTGCCCCTGATTTGTGATTTCGAGGTTAACTAAAGGACCAGTTTGAACCATGAACGATGGAACCATGAACGACGCAAAATCAAATTCATTCAATAACTGGCGCCAGGAAACCGACGACGACGGCATCGTCTGGTTGTGCATCGACAAAGCAGACGCCGGCGCCAACGTGCTCTCGGGTGAGGTATTGCACGAACTTGCCGACATTCTGACGCCGTTGGAAAAGGACCCGCCACGGGGGTTGGTGATCTGGTCTGCCAAGAAATCCGGTTTCGTGATGGGTGCCGACATAAACGAATTCACCACCCTGACAACCGGTGATCAAGCCTACGAACTGGTGCGACTCGGCCAGCAATTATTTGACCGGCTGGAAGCCTTGCGCTGTCCTACCATTGCAGTGATAAATGGTTTTGCGCTCGGCGGCGGCCTTGAGCTTGCGATGGCATGTGACTACCGGCTCGCCCTGCAAAACAAGAAGCCGGTGATCGGCCTGCCCGAAGTTCAGTTGGGCATACACCCCGGCTTTGGTGGCACCGTACGAGCCGTACGGATAACCGGCGTGCGTGCCGCTATGCAATTGATGCTGAGCGGCAAGTCGATTACCGTCGACAAAGCATTACGACAAGGACTCGTTGATCGAATTGCAACTGCCGATAGCTGGAAACAGGCGGCAAAAGAAATGCTCGCGGCGCGTAAACCGAAAGCCAGGGCACCATTTACTGAGCGGTTGTTGAATCTCTTTTTCGTGCGCCCGTTCATTGTCAAGGTATTGCAAAAACAAGTGGCAACCCGTGCGCGCAAGGAACACTACCCTGCTCCCTACGCCATCATCGACCTCTGGTCCCGTTATGGCGCATCACCCAAGACCGGTTACGAGGCTGAGGCACGATCATTTTCCGATTTGGTGGTGGGCGACACGGCGCGCAACCTGGTGCGCGTATTTTTCCTGCAGAACCGTCTCAAATCTCAAGGCAACAAGCCTGCAGATAAAATTTCCAGTGTGCATGTGGTTGGTGCTGGCGTGATGGGCGGAGATATTGCGGCCTGGTGCGCTCTACGCGGCCTGCAGGTGACGCTGCAAGACCGTGCGATCGAATACATTGAACCTGCCATAAAGAGAGCTGCAAAACTTTTTTCGAAAAAGATCCGCGATGCCAATGATCGGGCTGCAGCCACCGACCGCCTGCGGTCGGATGTGGAAGGTGCCGGAGTCGCCAATGCCGACCTGGTCATCGAAGCAATATTCGAAGACCTCGATGCCAAGCACGCGCTTTATCGCGATCTCCAGGCAGCCATGAAACCCGGGGCGATACTGGCGACTAATACGTCGAGTATCCGTCTTGAGGATCTGCGCACGGTTCTCAATCATCCAAAACGGTTTATTGGCCTGCATTTCTTCAATCCTGTCGCACAACTGCCGCTGATAGAGGTGATTCGCTGCGACGACACCGAGCAGGAAGTCCTGGATCTTGGCTTCGCCTTCGTGAAAGACATCGGCAAATTTCCGCTGGAGTGTGCGAGTTCTCCCGGCTTCGTCGTCAATCGCGTGTTGGCCCCGTACATGGCAGAGGCAATGTACCTGGCTGAAGCGGGCGTGCCACTGCGCGCAATTGACGAGGCTGCTGAAGCATTTGGTATGCCAATGGGGCCCGTCGAACTGGTCGACAGTGTCGGTATCGATGTTGCGTTACAGGTATCCAAAGTGCTCGGCGCTGCCTTCAACAGGCCGATACCAACGCGCCTTGCGGACATGGTCGAGAAAAAACAGCTGGGTCGAAAGTCCGGCCAGGGATTTTATACCTGGCAAGACGGCAAAGCCGTCAAACCGGCGACAACGGCAGCTGCGGTGCCTGCGGACATCGGTGATCGCCTTATCTTGCCGATGGTCAACGAAGCTGTAGCCTGCCTGAGCGAAGGCGTCGTAACGGATGCCGATCTGCTGGATGCCGGGGTGATATTCGGCACCGGCTTCGCACCGTTTCGCGGCGGCCCTTTACAGTACGCGAAGGATCGTGGCATTGACGCTGTCGTACAAATGCTCAAGCAGCTGGCTGAGAAGCACGGAGACAGGTTTCAGCCGCACGCTGGCTGGGCGAATTTGCAGCAATAGCCGGACTAATCTCTCATTGCTCTGTTGGTAAACTGTGCGCCGTTTCACGCTGCACGGGGCCGGTAGTATCCCGGGCCAACAAATTGAAGGTAGAATAAGGGCTTAGGCACTATTTCGGACAGACACTGTCCCACCGAAAAGCAACAACACGAGAATCGACAGGATGACTAATGACAGGTGAGCGGCTAGATACCGAACTGCTCAGGAAGTTCTCTCCATTGAACGGATTGAAGCGCGACAATCTTGCTGCCCTTGCCAAGAAGGTGCAGATTCGTGAGCTGTCGCCGCAACAGATGCTGTTCAAGGAAGGCGATACTGAAAAACGTACTGTCTACGTCATATCCGGGTCTCTGGAATTGCTCGACGATGGCAAAGTTGACGAGATCATCAAAGGCGGCACGGATGTTGCGAGAAATCCGGTAGCGCCGAAATTCCCGCGTCGTGTGGCCGCGCGTGCGCGGGATCGTGTGCAATACATCTCAATCGACAGTGACCTGCTCGACGTGATGCTGACCTGGGACCAGACCGGCTCCTACGAGGTATCCGAACTACACGGCACAACGGGCGACGTTGTCGGCGATGACTGGATGACCATGTTGTTGCAGACCAAGGCATTCCACAAAATTCCGCCCGCTAACATCCAGGCGATCTTCATGCGCATGCAGCAGATCAACTACAAATCCGGCGATGTGGTTTTAAAGCAAGGCTCGGAAGGTGATTATTTTTACGTGCTAACGCGCGGCAAATGTCTCGTCACGCGAGAAACACCGTTAAACAAAGAAGGCATCAAACTCGCTGAACTTGCGGTTGGCGAAACATTCGGTGAAGAAGCGTTGATCTCGGATGCGAAACGCAACGCGACCGTAACCATGACCGAGGACGGCTCGGTAATGCGCCTCGGCAAGGAAGATTTCAAGAAACTCCTCAACGAACCAATGCTCGATTGGCTATCGCTCAGCGAAGCGGAAGAAATTGTACAGAATGGTGGTAAATGGCTGGATGTTCGACTACCCAGTGAGTTTGAGAACCATCACAAGGATGGTGCGGTAAATATACCGCTGTATTTCATGCGCCTGAAAATCAACACGCTCGACCAGGGCAAGAAATACGTGCTCTGCTGCGACACCGGACGACGCAGTTCTGCCGGCGCTTATATTCTGAGTGAACGCGGTTACCAGGCGTATGTGTTGAAAGGTGGCATTAATTCGGCCTAGTTGAGCCACCCCTTCCGTTCGGTGTACTTCGGTGTATTCCGGACCATTGACGAGCCGCACGCAACACCTTGCCATCTCGTACAAAAATATTTTCCCTGAAATTGCATCTGGCGATACGCATGACGCCTCCCTGGCAGCCATCTGCTAACGCCCGGAGGTTCTTGTGGCTTACAATCTGTGCATGGACAGCGACGCAACGCTGGGCGAATTCATAAAGATTCTTGGACGCATCAAAGAGCTGACGGGGGAAGCCACGAATGCAGATGACAACGGCATTGAACTGGCCGCGGCTATCGAGCGCTTGCGGGAATCCGGAAGTAACAAGGAAGCGGACGAATTAGCCGAACTAGTCAAGCGGGCTGATGAATTGCAGGCGCAGCACCAGCCGAAATCCTGAGCACACTGTCCGTAAAAGTCCAGGCGCGAAAGTCGACCAAACCCGACACCATCGCGAGCCCAAAAACTGCGACGTCATTGCGAGGAGCGAAGCGACGCGGCAACCTCAAACAGGTTACTGCTGTGCGGAACGGCGGCTCTACTAAAATGTCGAGAGATTGCCACGCCCTGCGGGCTCGCAACGACGTTGGTTCTGTTCGGGATCTGCGAGGGTTGTGCGCTACTGCTACATCGTGTGAGTGGGCTTGTCGCCACCCAATGCACCGGCCAGATAATTCTCAATCTTCTTTTGCGTATTGCCCTGATCCTGGTCGCTGAACTGCACACCGATACCCGTTGTGCGCTTGCCTTGGGCACCTTTTGGCGTCATCCAGATCACCGTGCCGGCCACCGGGATCTTCTCGTCTTCGCCCATCAGGTTCAGTAACATGAAAACTTCGTCGCCCAGGCGGTAGGAACTGTTGGTCGGAATAAACAGGCCGCCGTTGATAACGTAGGGCATATACGCGAGGTAGAGCGCGCTCTTGTCCTTGATGGTCAGCGTTAACAGTCCTGGTTTGCTCATTCTGATTACCTTGTTCCCATGATTGGCTGCATGCCAATGGCCCGATCCGGGCTGCGGCAGTTTGCAAGTCCTCCTGCCCAGTCGATCAACAGGCTCTCCAGGGTCAGTAAAACGTTGTAAGAGCCTGCTTGCTGCCCCCGCAGCCGGTTTATTATGTCTAGATAGCAGAACAAATTTCGCCTGTCTATGCGCTGTAGCACAGAATCGCTGACCTCGGCGCAAGACGGTGCAGACAGGCCCGCTGCCGGCCGCAAAATACAGTGCTGGACCTGCCGGCCGAGCCAGTTGAGCACAAATTCCGGCTCATATTTCGACCATCGCGCAGCAACTTCCAGGGGCGCTGCCCGGCGCGTGGACAATGCCGCAAAGTCTCGCGCCATTATTTCCGTGTCCTGCACACACTCAGCGGCAACCAGAGCCGCGAGAGGCGCATTGCCGACACCGCGTAGCACGGCAGGCCAGCTGGTCGCAGGCTGGCGCTCATGCAGCCAGTTCAGGGCCTCGCTTTCGCTGGGTAAGGGAATGGTCATCTTCTGGCAGCGGCTGAAAATTGTGGCTGGCAGCCTGCCGATCCGGTCCGCGACCAAGATCAGTAAAGCATTGCCGGAGGGCTCCTCAAGGGTCTTCAAGAGGCTGTTGGCCGCACTCGCGGTCATGACATTGGCCGGATCGATTATCGCCACCTTGCCCTTGCCCTCGTAGCTGGTCAGGTTGAGATCGGCGACCAGCGACCGGATCTGCTCAATGCCGATCGTGTGTTTGTCTTCCGGCGGCGAAATCCAGCGCAAATCAGCATGTTCGGGCCGGCTGAGCGGGAATTGCGCGTGCTCCCGGGCGGCAGCAAGATCGAGAAAGGTCGCTGCCATCCAGGCGGCCGCACAGCGCTTGCCACTACCGGGCGCGCCAAGGAGCATTACTGCGTGCGGCAGGCGTCCCTGCGATTTACGCGCAAGCCACGCCTCTTCCAACGAACTAAGCCAAGGTAAAATCATTATTTATCAAGTCATTATCACGTTTTATTAAATCTACTTATCACTAAAAAACTGCTCCAGAACCGCACCAATCGACGCCTGTACCTGCACCAGCGCGCGCGCCGCATCGACGACGACGAAGCGCTCCGGGTGTGCATCTGCAAGCTCCAGATAACCAGTGCGAACCCGCTCATAAAACGAGATCTGCTCGCTTTCCAGACGATCCGTTGCACCGCGTTGCACGGCTCGCTGCATTCCAACCTCGGCGGGTGCATCGAGCAGCAGAGTCAAATCCGGCTGCAGATCGTCCTGTACCCAGTCCGCCAGCAGGTTTATGCGCTGCATGTCGAGTCCGCGGCCAGAGCCCTGGTAGGCACGGCTTGCGTCTGTAAAACGATCGCAAATCACCCATTTCCCCGCCTCCAGCGCCGGGCGGATTTTATTGCAAATGTGCAGAGACCTTGATGCAAAAAACAGCAGGAGCTCCGCGATATCAGGCAAAGGCTCCTCCCCGTGTTCCAGCAGTATCTGCCTGATGCGCTCTGCAATCGGCGTACCGCCGGGTTCACGGGTGCAGATTACCGCAAACCCCTGTTCCCGAATGGCAGCTGCCAGGAACTCGACGTTGGTCGATTTGCCAACGCCTTCACTGCCTTCAACTGTTATGAATTTACCGCGTACCATCAATAGCCTCGTTATTTATTTCTTGCAGCGCGTTGCCGGGCGAGATATTCCTGGACGGCCGCATCATGTTCCGCCTTGGTTGCCGAAAATTTGTGGCTGCCATCACCGAGACCCGTAGCAACGAAATAAAGCTCGTCGCCAGCCTCGGGATGGACTGCTGCATGAATGGCAGCTTTACCCGGTAAGGCGATTGGTGTCGGCGGCAGCCCGCGGCGAGTGTAGGTGTTGTACGGCGTATCGGTACGCAAATCGCGGCGCGTCAGGTTGCCGTTGAAATCCACGCCAATACCATAGATTACCGTGGGATCCGTTTGCAGGCGCATCCGCTTTTGCAGGCGCCTGGTAAATACTCCGGCAATGCGTGGCCGCTCCGTCGCCAGCGCCGTTTCCTTTTCGACAATTGAGGCCAGTATCAACGCCTCATAGGGGCTCGAGATCGGCAAGTCCACATCCCTGCCCTGCCATTCGGCGGCCAGCGTAGTCTGCATCAGGACAAATGCCTGCTGCAACAATTCCACATCTGTGGTGCCCTTCGGGAAGCGATAGGTTTCCGGCAGAAACAGCCCCTCCGGATGGGTTGCCGTTGCAGCAAAAGCCTCTAGCGTAGCGGGCCAGTCTTCGTAGACCATCGTATGTTCCACGAGTGAACTGGCCTGGACCGCCGCCATCAACTCCCTGAAGGTCCAGCCCTCTACAATGGTCAGCGAATAAAGCAGCACCCGACCGCTGACAAACTTTTCCAGAAGTTGTCTGGGCGTTGTTCCGCTGGCAATTTCATATTCGCCAGCATGCACTGCTTCGGCCATGCCCGTAATACGGGCATACCAGCGAAAATAATCCGGGTGTTCGATGATGCCCATAGCGGCCAGCTTGTTGCTGACTTGCGCAAAGGCACTGCCGGGCTGAATCTCAAACGATGCACCGGCTGCGGCAACCGTGACCGGGGAATTCAGGAAGCGATTTGCCTGCAGGCCAACACTGGTTACCGAAAGCGCTGCAACAGCCACCAGCCCAATCACAATCAAAACACCGCGCTTCACAGACTTATGCCTCCGCCATGGCTTCATCGCCCGGGATTCGGGCTAAGGAACCTCTAATCTATTCGTGAATTCGACTCTTGCGCCCAAAAACTCCAGCTTCGTCTTCGCCATGGCTAGCCATTACGGGCGATCCGCGCCTTGAATCTGAAGTTTTTGACTCCCAATCTACTTCGTCCAGAATAAATCAGAGGTTCCCACAGCAAGTATAAGCAGTCGTCGGAAATCAGTCGAACGCCCGAAATATCAGGCTACCGTTGGTGCCACCGAAACCGAATGAATTGGAAATTACCGTTTTGACGGTCATTTCTCTGGCGATGTGCGGAACGTAATCCAGATCACAGTCCGGATCGGGCGTATCGAGGTTGATTGTCGGTGGCACGAGCTGATCGCGAATAGCCAGGATGGAAAAGATTGCCTCTACCCCGCCGGCGGCACCCAGCATATGTCCGGTACAGGACTTCGTGGAACTCACCGCAAGTGATTTCGCCGCCGCACCGAATGCCCGCTTGATCGCTGCTGTTTCACCTTTGTCACCAACCGGGGTCGAGGTGCCATGCGCATTGAGATAATCGATGTCGGACGGATTCAGGCCGGCATCGTGCAATGCCGCAGCCATACACTTGCGTGCTCCTTCGCCATCCGCGGGTGGCGAGGTGATGTGGTGGGCATCTCCGCTCATGCCAAAACCGATCAGTTCCGCATAGATGTTCGCGTCACGCGCTTTCGCATGTTCCAGTTCTTCGACAATGAGGCAGGCAGCCCCGTTGCTCAGCACGAAGCCGTCACGATTTTTATCGAACGGGCGGCTGGCCTCCTTTGGGTTTTCGTTGTTGGTTGACATCGCACGCGCTGAACAAAAACCACCAACAGCAAGCGGCGTGGTCGCGTATTCCGAACCGCCGGCCAGCATGACTTCAGCATCACCGTGCATGACGCAGCGCGCAGCAATGCCGATGGAGTGCGTCGATGTTGCGCAGGCAGTGACGATCGAAATATTCGGCCCGGTGATCCCCTCCATGATGCTGACATTGCCGGACACCATATTGACGATGCTGCCGGGAATAAAGAACGGCGAAATCTTACGCGGGCCGCCCGCAAGAAACTTGTTATGGTTGTCCTCGATGGTGGCAAGACCGCCAATACCTGCGCCCATGGCAACACCGATACGATGGCCATTCTCGGCGGTGATCTCCAGGCCGGAATCCCGCAATGCGTCAACACTTGCGCCAATGCCATAGTGCATGAAAATATCCATGCGCCTGGCTTCTTTGGCCGAGATGTAATCTTCGATATCGAAATCGACAATTGTGCCGGCGATGCGTGTCGCGAAAGTACTGGCGTCAAAATCTTCGATCTGACGGAGTCCAGACTTTCCTGCACAGACATTTTGCCAGGCAGTCTCAACCTTGCTACCCACAGGCGACACAATGCCCATGCCGGTTACTACGACACGTCGCATACTCATGGAATTATCCATATGTGTGGCAGGACTGCCAACATGGTTGCACGATCTTAAATGTCAGCGCGGCGGCTGGCCGCCGCGCTGACCGAACTTAAGATGCGCTTTGACGAGCCGTAACGAAATCGATCGCCTGCTGAACTGTCGTAATTTTCTCGGCGTCTTCGTCAGGAATTTCAGTTTCGAATTCCTCTTCGAGTGCCATTACGAGCTCGACGGTGTCCAGGGAATCGGCTCCCAGATCGTCGACGAATGATGCATCGTTGGTAACTTCATCTTCCTTAACGCCCAGTTGCTCTGCAACGATACCCTTAACTTGTTGTTCAATACTGCTCATAGTGATCCCTTCTCCTGAGAAGAAACTTATACGTGATCCAGGTCATTTTAACCGGTGATGTGAGTGACTTTCGCCGCCCTGTTTTTCTCTGCAGCAGCGCCCAAATACGTCGCTCAAAGTCTGCTGCAAAGTCATTATTTCTTTAATTTTCGAGCCCGGCCTTGCCGTGGCCTGACATTGTATGTGAATCCCAATAGGCAATCTAGCCCGGACTGGTCTCGGGGGAGCTAAATCGCTATGCCTAGTCCATAAGCATGCCGCCATTGACGTGCAGGGTCTCACCGGTGATATACGCTGCCGCGTCGGAGGCCAGAAATAGCACCGAATCCGCAATATCCTGCGCCGCACCCAGCCTGCCCAACGGTACCTGGGAGAGCATCGCCTGGCGCTGTTCTTCGGCCAGTATGCGGGTCATGTCGGTGTCGATAATGCCCGGTGCAACCACGTTTATGGTGATATTCCGCGATCCAACCTCCCGCGCCAATGATTTCGAAAAACCGATGATGCCGGCCTTGGCTGCCGCGTAATTGGCCTGACCCGGATTGCCCATGATGCCGATCACGGAGGCGATATTGATCATCCTGCCTCGCTTCGCCTTCAGCATGCCGCGCAGACAGGCTTTACTGACGCGATATACGCCGGACAGGTTGGTACTCAGAACGTCGTCCCATTCCTCGGCTTTCATGCGCAATAGCAGGTTGTCACGGGTAATGCCCGCGTTGTTGACCAACACCGACACCGCGCCTTCGGCTGCCTGAATATCCTTGATCACCGCCTGCACAGATTCGTCATTGGCAATGTCGAGAACCAACCCTCTGCCACGATCACCCAACGCCGCACCGATGGCAGCTGCACCTGCTTCACTGGTCGCCGTACCGATCACCGTGGCACCTGCATCACCAAGTGTCGCGGCGATGGCAGCGCCGATACCGCGAGATGCGCCTGTTACAAGAGCAACCTGCCCCTGCAATATTGTGTTGTTGAATAAGTCGCTCATTCCCGAGGATCCTTTTTAAGAAAATGTCATGATTAAGCGTCTGCTTGCAGAATTTTTGCAAGTGACGCAGGTGTGTCAATGCAACTCGCCGCCAACGAACGATCGATACGTTTCGCCAGACCGGCAAGCACCTTGCCCGGGCCGCATTCAATGACCTGATCCGTGCCATTGGCGATCAGATAATGGACCGTTCCAACCCAACGCACAGGGCTGAATAACTGTCGCTTCAGTCCGTCTCTGATTTGTTCAGGATTTTCGTACGGCACGACATCCACGTTGTTGATAACCGGCACGTTCGTGTCCACAAATTCTGTTGTGGCCAGTGACCCGGCCAGCGCGTCGGCTGCGCCGGTCATCAGGGCGCAATGCGATGGCACGCTGACATTCAAGATGATCGCGCGCTTGGCACCATTCTCTTTTGCCAGCACGGTCGCACGCTCGACAGCAGCCGTGTCTCCCGCAATGACCACCTGACCCGGTGAATTGAAATTGACTGCACTGACCACCTGCCCGCTCGCAGCATTCGTGCAAACATCAATTACCGCATCATCATCCAACCCAAGAATGGCAGCCATCGAACCATTACCGGCCGGCACTGCTGCCTGCATCAGCCCGGCGCGCTGTTTGACCAGGCGGATGGCATCGGCAAATGCCAGCGACCCGGCGCACACCAGTGCCGTGTACTCGCCAAGACTGTGACCGGCCAGTAGCTGTGGTGCCGACCCGCCTGCTGCCTGCCATACCCTCCAGGCGGCTACACCGGCCGTCAGCATCGCCGGCTGCGTCACGACAGTGTCGGCCAGTTGCTCTGTCGTGCCGTTCTGTACCAGGTCCCACAGATCATAGCCGAGCAGTTCGCTCGCTTCGCCGTAGGTGGCCTGCACGTCTGTAAATTCTTCAGCCAGTTCAGACTGCATGCCAACCGCTTGCGAACCCTGTCCGGGGAATACCATTGCCAGTGCCAAAATAATTCTCCAAAAGCTGTTGCGCGGGCATTATATAGATGCGGCGGGTTTGTCTCTACGCCATAACAAGGCCGCAACCATGGCGCCGCCGAATGCACCAAAAAGATGGGCATTGGTGATAACTGCCCCACCGGCGGTCGCCTCAGAGCCTGGCAGCGGCCCCAGCACCTGCTCGTAAGCCAGCTTTCCCGCCACTGCAACGATTATGATTATCGACTCAACTGGCTGCCTCCTTATGCGGCCTAGTGCACCGGCAATCAACAGCCCGTGCAGCAGCCCCGACAGACCAACGTACCAGAGCAGATTCGTGTCCAGGGCCCAAAACCCGAGAGAAATGACCACAAGCGAGAAAACCGTCACAATCAGCCATTGCCCCGTGGTGTATTGTCGCCCGACAAGCAGCCAAACCAGCACCAGGCCCGCAATATTCAGTAACAAATGTTCAGGGCCAAGGTGCGCAAAATGGCCGCTCAGCAAACGCCAGTATTCACCACCATCAGCAATAGCAAGGCGATCATATTTGAGCAGTTCTGTGCCGGCCGAGCCAAAAACGGCAATAACAATCGCGATTGCCGTGATCACGGCTGGTACCAGCCAGTGGCCTGCGCGGCGCAGAAACTCTGCAGACCTGGCCGAAGAACCGGGTTTGCTAACGTTGTGTAACCCCATGTTTGATATACTGACGTTTAATCAGTTCAGGAGTCAACGTGACAACCAGCCGGTTGTCGCGGACAGTAATTTTCGGAGCAAAGCAGTGGGCAAGATCTTGCGGCAAAAGCAGCGTGGCTTTACGCTGATAGAAATCATGGTGGTAGTGATTATTCTGGGCATTTTGGCGGCGATCGTAGCCCCCAATGTCATCGGCAGAATAGACGATGCACAGATAACCAGGGTACAGCAGGATCTGCGCGGCATTGAGAATGCATTGAAATTCTACCGGCTCGATAACTTTGCCTACCCGACCAGTGAGCAAGGCATCGATGCGCTGGTCAGCAAGCCAGCAGATCCGAACATCAAGAACTGGAAGGCGGGTGGTTACCTTGGCCGCTTGCCAAAAGACCCTTGGGGAAATGAGTATCGGTATCTCAATCCGGGACAAAACGGTGAAATTGACATCTATACCTTAGGCAGAGACGGACGACCCGGTGGCGAGGGAACCGATGCTGATATTGGCAACTGGCAACTTGAGTAACGAGTTCACAGACCTGATTCTGCGGAGCGCAACCAGTGTCGGTTCGCCTTAACCGCGGTACTCGCACCGGCTGCGGGCGCAAAAACGCCTTCACGCTGATCGAACTTCTGGTCGTCATCGTTATTGTCGGCATCATCAGTGCCGTTGCCATACTCTCGTTTGGCATCCTTGGTGATGACCGCAATATGCAGCGCGAGGCCCGGCGGCTGGGCTCTCTGATCGAACTCGCCAATGACGAGGCCATGATGCAGGGCCGTGACTATGGCCTGGAAATCATGCAAAACGGTTACCGTTTCGTGGAGCATGATCCGTTCACCGAGCAATGGCACGAAATCATAGGCGACGAAACGCTGCGTCAGCGCCATCTTGAAGAACAGATGGAATTTGAACTCTTCATTGAAGACCGGCGAATACTGCTGGATGAAGAGACTGCGACAACCGAATATGACGAGGATGAGGATGGAGCCGGGCGCAACCGGATCAACGACTACGTCCCGCACGTACTGATTCTTTCCAGCGGCGACATCACTCCGTTCAAACTCAGAATCGTGCGCCAGC
>SMUY01392508.1_pt1 | contig 21978 bp, 18 predicted proteins | sample 2456441 | NCBI WGS metagenome assembly SMUY01 (sample SAMN11095931, study PRJNA526329) | marine sediment metagenome | biome: Marine sediment; feature: Surficial sediment; material: Deep marine sediment; isolation source: Hadal surficial sediment | place: Pacific Ocean | collected 2014-11 | depth...
AATGAAGCTACTTCACGGATGGAACGCTATTGTATTTATCAAGAACGCTGCCATAAAGAAGTACGTCAAAAACTGAAGGAAATGGAAATGGTTCCCAGCGATATAGATCAAATTATATCTAATTTAATTCAGGAAGATTTTCTCAACGAAACCAGATTTGCTCAAACTTTTGTGAAGGGAAAATTCAATCAAAAAAAATGGGGTATATATCGAATAAAACGAGAATTAAGTTTTCGAAATATATCCGATTATAACATTGAATTGGCATTAAAAGAAGTATCTAAAACCGATTACATTTCAACCTTTCATGATCTTGCAGAAAAACGTTTTGCTCAATTGTCAAATGAAAAAGATCTTCAGAAAAAAAGAAAAAAATTAACAGACTATCTGCTGTATAGAGGATGGGAAAGTAATTTGGTTTACGAAAAAGTTAGAGATTTGATTAAATGATTCCCAGCTTTTTATGTGTGAGAATTATGGCTTTTTCGTTTTTTCTATCAATCCAAGCTTGTCCTTTTAATTTTCGCATTATATTATCGAAATGTCGCATAATAAATATATTATACAAAGCTCTTGATAGATTAAAAGGATTACGTGCAATAGCTCTTAAACTCATAGCAAATCCAGGGGTAATATAGCGCATATAGTGCCAATATCCTTCGGGCATATATAATATGTTGCCATGTTCAAGATTTGTAATCCAGCCTTTTGCTTTTTTTAGAGCAGGCCATTTATTATAATCCGGATTGGTGAAATCAATATCCTCTCTTGTTATAAGTGAATGTGGAATTTTATAAAGATACTTTGTTTGCTTCTGATCAAAAAGAATGGCTTGCTTCTTTCCTTCAAAATGAATATGGAATATGTTTGCCAGATCGATATCTATATGCATAAAAGTATGGGAATCTCTTCCTCCAAAAAATAACATTGGAAGATCTTTCATAAGTTTTAATCCAAAATCGGGATATGAAAAATCATTTTTTAGCTGAGGGATTTCTTTTAAGATATTCCAAAGAAAGATTCGATATTTAGTAGGTTCACGCTTCAATAAATCTACGTAATCCTTCATTTTCATTTTTGCATGAGGTTCATTAAATGCATCCTTATAATCTACCGGTCGGTCGTCATAAAGAGGGACCTCTTTATCTCCTGCTATCTCTGCCATATAATCCAAATTCCATTTGGAATACGCTGGCCATTCTTCAATAAAACGCTCTATAACTAATGGTCTTTGAGGTTTAAAGTAGTTTTTTAGGAATTCTTCCTTTGTAATAGTTTCAACTCTGTCTATCTCTTTTAAATCCATAATATTTGCCCAATAGGTAAAACTACAAAAATAAGTGAAAATACTAATCAATAATATAACGAAAAGGCTAGCATATAAAAACCAGCCCTTTCCCTTTTTCGTGTTAAATTCTTGAAACTAATTAGCCCAGCCATAAGTGTCAAGGAATCTTTTCTTTTAAAATTATATTTATGGAGTAGTTGTTACTACAAGTCGATCGGAGTATTCACTAAAGCCATCTGAACCACAATTAGCTCTTACTTGTATCTCATAAGTTGTCGAAGGCATTAATCCAGTTATTATAAAAACATTTTGAGAAGTTTGAATAATCGTACCAGTTCCCGTTGTAAAACCGGATATACCATATTCTATTTCCCAAGCTGTCTCATTATTTTCCGACCAAGTAAATTCAACTGAATTAGAAGTTATTAATCCTAACATTAAATCAGTAGGTGTATTACAGTTGGGGTTCGCTGTTAATGTAACAAAAGCCAGTGTAATATAATTGCTAAACCCCTCAGAGCCACAATTGGATCTGAGGTATATCTCGTAACTGGTTCCCGGATTTAATTCATCAATTAGAAAATTAGTTTGTGAAGTCTGAATTACGGTACCCGTTCCTAATGCAAAACCTGATATTCCATACTCCATCTCCCAGGCGGTTTCTCCTCCAGTCTCCCAACTAAACAAAATAGAAGTACTTCCTAACAGATCAATAATTATATTATTTGGTTCTGAACAATTACTATTTGAATCGTCATCTTTTTTACACGAAATGATAGCAATAGATAAGAATGCTAATAAAAAAATCTTTTTCATAAAAAATAAATTAGTTTGTTGTTAAACGGAAAGTATCCGGAAATATTGAATTCATCTATTTATTCTTGTATCTGATTTCTTGAAAATAAGATAAATTACTAATTATAATTGCTGTTACTTCTTAAACTTTAAAATTGTTCTTACCTTTATTAAATGCGAGTAAAAATATGAATTACTGTTTTATTTATGTAATAAAAGTGATGGAGAATGAGCATATCACCGTTTGCAAGTTACTATAAACAGTATTCCTGGAAAGATTGACTTATTATCAAGGACAAATGAATAAGAATAAAGTGATAATTTATAAATGTGCCTCTACTAAAGAAGAATTAGAGCAAATTTTAATTCTTCAGCAAATTAATCTTTCCACTTCAGTTTCTAATGAAGAAAAGATTAATGAGGGATTTGTAACGGTTCGTCATACTATGAAAATACTTAGTAGAATGAATAATTTAATTCCACATATAATAGCAAAAGAAGAAGAAAAAGTTGTTGGTTACGCATTATGCATGCATCCTGATTTTGCTAAGGATATAGCTGTTTTAAAGCCAATGTTTTCAAAAATTAAATCAATTATAAAAAAGGATAAAAAATATATAGTTATGGGCCAGATTTGCATTGATAAGGTCTATAGGAAGAAGGGTATTTTTAGAATGTTATATATTACGATGAAGAACTCTATTGCTCCAAATTATTCAACTATTATAACCGAAGTAGATGTTACTAACTCTCGATCGTTACAAGCTCATTATGCAATAGGTTTTAAAACCTTAATAACCTATCAAGCCGAGGGCCATCAATGGGAATTAATCTATTGGAAGTGAAAAAACACATTCTTTTAGAAAATGTTTTCAAGATTTTTATTTTTATTCAACAGAATTAATCTGCTAAAACAATCACTTTATTGTCTTTCAATTCAACGGTACCACTATTAATTTTCAAAGACCATTTTCCATCTTCTTCTTTTGAAAATTTATCTTCATATCCTTCTGCAAAGGTTGGGTTTCCTGTAAATTTAACTTTACCTTCCTTTAGTGTAGATATAATGGAGGCGTGATTATTAAGCATCTGAAATGCTCCGTTCACACCTGGTACTGTAACCGACTCTACTTCACCGGACACTAATGAGGCTTCTGGAGTTACTATTTCTAAATACATAGTTATTTATCTATTTCGCTGTTCAAAAAACACTTGATTATGCTTCCGCAATCATTTTTTCTCCGGCTTCTATCACTCCATCTATAGATCCTTTGAGGTTAAAAGCAGCTTCAGGTATGTGATCTAACTCACCATCCATAATCATATTAAATCCTTTAATTGTATCTTTTATATCAACCAAACATCCGGGAATTCCCGTAAACTGTTCAGCAACATGGAAAGGTTGAGATAAGAATCGTTGTACACGACGTGCTCGATAAACCGCTTGTTTATCCTCCTCAGATAACTCTTCCATACCAAGAATAGCAATTATATCTTGTAATTCTTTATAACGTTGTAGTAATTCTTTTACCCGCTGTGCACAATCGTAATGATCGTTTCCTAATATTTCAGGAGTTAGAATTCGAGAGGTAGAATCTAGAGGGTCTACTGCAGGATAAATTCCTAATTCGGTAATTTTACGTGATAATACAGTTGTTGCATCTAAGTGAGCAAATGTTGTTGCCGGTGCAGGATCTGTTAAATCATCCGCAGGGACGTAAACCGCTTGAACAGATGTTATAGATCCTTTTTTGGTAGAAGTAATACGTTCCTGCAATGCCCCCATTTCAGTTGCAAGTGTGGGTTGGTATCCAACAGCTGAAGGCATACGTCCTAAAAGAGCTGACACCTCAGAGCCAGCTTGTGTAAAACGGAAAATATTATCTATAAAGAAAAGTACATCTTTTCCTTGACCATCTCCTGCTCCATCACGGAAATACTCTGCTACAGTTAACCCGGAAAGAGCCACACGAGCACGAGCTCCAGGAGGTTCGTTCATCTGCCCAAATACAAATGTCGCCTTAGATTCTTTCAATGCTTTTTTATCGACTTTAGAAAGATCCCAACTACCTTTTTCCATAGATTTCATAAAGTCATCTCCATATTTTATTATCCCCGACTCAAGCATTTCTCGCAATAGATCGTTTCCTTCTCGGGTACGTTCACCAACACCAGCAAAAACAGATAATCCACCATGTCCTTTTGCTATATTATTGATCAACTCCATCAGTAATACAGTTTTACCCACTCCGGCACCACCAAATAATCCAATCTTTCCTCCTTTCGCATAGGGTTCAATTAAGTCGATTACTTTAATCCCAGTAAATAATACTTCAGTAGATGTTGATAAATCCTCAAATTTAGGAGCTTCACGGTGAATTGGTAAGCCATTTTCACCAGCTTTAGGTAAGTTTCCAATTCCATCAATAGCGTCACCAATTACATTAAAAAGACGCCCATAAATATCTTCTCCAACAGGCATTTGAATTGGAACTCCAGTGGCAACTACTTTTACTCCCCGACTTAATCCGTCTGTAGAGTCCATTGAAATAGTTCTCACTGTATTTTCACCTATATGAGATTGTACTTCAAGAATTAATAATTTCCCATTATTATCTAACTCAAGGGAATCGTAAATCTTTGGAAGTTCTAATCCGTTTGTAAACTCTACGTCAACAACCGGGCCTATTATTTGTGCAACTTTTCCTGTAACTTTTGACATTATTAACTGATTATTTTTAGTACTATTAGGATGTAAAAAATACTCGATTTTAAACGGGGCAAAGATATACTTTAATTAAAAAAAATGAAAACCTTTTTAATTATTTTTTTATCTCCTGACAGCAAGTCTTAAAATGACTCAAAAACCAAAAAAAACCGAACCTTAATATTAAAAGGTTCGGTTTAAAATGTTTTGTATAAATTCTTATTATTTACAACGACATAGGGTACAATGTTGTAAAGTCAGCTGCCTTAAATAATACTCCAGCATCTGAAAAATTTGAACCGTATTTTGCATCGATGGCTTTAAGTACCTCATTTGCCACTAAAGCATAACCTCGTTGTGTGGGATGTACTCCATCTAAAGAAAAAGTCCCGCCAAACACTAAACTACTTTCCATAATAAAATCGTCGAATAAAATTCCGGTGGCAGCTATTTCTTGCATTAATTCATTGGCATTTAAAAATGCCAATCCTTTTTGGTTAGCTAATTGTTCAATACTTATATTATATGAATCGGTTGCTGTAATTACTTCAGCAATCTCATTTGAAGAAAGCACCCATTGATCTGTTAATGGAACCGATACTCCATTTACAAGTGTGGGATCATTATTTACCAAGGTACCTATGAAACTCGCAGCTATCAATACTATTAAATCTTCTTCAGTTGATTGTCGAATAGAGGGAAGTCCAAACCCAGATAAATCAGTAAGATATTCATCTTCAAAAACTACTGCGTTCTGTCCTTCCATAAAAGTAATGGTACGTAATATTCTTTCTTCAGTAGTAATTATACCAGCTGCTTCTAGACCCAATAATCCATCATTGTAAGGGACATATCCTTGATTTACAGCAGCAGCTGTAGCTGCATCAAGAGGAACTGGATTATAGCTTATTGTAGTAAAGTAGGGAATCGAAGTAACATATGGAATATTAATAATTACACCTTTAGATCCATTAGCAGTTAAAGCATTATTTATGGTTGCATAAATACCTGCAAATACTGTAGGATCGGTAATATCATTAGCACCGTAGGTAGTGGGATCTGGATTTCCGGTTTGGTCGATACCTAACCCTCCAGAAGTAGCATAACTCAACACATCATTATTGCCAATCCATAATGTAAAAAATGTTGGAGCTTGTGCTAATGCATCTTCAAGAACTGAAGCACTGGGGTTCGAAGCCATCCTAACATAATATGGGTTTGAAAGTCCTCCAGCAATTCCTGCGATATTACCATAACCATTTGCTAATAAATGAAAACTTTTTGCGCCGGGTACACCCATATTATTATAGGGTCCCGGTCTTATATTTGATATTTCAGTAGTTGGCATTTCAGGAAGTAACGCTGGCCCAGCCCCGTCAAAAAAGAGTCTTGGATTAAAAATTTGTATTCCTCCCAAAAGCGCTCCTCCAATATTATCGTTCATAAGTGGTTGGCTAAAAACGCCTCCGCCTGCAAGTTCAAATTTTTGAGATAAAAGATTTGGAAAAGAATTTTCTTGACCAATAATGAACAAGGCTCCATCTGTAAACCCTGCGGTAAGGGAATTTCCGACAGAAACAAATTTTGAAAAATCTGCTGAACCTGCAGAAACAGGAATGTCTTCTACAATAATTATATCATTATCATCGTTTTCACAAGATGAAATTAATGTTATTGTCACCAAGAGTAATCCAAGATAATAGTATTTTTTAGGAATCATTATATATATATTTTAGTTTATAAAAAAATTTATTTTTTTATCGTAGTAAATATAGTTTTTTTAAAAATAATAAATTATAAATCAATCATTTAAAAACTTTAATGAAATAAGACCATTATAAACTTAATTCATTGGTGGGTTGTTTGATATTATTTATCCTAAATTAATCTAAAGTCTCGCACCATTCTCTAACCTTAATTTTAAATAGAGTGAAAATGGTTTTCATAAGTTCACTTTTATTTGAAATATTACGTCCATCTATTTCAACAATTGGTGTTAGTTCTCCCATCGTGCCGGTGGCAAAAACAGCATCTGCATTGATGAATTGAGATAGTGAAATGTTTTCTTCTTTCAAAACTATCCCTTGTTCTTTACACATATTACCTACAGAATCTCTTGTAATTCCCGGTAAACAAGCATGAGCATGGGGTGTATATACAATATTATTTTTAATCATAAATATATTCGATCCATTTAGCTCTGCTATAAATCCTTGTTCATCTAACATTAATCCGGCATCTTTTCCCGCTACATTAGCTTGAATTTTTGCCAAAATATTATTTAATAGATTGTTGTGATGTATTTTTGAATCTAAAAATTGTGGGGCATTCCTGCGTACACTTGTGCTTATCACTTTAATTCCACTTTTGTTGTCATAAACAAGAGGCTTCCATTCTGCCAAAACAATTAAACATGATCCTTTTTGGTTGAGACGGGGATCCATTCCACTTGTTATTTTTTCTCCTCTGGTAAGTGTTAATCGAATATGCGTGTCATCGTTCATCCCATTGCTTTCTAGCGTTAGCCTTATAGCATTTTTAATTGTTTTTTTTGATGGTATATCGGTAAAAGCTAATGACTTTGCAGATTCATGTAAGCGAGTAAGATGTTTATCAAGGCAAACTATACCTTCTGGATAAACGCGTAATCCTTCCCAAACAGCATCTCCTCCTTGTACTGCACTATCAAACACAGAAATTTTTGCTTTTTCACGAGGATATAGTTTGTCCTTAATAAATACCTGAATTGTATCATTTCTTGAATCGTATTGTTGTAACATTATAAATCGTTTTTTAGGATGTTATTTTTTAATATTTCATAATAGGGTAATGCCTCCTTTAAAAGAGGTTGTAATGATTGGGGAAGATCAACAGATTTGATTTTCTGAATTTCAAATTTTGTAGTGTTATGTACATTAGCATACCAGTGAGTTGCCCATATACCATCTTCAGGTAATCCTCCTTTTTTCCAGTTAAGCATTTTTACAGAAAATGAAATTTTCAACAGCTTACATATTTTCTTTAGATAGTTTTCTGGGTTTTTCATTAGTTCATCGCTATCAATTACGATAGGATTATTGTTGTTGTTTTTCAGAAATAAAAACAGTTGCGTTGCCTTTTTAATTCCAATATCATTAATTGTTGGCTTGGGAATGACTTTAGAAAAAGAAGCTATTAATTTTTTAGGATGCCGAATTAAAATAATATTTTTCCATTCTAATATATAGGAAGGATTTTCAGATATAAAATGATGTGCCATCCCCTTTACAAATACCAGCTTTTGGGTAGCTAGATTTTTAATATTATCTACTATCTTTTTTTCTTCAAGTTCCATTGAATTAAGAATTATTTCTTGGGAAGGATGTACTATATTTAGTGGCAAATTCTTTAAATAAAATCCATAAAAAGGTTCGTCTAATACGATACAATCTTCTCTTTGAGCAAATGAATACATGAGTGCAGTTGAAAGATTACGAGGACCAGAAATAAGGTTGATTACTTTCATGAATATAAATATAGATAAAAAAAATGCCTCGGAAAACCGAAGCATTTTTAACATTTTATAAAATCATTAATTTAGTTATTTATTGTCCAGGAGATAAAAAATTGTGACCCTATATCACCTACTCCAACAGAACTTTTATATTCCTTTCCTCCTAAATTAGTGCCGCCCACTTTAAATATAGATTTAATAGAGGGTACAGTATAATTTATTTGAGCATCAACTACAGTTCTTTCTGCTACTAATGCGTTAGCAATACTTGCTTCCCATAGGTATTCATCACTCCAACGAACATTTACATTAAATCCAAAGTTTTCAAACAATTCCCGATTACCAAAAGAAAATTTAACTTGATTCTCCGGTGTATTAAATCCAGCTCTAAAATCGGGATCTTCTGTTGGATCTAAATCAAATTGTGCATAGGTGTAATTTATGCCTATTCTATAGTTATTTGCAAATTTTGTCGATAACCCTATAGCAGCTCCATACGAATTAACATCTGCCAATGAATTGGTATATAATTGAAAAACCTGTGTGTTCCCATTTATTATGTCTAATATACCACTACCTTTGGGATCAAAAGCACTACCGGATATAGGTGTTACAACTGTTTTATTACTTATAAACCCTTCATATGTATTGTAATACCCATTTACATCTACGATCACAGGACCTATTTTTCCACGATATCCAACATCAAATGCAGTTACTTTTTCTTGTTCTACCAATGATGTGACTACAGGTATTAAGAGGGATGGATCTCCACTGGCTGCAAATGCTTGTACAGAAGCCAAGGTATAAGAATCGAAATAAGCATCTCTCCCGGTTAACGATGTTCCTGGCAATATTCTATCTAAATTATCTGGCGCAGAACCCACCAAGATTGCTCTACCAACATTAAACCCAATAAATAACGATTGTGTATCCGGGTTTCTAAAGCCTGTTTGGTAAGAAGCTCTAATGTTATGTTGCTTGTTTTCACCAGCAGAGTAAACCAATGATACTCTGGGAGAGTAACTTGCATCAAAAAATTCATTTTTATCATAACGTATAGAAGCCGTAATTTTTAATCTTTCTTCATCTGTAAACTTTTTAATACCCTGTATATAAGCTCCATATTCATCATAATCTATAGAACCGTCATAATCTGTGTAAATAGTACCGCTTGAATTTAAAGAATATTGTCTATATGAACCTCCAAGTTGTAGATCCATTACATCATTCAGCACTCTTTTAAAATTATAATTTCCTTCGCCTACATACACTTTAGAATTATCAAGAAATTTTGATCCTGTCTCAATATCTGGGTCAGAAGTTATCCTATTAAATGCAGCTATAAACTCTGGTGTTCCAGGTTTTAGAGTTATGGCATCATCTGCAAACACTCTTGCACCTGCATGTGCGTCTGCATCTGAGGCACCCCCTAATACTGCTGTAAGGTATGCTCCAGCATATGTTCCAAACCATTCTGTAGCATCGATTTTACTCATATTGATACCTGTAAAACGCATATCATAAGAATTTCCAGCTGTTTCACCTGTAGTATAACCTCTTAAAAAGAAATCGTTATTTCGAATTTCTAATTTATGTTGATACAATAAAAAATTCGTTAATTGATATCTATCAGCTCCTGTATAAACGGTATTCCCAAATCCAAATTTTGAATTCCAAATTATTTCAAGATCATTCCCAAATGGTTTATAGTGTAATGCCATGTTTAGTTTACCGCTTTTAGCTTTGTAATCTGTCAAATCAGCTTCTATATATCCTGTTCTAGCTACATCTACAGCAGGAATTAACGCACTGGCTCCTGCAGGAAATATACCTAATGCTTCCAATTGCAGAGCTACTTCATGAAGGTTTGTATTATTTGCGGATAAAGAAACTTCATCTCCGTAAATATTCAAACCATCATGTGCCGGGCTTGATCTAAATGGTAGAATTCCATCCGGATCTCCAGAAGATCCCAAAACATATTGATTGGTATCTATTGCATGCCAATCTGTTCCATATAAATATGAAAACGAAGCTTTTGCTGCAAATTTATCACTGAAAGCCTGAGCAACGCGAATTCCTAAATCGTAAAAATTATTATCTCCGGCTGCTTCTTGTATAGTTAATCCAGTTTTTACATACGTACTTATTCCTTGATAATTAAAAGGACTTTTACTAGTCATAAACAAAATACCGTTAAAGGCGTTTGCTCCATATAATGCTGAAGATGCACCTGGTAACAATTCTATACTTTTAACATCGAGTTCATTCAATCCAACAAAATTACCCAAAACAAAGTTCAATGCAGGAGAAGAATTGTCCATTCCATCAATTAATTGTACAAATCGGGTATTGGCATAGGTTGCAAATCCACGTGTGTTTACCGAATTAAACGTTAAACTACCTTTGTTTACGTCTACCCCTTTTAGGTTTGCTAAACTAGCGTAAAAGTTGGGTGATGTTGAGTATTTAATATCATTTAAATCGAACCTTTCTATAGTTACGGGAGATTCTCTTACACTTTCAGGTGTTCTAGATGCAGAAACAACTATTTCGTCTAATTCATCTCCTTCAATAAGTGTAATGGTAAAAGATTGATTATTAGAAGTTACTTCTTGCCTAACAGATTGAAACCCTATATTACTAATTTCAATTGTAAATGGAGGTGCTAGATCTACAGTTAAGGTAAAATTACCTTCAAAATCTGTTACGGCTCCAATAGAAGTTCCAACAACAATGATGTTTGTACCTAATAATGGTTCAAGAGATTGATCCATTACATTTCCGTTGATTGTTGTTTGCGAGTATGCAAAAACACAAAAAAACAAACTAAAAACAGTAATTATTGCCTTCATATTAAATATTTGAATTGGTTAAACGCTCCAATATACGGAAATTTGAAACTAATAATTAGTGGGATAGTTAAAATATTATGGAGATAATAAAAAAAGAAATATTAGTATTTATTCAACTGTAACTGACTTAGCTAAATTACGAGGTTGATCTACATTCCTATTAAGCAATACTGCAATATGATAGGACAATAATTGTAAAGGAATAGTGGTAACTAAAGGTGTTAATGTTTCAGGAGTTTTTGGTACTTCCATTATATAATCAGCCATTTCTTTAACTATAGTATCCCCCTCTGTTACAACGGCAATGATTATACCTTGTCTTGATTTTATTTCCTGAATATTACTTACTACTTTATCGTAATGGTTACTATTTACAGCAATAACAACTACTGGCATTTGTTCGTCAATAAGAGCAATAGGCCCATGTTTCATTTCAGCAGCAGGATAACCCTCAGCGTGAATGTAGGATATTTCCTTTAGTTTTAGCGCTCCTTCTAGGGCGACAGGAAAGTTGTGCCCTCTACCTAAGTAAAGGAAATTTTTAACATCTTTAAAAATTTCAGCTATTTCTTGTATTTTACCATTGCTTTCTAACGCTTCTTTTACTTTAGAAGGAATTAATTCCAATTCTCTAAGATGTAGCATAAAATCTCTATGAGAAATGGTTCCCTTAATTTTTGCTAGTTTTAAGGCAATCATTGTGAGTACAGTAATCTGAGTTGTAAACGATTTTGTTGAAGCAACTCCAATTTCAGGTCCGGCATGGGTATAGGTTCCACTATGGGTTTCACGGGAGATACTGGATCCTACTACATTACAAATTCCATATACAAATGCTCCTTTTTCTTTTGCTAATTTAATAGCTGCCAAGGTATCTGCTGTTTCACCACTTTGTGAAATTGCAATTACAACATCTTTTTCAGTGATTATCGGGTTTCGATATCTAAATTCAGAAGCATATTCAACCTCAACAGGAATTCTTGCCCAATCTTCAAAAATGTATTCGGCTACTAATCCGGCATGCCAAGATGTCCCACAAGCTACGATAATGATTCGGTCTGCATTTATGAATTTTTCAATATAATCTTCAAGACCCCCTAATTTGATAATACCTTTATTTACAAGTAACCTTCCCCTATAAGTATCCTTTATTACTGTGGGTTGCTCGAAAATTTCTTTCAACATGAAATGTTTATACCCTCCTTTTTCAATTTGCTCAAGATTTATCTTTAATTCCTCAATATACGGAGCGACAAGACTATCGTCTTTAATTTTACGGACCTCCACGTCACGACCTATGCGTATGATTGCCATTTCTTCATCTTTAAGATAAATAGCATTATTTGTAAATTCTATAAAAGGAGATGCATCACTTGCTACAAAAAACTCATCTTCACCAATTCCAATAGCTAAAGGGCTACCTAGTTTAGCTACTACAATTTCATCGGGTTTATTTTTATCAAAGATTGCAATTGCATAGGCGCCAACAACTTGATTCAATGCTATCTGAACAGCTTTTCCAAGTTTAACCTTTTCTTTTTTAATAATGTCTTCTATTAGATTTACTAATACTTCTGTATCTGTTTCTGAATGAAAAGTATATCCTCTTTTTAATAACTCTTCTTTAAGAGATGTATAATTTTCTATAATACCATTATGGATAATGACTAAATTACCACTGTTTGACAGGTGTGGATGTGAGTTAATATCATTTGGTACGCCATGAGTTGCCCAACGTGTATGGCCAATACCCAAATTACCTTTAATTGTAATTTCTTTTTTAATTTTTTCTTCTAGATCAGCTACTTTTCCTTTGGTTTTACAAAGTTGAATATTGGAACCGTCATATATTGCAATTCCAGCGCTATCGTATCCTCTATACTCTAACCTTTTTAAACCGTTTAGAATAATTGGGTATGATTCTTTTTTTCCAATATAGCCTACAATTCCGCACATAGAAGTTTAAGTTATTAATTAGTTTCAGTGTAATAAATTTGGAGCTTTATTCTTTTATTTTCATTAACTGAAGCATTTCCATATAGAACTGTTCCTTGTGGAGATACTACACTACTGGATGGTACTTTCTCGATGCCAGGTGATTGAATGTTTTCAATATCCTGAAAACCAAATTGTAATACATTCTGTGACACTATAAGTCCTAGTGGCACATTGGTAGAATCCTTATTAATTAGATTGCTTATATGATTGGTAATTCTAATTTTATAATAATCACCTTCATTGTCACTACCCCTTTCTAATCTTCCTAAATGTACATTTAATGCATTTACTGGCTCCTCACCAGATGTGATATCCATATCATAATCAATTAAAAATGTACTATTTTTTATGTCATATATTATTAAACGTTCAGGCTCCGCCGATCCTCCTGTGACTATATTTTGATTTACATAAAATATCAGGTTTGCCTCATTTATAAGCCAACTTTTTTCTCTAAGAATTTCTAATTCATCCGCAACACCATTTTCATCGATATCATCTCCAAAGAGTTGAATAACAGTAACAATACCATCACCTCCTCTAACATATAGAGTCTCTTCACCATTAACCAAATCTGGATTAGATAAATTGTCTAGAATATCTTGAGGTTCTTCATTGTCATATACATTAACATTTATTCCTTCAAAAGTAAGCAAATAACTATCTTCTAAGTGTTCATTGTCTGGATTATCAGGGTCATCATAAGAAAGAGGAAGGGTGTCATATTGATAACTAAGTGCAATATTGGCATTATCAATATCGAATATGAACAAATTCCCATCAGGTCCTACAGATTCTACTTTAAAATAAATTCCTCTAAAGTATTCTTTAAAGTTATTATTACTTAACAATTCTACTGAACCTTCCATATTGATGATTTTTTCTCTGAAAAATTCAATAGGTAAACTAACTCTAAATCCAGGAGCAATGGTCTCTTTCACTTCTACAGTATCAACAATGCTTACTAATACAATCCCTTCATCGCTAGGAGTAAATTCATCGTCTGAATAAAGTAATTCTCCAAGGAAACTTTCAAAAATTACTCCTTGATTTGAATAATACTTTTGGATTTCTTCAAAATTGGTATCCGGATCTAAATCTCTTAAAAAGTAATTAGATTCATAAATAGATATTTTAACGGGGCTATCACCATAAATAGAGTCTAAGGTATATGTGGAATCAACTTCGGTAGTGATAAGCTCACTAAAATAAGGTATGTAAAGGAATACACTATCTAGCTTTGCACTGAAACCAAAAGATGGATTACTTTCACTCAATATCACTTGTGAAAGCAGACTTACTGTAGATTTACCATAAACAGGATCGTTGTAAACACCTAATTGATAGACCGGTAAATTATTTGTTTGAACAGGTAGTAATTTTCTACTATAGGTAATGACAGTATTTCCGTCAACAAATTCTGTATTAATATCATCATTTATAATATCAGATCCAATCGTATTAAAATCTTCCTCACAAGACGATAAAGCAACTATAAAAAATAAAACTGCCGAAAAAAAAGGCAATGTAATTCTTGTTTTCATAAGTAGTTAATATGATATTTTATTGTAAAACTTTAGTGTGGCAAAAGTCTAAATAAGCCTGAGAAAATTCATCTTTTTTAAGATACTTTAACACTGGCTTTTCGATTTTATTAAGATAATCTACAAGTTCTTCAGGAATTTCCTTAGAACCAATAATTACAGCATCCGAATTTTTTATTGCAACTTTCATCATACTAACATAATTTGGATTCTTTAATTCTAATATAATTTCTTCATCAATGCCGTCAAACTTTATTTTCTCTGTTACATTTTTATCTAATGTGCCTTCAAATCCTTCACCGTATAGAGAAATAATTACTTTACTGTTCTCGAACAATGGTTCGTTTGCGTAGTAATTTTTTAGATATAATGGTAAAAAAGATGCCATCCATCCATGAACATGAATAATATCTGGCGACCAATTAAGTTTTTTTACGGTTTCTATAACTCCTTTAGCGAAAAAAATAGCTCGCTCATCATTATCTGGAAAAAAGTTTCCGTCTTCATCAGTATAAGTAGCTTTACGTTTAAAGTAGTCTTCATTGTCTATAAAGTACACTTGCATACGTTCTTTTGGGATAGATGCAACTTTTATTATTAATGGTACATCCATGTCATTGATTACCAAATTCATGCCTGAAAGACGAATTACCTCATGTAATTGATGTCTTCGTTCATTAATGTTACCATAACGAGGCATAAATATTCTAATCTGTCCTTGATTGGAATTTACCATTCGGGGAGCTTCAAACGACATTGAAGAAATCTCGGTCTCAGGAAGATAGGGTATTACTTCAGAAGACACATACAAGACTCTCTTATCTTTCATAAATCTATACTTTTTCTGTTGCTGTTTTAATCACGCAAAATTACGAAAATTTATGTAGATTGACTTTAATATATTAATTTTACTGGCTTTTAAATATTATTTATGATAATTCATAATACAAGTGATTCTATTCAACGTGCCTTATTACCATTTTTTAAAAAAAATAAAAGTATAGGCTTTGTACCTACAATGGGTGCTTTGCATATGGGTCATATTTCTTTAGTAGAAAAAGCAAGTATTGAAAATGATTGTGTAGTAGTAAGTATCTTTGTAAACCCCACACAGTTTAATAATTCCCAAGATTTAGAAAAATACCCGAGATCTTTTAAAGATGATGTAAAAATATTGGAAGATTTAAAAAGTAATATTTTTGTTTTTGCTCCTGAAGTTTCAAATATATATGCTAACAAGATTATTTCTAAAAAATATCGCTTCTCAGGTCTTGAAAATGAAATGGAAGGGAAACACCGAAAAGGACATTTTGAAGGAGTAGGGACTGTTCTTAATATTCTTTTTAGAATTGTTAAACCTAACAAAGCTTATTTTGGAGAAAAGGATTTTCAACAATTACAAGTCATTAAAAAACTAGTTGAAATAGAAAAGCTTCCTATCACTATATTAGGATGTTCTATTATAAGAGAGGAAAATGGTCTTGCTATGAGTTCACGAAATAAACTTCTCACAAAAATACAGTTTAATGAAGCCTCTCTGATCTACAAAACACTTTCAGAAGTACAGCAAAATTTTAAGGTATATAGCATATCCAAATTAAACAATATTGTAAAGGAACGATTTAAGAATAGAAATCTACTTAAACTGGAATATTTTGAAATAGCAAACATAAAAACTCTTAAAACTGTAAAACGAAAACGCAATAACAATACCTATAGAGCCTTTATTGCTGTATTTTTAGGCAAGGTTCGGCTAATAGATAATATAATGTTAAATTAATATCTTTGCTTATATATATCTTTCATCAAACCGATGGTAGAAATTCTGAATTAGTTAATCATAACATATAAAATAATTAACCTAATAGTTTGAATAAATCCCTGACAAAATTTTTAAAAATTGCAGTTCCATTGGGGCTTGGTGTTTTTTTAATCTATTATTCTTATTCAAAATTTACTCCCGAACAATTAGAAGATATTATAATATATTTTAAAAAAGCTGACTATAAAGTAGTTGTCCTATCTGTATTTTTTAGCTTTTTAAGTCACTTATCCCGAGCCTATCGATGGAATTTTATTTTGGAACCCTTGGGATACAAACCAAAATTACTCAACAATTTTATGGCAGTATATGTTGCCTATATTATGAATATTTTTATTCCAAAAAGTGGTGAAATTTCTCGAGCTGTGGTAATAAATAAATACGAAAATGTTCCTTTTGATAAAGCATTTGGCACTATCATTTCTGAAAGAGCAGTTGATGTATTATTCCTTTTTGGATTTACTGTAATTGCTTTAATGTTAAAGTTTGACAGGCTATTTAGCTATTTAACAGATTTAATTCAACCCTCAAAATTATATATTATTTTTGGAAGCATTTGTGTTTTTGTTTTGCTTTTCTTTTTATTTCTGAAATTTTCTAAATCCAATTTAAAACAAAAACTTAAACAATTTTATTTGGGATTAAAAGAAGGAATTCTAAGCATCTTTAAAATGAAAAAAAAAGGTGCTTTTCTATTACATACCTGTATAATATGGGGTTTATATTTACTTTCTTTTTACACTGCATTATTCGCCTTAGAAGAAACTTCAACAATCACTTTTGGTATTATTTTAATAACCTTTGTAGTGGGTAGTTTTTCAATTGCATTTACAAACAGTGGTTTTGGTTCATATCCTTTTTTTGTTGCAGGTATTCTTGCAGTATTCGGCATTCCTGAAACTGTAGGTACAGCTTTTGGATGGATTGTTTGGACTTCAAATATTGCTTCCATCATGTTTTTTGGCGGATTCTCTTTTATTTTCCTTCCTTTTTATAATAGTATGAGAAAGTAATCTAAAAAATACATTCTGATAAAATAATTCAAATTCAAAATTGTTATCTTTCAACACCAATAATTTAACAAATGAAAAAAATCATTTTAATTACTCTCTGCCTTTTAACAAGTTTGTTTGCTTCAGCTCAAATAATTTATGAAGAATTTAATTCATATAAATTAGATGAAACACGTAGGTTGAAAATTCAACTACCCCGAAATTATGAAGCCAATGTAGAAAAAGTATATCCAATAATTATTGTATTAGATGCAGATTATCTTTTTGAACCCGTAGCCGGGAATGTAGATTATTTTAGCTACTGGGGAGATATGCCCGAATCTATCGTTGTGGGAATTATGCAAGGAGATAAACGATATGATGATTGTGACTATGACGATACCAATTTTTTACCATCAGATAAAAGTGCTGATTTTTTTGAATTTATTGGCTTAGAACTCATTCCATATTTAGATAATACCTATCGTACTGCCAAGTTTATTATTGCTGTGGGTCATGATTTTACAGCAAATTTTATTAATTATTACCTTTTTAAAGATCCCCCATTATTTAATGGATATATAAACCTTAGTCCTGATCTTGCCCCCTTGATGGATGAACGTATACCCGAAAGAATACCTAATATTAAATCAAAAATATTTTATTATTTGGCTACCGGAACAGATGATGTTAAAGACTTAATGGAAAATACCGAAAGTCTTCATAATTCTTTAAAAGGGTTAAAAAGTAATAAATTTGAATATTATTATGATAATTTTGAAGGTGCTACTCATTATTCATTGGTAGGACGGGGTATTCCTACTGCATTAGAAAAAATATTTTCGGTGTATAGGCCTATCAGTAAAAAAGAGTTTACAGATGTTTTAATGAAATTAAATACTCCTGTCCACCTATATTTACTCGAAAAATACAAAACCATTGAAGATCTCTTTGGGATTACAAACCTCATTAGTGAAAATGATTTTATCGCAACAGCTACAGCTGCTGAAAAGAAAAAGCAATGGGATTCCCTACGTGAAATTGCTACTTTAGCAAAAAGACAATACCCCGATACCGTTTTAGGGGATTATTATTTAGGGCGTTATTACGAAGAAACAGGAAAACCAAAAAAGGCAATGCGTACTTTTCAAGCAGCTTATGCAAAAGAAGAAGTAGATTTTATTACTGTAGATATACTTCTTGACAGAGCCGATAAAATAAAAGAAGATTTTGGCTATTAGTTTATTTAGCTGAATAAAAAAGTAATGACAAAAGTAAAAACCACTTTTTTTTGTCAGAATTGCGGAACCCAATTTTCTAAATGGCAGGGACAATGTAACTCGTGTAAAGAATGGAATACCATTGCTGAAGAAGTGATACAAAAAACTGAAAAAGTAGCTTGGAAATCTTCAGAGACCCTTGACAAACGTGTAGCCAAACCTCAAAAAATAGTAGATATTTCTACTTCTGCTGATTCTCGTATTAATACTCAAAATATAGAATTAAACCGTGTACTTGGAGGTGGGCTCGTGCCTGGATCACTAACCTTACTGGGTGGTGAACCTGGAATAGGAAAAAGCACCTTGATGCTTCAAGTGGCTTTGCAAATGCCTTATAAAACATTGTATGTCTCAGGTGAAGAAAGTCCTCAACAAATTAAAATGCGTGCCGAACGCATTTATCCAAATTCTTCCAATTGTTTTATATTAACTGAAACCAAAACCCAAAATATCTTTCGTCAAATTGAAGCTATACAACCCAATATTGTGGTGATCGATTCAGTCCAAACACTCCATACAGATAATTTAGATAGTAGTCCGGGAAGTATTTCGCAAATTCGAGAATGTGCCTCAGAATTTATTAAGTTCGCTAAAGAAACAGGTACTCCTGTTGTGTTGATTGGGCATATTACCAAAGATGGAAATATTGCCGGTCCAAAAATATTGGAACATATGGTAGATACCGTCTTACAGTTTGAAGGTGACCCAAATCATGTATATAGAATTCTTCGCGCTCAAAAAAATCGTTTTGGTTCTACTAACGAATTGGGGATTTACGAAATGCAAAGCAATGGACTTAGAGAAGTTGATAATCCTTCAGAAATATTGATCTCCAAAAACGAAGAAGACCTAAGTGGAACAGCAATTTCAGCAACCATTGAGGGTTTACGTCCATTGATGATTGAAATTCAAGCCCTGGTAAGTACTGCAGTATATGGAACTCCCCAACGCAGTACCACTGGATTTAATGCAAAACGACTTAATATGCTGCTGGCTGTTCTGGAAAAACGTGCCGGATTTAAACTTGGTGTAAAAGATGTTTTTTTAAATATTACGGGGGGAATAACCGTTGACGATCCAGCAATCGACTTAGCTGTTATAGCAGCGGTGCTTTCTTCAAATATTGATATTGCTATCGATAAATCTATTTGTTTTGCTGCCGAGATTGGCCTTGCAGGAGAAGTACGACCCGTAACTCGGATCGATCAAAGAATTAAAGAAGCCGAAAAGCTGGGTTTTACTTCTATTATTGTCTCAAAATATTGTAATCTTCCAAAAAGTAAATATCCTATCAACATTATTAAAGTCACTAAGGTAAATGATGTGGTAAAATATTTATTTGGTTAAGGTGCCGGATTTGGGATTTGCTCGTGAACCAAGTTTATCTCTGAAAGTATTTCATCGGAAAGATTTACATGAATGCTATCTATATTTTCTGAAAGTTGTTCCATAGTTGTTGCTCCTAAAATAGTTGAAGTAACAAACGATTGCTGACGAATAAAAGCCAGGGACATATGTGTAAGACTTATCCCATGCTTCTTTGCAATCTCATTGTAATTTTGAGTCGCTTTAAAAGAATTATCACTATGGTACCTTGAATATTGCGGGAATAATGTTACTCTGGCTTTTTCTGGTGTTGCGCCATCCAAATACTTCCCGGTTAGCTGACCAAATCCAAGAGGTGAATAGGTCATATATCCAATATTCTCCCGATGTAAAATTTCAGTAAGTCCTACTTCGTCTTTCCTGTTTAAAAGATTATAGGGGTTTTGAACTGTTGTGATCTTTGTTTTTCCCTTACGGGCTTCTTCAACAAATCGCATCACACCAAAAGGAGTATCGTTAGAAAGGCCTATATTTCTTATTTTCCCTTGTTTTATATAGCCTTCTAAACGTTCTAATATTTCAGAAATATTATCTTTCCATTGCTCACCCTCCTTATGTGAATAATTACGCTTTCCGAAAATATTGACATTGCGTTCCGGCCAATGTAATAGATATAAATCGAGGTAATCGGTTTGAAGACGTTTTAAACTTTTATGAAGTGCATCATCCAGGGCGTCTTTGGTAAAGTTTAGGGGTTTTCTAATGTGTTCGAAAAAAGGATTCGGGCCTGTAATCTTGGTAGTTAAAATTACTTTGTCTCTAATCTTATTTTTAGAAATCCAATTCCCAATAATAGTTTCAGTACTGCCTTGTGTTTCAGGTTTTCCTGGAACTGAGTACATTTCGGCTGTATCGATAAAATTAATTCCTTGCTCAAAAGCATAATCTAATTGGGCATGACCCTCGGCTTGGGTGTTTTGTTCTCCCCAGGTCATAGAACCCAGACAAAGTTTACTAACTTTAATAGATGTGTTTGGAAGTTTAGTGTATTGCATCATTATTCTTGTAATCAAATACTTTTTTTACACACTCCTTTTCAAGGAGGGTCGCCATAGGCGGGGTGGTTATTAATTCATATTATTTAAATTCTTTTCTAATAGCATCTAAAACCATATCTAAGTTTTCGAAAACTACTTTATTTTCAAATCTTACCAACTTAAATCCTTTTGATTTTAAAAATACAGATCTTTTAAAATCGTAATCTTGATTTACAGTATTCATATGAACCTCTCCATCTAATTCAATAATTAAATTCTCTGACGGGCAATAAAAATCTACAATATAATTTCCAATACTATGTTGTCTTCTGAATTTCCTTTCATTAAGTTGTTTTCTTTTTAAAGCTTTCCATAAATAGGATTCAGCTTTGGTCATATTATTCCTAAGTTCTTTACGATAACCCTTTAGATGTTTTTTATTAAAAAGTTCACTATTCATATAAATTTATTTGTAACCCCTCAGCCTATCGGCAGCTCCCCTTAATAAGTGGAGCACCTAATTAAAAATAATTTAAATCTAATTCAACATTAAAATTCTAATTCCACCATATGTGGACAATGATCACTATGATGTGCATTGGGTAAAATTACAGCTCGTTTAATGTTCTCTTGTAATGGTTTTGCCACCATATTATAATCTATCCGCCATCCCTTATTATTAGCTCTGGAATTTGCACGGTAACTCCACCAGGTATAATTATGAGGTTCTTTGTTTAAATACCGGAATGAATCTATAAACCCACTATCTATAAAATTACCTATCCATTCTCGTTCTACAGGAAGAAATCCCGAAGTATTTTTATTTTGAACAGGATTA
>SMUY01011297.1_pt1 | contig 21934 bp, 16 predicted proteins | sample 2456441 | NCBI WGS metagenome assembly SMUY01 (sample SAMN11095931, study PRJNA526329) | marine sediment metagenome | biome: Marine sediment; feature: Surficial sediment; material: Deep marine sediment; isolation source: Hadal surficial sediment | place: Pacific Ocean | collected 2014-11 | depth...
CGTCTTCAACCGGCCCACCACTCAATCCAATTGCTCGCTTCGTGCATCTAAGTACTGAAGATGCAGGGAGCGAGGTCATTCCGATCCTGGCCGGAACCACAGCCCGATGTCACAAAATCGGTCGATTTGGCGAGATTCGTCGTCTAAATCCGGCACGGGATTTTCGAATACGACCTGGCTTTGGCTTCAGGAACATTCTAACTTATTGAAATAAGAAGGCTTTCTATGACCTCCAAAGTATCGATCACGATCTTGCGTTATAGTTACCTAGTGTTATACTTCACTATAACACCAAATGGCCGTATCCGCCGATTTAATTGCCTCCGGGAACGCAAATGAATTTTAAAGTAATTGCCTTAAGCACGCTCACAGCGTCTCTCAGCATTGGATTGAGCGGCTGTGGCGAGGTCGATGCAAAAATCACGGCGGATGCCGGCAGCGATATCCAGGCAAGCGAAACCGCATTGCCGGTGCAGGTTGTGTCAGTAAGCAATGGCGACATATTTGCGACCTACCACACCACCGCGGCCATCTCTTCTGACGCAGAAGCGCCGGTGCTGGCCAAAGTAAACGGCGAGGTCATGCAGATCCTCGTGGAAGAAGGCGAGCAGGTCGTCACAGGACAGGTTCTTGCCCGGCTGGACGGTGCAAGACTGCGTCTGCAGATGTTGCAGGCAAAATCAGCACTGGACAGGGTCCGCAATGAATATGAGCGTTTCGTAAATCTGCAGGAAAAAGGGCTGGTCAGTGCATCTTCTGTTGAGGGATTGAACTTCGACAAGGATGCGCTCAACGCGAGCTACGAATTAAAACGCCTCAATTACAGCTACACGAAAATTCGCGCACCGATATCCGGCGTTGTCTCGGCTCGCGAAATCAAAATCGGCCGGCACGTCTCGATCGGCGATACGACGTTCCGGATCACTGATACCACGAGGTTGGTTGCACATCTGAAGATTCCACAAAACGAGCTGGCAAAATTTTCTGCCGGACACAGCGCAGAAATTCACGTCGATGCAATGCCGGAAATTACATTCGCAGCCACGATTGTGCGAATCAGTCCGACGGTCGATTCCAGGAACGGTACATTTCGCGCTACAGCATACATCGACAACAAAGCAGCATTGCTCGCACCAGGAATGTTTGCTCGTTTCGATATCGCTTACGAACAACATATTGATGCACTGCTTATTCCTGCTGCCGCCCTGGTTCGGGAAGATCGTCAGACAGTCGTTTATGTGGTCACGGACGGTGCTGCTGAGCGTCGCAGAATCGTTACCGGCATCGAATCGGATGGTCGTGTTGAAGTGCTCGATGGCCTTGCCGCAGATGAGCAAATTATCGTTACCGGTCAGGGCAGCCTGCGTGATGGCAGCAAAGTACTCGCAAGCATCGCAACGGGCAATTCTGTCACCGGGTGAGCGAGCGTTCGAACACCGCTACAACAGATCAAAAGGAAGTCGTAATGACACCGAGACGGTTATTGCCGGGTTTGGTTTTAGCTACAGTCCTGCTGGCTGCATGCCAGCAGGGTGACGAAGAAGCCAGCGCCGAAACGGACGAGGATGAAAGTCCGGCAATCCCCGTAGAGACTACATTGCCAACACGCGGCGATATTTATGCCGTTTACTCTGGCACCGCCCCGATTGAAGCTTTCGCCGATGCCATCGTTATCGCCAAGGTGGGCGGCGAAGTTCGCGAAATTCTTGCCGAGGAAGGTGACGATGTCAGCAGTGGCCAGGTCCTCGCTCGCCTCGACGGCGATCGCTTGCGACTGGAAAAGCAACAAGTCGAGGCAAACCTCAGAAAATTGCAGCGCGACTACCAGCGCAATGTCGATCTCGAAGACAAAGGCCTGATCAGCGAGGGTGACTTTGAAAAAATTCGCTACGAGCTTGAAGCGCTGCAGGCAGCCTTTGATCTTGCGGCGCTCGAACTCGGCTACACGGAGATTCGGGCGCCAATCGATGGCGTGATATCGGAGCGATTCATTAAAGTCGGCAACACTATCAACATCAATGAGCAAACCTTCGAAGTGACCAGCCTGCAACCGCTCATCGCATACCTGCATGTGCCGGAAAGAGAATATCGGCGCATCGAACCAGGGCAAAACGCAATAATCAACGTCGACGCGCTTTCCGATGCAAGTTTCAAAGCTGTAGTCGCCCGCATAAGCCCGATCGTCGATCCTGAAACCGGCACCTTCAAAATCAGTATCGAGGTGTCCGATGCTTCCCGAAGATTGAAACCTGGCATGTTCGGTCGCATCGGTATTGTCTTTGACATGCATGCCAATGCATTGCAAATCCCGCGCAGTGCGATCGTTGAGAACGGGGGCCAGTCTTCCGTATTTGTCGTCAGCGAAGGCGTTGTCGAGCGGCGGGTGATCAGCACCGGATATGCAGAAAGCGGTCAGATCGAAATACTCAAGGGCCTGGACGGCACCGATGAAATCGTTGTGGTCGGCCAGAACGGCCTTAAGGATGGTTCAAAAATATCCGTTATCAATGCACCGGCAAGTACGATCAGCGCCACTGACCGCAAACCTTCAACCGAATGACAATAATCGCAGTCTGACTACAAGAAACTCACATGCAACGACTGATTGAAATAGCAACCGAACGCCGCGTCACAATAACGATGTTTACAATTGCAATCGTGCTGTTCGGCATGGTGTCTTTGTCGCGCCTGAAAGTGAATCTTCTACCTGATATTTCGTATCCGACGATTACGGTACGGACGGAGCTTACCGGCGCTGCGCCGATGGAAGTCGAAAATCTGCTGACCAAACCGATCGAGGAAGCGGTCGGCGTGATTCGTAACGTACGCCTCGTCCGGTCAGTGTCAAGATCAGGTCAGTCCGATGTCACCCTGGAATTCCTCTGGGGTACTGATATGAATATTGCCGGTGTCGATGTACGCGAGAAAATCGACATCATAGAGTTACCGCTCGAGGCCAGGCGTCCGCTGTTGCTGCGCTTTGATCCATCGTCAGAACCCATCATGCGCCTGGGATTGCTGCTGAAAGATGACAGTGACGCTGCAACAGACGCTGTCGCTGTCGAGGCCAGTCTCAAAGCACTGCGCCGACTAGCAGAAGACAGGATCAAGAATGATCTGGAAGCCGAAGAAGGGACCGCTGCGGTAAAAGTAAGCGGTGGCCTCGAAGACGAGATTCAGATCCAGGTGGACCAGCAAAAGCTCTCGCAACTTGGGCTAAGTATCGATCAGATTGCCCAGAGAATTCGTGCGGAAAACGTAAATCTGTCCGGCGGACGCCTGGAAGAGGGCACACAACGATTTCTCGTTCGAACGATTAACGAGTTCCAATCCGTTGCGGAGTTTGCGGATGCGATCATCGCCACAGTCGAGGGTCGCCCGGTCTATTTACGCGACGTGGCGACCGTTACCCGCGGATACAAGGAACGCGAAGCAATAACACGTGTGAAAGGCCGCGAGTCGGTCGAGCTGGCTGTCTACAAAGAAGGTGATGCGAACACTGTGCAGGTCGCTAACCGGGTTGAGCGCAGACTGGAACAAATTCGCGAATCGCTGCCGGACAACATGGAACTCGTTAAAATTTACGATCAATCGAAATTCATATCTGCGGCCATCCAGCAGGTGACATCAGCCGCCCTCGTCGGTGGGCTGCTGGCAATAATGGTTTTGTACGGATTCCTCAGGGATGCCCGAGCGACGACGATTATTGCCGTCGCGATACCAGTATCAGTAATCGGCACGTTCCTGCTGATGTACTCATTCGATGTTTCCCTCAACATCATGTCGCTTGGCGGGGTGGCGCTTGCTGTCGGCATGCTGGTCGACAATGCGATAGTGGTTCTGGAAAATATCGTCCGCAAGCGCGAGCAGGGAGAGGGAATTCTGGAATCGGCACGCAATGGCACAGCCGAAGTTTCAGCTGCCGTCATAGCATCGACACTGACAACGATTGCCGTATTTTTCCCAATGGTATTTATCAGTGGCATTGCCGGACAACTGTTTCGTGACCAGGCCCTGACCGTTACATTCGCGCTTATATTTTCTCTGATTGTTGCACTTACGTTGATTCCAATGCTTGCAGCGCTTGGCGCCGGATCGCGCTACGTTGAGGCTGGAGAAGGCTCAGCGCCCAACTGGTTCACCCGCGGCGTCGCATTTATCGTGCACCTGATTACGATGGCATTCGTTGGCGTAAAGTGGATCTTCTGGGCCATTCTTTGGTTACCTTCGCAGTTAATGCAGCGACTGTATCTCGTCGCCGCAAAGGGCTATTTACCACTGCTTCGCTGGTCCCTTGGCCATCGCGCCGTTGTCGTTGCCGGCGCGGCAGCAATATTCGCGGCCACCATGCTGCTTGTTCCGCGCCTGGGAACAGAACTTATTCCGCAATTGTCACAAGGCGAGTTCACTGTCGACCTGCGACTTGCACCCGGAGCTCCGCTTGGCGAGACCGATCGTGCAATCCAGGTGGCACAAAACGCCACCAGTGGCATCGAAAATGTGGAACTCAGTTACTCAGTTGCCGGTACCGGAAATCGACTTGATGCCAACCCGGTCGATTCCGGAGAAAATACCGGCACGCTGAGTATTACCTTGAAGCCTGGTGCCGGCCGCGCCGAAGAAGACCGCGCAATGAACACCATGCGAGCACAACTCGCAATGTTGCCGGGCGTGCAGTACGAATTCAGTCGTCCTGCATTAATGACATTTGCCAGTCCCCTGCAAATCGAAATCTCCGGCTTCGATCTTGCCGGCCTGGAATCGGTCAGTCAGGTTCTGCTGGACGAGCTTGCCGCTACGACTCGGTTTACCGACCTCAAGACAACGATCGAGTCGGGCAATCCTGAAATCCAGATTTTATTCGATCAGGAACGGGCAGCGGCGCTGGGGCTCACTGTCAGGGAGATCGCCGACCGGGTTGTAGCCAATGTGCGTGGCGAACTTGCAACCCGCTTTACCTGGAGAGACAAGAAAATTGATGTGCTGGTGAAGAGCGTTGACTCGCGCAATGCCAGCATTGACGAAATTCGCAAGTTAATCGTAAATCCGACAGCGGAAAGACCGGTCACGCTCGAATCAGTCGCCGATATCCGCATCGCTCGTGGCCCGTCTGAAGTGCGCCGAATTGCACAGGAAAGAGTAGCCGTCATCACTGCCAATCTGGCTTATGGCGATCTCGGAACGGCCGTTGCTACGGCGAGTGCGATCATCGACAGGACACCTATGCCTGCCGGAATTTCTGCAATGGTTTCCGGCCAGAACGAAGAAATGCAGGACTCGTTTCGCTCGATGCAGTTTGCTTTGGCGCTGGCGATATTTCTCGTATACCTGGTCATGGCATCACAATTTGAATCGCTGATTCATCCGCTGGTCATTCTTTTCACCATTCCACTTGCCCTGGTCGGTGCGGTTCTTGCGCTGTACGTGACGGGCACGACAGTCAACGTGGTCGCATTTATCGGCGTGATCATGCTGGCAGGCATTGTTGTTAATAATGCCATCGTGCTGGTTGACCTGATCAATCAGCTGCAGGCGCAAGGCGTTGAAAAAATTGCTGCCATCATGGAAGCAGGACAAGCCAGGTTAAGGCCGATCCTGATGACCACATTGACTACTGCTCTGGGCTTGTTACCAATGGCGATCGGATTTGGTGAAGGCGCCGAAGTCAGAACGCCGATGGCCATTACCGTTATCGGCGGCCTGCTCGTGTCGACCTTGCTGACGCTGGTCGTTATTCCGGTCGTCTACTCAATATTCGATCGCAAAAAGTGGCCGATCGGCGCCGCAGACCGGGCTGCTTTGCCGGCAGCTTCGACAAGTTGATCTGCCGGTGAAACACACCGAGATAGCACTAAGACGGCCGGTTACGACGGTGGTCATATTCGTGGCGCTGGCGCTCATCGGCTTGATCGCCACGCGCCTCCTGCCGCTGGAAAAGTTTCCGGATATCGAGTTCCCCGGAATTTTTATCCAGATTCCCTATGCGGGTTCAACACCAGAGGAAGTGGAACGACTGATAACACGACCGGTAGAGGAAGCGCTGGCAACCCTGTCTGGCGTCGAGCGCATGTTTTCGTCTTCAAATGAAAACATGGCGCAGATCTTCCTGCAATTCGGTTGGGACGAAAGCATGGGCGCGAAAGGCATCGAGGCCCGAGCGAAAGTTGATGGTATCCGGCACGAGTTGCCGCTTGATATCCGGCGTATTTTCGTTTTTACCGGGTCTCTTGGTGACCAGCCGATCCTGGAATTGCGTATTTCCAGTGAGCGCGATCTCTCGAACAGCTACGAGCTGCTCAACCGCTTGCTGAAACGACGCATCGAACGTATCGAGGGCGTGTCGCTGGTCGCCTTGCACGGCGTCGATCCCCGCGAGATTCGCATTCTCCTGAATTCGGATCGCCTGGCCGCTCACGGGATAGACATCGATGCTCTCCGCCAGCTACTCGACCGCAGCAACTTCGCGGTTAGCGCAGGACGTATTACCGACAACGGACAACGTTTCAGTATCCGACCCCGTGGCGAATTCCAGTCGATCGAGGACATTCGCAATATTGTAATTAATGATGAGAGCCTGCGGCTGCGAGATGTCGCTGCCGTGGAATTGCGCAGCCCGGATCGGGATTATGGCCGGCATCTGGACCGGGAATACGCGATAGGCGTGGCGATCAGTAAGTCGACCGGATCGAACATGGTCGAGGTGACTGATCGAGTCATGGCTGAAGTCGAGAAAATCGGCCGACTGCCGCAAATGCAGGGCATCAAGATTTTTGACCTGGATAATCAGGGTGACAGCGTCCGTGGCTCGCTTAGTGATCTGCTAAATGCCGGCATGCTCGGTGGCTTACTGGCGATCCTGGTGCTTTACCTGTTCCTGCGTGACGTTACGACGACTTTGATCGTTACTGCCTCGGTCCCGTTTTCATTGTTGATAACGCTCGGGGCGCTCTACTTTGCCGATCTTAGCCTGAACATGCTGACAATGATGGGCCTGATGCTGGCGATCGGCATGCTGGTCGACAATGCTGTCGTCGTCACGGAAAGTGTATTTCGCCAACGCGCCCTGGATCCTGAAAATCCGATCCAGGCGACGCTGAAAGGTGTGAAAGAAGTCGGCATGGCGGTCATCGCCGGAACGCTGACAACCATCATCGTTTTTATTCCGATCATGTTTGGTGCAAAAACAGACATATCAGTTTTCATGACACATGTCGGTATCACCATTATCGTTGCGTTGCTGGCCTCGCTCCTGATCGCGCAGACCCTGGTGCCCATGCTCGCCGCGCGCATTCCGCCGCCACCGGGGCCAAAGGCTGGCGCATTAATCACACGACTGACCAGGCGCTACGTCGCAAGCCTGGGCTGGATTCTTACGCGACCGTGGAAAACATTTGCTGGCATCGCGCTCATCTGCGCAATCGGCATCGCGCCGCTAGTGCTCAATCTGGTCAAGTTCGATGCGTTCCCGCAAGATTCCGGGCGGCGCCTGTACATGCCGCTACACATTGAAGGCCAACACCCGTTGGAGCGCGTCGAAGCGGCTGTCGACACTATTGAGGAGTATCTGTTCGAGCATCAGGAAGAATTTAACATTCGATCGGTTTACAGCTACTTCGAGAAAGACAATGCAGGCACAACAATTTTGCTGACAGAAGATGACAAGGCGACACTGTCCACATCGGATATTATCAAAAGAATAGAAGAAAACCTGCCGGTACTCGCAATTGGTAAACCCAGTTTTTCGTTCGAGCAGCAAGGTGGTGGCGACGGCTTCAGCCTGCAGATTTCCGGAGATTCGACCGCACGCCTGAACGAGATTGGCACAGACGTCTTGCGCCTGCTGTCATCCGTTGAAGGCTTGCAGGATGTTCGCTCCGATGCAGAACTGGGCGATCGCGAAGTACGCGTCAGCATCGACCGGGAACGGGCTGCAGCCAATGGCCTGACGGCGAAACAGATCGCTGATGCTATCGGCATTGCGATGCGTGGCCAAAACCTGCGTGAGTTTCGCGGTGACATGGGCGAGGTTGCAGTACGTCTGGCGTTCCGCGAAAGCGACAAACAAAGTATCGATCAGCTTGCAAATTTGCCGCTTTATACGCCGGACGGGCGACGCGTTACGCTCGGCACTGTTGCCAATTTTCGGATCAGCACATCGCCTGCTTCAATCCGGCGAACTGATCGCCAGACCGCAGTCATTTTGTCGGCGAACCTGGCGGAAGATGAAAGTCTCGATTCAGTACGGCCGGGAATCGAAAGCCTGATGAATGAATTTGATCTCCCACCGGGCTACAGCTGGAAATTTGGCCGCGGATTCGATCGCGAAGACGAAACTCAGCAAATGATGGCAACCAACATTATGTTGGGTATCGCCTGTATCTTTCTGGTTATGGCAGCACTTTTCGAATCCCTGCTGTTCCCGTTCTCTATTATTCTCGGCTCGATCGTCTTTTCTGTTTTCGGCGTTTTCCTGTTCTTCGCCGCGACCGGTACGACCTTCTCTTTCATGGCCTCCATCGGCATCATGATTCTTATCGGCGTAGTCGTAAACAACGGCATTGTGCTGGTAGACCACATCAACAACCTGCGCCAGGATGGAGTGCCACGTAACAAGGCGATCATCGAAGCCGGCCGTGATCGACTACGACCGATTCTCATGACAGTTGCAACAACAATAGTCGGACTGGCACCACTGGCCGTCAGCACAACTCAGATCGGGGGTGACGGACCACCCTACTTCCCAATGGCGCGTGCCATTATCGGTGGACTGGCATTCTCGACGGTTGTGTCACTGCTGGTTGTACCAGCCCTGTACGCCTACTTCGATACGCTTGCAGCATGGGGTCGGCAGGTCATGCGGACCGCACGACGAGAAGTTAAGGGCAATAGCGCGGCGAACACTGCTGCCTGAATGATTCGTCTGACAATTTTGGTATGGTAGTTGAATTGGTTAGCCGCACACTCCAGGTTTGGGGCAATCGCGGCAGTCTCGATTTTTGTGCTTGGTTGCAGTATCAAGAACTGCGCGAAATCGAAGACGCCGCGATTATCAACTGAGCGGTATGTCAGTGCCCTCTTTCGAGCGCTGATAAATATCCGATAAACCGGCATAAAGTTCCACCAATTGGTCAACCTGACCAAGTGAACGTGTCCTCGGTTCTGCAGCCAGCTCCGAAATCATGTCGATGAGACTGTGGCTCGTCCAAAAAACATTCTCCCGCACGTAATTGCCACCTTTAATGGCGAATACTTCCTGCAATATTTTGAGACCATGCGGAATATTGAAAGCCTCTGATGTGTCTGCATAGCGGAACAGGTAGTAAAAATTATTGAATCCGGCCCAGGTAATTGCAGACAGGCACATAGAGCACGGTTCATGCGTAGACAGGAATATGCAGTCTGTGGTTGCCGGTCGTTTTTCAGCTGGAATCTCATAAAACATTTTCAGCGTGTGAACCTCACCGTGCCACAACGGATTTTCGATTTCGTTATTGGTGCCGGCCAATACCGTTGCAAGATCGCTCTTTCGCAATATGGCGGCACCGAAAACTTTGTTTCCCTGAGAGACGCCAACGCGTGTTAGCGGTGCAATTTCATCACCGATGACATCCAGAAGGCGCCCAATATAACGAATATCAGCCATAAGTTGTTATCACCCGCCAGATCTTGTTTTTGTCATTGTCGCTCGATATTTATCGTCATTGCAGCAGAATCGCGCGCAACCTTATCGCGACTGCGTGCATCATAGGGAGGCAAGTGTCCAAAACGCAATCCTGTGGAATATATAAATCTTGCTCCTGCTCAGTTGGCATTGTTACCGGCCGCCTGCCAGGCAGACCCGCAAATGACGGCGCAATTATTGGTCGCCCGGCACACCCAGGCACGAGGCGGTGTAACAGCCATTGAAAATGTCCGTTCCAAAGGTGCTCTCTATCCCACTGCTGTCCCATAAACTCGATATCGTTATCAATATGAAGTATAGGGTTGCCCTTGACGTTCGCAATCGCCCGCTGGGCGGGCTCCTACAATTCTAAATAGCAACCGTAGGAGCCCGCCCAGCGGGCGATGTCTCAAATCAGCGAAATACGCCTAATTATTGCGCCAACGCTTCATCCCCCAACCAGTAAGATGGTCTTTATGGGACAGCAGTGTCTCTATCCCCGATTGTTGGAAAACACGACGTGGATACAAACGAAACCACTCAATCAGTTGCTGTGGAAGTGTCCGCGTCAACCCTGAAATTGACACGGCCATATTCAGGCGACCCCGATAGGCGGGTAGTTAAGCTGGCGGCCGCCAAGGTTATAGCTGTGTTTGGTCACCCGTTCGCCAGATCGGTGCCGGCGAATCAATTCTGACCAGCGAGTCGTTCCTGCGCCGCCAGATTTTTCTGCTCGAGCTGACAAGCAAAAGCAGAATCAGCAAGCTGAGCAACCAGCGATCGAAAGAACCGCCACCGCCGTGGCTTTCGATAATTACTACTTCTGTAATCGGCGCATCCCGGTTGAAGTCTTCAAGTGGCAGGAAACTGAGCGCCGATGTTTCATCCGGTCCGAAGCTAGCCAGGAATGCACCATCGAAGACATCGAACAGCTCGATGAGCAAATCGTAGTCGCCTGTCGGGTAGCCAGACATCAACTCTGTAACGAGCACGTATTCATCGGAACCGCTGCTGCCAAAAATCGTGAAATCTTCGGTCACCGCATACTCGTTCCAGGGTCCGCCCTCAAAACTCAGGTATAAAACAGCATAGACATCAGCCTCACTGTAGATCGTGTCAGCGTCAAACAGCAAGTCGACACCGTAAAAATAGCCGTCGATGTCATCGTCACCAAACAGCTGCACGTCGGCGTCATAAATCCAGAAATCGAAACTCGACCTTTGTGCCAAACTCGAACCCGCACCAGGTTTCGCGAAACCGGCCCGCGTACCGGACCTGCTTCTCTCGCCTGTGGTTTTGAGTGCACCGTACACTTCCGTGGTCTTGCTGTTGACCTGCGGATTGTCGCGACCGCCCTGGATAGTGTGACTCGACACAGAAGACCGTTCTTCTTCCGAGGCACCGGCAGCAGCGTCTGGCGATGCCAGGCTGGCAGCAGAAATCGTGAATATGAGCATACTGGCAAGCAGCAGCTTCGACCCAATCAGACCCGTAAGACTTTGTTCGAATTTTGTAGACATCCCGATCACCTCTAACGCACAATATTGGTGCTTGGTGCTATTAGAGAACAATAACGATGAATCGAAGCTGAACCTTCGGGGCAGTTTTCTGAACGCTGACTGAACGCTTTTATGACTGTCACCGCACGCTAATGCGCGGTGATTTATCTGCAGAATAGTTTGAAAAAATTAGAACATTTACCGGACGACGATTTCGGCACTGCCATATCCTACCTGTTGTTTGGCGTCGTGGCCGGTCTCAGCCTCGATATTTGCGCGAAGTGGTTGTTGGCTGACTATCCGCTGCAGCAATTCGTATTCCTGCGCAGCATTTTTGGCGTGATGTTTTTCCTGTTGTCCGCACGTTGGTATGGCGGGTACGGCGCCCTGCTAACCAAACGCTGGAAGTGGCACCTGCTGCGTACGGTTCTTGCGACCGGCGCAATGTTTGGCTTCTTTTATGGCCTGTCCCGGATGCCGCTGGTCAACGCTCTGACAATAGCGTTTACAGCACCACTGATGGTCACCGCGCTGTCGGTGCCCTTTCTTGGCGAGAATGTCGGCTGGCGTCGCTGGCTCGCAGTACTCGCTGGTTTTGCGGGCGTTTTAATCGTTTTGCGCCCGGGGCAGGGAATGATTACGCCGGCAGCAATCGGACTCCTCATCGCGGCATTCTGCTACTCCGGACTCGCCCTTACTGCCCGCAAACTTGCGGCGACGGAATCAAGCTTCTCACTTGCCATCTACGTCGTTAGCGGACCCTTGCTGGTTTCTGCATTCATGCTACCCGGCAACTACATTGCGCCGACGACTAATGACTGGCTGCTGTTTTTGCTCGCCGGTGTGTGCTCATCGCTTGCCTGGGTTGGCATCATCGGCGGTTACCGGCGGGCGCCGCCAGCGCTGCTTGCCCCCTTCGAGTACACGGCACTCATTGGCGCCGCAGCTGCCGGCTACTGGATCTGGGATGAGGTGCCTGATAAATGGGTCATTACCGGCGGGCTGATCATCATAGGCAGCGGCCTCTTTATCGTTTATCGTGAAGTCGGCAACGTGATGACGAATCGGTACTTGCGTGTGTTTACGGCCAGTGGTGCTGCGGCATTGGTGAGACGGGTGCGCCGGAACCGGTCACAAAGTTAGTTTCAGTAATCTCGCAAGTTCTGCCTGCATTGCTCGCAGTGCTTCCTCATAACGCTCATCATTGATGACGTTTTTCAATTCGAACGGATCATCTGCCAGATCGTAGAGCTCGTCCATGTCTTCCAGATCGATGTACTGAATATATTTGTATCGATCCGTGCGGACGGCTTTATAACCCATGGTCACGATACGCTCGAAGACAGTGTCGCTGTAATACTCGATTAAGAACGACGATCGCCAGTCAGTTACCGTACTGTCGATTACAGGTAGCAGCGACCTGCCGTGCAGGTTGTCGGGCACCGGCGCGCCGGCAAACGCCAGCATCGTCGGTGCAATATCCAGACTTAATACCATTTCGTCCGGGCGCGTCCCCGCGGTAATTTTTGCCGGATAGCGGATCATCATGGGAATACGCAACGCTTCCTCGTAGGCCAGCCGCCTCTCATTCGACAAGCCATGTTCGCCGTACCAGAAGCCGTGATCGCTGGTCACGACGACAACGGTATTGTCCAGCTCTCCCAAAGCATCGATCGCCGCAACAATCTGGCCCAGTCCCTCGTCCACCGCCATCAACATTTCCTGACGTTGATGAATAGTTTCCTCGCTGGTAATGGTCGCTTCGCCGAGCGGTGGCATGTCGCCGATTTGCCGCATCAGGGCGGGCTTGTCGGTCGGGGCAATTCCTGAATTCGGTCGCCGTGGCACAGCGGACTCGCTGTACATACCCTTATGCCGGTCGGCAGCAATAAATCCTGGTATGCCGCTGGGTGATGCGACCGAGCTGCCATCGTCACGTTGTGTGATGTTCGGATGCAAACCCTTATGGGACAAATACAAAAGAAACGGTGCATCGCGCGGTTTGTTGACGAAGTCCAGCGCCAACTCTGTGAGGATATCGGTGACGTAACCCTGAAACTGGCGCCGCTCGCCGTCAATATTAAATTCCGGATTTATTGCCTCGCCCTGCCCCTTCATCACGGCCCAGGTATTGAATCCGGGACGCGGGCTATCGTCATTGCCCATGTGCCACTTGCCGATGAACGCCGTGTCGTAACCGCGTTGATTGAGCATTTTCGGAAACGTTTCGAGCCGGTGGCTTTGCTCATTGCGCGCAAGATTGTCAGTAATGCCACTGGTGTGTGGGTAGAGACCCGTCAGAAATGTTGCTCGCGCAGGGGAGCATAATGGCGTAGTCGTAAACGCGTTGGTGAAATACACACCCTCATTTGCGATGCGGTCAATATTGGGCGTCCTGACGTATGGGTGTCCCGCTACACCAATCTCGTCCCAACGCAAGTCATCGACCAGTACGAACACTATGTTGGGTCGGGCGATCGCGGGCGTGGGCGAAACTCTCGCCGGCTCTGCCACCTTCTTGTTGCATGCCGCGAAGACTAATATGCACAAACAGACAAGTACTGTCCGACACGCTGAAATTCTCCTGGCCCACATAATCTTTCGCCCCAATCGATAAATTACCTGGTAACCAGATCTGCCTCCGCCGCGATATAACCGAACGCCGACCAGCCGTCAGTTGCCAGTAACGACTCCAGGCGTGATTGCGCCTGTTCGTCATCACCGTTGTAGTAATACCAGTTGGCGATCCCGTATGCCGCTGCCGCTCCAGTTGGACTGTCTGCATCGTCCCCCAGCATCTCATCGAGCGTTATTTCACCTTTGTAAAAGAGACATAGGTTGTGATAAACGGTGTTTTCAATGACCTGCATATCGGCAGTAATAACTTCAAGAACCTCGTCCGCGGCTTTGTTCTCGCCCATGCGGCGCAATATCATGTAAAGCCAATGCGTGGTTGATACGCGATTGTCGTCATTGCGGCCGGCGTTAAAACCGGCAAGGTACGCACGACGGGCATTCTTCCAGTCGTGTTTCAGATAATAGGCCAGTCCGAGGTGATACCAGGTGTTGCCATGCAGGCTGCTAATGGGAATATTCAGTGCGTTTGGCAGGCCGTCCGGTTCGATTTCGTTTTCCGTACCCTCTATAAGCGTCGCAGCATTCTCGAGATCCTCAATGGCACGATCGAACGCACGAATGGATATATATCGATGCCCCCGATGCCGGTACATTCGCGCATCTTGCGGAAACTCCTTGATACCGATCGAAAATATTTCGATCGCACCGCGATAATCCCCTGCATATGCAGTTCGTCTGCCGTACCAGATGATGTTATCCGCATCGTGAGGATTATCGTCATAGTCTTTTTTTGCCGCCGCAAGACGATCCAGTGCTTCCTGTCCCGGCACAGCTGCGAATAATGCATCACCTGTCAGGGAAGTTGCCTGGGCGCCTTGTGCAACATTGGGCAGATCGTCAGCAAACGATGCTGGAGCGACTATTAACAAAAATACCAGGATCGAAACTTTTTCGCCGACCATATTTACTCTCCACCTATTTTGCTACTCAACAATTCGATCCGTGCGGCCATGTCGTTCAGCACACTTGCCGCTATCTCTATTTGTGGCGCAACTTTTTCGTATTCACGTTGCTCGATTGCTTCACGCACGCCCGGGATCGTTTTCACGCCATAGCCGGTATAAAAGCCCGGAGCGTAAATGTGGTGCTTGTACCAGGTGCGACCGTCGAGACCGGCATCTCGCGTCAATAATCGTTCGCTGGTAAACAGCAAATTATTGATTTCTTCCGAGGTTGTCGCATGCGCTGCTGCCGTAGCGTCAAACGCCGTCGCTGCCGCCTCCAGCCGACCCAGGGCATTCCTGAGCGGCGCAAAATTGAAATATGGAACCTGCGCTTTCTCGGTTGGCGGTCCGAACTTACTATTCGGGTTCAACGCAATCGCGTAGATGCCGTCCGCAATCTGTTTATTGGTTTTTTCGGTTGCCGCGCGCATGTCATCGGCAAGCTTCTCGATTTCAGCAACATAGGTGGCCACGTTGTCCGCGAATGCCGAAAACTCGAACGGCAATCGCGGTGCATTCGCCAGGCGCAAGGTCGCGCGACCGGTAACTTTGGCGAGCGTCGCGCCATAGATGAGGCCAGGATCTTTCCAGGTCGTGAAGTGTTCATAGGTGTCGTAAAGGGTGTGATAGCTGCCGCCCGGTGCTTCACCGCCGAAACCCAGGTTCGCTGATGCAATGCCCAAATGTTGCAGAAATGGTGTGTAGTCGGAACCCGATCCCAGCGGGTATATCCTGAGGTCCGATCGATCCCTGGCTTCTGCTTTGGCCTTGTCATCGGCGCCGTTAAGAATATCGTAAGCACGCCGCCGTTCTTTCAGCGTGACCGCAAAGACCGGGTCATCAACTTCCTCAATAATCTGGTTAAAGAAACGCTCCAACACGTGGCTGCCACCGATACCGATGAAGCCACGGGCTGACCCGTCCGTATTCAGGTAGGCCACCGTATGTTCTTTCAATTCTGCTGCATGATGCTCCGCCCACTCCGTAGAGCCGATCAAACCCGGTTCTTCGGCATCCCAGGCCGCATAAATAATGGTGCGCAGTGGCCCTTGACCGGCCCTGGCAAGTTCTGCGACTGCTTTGGCTTCCGCGAGCGTGGCAACCAGCCCGGACAGAGGATCAGCTGCGCCATGATTCCAGCCGTCATGATGATTGCCACGAATTACCCACTCGTCCGGGTATTCACTGCCTTCCAGCCGGGCAATGACGTTATAGGCCGTCACCATGTTCCAGTCGAATTCCGCTTTCAGGCGCACCCGCGCCGGGCCGGGGCCGAGGTGGTAGGTAATTGGCAAACCACCGCGCCAGTCACCAGGCACAACCTCACCGCCCATAGCGGCAAGCAATGGCAATGCGTCCCGATATGACATCGGCAGTACAGGAATCCTGGTGATCGTCGGCGCGTCTTGCCGCTTCAGCCGCTTTGCATTCCTGGTCGCACCATGTCCTGGTGTCAATACGTCACCGGGATAGGTCGGCATATCCATGACCGAGCCGCGTTGTACGGCACTTTCGTGTTTAAAAGGGCCCTGTGGATACACGTCTCCGGCACCGTAACCATCGTCACCCGGGTCCGAGTAGATAATTGTGCCTATCGCGCCTTTTTCTCCGGCCAGTTTGGGCTTAATTCCGCGCCACGACCTGCCGTACTTGGCGATCGCAATCTTGCCGGTGACATCGATGCCGTAACGCTCGAGAATTTCGTAATCTGCTGGCATACCATAGTTGACGAACACCAGCTCTCCTTCGACCTCGCCATCAATAGAAAACGCGTTGTATGGTGGCAGAAGGTTGTCACGGACCGATGTACTCGCGTCTTCGGCGATCGAATCTTCCGTCAACGACGCGCTGAATTGTGTCGGCGCCAGGAGTTCAATCTCCCGGATTTTTGGCGTTGGCAGCAGAATCTCATACTCCGCAATCTCCACGTCATAACCCCATGATTCAAACAGCTCCGCGATAAACTCCGCGTTCTCTTTGCCGGCGAGTGATCCGACGTGATGCGGCGTTGCAGACATCCGCCGCAGCCACCCATCCATTTCCTGCGCGTCAATCGACGCATCGAGACGCGCCTCGATTTCACGCTGAACGGCGCTGGATGTTTCGTCGTAACCAAGAATGCTGCCATCGGCAGCGAAGACAATGTTGCCGAGCGCCAGCAGCGCGAGAAAAGACAGTCTCATGAAATTCCCCCGAAAATCAGTTCGTAGTTTTATTCTTTAAAAGCATCACACCACAGATTTGTGATCAATACCAAATCCTCGTGCCGGCCACACTGCGGTTGTCAAATTTGCGTAACGAGTTGCCGCAGCTCCCGTAACGTCTTTTTGATTCTTGCCATGTGATCATTGCCCATGCGCAGCAGGAGTTTCTGGCCACTGGAAAGATTCTGCAGTTCGGGGTCCGCATATTCATAAAGCACATGTGGCCTGACCAGCGCGACCGGCCCAGCGGGTTCAGGCGTCGCCAGCAGGTGATCTATCACCTCGACCAGCCGGTCGTTAAAATAGCCGTCCGGATAACCAAGATCTGTGTAGGCACTTTGAAACAGCGGATAAAAACGCCGGTACATATCCACAACTTCGTTGAGATCGGCACTCGTGACCAGCGCAACCAGCTCATCATAGCGTCGATAGTTGTCAGCACTGATTGAAAATCCGCCACTGCCGTCCTGTCCACCGATCTCGAACCGCCCACCGATACTGGCAACGGGCCGTATCCGCTCTGCAATGTGCTCCCGCGGCAGGTTATCCACAGATGCGACGACTTTTTCTATGGCCCCCGATTCAGCCAGAATTTCGCCCATCAGCTTGCCAAATATTTCTATCAGCTCAAGTTTGAAATATTCATCACTCTGCTCCAACGCTGGCAGTGGCATGAGATCGGGCTGTTCGGACTGGTCGACCTGAATTGCAGGGATCGGGTGCAACGGACCGGGCAAGACCAGAGGCTCTTCGGCAACAGGCACAGGCATTGGCTCGGGTTCGGGAAGCGGCTTGTCGAGCGCTATCCAGTAGTACCAAAGCGCCGCGCCAGCAGCGATGGCCAGTACGATTGGAATAAACCATTGAATCATTTGTTTTTGCATAGTCTGCCTGTCCGTCAGTCATCGACCAGCTTGGAACCGATCAGATCAATAGATTGGACCAGCGCCAACGTTACAGGTTTATTTTTTGGCCAAATTCCACCCGTCGCTGATATGCTGTCCGGCCGTGCTCATCATCTATTCTAGCCCGGACTGGCCAGGGAACCGAGAAATGAAACTTCGAATTGCTGTTATTTTTGCCCTGTATTCACTGGCCTCCTGCGGCGGCGACCAAGCCACGGAACAGGAGGGCGTTGCAGCCGCCAACGGCCTGGATGCACTCGCGCAGGTATACCTTTATCTCGAGCTCAGTATGGCCCGCCACGATAATGCACATGTCGATGCGTATTTCGGCCCGGAGGACATCCGCGAATCCGCCAACGAGGAGCAGCTTTCCCTGGAGGAAATTGAAAATCGAACCGTTTTGCTCACAAAGCAACTGCTGGACACAAAAGCGGCAACGAAAAGCGATCAAATAGAGTCTGCCCGAATAGACGGGCTAATTGGCCGGCTGGTCGCGCTGAAGACCCGCATAGCATTGAACAAGGGCCAGACTCTGTCCTTTAACGAGGAATCCCGACGATTATTTGGCGCTGTGGCACCTGATCATGACGCCGCTTACTTCAGAACGATCCTGGATGATATCGATACTTTGCTCAGCGGCGAAGGCGCGTTGTCCATACGCGTGAACGAATTCAGGAATCAGTTCGCAATTCCGCCCGAGCGCCTCACCGACGTTTTTGACGCAGCGATTGCCGAGTGCCGCAAACGAACACTCCTGTACATAGACCTGCCAGAGAACGAGTCATTCAGCCTTGAATACGTAAATGACAAGCCCTGGTCAGGCTACAACTGGTATCAGGGCAATGCGCAAAGCCTGATCCAGATCAATACCGACCTGCCAATTTTCATTGACCGCGCTGTTGATCTGGGTTGCCATGAAGGCTATCCCGGGCACCATACATTCAATGCGCTATTGGAAAAAAACCTGGTCCAGGAAAGGGGCTGGCTGGAATTTTCACTGTATCCGCTATTCAGCCCGCAGTCTCTCATCGCCGAGGGCAGCGGCAACTATGGCATCGACCTGGCGTTTCCCGGCGACGAGCGCATTACCTACGAGCGAGATGTTCTGTTTCCGTTGGCCGGGCTCGACCCTGCGGAGGCGGATCGGTACTACGCACTGCAGGGCTTGCTTGCCAGGCTCAATTATTCCGGCAACGAGGCCGCCAGGGACTACCTGAACGGTGATATCGACCGCGATCAGGCTGTGCAGTGGCTGGTTGAATACTCGCTGAATTCACCGGAGCGCGCACGCCAACGAACTGATTTTTTCGACACCTATCGAAGCTATGTAATCAACTACAATCTTGGTAAGGACATGGTTCGTGATTACGTAGAGCGCGACACTGCAAATCAGGCCGCACGCTGGGAAAAGTTTGAACAGCTGTTGTCGTCCCCGATGACAGCGGGTGATTTACAATAGCGGTTGGCGCCTGATACGAAAACCAAACCGGGGGAAATATCATGAAGAAAACAGTACCTGCAATTTTGGCCGGACTGATTCTGGCTATCGGATTTGAACTGACTATTGCGCAGGAAAACAGCATGAGCTTTTTTCTGACCAGCAGCGGTCCTGGTAGCGGCGCCGATCTCGGTGGACTTGCCGGTGCCGATGCACATTGCGCAGCGCTGGCCGACGCTGCCGGTGCAGGCTCGAGCACATGGAAAGCCTATCTCAGCACAGACTCGGTCGATGCGCGAGATCGTATAGGAGAGGGACCGTGGTATAACGCTGAGGGCACCCGCATAGCAGCCAATGTAGACGAATTGCACAGCGATTCCGCCAATGTCAACAAGGAGACGGCACTGGATGAGAATGGTGCGGTAATCAACGGTTCAGGCGACAGCCCGAATCGGCATGACATCCTCACCGGCAGCCATGCAGACGGCACGGCGTTTGACGATGGCGAAGACCACACCTGTAGCATCTGGACCAGCAGCAATGAGGGATCTGCGCATCTCGGCCATCATGACCGTCTTTCCCGTGGCAAACCCGGATCACCGTGGAACGATGCACATCCCAGTCGCGGCTGTAGTCAGGCAAATTTGCAAAGCACTGGCGGCGACGGATTGTTTTACTGTTTCGCTGCCGACTGAGCGCTGCAAAGCCTGCGGTTACGAAATGGCACTAAATGACTCCGGATAATTATCCTGCAGAGGCTAAATTGCTCTGCGACCTGTGCCGGCTATTTGGCGAGCGGGGCTGGTGCCGCGCCACGAGTGGCAATTTTTCGCTACGCATAGATGCTGAACATTGCCTAATCACCCAATCCGGCAAGGAGAAGTCCCATCTGTCGCCGGACGACCTGATGATTTGTGATCTGCGTGGCCAGGCAATTGACAAGGACTGCAGGCCCTCGGCGGAGACGCCCGTCCATACCTGCCTGTACGGGCTGGATAGCGAAATTGGTGCCGTATTACATACGCATTCCATTACAGCAACCGTATTGTCGCGCGCTATGGGACCGGCATTCGAATTGACCGGATTTGAAATGCAAAAAGCATTTTGCGGCATTTCATCACACGATGAGATTCTTACCATAAAGAACTTCGCAAACGATCAGAATATGGATGCATTGGCCACCAGAATTGCGCAAGACTGGTCTGAGGGCCTGTTACAGGTTCCAGGATTCCTGATCAAAGGACATGGCCTGTATGCCTGGGGGAAAAATACTGCAGAGGCACGTCGTCATGTCGAGGGCTTCGAGTTTCTTTTTGCATGCCTTTGGCAAGAAATTCTGGCGGGACAACAATGACCGTCAAAGCGATTCTTACCGATATTGAAGGTACTACGAGTTCAATCGACTTCGTGCACCAGGTCTTGTTTCCGTATGCCGCCCGGGAATTGCCCGATTTCGTAAGAGCCAATCAGGGTGACGATGAGATCGAGACAATTTTGCAGGATGTTCGTCACGCTGCCGACGAACATGACGCAGACACTGAACGGACAATCGAAATTCTCCTCGGCTGGATCAGGCAAGATCGAAAAATAACAGCGCTTAAATCGCTGCAGGGTCATATCTGGAAACATGGTTATGAGAGCGGTGGATTCACTGGTCATATGTACGCTGACGCAGTAAAAAATCTGCGCCGCTGGCAGAAGAACGGAGTTGATCTGTACGTGTATTCCAGCGGCTCAGTCGGAGCACAAAAACTGCTTTTCGGCCATAGTGATGCCGGTGACCTGCGCCCGTTGTTCAAGGGCTATTTTGATACACAGATTGGTAGCAAAATGGAATCCGCCTCGTACAGCAACATTGCCAGCTCGATGGGCCAGCCAGCCGGAGATGTTTTGTTCTTGTCGGATGTTGCACAAGAGCTGGACGCTGCCGCCCAATCCGGCATGCAAACCATGCAGCTGGTCCGGGACGACAAGGTCGTTCGTGGCTCACACCGCATCGCAGAAAATTTTGACGACGTCACCGAAAGTTTATGACCAACCCTCAACCCAGTAGTTACGCATAAGGAATGACTGCATGAGTCACCTGACCATTTTCGCGGAAGCAGATTCGACCAACGCGCTCCTTCGCACCGATGATTTTGAGAAAATTTCGACAGAACTGGCTGCAGTCGGTATTCGACTCGAGCGCTGGCAAACTGACAAGGAATTGGCTGACGATGCAGACACCGATAGCATCATAGCCGCGTACCAGGCCGAGATTGACCGTCTCGTCAGTGAGCGTGGCTATCAGACTTATGACGTGGTTAGCATGAACCCGGACCACCCGGACAAAGATGAATTTCGCAGGAAGTTTCTTGACGAACACACACATGGTGAGGATGAAGTCCGGTTTTTTGTGCGTGGGCACGGACTCTTCGTTATTCACGCGGAGGGCAAAGTGTATTCCATGTTGTGCGAGAAAGACGATCTCATTTCGGTGCCAGCCAATACAAAGCATTGGTTTGATATGGGACCAAATCCAACGTTCACTGCCATTCGCCTGTTCAACAATCCAGAAGGCTGGGTCGCGAAGTTCAGTGGTGATGAAATTGCCCGCCGGTTTCCGTTGTTGGAAAACTAAGTAAGGAATCGCCTGTGCCAGTCGAA
>SMUY01441589.1_pt1 | contig 21913 bp, 21 predicted proteins | sample 2456441 | NCBI WGS metagenome assembly SMUY01 (sample SAMN11095931, study PRJNA526329) | marine sediment metagenome | biome: Marine sediment; feature: Surficial sediment; material: Deep marine sediment; isolation source: Hadal surficial sediment | place: Pacific Ocean | collected 2014-11 | depth...
CAGGTGAGCCACCTTGTCTGGATGGTACTCATGCATGCGGGCTTTGTAGGCGGCTTGAATCTCTTCTCCGGATGCCGAAGAGTCGATGCCCAGGATCTCATGGGGATCAGACGAACTTTCGGACGCCTCCGCTTGTGCACCACTTGAACGCTCTCGCTGATCCCCTCCTCCGCTCTCCTGGGTTGCGCGAGCGGCATATTCCCGCACACGGTTGCGATAGAAGTAGATCAGTCCTCCGATGAGCAGCAAATCGTCGATCAGGCCGAGACCGCTCCCGAGGAAGTCGGGTATCAAGTCTCGGGGAAAGAGGAGGTACAGGACGGCGATGAGGATCAACCACTTCTTTAGAGTCCTGGGGTCCATCATTGGATCTGAACGCTCCTCCTTCGTCATCCCGCACCGATACCTGTGGCGATCAGTTTACACAGCCCTTTATGCGGGCAGATAGGGTAACTTTCCATTTGGTCGAGGCGACGCAATACGTATGCACCCTGGAGCATCCAATCAAGGGCATGGAGAACGATCTTGAAGTAGCCGTACCTGCGATTGGCATATGATTCGGTAGCCTCAACCACTGTCGTTCGCTCCGGGGGCGCTCGGCTTCGTACAAGGCCCTGGGAGCAGATTGGGGTCGGGCGGACGCCTGCCCGAAAAGTGAGATGAAGATTACGCTCCTGGGGCACGCTTCCATCCTGGTCGAGATCGAGGGCGCAATCTGCCTGATGGATCCCGTGTTCAGCGATCCCTTTGAAGGGGGAGCTGTAGTGTCCTGCCCGAGACGAAAGGTGTACCTGGAACGTCTCCCGGCGATAGACACTTTGATCATTTCCCATCGACATCCCGATCATTTTGACCTTCGCTCCCTGGCTCAGGTCACACGCGATTGCGATGCCATCTGCCCGGCTGACCCGCTCATCGTATACGCCTTGAAGAAGTTGGGCTTCTCCAGGGTTCATCCAGTACATCCAATGGGCGAGATCATGTCACAGAGCTTTGAACTCTATCCGACCCGGTCCGAGATGAAGACAGTCCCCGAGTTCGGCATGGTCTTCAAAGATCGCAGCGGTTGCTTCTGGAACCAGGTGGACACGTTCCTCTCGCTTGAAACCATCCAGTCAATCGCAGCGCGCTTTGGACGAGTTGATCTGCTGTTCGCGATGTACGCGAGCCAGAATTTCGAGTTCTTCGAGAATCGCACAACCGAATTCCCCTATGACGAACACCGGCGCAACCTCGAGAACGTGTTACGGATCAACCCCCGGATGGTCGTGCCGGGATCCGCGGGCTTCGCGTTTTGTGGAGATCACGCCTGGTTGAACGCCTTTCTCTTCCCGGTTTCTCGCCAACGTTTCGTATCCGACCTCCAGCGGATAGAGGGGGGGATTCAAACGCAGCTCATGAACCCCGGGGACATCTTCGAGATCGACAATGGGCGGGTCCGACACTTCGATGACGCTTCGGATATAGCGGTGATGGAAGAGGACGATTCCGCGAAGCTCAGCTTCGATCCGACCGCACCCATTCCCGAACTCAACGACCCAAACCCGGACGGATACTCGCTCAAGCATCTCAAGCAAGAAACGGAAAAGTTCGTGCGCGAAGGGATCGGCTCATTTGTCGCCAAAGACTGTGGGAAACCCGACCCGCTGCTCGACCTTTACCAACGCCGTGGGGTCCGATATGAGATCACGATAGTCTTTCCCGATGCTCAGGTGACCCGATATCAGGTGCACTTTGACAATTCAGGCGGACGCATGGCGGACCCCGCCTCCTCAGCGGGTGCGCCTGATCTCAGCCATCGGATCGCGGCTTCCGCTCTCGTGGGTTGGCTGGAGCGGAAGAAGAGCTTCTTTTACGTCCGCGCCTACTCGCGACGCTTCTCTACGCTGCACGAACTCAGCAGGAGCGGCGACACAGTGAGGCTACGCCCCGAGGTCGCCCCAGACCTCCTGATGCATTACCTGCTCAACGTCGCCCCGGGCTCCGATGTGGCAGCACGAGACCAGATTGACCTGGAGATCGAAGCCCTCCACCGGGAAGGTTATTGACGCGAATGCAGCCAGACCACGGCCGTTTGGGTCAGGTTCCCCCCAGGCATCCCGGCGCGTGGGAGCCAATCGAGGCCAGACATAAGTGCGCAAGTAAGTTAGAGAATTTGGAGCACGAGACCGGACTCGAACCGGCGACAACCACGTTGGCAACGTGACCAAAGGCACCGAAATGAAATCCGGGACTTAGCTGGTAAAATTCCTGTCTCTAGTCCGTCTCTGGAGACCCTACTCTTGGTGGCCCGTAGGATATGGCTTGGCTTGCTGGCGTAGATGGGTGCCGAAAAGGCTGGTTCCGGATCTGTCGTGAGACGACTTCTGGAGAACTCGCGTTCGACGTTGTGGATACAGTGGACGCGCTCGTAGAAGAGCCTCCGGGGCCAACGATAGTGGCGTTGGATATGCCGATCGGCCTGCGAGCCTCTGGAGCCCGAGAGTGTGACAAGGCGGCCCGAGCCTGCCTGGGGCCGCGGCGGAGTAGCGTGTTTCCGGCGCCGCTGAGAGCCGCGGTGGTCGCGCGTAGTCGGAAAGAGGCCAGCGAGATTACGAGGCAAATTGACGGCCGAAAGGTGGGAGCTCAGGCATGGGCGATCTACCCCAAGATCCGTAGGGTCGATGAGACGCTCGCATCGAGCGCTGCCGCGTGCGGAGCGATCCGAGAGGTGCACCCCGAGGTCTGCTTCTGGGCGTGGAACGGACGGAAGCCCATGGAGTGGGCGAAGAAGAAGGCGGAGGGCCTGAGAGAGCGAGTGGCGCTGGCCGAGGCCTGGCTGGGCGAGGGCATCCTGCAGCGCGCGCGCGGAGACTACCTGAAGAAGGACCTGGCTGACGACGACATCATTGATGCGATCGCTGGACTCTGGACGGCGCACCGCATCGCTGATGGAACTGCGAAGACCCTGCCCGACTCACCTCCGCGAGACGAGACGGGCCTTCCGATGGAGATCGTCTTCTAACTCGCGCCTATGCGGCCCAACGGACCAGGAGCTCAGCTGCGCCGCACCGCGCTGACCGTTAGCGCGGAGGCGTAGGCGCTCAAGACCTCGGAGATGGCGGTGCATAGTAGGACCGATACCCGAACAGGCGTGCCGTGGGGGCAACCAGGAAGTTGAGCGTCTTGATCGGCCATGCCATGTGTCTGCCATGGGTGCCGATCAGGATGAAGGTTTGTACGGCTGTCGACAGGGCGCCCGCTTCACCTCCGAAGGCGCGATCCAATTGCACCAACACGAAGTCAGCCATTCCGGCGGGGCGGAGTTGAAAAACGCCGCGGGCGCGCGCTTCCGAAGCGTTCTCCCACAGATGTTCCACTCCGGCAGGAATGACCACCTCTTCCCCCGGGCCGAGCACCCGTTCCTCTCCGTGCAGACACCGAGCGGGTGCGCCGGCTTCTCGGCTGGGGTCGAGTCATTGCCGCGGGTTCATGCGAGCTCTGCGTACGGCACGTCGATCTCCATCCCGTCCGTGGCTACCACCGTCTCGGGAAAGACCGCCCGCGCCTCGTTCAGTAGAACCTCGCTGGCCTTGGAGTAGCGCGCCGAGAGGTGGGTCAGGACGAGGCGCCTGGCCCGGGCTGCGAGAGCGACCCGCGCCGCTTCGACGGCGGTGGAGTGCTCCGTCTGTCTCGCGCGATCCTTCTTATCCTCGCCGAACGTGGCGTCGTGCACGAGGAGATCCGCCCCCTCCGCGGCACCCACCACGCTCTCGCACGGACGGGTGTCCCCGCTCAATACCACCAGCCTGCCGGGCCGGCTCGGTCCCACGAGCTCCTCCGGCCTGACGACCCGGCCATCCGGCAGTTCGACCGACCGACCCCTATGGAGCGCCCCCCAAAGGGGCCCCTCTGGAATGCCTAGCTCGCACGCTCTTTCGGGCTTGAACTGGCCCAGGCGCTCGTGTTCGCGCAGGGCGTACCCGAGAGCGTTCTCCCCGTGTTCCACACCGATCACCTCGAGGTCGTACTCCTTCCTGCGAAGCGTCTCACCCGCGCGCAGCTCGCGGATCTCGACCGCGAACGTCAGCCGTTCGCTTCCCGGATCCAAAACCGCCCCCAAGAATTGTTTCGCCCCGGGTGGACCGTAGAGGCGGATCGGATCGGTTCGTCCCTCTAGCGATAGCGTGCGCAGCAGACCGACCAGGCCCAGGTAGTGATCGGCGTGGAAGTGTGTGAAGAAGAGATCGGACAGTGCGAAGCTTACCCCGTAGCGCATCATCTGTCGCTGCGTTCCCTCGCCACAGTCGAACATCAGCGTTTCGCCTTCACGAACGATTACGATCGATGACACCGAACGCTCGACCGTGGGACGAGCCGCCGAGGTGCCCAGGAACGTCAACCGAAGCATCGAACCGAATATATCAGGGGGAGCCCGCGAATCAGCGCGCCTACGACTGGAGCCCGCGCTCGCCTCTAGGCCCCCCGTTCCACGGCGAAGAGGCGCCATTCGCCGGGAACGCCCTTGAGGACATGAACTGCACGATCCATGAATCGAAGTCCGGACCCGGCCACCAGATACCGGACCGTGCTGGATACGAGGACCTCCCCTGGTGCAGCGCCAGCCGCCACCCGCGCGCTCGTGTGTACCGCGATCCCACCGATCTTGTCGCCGATCACCTCATATTCACCCGTATGCAAACCCGCTCTCATGCTAATACCGAGACTTATAGTCGCGGCAACTTCATGGAGCTGAATCCCCGCAGGGGACCTTTTGACGATATCGGCAGCAGCCGCGATCGTGGTTCCCGGTCTGATGCTGGGGTCCCTCTCCGCTAGAGAGGCCCAGGCCCAGGAAACGCCTGGGGGGGCCCGGCCTCGTGCCGGGACGCGGGATCCTTGGCTCGGGCAGATCTTCCTGCCAGACTGAATCCTTCTTCCATCGCGAATGGAGCTGGCCCATGGCCGATCGAGTGCGCAAGATCAACTACTGCTACCTGACCGTTTCCAACCGACCCGGGCATGCTGCCAAGGTGATGGACGAGCTCAGGAAGGCGGACATCAACCTGCTCGCGTTCTCGGCCTTTCCCGCGAAGGCCGGGAAGTCTCAGCTCGACCTGGTCGCCGACAAGATGGCTGGCGTGCGGAGCGTTGCCAAGAAGAATGGCTGGCGCCTGAGCAAGGTCAAGAAAGGCTTCCTGGTCCAGGGCAGCGACAAGGTGGGTGCCGTTTCCCGGCACATCCAGAAACTCGGCGACCGGAAGATCAACGTGACCGCAGCGGATGCGGTTGCCGCCGGCAGCGGCCGCTACGGCATGATCCTGTGGGTGAAGCCCAAGGATTACGCCCGAGCGACCAGGGCGCTCGGAGCCCGGTAGACCCTCACCCGTACTGCTTGCTGTAGTCGAGCTAGTCTTCCCGGCTGACCTCGTTGCCTCCGCAGGTCTCCTTCACGGCGAACTGGGCGCGCTTGTTGATCGCCGGTCACGCCGCGGGCTGCAGTGGCAAGGCCAACCGGCCGGAGCCGCCGCCTGTTCCGCCTGTTCCCAGGCGGGGGGACCAGGGCGCTCCCACGTCTATCACCCGAGGGTGTAGGATGCCTGGGAGGGGCGAAGGCGCAGCTGCGGTTGCTACTGAGCTACTGACCTGATCTGACTTACAGATCCGAGGGAGGCCCCGAGGTGGCCTCGGGAGCGCTGACCGTGATCTCGGAACCCGGCTATTTCGCGTCGCGCTGATCGCGGAGTCGATGGAGCATCATCCCGAGTAGTTCAATGTCTGGAACGGCGTGGTCGTCGACCTCTCGACCACGACGCGGGTGGCGTCACCTCGCTGGACGTCCAGCTGGCTCGGAAGATGAACGGGATCGCGGACTGGCCGTCCGTCAAGCGAACTAACGATCCACGTGTCCGAGGTCGCGGCCGGGCGCAACTCGATCGCGCACAAGCCGCTTGAGTTCGGTGATCTCGGGGAATCGCCCGGCATCCTTCCGCGAGAAGATCTTTTCGCCCCCGACCCGCACTTCGAACACGCCACCTTCGGCGTTGGGCACGAGCGTGACGCCCCCAAGCTCCTCCTCGAAGGTCGCGAGCAGCTCCTGCGCCATCCATGTAGACCGCAGGAGCCACCCGCAGCGCCGGCAATACTCGATCTCAACGCACGGACGATCGGCCACGGGGAAAGGCCTCCTCCCTCGCCAACCTACTTCTGCTTCACACTCAGGACCTGGAGATCGCAGAACTCCTCGAGACCCCAGATCCCCATCTCCCGACCGATCCCGCTCTGCTTCTGACCGCCGAACGGGACGTCGGGCTCCAGGCGTAGGTGCTGGTTCACCCAGGTCGTGCCGGCGTCGACCTCCGCGGCGATCGCGCTCGCTCGGGCGACGTCGGCCGACCAGACGGAGGCGCCGAGGCCGAACTCGGTCGAGTTCGCGCGCGCGACGGCGTCGTCCACGTCTCGAAACGTCAGGATCGGAAGCACCGGGCCGAACTGCTCCTCGGCCACGATCCGCGCGGAGTCGTCCACCTCGGTCACGATCGTGGGCTTCAGGAAGTAGCCCCTTTCACCTTCGAGGCCCTCCCCGCCGGCTTCGATCCGGGCGCCTCGCCCGCGCCCGTCCTCGAGCAATTCCCTCACCAGCTCGAGCTGTGGCTGGTTGTTGACCGGCCCCATCTGTGTGCCCGCCTCGAGACCGTTGCCGACCTTCCAACTCCTGGCGATCTCGGCGAGCTTCGAGGTCAGCGCGGGGTACACGTTCTCATGGGCGTACACGCGCTTGATCGCGATGCAGGTTTGGCCGGCGTTCATGAACGCCGCGTTGAATATTTCCGGCGCGACCTTGTCGACATCGACATCGTCGAGCACGATGGCCGGATCGTTGCCCCCGAGTTCAAGGGTGAGTCGCTTGATGGTGTCGGCCGCGTCGCGCATGATGCTACGGCCGACCTCCACCGAGCCCGTGAACGAGATCTTGCGGATCGTGGGGTGCTTCGCCATTTCCGCGCCGATCGCGCCCGGACCCGAAATGACGTTCAGCACGCCGGGCGGAAGCGCCTGGTTCAGAACCTCGATCAGCCGGATCGTGGATAACGGCGTGTAGGAAGCGGGCTTCGAGACAACCGTGTTGCCCACAAGCAGCGCCGGGGCGAGCTTCCAGGAGAGGATCGCGAGCGGGAAGTTCCAGGGCGTGATGGTCGCGACCACGCCGAGCGGCTTGCGCAGGAGCTTGACGACGTTCGCCTCGTCCTCCTTCAGGGTCTTCTCGCGGTAGTCGAGGCCCGCGAAGAAGGCGAAGAAGATCGACGCGAAGACCACCTCGCCGGTGGCCTCGGCGAGGGGCTTGCCCTGCTCCTGGACCAGCAGCCGCGCGATCTCGTCGCGGTGCTCCCGAATCAGTGCCGCGCCCTGCTGCAGGGCTTTGCGGCGCGCGTCCAGGTCCCGACGCCAGCCCGCGAACGCCGCCGAGGCTGCCTCGACCGCCTGATCGAGCTCCGCAGTCGTCGCGCGCGGCGCGCTGTCGATGCGCTCGAGGGTGGCCGGATTGAGGACGTCGAAGGTCTCCTTTGCGCCCACCGATTTCCCGTTGATGAGCATCTGCATGGCGATTCCTCCCGCGGCGAGCCCCCAGCGGGATCTACGGCTCACCGTCGGGAGGCTCTCACTGACTCACAGATCTATGGCCACTGTACCGCGGCAGCCTGAGGGGGGGAAGCGACTCGGGGCAAACTCCTCGGACCGTCCCGGTTCCCGGGCCTTCCCTGCGAGGCCAGGCGCGGGTGTAGACTCGACCCATGCGGGAGCTACTTCCCGGGATCCTGACCTGGGTCTGGTTCTCCGGGCCCCACGGCTACGACTTTCACGGCACCCTCGTCCTGCACGAGGAGGGCAACCTCTACATCGACCCCGTCGAGCCACATTGCCTCAGGGGAGCCGAACTGTAACGCGATCGTGCGGGTGGAAAAGGTGGGAGAGCCTCCCGGGTGAGGGCCGCCGAGCAACCGTGACCGAGGTGAGGAGTGGAGGAGCGCGCGCCAGTAAGCGGAACTTGCAAAAGATGCTCTTGCCCCCTGGGATTCCAGGCCAGTCTTCGTGGGGGAGAGTGGTACTGTTGTGGGGCATGCGCTGGAAGCAACCGTTGCACGTGCGGATGCAAGCCCGAATACGCGCGACCCATGTTCTCTGACCACTACGTGCCACTCAGGCGGATGTTTGCAGCCCGAAGGCCGAACGAGCTGAACTCGCGCCCAGGAGATCGGGCCGACAGAGTCCGCGCGTTCCCCTTCGCCGACGCTAAGAGGGGACGGTAGACGGAAACTACACCCAGCAGTCCTCCGCGACCGCGCGCCCGGCGATTATGGGATCACGATCTGATCCTGCTCGAGCTCGCCCCGCCGCTCTCAGACGCGTGTCAGCAAGCCCAGGCTACGCGCTACCGCCTCGACCCGAAGCGAGGGCGATCGAGACCTAAGCTCGGCCCACCGAGCCGTCGCGCCATCCCCCGAGCTTTTCCGCTACGCTCAAGGCGGAGATGGAGTCGGTTCGGGTGACCTACCGGGCGCGGGTCGACGCCAACGAGGTGGAGGCGCGGGCGGACGCGCTGCTTCTGGAGCAGAGCGTGGAGCTGCCCCGCGCGGCCGTCACCGATCCCTTCGTGGAGCGTGAGATCCTCGGGGAAGTGGAGGAGATCGCGGCGGAGGCTCCGGGTAGCTTTCGCATCACGATCGCGTTTCCGGTTGCGACGACCGCCCTCGATCCAGCCCAGCTCTTGAACGTCCTTTTCGGAAACTCTTCGCTCCAGGAAGAGATCGAGCTCGCAGACGTCGAGTTCCCGCCCTCCGTTTTCGAGGCCTTCGGGGGGCCCCGCTACGGGGTGGCAGGTCTACGAGAGGCGGCGGGCGTGCATGGCCGACCGCTCACCTGCACCGCGCTCAAGCCTATGGGGCTTTCGGCGAAGGCGCTGGCTAAGCTCTGCGAGACCTTCGCGCGGGCCGGAATCGACGTCATCAAGGACGATCACGGTCTGGCGGACCATCCTTTCTGCCGCTTCGAGGAACGCGTGGCCGCGTGCCAGATGGCGGTCGAGCGGGCTGCCGACGCGACCGGCCGCCTCGCACTCTACGTGCCCAGCGTCACGGGCACCGCGGAGACGGTCGCTACACAGCTTCGGTTCGCAGAGGGGCGTGGGGTGCGCGCGGTGATGGTCTCGCCGATGCTGATCGGACTGCCCGTACTCTGGCAGCTCGTGCACGGGAAGACAGAGCTCCCGATCCTCGCTCACCCTGCCTTCGGGGGGGCGCTCCGCATCGCGCCGGAGACTTTATTCGGCAAGATCTTCCGGCTCTTCGGTGCGGATGCCGTCATCTATCCTAGCTTTGGTGGGCGCTTCGCCTACGGCGAAGAGCGCTGCCGCCGGCTCGCCCATGTGCTGCGCCGTCCGTGGGGACCGCTTCGGCCCGCGCTGCCCGTGCCCGCAGGCGGAATGACGGTCGAGCGCGTGCCCGAGCTGGTGGACTTCTATGGATCAGACACGATGCTTTTGATCGGTGGCAGCTTGTATGAGGCCGGCGAGGCCCTGCTCGAGCGTAGCAGGGCCTTCGTCGACAGCGTGCGCGCTGCGGGAGGAACACAAACATGAAGCCGCTGCTCCGCTACCAGGGCGATTTCCAGTGGGAGGGCGTACCCGTCGGGCCGTACAAGGCGGAGGGGACACACTTTCGTGGTGTCACGCGGCAGACCCTCCTCGGGCCCGATGCAGGGCTGCGCTGCGAGCTGCGCTACTTCGAGATTGAGCCCAACGGCCACTCGACGCTCGAACGACACGATCACGCGCACGCCGTCGTGATCTTCCGTGGCGCGGGTCGGGTTCTGGTGGGCGCTGAGATTTTCGACGTCCGCCCTTTCGACCTGGTGCGGATAGGCCCCCAGACCTGGCACCAGTTTCGGTCCGCGCCCGGAGCGCCGCTCGGGTTCTTCTGCCTTGTGGATTGCGCGCGCGATCGCCCCGTGCAGCCCACGCGCGCAGAGCTCGGGGCCCTGCGAACCGATTCCCAGATCGCCGCCTTCATCCGGACCTAGGTCAGTAGATGAGGGGAAGCATCCGAAAAGGAACCTTCGCGCAGTAGACCTTCCAAAGCTCGCCGTACTTGCGCCGGCATCTCCGGTCATCGCGCGCGGCTCGCTGAACAAGCAGCACGTCCCCGTCGCTACGAGACACAGAGCTTTCAACACCGGTTGCGTGCCGGCCTGAACCGTCCTCACCTGCAGCTGTACGAAGGCACCTTCGACCGACTACTGGTGGTCCTCTACGGTTGCCTCCGACCTCTCCGACGCGTGGGCAGTCGCAGGGAAGGATGGAGAGTGAACCACAAGAGGGTCGAGCGGATCTGGAGGCGAGAGGGGCTGAAGGTGCCGAGGCGGCAGCCCAAGCGCGGAAGACTTTGGCTGGCGAGTGGCTCCTGCGTGCGACGGCGAGCGGAGCACCGGGACCACGTGTGGTCGTACGACTTTGTGTTCGATCGGACCCACGATGGGAAGCCGCTCCGGATGCTCACGATTGTGGACGAGTACACACGGGAGTGCCTGGCGATCGACGTGGAGCGGGGACTCCGATCACGTGGCCAGCAGGTCGGAGGCGCTCAAGACCTCGGAGATGGCGGTGCGCAAACACGGGGGATGGTGGGCGACGGGCAGGAGTGAAGCTCTGACCGGCAAGTGGTGTTCCGATCAGGGTGATCCGGGGGCAAGGCACCTCGGTGGCCAATGGCTGCCACCACCAGAGCCTCGCCCGAATCGTCCTTTAAGAGGGAAGGCGTCTCGGAGATGCTCTCCACCCAGTTATCTGTTCTTTGGATATCCTCTCCAGGTCTGGAACGCGCGCCCCAAACGTCGGTCCGGGAACCTCGGATCGGAGCGCGTTGCGAGAGGGTGTGAGCGTGCTTCGATTTCTCCAGTGGCTCATTGCACGGGAGCGGCTGCTGCGGTTGGCGAGCCCGCTCTTCGGACGCTTCAACCCCTTCCTGCCCCAGCACCGCCGCGATCCACACGCCACCTGGCGGGCGCTGCGCTCGACCGAGCCCGTCTACCGCAGCCGCGCGCTGGGCGCGTGGCTGCTGACGCGCTACGACGACGTCCTGCACGTGCTGCGCGACCCGAACTTCACGACGGACCGCAGCGACGTACCCTTGATGAAGCTCGTCTCGCGCCTCACGCGCAAGGACCCCGAGTTCTCCGCGATGATCGAGCGCAACCTCCTCACTCTCGACGGGTCGGACCACACGCGCCTGCGGGGGCTCGTGAGCAAGGCCTTCACGCCCCGCCGCGTGGAGCGGCTGCGCCCGCAGCTGGAGGGCATCGTCGATGAGCTTCTCGATCGCGCAGCCGAAGCCAGCCAGATGGAGCTGATCCGTGACCTCGCCCACCCACTCCCGGTGATCGCGATCGCAGAGCTGCTGGGCATCCCGTCGGCCGACCGCGCGCGCTTCCGCGCCTGGTCGGCCGATCTCGTGCAGCTCCTCGATCCTCTCCAGGGAAGGGGGGGCAGCGCATCGCTGCGCCGCGCCACGCACGAGCTCTACGCCTACTTCCGGCCGCTGCTCGCCGAGCGCCGCGCGCGCCCGCGCGATGACCTGCTCTCGGCCATGATCGCCGCCGAGGAAAACGGCGAGTCGCTGAGCGAGACGGATCTCCTGGCCCTGTCAGGCCTGCTGCTCGTGGCCGGCCACGAGACCACCGCCAACCTGATCGGCAACGCGGTGCTGGCGCTGCTGCGCAACCCGAGCGAGCGCAAGCGCCTGCAGGACGATCCAGACCTCATCGCTAGCGCCGTGGAAGAGTTCCTGCGCTACGACCCCCCCATCCAGCTGACCGACCGCGCGGTGCGGGAGGATTGCGAGATCGGCGGGCGGCGCATCCGCAAGGGGCAGCTCGTGGTCGTCGTCCTGGCCGCGGCCAACCGCGACCCCGACCGCTTCCCCGACCCGGACCGCCTCGATCTCGGACGGACCGACCACCACCACCTCGCCTTCGGGCAGGGCGGGCACTTCTGCCTCGGCTCGCAGCTCGCGAAACTCGAGACCGAGATAGCTATCGGGACGCTGCTTCGGCGCTTCCCGGACTTCTTCGGCAACACTGAGCCCACGGCCTGGCGGCGCTCCATGATCATCCGCGGCCCGGAGGCCGTCCCGCTGTGTCTCGTCCCTACCTGTTAACTTGACGGTACCATCGCGTAAAAGAGCAGGCGGCCCGCCGGAGTGGTCGTGTGCCCCTCAACTTGACAATACCATGGCAAGTGTCCGCAGGATGAAGACCTCTGAGGGAAATTAATCACTACCCGGGTCCACGCAAGCACAGCTCGCGCGCGTAGCGAGACATCGGTTCCACCTCTGGAGCAGCACGCACCTGCTGAAGAACGACCAATGCTCCACACGGTTCCCCGGATTCGAGTAGCGAGTTGTGTAATTCTCCAGAATGGACCCGCGGGGCGGGTGGGGAGGGAGCTGGCGTAGCTGAGCGGCTGAGACTGCTGGTTTTGCGGGAGCCTGCACTCACAGCCAGATCTGGCGATAGGCGTAGAACGACCCCTCGGCCGGCGCCGCGTTGCCTTACTTGCCGGAAGCCAGGCCTACCGCAGCGGCGGGCCCGCCAGCGCTAGCCCGAGAAGGTGCGACCCGCATGTCCATGCGTAGGCCGACTGACACGCGCTCCGCGCGCCCCAGCGGCTCGACCGCATGGAACGGTCGGGCATCCCGGAAGCCGCTCAGCCCGGGGGCCCGCAACATCACGAGGCTTCCGGGCCTGATCGGAAAGCGCCTTAGCACCTCGCCCTCCCGCTCGCGTCGCACCGTGAGGCGCCCCCAACCGCACGCGGTGAACAAGGCGATGAGTCGTCGGTAGCGGCGCCCGTCCATGTGAGAGGTGATCCCGAGGGAGCCCGGGCGATAGCGCTGCACGTAGAACTCGTTGGGTCGCCACGTCGCCAGCCCGCGGATCGCCGCCCTGCCGTTGTCGCTAGGCTCTCGCCCGAGCGTACGCACCCGGGCACCGAACTCGCAGACAAGGCTCCGCAGAACGGGAAACGGGTCGAGATCTCGCAGCGTACACGCCTCCGCCTCCTGAAGTACCGGGCCTACCTCCCTAGGGACGGGCTCGAACGGGAGTTCGGCCAGCTCGCTGTGGAGGCGGCGGCGGAAGGGGTCGGTCAGCGCTCGCGGGACCACGACCGCACCGCCGCGGCGGGCCGCGTCTACGGCGGCATGGAGGTCTAGACCTGCGACGAACATGTCGGACACCGGCTTCAGGGTACCGCACGAGCTGGACTCGGCCGGTGCCAGAGGCCAGGACTACGCGGACGGTTCATCGACGGTTGCGGTGGCAACACCCGCGGCTACTGAAGTCTTCAGCACCGGGGTATGCTTGTCGCTGGCTTCTCGCGACGCGGGGCCGAGGTCACCGTGCTTCTCGGAGGAGGCCCGTCGAGCTCTGCGTAACCTCCTCCCGCGGTGGAGGATTCGCCTCCGCGAGCCTCCACCAACACCCTTCGAGGCATCAGGCCATGTGCTTGGGCTCCTCCAGCTTGCGGCGGAGCGCGGCTGTCGACATCGCGGCGAGAGTGGTGATGTTGACTGTGCCCCGCGAACCCAGGTCCACCGACAGATGCGCGATGGTTTCGTTGTCGGGGGCCTCCAGGATGGTCACGAAGTCGTAGAGCCCCAGGACGGCGTATTGACTCACGACCTTGCAGCCGAAGGCCTCGATCTCCTTGTTGACCTCCTCCATTCGCTTCGGGGACTTGTGTAGGGTTTGCCGGCCCTCCGGAGTGAGGGTGCTGAGCATGATGTAGGTAGGCATGTTGGCTTCCTTGATGGTCTATCCAGCACTAGCTTACTCCCCGTTGAACCGCGGCAGAAGAAAATCCCCGCCGTGAGCGAGCGGCGCGCTCTGCTGATCACTGCGGGCGAGCGGCACCCTAACTTTGCTACCCAAGCCTCACTGTGGTGATTGAACCCCTGTCGTCAGGGCCTCGGTGCGGCGTTCCGGTGCTCCCGCCCTTCTGGGAGGGAGGCTAGCCGCTCCCTAGTCAGACGGTTCGGTTTCGCAGCGACCAAGCATAGCTCCAGTGAAACCTCGTGTATCCACGCGCGGTCACCTCCAGCCCGTCCGACAGAAGATCGTGCAGCGCTGGAAGCGCGTGGAAAGGGACCCCCGGAGCTGTGTGATGCTCCGCATGGTAGGGCATGTTCCACATTAGGAACCGCACCAGCGGGTTTGTGAGAGTTGTACGCGTGTTCGCTGTCGGATCGCGTTCCTGCGGGCACGACGTGTGTTCCGCCAGAAGGTAGAGCCGCAGAAAGGGCTGGCCGAGCAGAGCGGGAAGCAGCCAGTAGAAGAGGGGCAGGGTCCATCCGAAGCCAAGCACGGCAACGGTGACAAGGAGGTAGGCCGTCAGGTGCCACCTCGCTTCAGAGCTAACCCGGCTGCGTTCCTGCGCCGGGACCCAGGACTCATCCACGTGCCCAGCAGCGTGACGCATCAGTTCAACGAAGCGGTCGTACCAGTAGTCGATGCCGGACGCGTGGCGAAGATACTCCTGTATCGTTGTCGGCTTGGGCGTCTGCAGCTCGGGATCGCGCTCGGGATCCTGTGTGAAGCGGTGGTGCGCCAAGTGGAAGCAGCGGAAGCAGACCGCTGGCAGGAAGTGCACGAAGCCGATGGCGCCGGCTACGACGTCGTTCAGCCATCGCGCTCGGAAAGCGGTGAGGTGGGTCGACTCGTGCAACGGTGCGAACAAGGAGACCTGCACGATACCGTGCAACAGCATTGCTGGCGCAACCCATCCGCTCCCGAGGCTCGCCCAGATGGCGGCGGCCGTGCAGCCAAGCAGCGCAAGGTGGCCGGCGAGCTGTCGAGTTCCCGCCGCGTCAGACGGCTTCTTGCGCTGAGGGAGCTCGTCAGCTGGTACGATACACAGACTCGCCCGATCAGCATGCATCGTGTGTAGTCTAGCCGCTCCCTAACTGCCTTGCGGCAGTCAGCGCGTTCTCGATGCGCCTACTTCTGCAGGACCGATTCTGGCGGCTGAGGTGTTGTGATCGGGTCTGCGTGGCGATGCACGAGCTTCCAGGTGCCGCCCTCGTTCCGGAAGATGCTGGTGACGCGGAGAGCGATCGTGGCGAACTCGTCGCTGCGGCCGACCTTGGCCTGGAAGCGCTCTACCTCCACGACACAAGCGAGATCATTCGTGACGTACCTGGCGACGGACTCGAAGCCGACGATCTCACCCTCGCGGTAGCGCGACGCAGCTCCGGCCGCGGTCTCGGCAACCTTCTGCCGGCCGCGAGCGAACGGGCCAAACGGGTTGCCGACGGTCACGTCCTCCCGCTCGGAGTACAATGACAAGAACGGCTCGACGTTCCCTTTCACAATCTCGCTCAACGCGAAATGGCCCTGCTCAATCGCACTCTCAAGATCGTCCGGCGGCATCGAGGCTTCCTCCCCGTAACTAGATTTGCATCGGCGGAACGATATTACGTCGGGGGGGGATTAGTAAACACAAAGGGCCCTAAACGCCCAGAGCCCTTGCGACCGACGGATGATATTCCCTTGCGTTCAGAGCAGAGCGACGGCTGCCCTTCGGCGCTCGCTCGTCGTTGACAGGTAGCGACCCGTCGTCCCGATGTCGCTGCGGCCGAGGCCCGTCCGTCCGCGCCGACGACCAGGTCGCCGTGAAGATCGAGCTCCCCCTCGGCGTTGGATGCTCGGACGCCGACGACCCGATCCCCGTCGCGCAGCGGGCCGCATGATTGCCTCGCTCCGCAGCCGGTCATATCCGGTCTCCAGCGGGCTCCGCCCGGTGTTTTCAGGTTCCGTGCGGCGGCGAGTAGTCGATCAGGACCGGGGGCACCAGTGAGGGGTCCTCCAAGAGCCGCAGAGCCGCTTCGAGAACGGCATGTTGCCTGGTCGGCTCATTGGGCGAGTCCAGGGGGTAGCCATGGCGAAAGGGAACAAATAGTGCGCGAGGCGGATGCACTCTCTCGGCCACCTCGCGGAGAAGCTGTAAAGTCACCGTCGGAATCCCTTCGCGCTCGATTTCTGCTGCTACCAGACTCACGGCCTGGTTACAGAAAGGTCAGACCGGGACGAGGAGCGCGACATCGACGCCATCCGCAGCCAGACGCCGCGCTGCTTCGGGTGCGGTGTCACGGACGAGGCGCCCTGGTGCCGTGATCGATCCCATGAACGAGAGATGCCTGTGGTTGACCGAGCCAATCCGCTTCTGGCTCACCAACTCCCGCAGCCGCTCGATCGGGAATGCCAGGTTCGGGTCCCGCTGCATTCCGTTATGGTCGAATGATTCACTTCGATGGGTATCTATCAACGCACCTGGATCGATGTCGGAGGAGATGTCACGGAAGGAGACATCGCCGCCGCGGACCGAGTCGTCAAAGGGCTGCTGCCCCGGCTCTACGAACCCAGCGCTCGAGACCAGCGCAACCCGGCACTCAGCCAGCGGCTTGAGCAGAGGTGCCCACGGCACCGGGTCGATGCGTCGCCAGCGGTAACCCTTCATGAATAATCGGACGTGCAGCGGAAACTCGGCCATTTCTCCCATGTGGGGAACCTCGTTCGATTAATGCAGCCAGACCCCTTAACTACGCGCACTCCCTTCCTCCGGTTACTTGCGGTCTTCCAAGTAACCGGCGCGCCGCACGGGACGTACTCGAGGCCGGGGGGGGACTCCATCACCTCTACCTCTGGCGAGAGGCCGCGTAGCGCACGCTGGAACCCCGTTGAACCCGCACGCGGGGCACGTCACGGTCTCAACCCTCCGGTCGCCCTCCGGGCTTCCTCCTACCCGAGTCTCCCACCACCTTGTTCACCCGTAACGCCGGGTGTCGCGCTATCTCGGAAGACTGGGTGTCGCTTGATACTTCCCCAACACCTCGGCCGAGCCCCGGATGAGTTTTGGCGAGCCACCACGGCCGAGAGAAGTTTCATCCGACCCCTTCGCGTCAAAGTTTAGTCAAAACCCGCCCGTGAGAACTGGAACGCCTTTCGCGCGGTCCTCCCCGACCGTAGATTAGCGGCGAACGACGAGGCGATCTCCAGGGGTGACCGATGCCCGAGTGCATGGACGGCCGGCAGGGAGTAAGGCGAGACGTTTTGGATCCGTCAAGCACCTGCCCCGCTAGCCAGCCCTGGATCAAGATCCTGGCTCCTTACCAGGAATCGGACCCGAGACGGAGCGTCCTTCAGCTACTCACCTCTGCGATTCCTTTTTGCCTGATCTGGTTCGCCATGCTACGCAGCCTCGACCATGCCTACTGGATCACGTTGCTCCTAGCGCTGCCGGGGGCCGGCTTTCTGCTACGGCTCTTCATCCTACAGCACGACTGCGGGCACGGCTCCTTCTTCACGTCCCGAGCCGTCAACGACAGTCTCGGCTCTTTTCTCGGAGTACTCACGCTCACTCCCTACCACTACTGGCGAAAGACCCACGCTCTCCATCACGCGACGTCGGGGAACCTGGACCGACGTGGCGTCGGCGATGTCGAGACCCTGACCGTGAAGGAGTATCTTAATCTTCCCAAGCGGAAGCGGTTGACCTACCGCTTGTACCGCAACCCTTTCATTCTGTTTGGCATTGGTCCGGCGTTCCACTTCATCGTGGAACACCGCTTTCCACGCGGGCTTGCGCGCTCTTGTAAGAAAGAATGGGCCAGTATTCACGGGACGAACCTGGCGATTCTGGTCGTCGTTGCCATCATGTGGCAGACGATTGGTATTCAGCGGTTCCTGATGGTCCAGCTGCCGATCATTACACTCACCTCGTCCATCGGTGTCTGGTTCTTCTACATGCAGCATCAGTTTGAGGATACTTACTGGCGGCACAGCAGCGGTTGGGATTTTCAGGCGGCGGCGCTGCGGGGGAGCTCATACTACGATCTGCCGAAGATTCTTCGGTGGTTTACGGGCAACATTGGCCTGCATCACATCCACCACCTCTGCAGCCGGATTCCGAACTACCGCCTTCAGGAGTGCTTCGACGAGAATCGTGAGCTTCAGCAGGCAACCCGCTTGACTCTTAGGCAGAGCCTGACCTGCGTCTGGTTGACACTCTGGGATGAAGAGCAGCAGAGGATGGTGAGGTTCCAGACAGTTCGATCCGCCGAATGATATCCCACGTCCAACCCAGGAAAGTGAACCCTCCGTAAGGCGAAGCCATTCAAGGTCGGTCGAGAAAGGGTCTTCGTCTAGCATCTTGGAGATGCGTTTGTCCAACGCAAAGCCATTGGACCCACACTTTGGGACCCACGGCTGGGGTAAGCGGGTGGACGGATGGAGGAGGCAGTGTTCCTCACAAGTCACCGCCCCCGGGGAGGTCCTCAACTTGCCGAGAATTCTCAGTCGAATTCTATGCGTGCTGGGACTGCACGACTTTCGCCTCGTCGAGCGGATTCTCAGCTTCGGGTGCGAAGGCGGCGTCGAGAAGGTCCAGTGCAGACGCTGCGGGCTGACGATCACGCGTCATGGATGAGCACTGAAGAGCCCGGCTCCGCGCTTGACGTAACGCGCTGATCTAGGGTCCAGAGTCTGCTCTGCCTGGCGAGGCATGGGGCGACCGAGGGATCCGCTAAGCCCTCCAGCTCTCCTCCCTCCGATCCAGGCGGGACAGCCCGCCGCGTCATGGATACTCCGCGATTTCCCGTCCCCGCAATTTTCCCAGCACCTGGGGAATGGCTCTCATCGCTCAGCCGGGAGCGGCGATGATCGCGGCCACGATCAGGGAGAGCCCGATGTGCGTGAACGCATAGACGATCAGAACGAAGACGATGAGCCCGAAAGCCGGGCCGACGAAGGTTCCACTGGAGACCAGGTCGATCAGCCCCGCGACCAGGACCGCGGTCGTGGCGACGAATAGTGGCCAACGACCCCAGGTTCGCCCGAGGCCCAGGTTGATCGCGTCCGGGAGGAAGTAGACGGCGTAAGCCAGGCCGATCCAGACTCCCAGGTCCCTCGCACTCGGGCTCCCGCCCAGCCGGTAGTGAGTCAGCGCGTAGACGGCGAAGTACAGAAGAAACAGACCGAGCGCTAGCCGAACCGAGCGTCCGATCGGTCCCGGCTTCGGCAGCCTCGCGACGCGGGCTCCGATCCCTTCCGAGCGTTTTCAGCCGACATTTCCCCCAAGTAACACCATCCTCGACGGATGGATGCACGGTTGCGCTGCCTCTGAAGCTGCTTGGGCGTCCGGACATCGGTTTCCGGCTTTCGGAACGATCTCGATGCTGGCATATTCCTCGTGCGCAACGCAATGCCGGCCGCGGCTGCCGGTCTCGGCAGACACCCGCTTGCGCTCGCGCACGGTGGGTCCATGAGCAAGACGAGCGATCGGAATTATCTGACGAGCAAAGCCCAGGTTGAGCTCCGCACTCTTTTGGATGCCGTTGTGCCGTACCGGGACGCTGTGGAACAGCACCCACTCTACGTCGAACTCACGAGTTTGGAACGCATTCACGTATTCATGGAATATCACGTCTTCGCGGTGTGGGATTTCATGTGCCTCCTGAAAGCCCTCCAGCAACGGTTGACCTGTCCGACCATGCCCTGGCTGCCGGTGGGCGATCCGGAGACGCGGCGGCTCATCAACGAGATCGTCCTCGGCGAGGAATCCGATGAGCTACCCGACGGCCGGGTGCTCAGCCACTTCGAGCTGTACCTCGAAGCGATGACCGAGTCGGGCGCGGACTTCTCCGGGGCGGCGGCGTTTGAGCACAGCCTGAAGCAGGGCCGACCCGTCCGCGTGGCGTTGCGCCAGGCAGGGGTCCCGGCGGCCGCCCGGGAGTTCGTGCTCCAGACGCTCGACGTCGTGGAGCAGGACCAGCCCCACTTGACCGCGGCCGTGTTTACCATCGGCCGCGAGCAAATGATTCCCCGGATGTTCGTGAAGATCGTACGCACGCTGGCCGACGCCCACCCGGGAAGGCTGGACACCTTCAAGCTCTACCTCGAACGGCATATCGAGCTGGACCGAAACGAGCACGGCCCGCTCGCCGCTCGAATGCTCCAAAACCTGTGCGGCCGCGATCGCTCGATGTGGGAAGAAGCGACGCGTGCAGCAATCTCCGCGCTCGAGACCCGAAGGCTTCTCTGGGACGCGGTGCTGGAGGAAGTGGCGGCCCTCTGACCAGAGCGTGCCGACCCCCGCCTGGGAGGTCAGCAAGGCGAGTCACCGGTGCGCGAATGTCAACGCAGCTCGCCGGCCACACTCTCGCCCCCCGGGGTACGCCTGGTCTGCATCGCTGTCTCCTGGATCAGTGGAGGTTCTGGGCCTTCCGGTGATTGTGTGAGGTTGGACAGATCGACAATGAGCAACGTTCGGCGCCGTGGCGTCAGTCTTCCACGCGGCGAGCAGCGTACTTCCTGGCCAAGGGGGCGTTTCAGGTGTCATGAGCCAGAGCAGGCTCACGACCTTAGATCAGCGCGTTCTTGGCAGCTTCTCGCTTGGCTTCCTCGTTGGTGAAGGCGTAAAGCTCGGTCGTCTTGATGGTTGAGTGCCCCAGGATCTCCTTGACCACGTGGATCGGCGTCCCGTTCAGGAGCATCGTCGAAGCTACAGCCCGTCTTATCTCGTGAGTGAGCTTTCCCTTGCGATAGAGCCCGGCGCGCTTGAATGCACGGTGGATACCGTAGTATGCGTTTCCGGTCTCTCGCCAGCGCTCGCCGGGCTTTAGCTTGCTCTGGAAGACCCAGTCCGAATCAGAGTCATGCTTCAGGGTCTGGCGATAGCGACGGAGCTCGTCGATTACTTCGGCGGATACGAAGCAGATCCGCTCCCGGTTCGTCTTGGGGGTCCAATCCTCTTTGGCGCGAACGAGAATCCGCCGCTGCTCGCTGTCGATGTCCCGCCACTGCAGGTGCCGAATCTCGCCGATCCGCATGCCCGTGGCAGATGCGATCAACAGCAACGCGCGAGTCCTGTCGTCCGCCGAGTCCAGGAGTCTCTGGATTTCCTCGCGGGTGAAGATGCGGGCCGTGCGTCGCTGCACGACCAGCAGCATTCGGATCTTGAACGGCATCTCGGCGATGAGCTTCTCTTCAACCGCAAACCGCAGCGTGGCTTTCAGGTTCTTCAGCTCACCATTGACCGTTGTCGGCGCCACCTTCTCCAGCCTCTGCTGGATGTAGGTCTCCAGGTCCCCGGAGGTCCAGGTCTCAACAGGCCGATTCCGAAAGAAGCGCAACAGGTTCCGCGAGACGGTTCGGTGAGTGCGAACGGTGCTCTGCTTGAAATAGGTCTCGAGACGCTTCAGGTAGCGCTCGACCAGGTCTGCAAGCTTGACCGCATCAGAAGGCGGCCGGCCATCGAGGATCTCAGCCTGGAGATCCAGCGCGGCGCCGAGCTCCGGTCCAGCACTCCTGTGCTTCCACTGACCGCCCTCTCTGTACCGGGCGTAGTACGAGCTCCCGCGTTTGTAGATCCCCTTCGGGAGCTTCGCGGCATCGAGCAAGGCAGGGCGAAGGCGGGCATGGATGCGGAGCGCTTTGTCGAGATCGGTGCCGGCGCGCTTTTCGACCCACTTCCCATCCTGTCGGACAGGCAACTCGAAAGGCGCCCTTAGACGCAGAAAGCCCGGGCCGAATCCTCGCACTGCGCGAGGGGAGGGGTATCCGACCCGGGCACTCCCAAGCCCGGGCGAAGTTCACCCGGGCACCTCCCTCGGATCTGCAACCTGTGTGCCTATTACCACACCTCGGTTGGCCCCCGTAAGACCTTGAAAATACAGGGGCTTTCTCCTTCTCGCGGGAAGTGCCTCAGCAGGCCGCAGCTCTGCGGAAGGCCGCCGGCAGCGGAAGACCCAATTTGCGGCGCCGGGTGCCGCCGTGGGTCGCCCTCCGGGCCGGCTACAATGCCTGCGCGCGCGCTTGCGCGGAGGAG
>SMUY01028936.1_pt1 | contig 21818 bp, 17 predicted proteins | sample 2456441 | NCBI WGS metagenome assembly SMUY01 (sample SAMN11095931, study PRJNA526329) | marine sediment metagenome | biome: Marine sediment; feature: Surficial sediment; material: Deep marine sediment; isolation source: Hadal surficial sediment | place: Pacific Ocean | collected 2014-11 | depth...
CATTTCGACCAGGAGCGCATGATCGACTGTCGCGGCTCATCCAGCAACGAAACGCGACAGTCGATCATGCGCTCCTCGGGGTGCACCTCTGTGCTGCCAAGCCGCATTTCATTGGCATAGGTAATCCCACTTGCCAGCGTACGCATGAGAATGTCCTTGAACTCGGGGTCATCACCAAGCAGCTGTAACAGCGACTGGTCCCACGCTCGATTCTGGCTGATGCCGATCAGATTCTCCGCCGCGGGATTGAGGTCTTCGATAAGAAGATTTTGATCGATGATGATGACAGCTGTGTTCAGGTGCTCGATCAGCTGGCCGCGTTGCGGCCAATCACCACCTTGCCTGGTTTTCCTGCCTGGGGATTTGCCGGCGCCTAGTTGTTGGCGGGGCGCCTGTTGATCGTGTTCTGCTGCACGTAAAAGCGGTTCGGCATGCTGCGAATCATCATCGTGCCTGAGGCGTCGATGATCTCCGCCTGGATGTTGTGCACGCCCCGGTAGACTTCTTCGATCTCGAAACTCGTGCGAGGAACCATCCTCGGCGTGCCATCGAAATACACCCGAATGCGATGATCTGATTGCAGTGCCGGTTGCAGGTTGAGCGTGACCTGCAGGACGCCCTCTATGTTCCATAGCGTCTCTTCTGCAAGCGGCGCACCAATCGTAAGCGACTCGTAGCTGAATCTGAATGCCTGGGTTTCTGCAGCCGCTTCGCCGGCCGCGCCGCTATCAGCTCTTGCAACGGGTGGTGGCGCGGGCCGCGGACGGCGTCCATCGGAAACCAGTTGTACCCGTTCCGCACCCTCTTGCGGCCGGTCTGAGTAATGCACGATGCCGTCCTCATCCGTCCACTTGTAAGCCTGCGCCAGCACGGCCCCGGCGGCAAGAGTGGCAATGAGCGTAATAATTGTTCGTTTAGGCATAGGCTTAGCATAGCAGTGCTACTTTCATTTTGACCAGTAGCCGGGTGGTAAAGTGCCGCCCGGGTCACAGTTTTTGCCCCGGTTCGCGGGCCCCAGGGCCCGCAAACCGGCGATTTTCGGGGCGCGCGCCGCCACTTGCGCTCAGAGGCTGTAATACATGTCGAATTCGACCGGATGCGTGGCCATGCGCAGCCGGACCACGTTTTCGTTCTTCAGTTCAAGGTAGGCATCGATCAGGTCGTCGCTGAATACGTCGCCGGCCTTCAGGAATTCGCGGTCGCCATCGAGGGCCTCCAGCGCCTCGTCCAGCGAAAACGCAACCATCTTCAGATTCTTTTCTTCTTCCGGCGGCAGGTCGTACAGATCCTTGTCCATCGCGTCACCCGGATGAATCTTGTTGGTAATGCCGTCAAGGCCCGCGAGCATCATTGCCGAGAACGCCAGGTAAGGGTTGCCCATTGAATCCGGAAAGCGGACTTCGATACGCCGGCCCTTTGGATTTGCGTCATAAGGAATTCGAATCGATGCAGAACGATTTCGCGCTGAATACGCAAGAATGGTCGGCGCTTCGAAGCCAGGCACAAGCCGTTTATAACTGTTCGTCGCAGCATTGGTAAACGCGTTCAGTGCTTTGGCATGCTTGACGGTGCCACCTATGTAATAAAGTGCCGTATCCGACAAGCCACCATAACCATCACCCGTGAATAGATTCACGCCGTCTTTAAACAATGACTGGTGTACGTGCATGCCATTGCCGTTGTCGTTGACGAGCGGTTTCGGCATGAAAGTCGCGGTTTTTCCGTAGCTGTGTGCGACGTTGTGCACTACGTATTTGAAAATCTGCACCTCGTCGGCCTTGCGCGTTAAGGTATTGAATTTAACGCCAATTTCGCACTGGCCTGCGGTGGCAACCTCGTGGTGATGGACCTCTGTTTCAAGGCCCATTTCTTCCAGCGCGAGGCACATTGCAGAACGTATGTCGTGCAGCGAGTCGACCGGCGGCACCGGGAAATAGCCCCCCTTGACGGTCGGCCGGTGACCGGTATTGCTGTCGTCGTAACTGCGGCTGGTGTTCCAGGCGCCCTCACTTGAATCGACCGAATAAAACGCCCCCTGCATCGTGTCGTCCCAACGCACGTCGTCAAAGATGAAGAACTCGTTTTCCGGCCCGAAATATGCAGCGTCGGCAATGCCCGTCGATTTCAGATAAGCCTCGGCACGATCCGCCAGCGATCGTGGGCAACGATCGTAGCCTTGCATCGTCGCTGGTTCGATGACGTTGCAGCGCAGGTTCAGTGTCGTGTCTTCCGAGAAAATATCGAGTACTGCGGACGCAGGATCCGGCAGCAGAATCATGTCTGACTCGTTGATGCCCTTCCATCCGGCAATCGAAGAACCGTCGAACATTTTACCCTCTTCGAAAACATCCTCGTTCAGCACGTGCGCCGGCACGGTGACATGCTGTTCCTTGCCTTTCGTATCGGTAAAGCGCAGGTCGATGAACTTGACGTCGTTTTCTTTGATCAGGCCGAGAATCTCAGCGGGGGTCATGGGGCATTCCTCCAGTTAACGTGAAATATGAAAAGACGACTCACGCGGCCCGCCATGCCCGGCCGGTGCGCACTTCGTCCCGAATGTCATTCTGAAATGCACGAACTGTGCCAGTCAGCGCATGCACTTAAATAGCTGATTTATAACGACCTTTTGTCCGCCTGCAATAGCTGTGTTGCACCAAAGCGGGGCACATGCAATGCAGTGCGCACCAGTTTAGTGCAGGAGGGATTCGATTGCACCGCATTGGCGCGATAAGTTGCGGGAGACCGCGCCAGCCTTGATTTTCGAGCCATCACTGCGACGCAATATGCGGTTATACTGCGCGCCTCGAAGCCACTCGAATGGGGCGGCCAGGCCGCCCAATTTAACTGATCGACAAGGAAAATCCGCCCTCCATGCAGACCTTTCAGGAGCTCATTCTCACGCTGCAGGAATTCTGGGCAGAACGCGGCTGCGTGATTGCACAGCCCTATGACATGGAGATGGGCGCCGGGACCTTTCATCCGGCGACCTTCCTGCGAGCTATCGGTCCGGAGCCATGGAGTTGCGCCTATGTGCAGCCGTGCAGGCGGCCGACCGATGGTCGTTATGGAGATAACCCCTTCCGCTTGCAGCACTACTACCAGTACCAGGTCGTCCTGAAACCGTCGCCGGACGATTTTCAGGAGCGCTACCTTGATTCACTGCGTGCGCTTGGCATCGACTTAACCGTACATGACATTCGCTTTGTCGAAGACGACTGGGAGTCGCCAACTCTCGGCGCCTGGGGCCTCGGTTGGGAGGTCTGGCTGAACGGCATGGAAATTACGCAGTTCACTTATTTTCAGCAAGTCGGCGGTCTCGAGTGCAAGCCGGTGACCGGCGAGCTCACCTATGGACTCGAGCGGCTTGCGATGTACCTGCAGGACGTGGCAAGCATCTTCGATATTACCTGGACGGATGGTCCACTGGGACGCATAAGCTATCGCGACGTTTATCACCAGAACGAAGTCGAGCAGTCCCGTTACAATTTTGAAGAAGCGGACATCAAGGCCTTGTTCTCGGCTTTTGATCAAGCCGAGAGCGAGAGCCAGCGGCTGATTGAGTGCGGGCTGCCATTGCCCGCGTACGAGCAAATGCTGACGGCTTCTCACACGTTTAATTTGCTCGATGCCCGTCGGGCCATTTCTGTCAGCGAACGACAACGATTCATTCTGCGCGTGCGTGCGATCGCGCGTGCGATCGCCGAGGCCTATTACGCGAGCCGGGAAGCGCTGTCTTTTCCGATGCTTGCCTCATCCGGCAAGAGGGCACACGGGTAATGGCCACAGCGGATGCCGCTGATTTCCTGGTGGAAATCGGAACCGAGGAGCTGCCGCCCAAGGCGTTGCGGAACCTGATGAATGCATTTGCCGACGCTCTGGCCGAAGGCCTGACCAGGAATCGGCTGAACCACAAAAGTGTTGCCGGCTACGCCAGCCCACGGCGCCTTGCCGTGCTGGTTTTCGGCCTGGCGTTCACGCAGGAAGGACGTGAAACACTCAAGAAAGGGCCGTCCGTAACGATCGCGATTGATGACGAGGGCAATCCTACGCAAGCGGGGCTCGCGTTCGCCAGGAAGTGCGGCGTCGATTTCGACACGCTTGATCGCGAGAAAAGCAACAAAGGCGAATGGCTGAGCTACAGCGCCGTCGAAAAGGGGCAAGCGGCCGATGCGCTGTTGCCCGAAATTGTGGCACATGCCCTCAATGCGTTGCCCATTCCCCGCCGCATGCGTTGGGGAGACCGTGATATTGAGTTCGTACGGCCGGTGCACTGGCTCCTGATGTTGCACGGCAGGAACACAGTGCCGGGATCTGCGCTGGGGATGCTCTCCAGCAACGTGACGCGCGGTCATCGTTTTCACGGACCCGGGGAAATTAAAATTTCCGAGCCCGGAAAATACCTTTCGTTGCTGGAGCGCAAAGGCTTCGTGATCGCCGACTTCGATGCCCGTCGAGAGAAAATTGTTGACGGGGTAACGGAGGAAGCAAACAACGCGAACGGAACCGCCGTTGCCGACGCGGCGCTGTTTGACGAGGTCACCGCATTGACGGAGTGGCCGGTACCGATGACCGGCAAATTCGACGAGTCGTTCCTGGCGTTACCCGAGGAAGTCATTGTTGCCACACTGACCGGTCACCAGCGTTATTTTCCCGTTGTCGATGCGAATAATGATCTGTTGCCGGTGTTCATCACGGTCGCAAACCTGGAGAGCAAAAATCCGGACAAGGTTCGCGAGGGCAATGAACGGGTGATTCAGTCGCGGCTCGCGGATGCTGCTTTCTTTTGGGCGGCAGACCGGCAGGCGAAGCTGGGTAGCAGGGTCGATGCTTTGCAAAACGTCGTCTACCAGAAAGGGCTCGGCAGCGTGCACGACAAATGCATTCGCATTGCTGCGCTCTCGAGCCTGATAGCGAAACAACTCGGGAGTGATCCCGAAACGGTCACCCGCGCGGCGGTCCTTGCGAAATGCGACCTGCTGACCGGCATGGTTAGGGAGTTTCCCGAACTGCAGGGCGTCATGGGCCGCTACTACGCCGAGTCCGATGGCGAGGAAGCGGCCGTCGCAACAGCGATTGGCGAGCAATACCTGCCCCGTTTCGGCGGGGATTACCTGCCGACATCCGTGGCCGGGCAGGTGCTCGCGGTTGCCGACAAGCTCGACACGCTCGCCGGTATCTTTGTACTGGGCAAGAGGCCTTCAGGAAACCGCGATCCTTTCGGCTTGCGCAGAGCCGCCCTTGGGATTATTCGCATACTTATCGAGAAATCGCTGGACATCGATTTCGCGGAAGCAATCAAGGCTGCGATTGTTCAGCAGCCTGCCTCCGGCGCTGATCATGGCGCGCTCACGAGGGAGCTTTACGATTTTGTAGTGGACCGGTTGCGTCGCTATTACCTTGATCAGGACGCTGGTATTACGGCGGAAGTGTTTGCAGCTGTTCGCGCGAAACGGCCAGCCTCGCTCAACGATTTCGACCAGCGGCTCAAAGCTGTCGCCGCGTTTTCCAGGCTTGGAGCCGCTGCGAGTCTCGCCGCCGCCAACAAGCGGACGGCGAATATTCTGCGGCAGGCCGAATACGATGATAGTGGGAAGCCGGACCCGGCGTTGCTCGACGATGCCGCAGAGAAAGCGTTGTACGAAACGCTGAAGAGCGCGGAGCTAACCGTCCGCCCGTTATTGAAGAAGCGCGCCTACACAGAGGCACTGATGGAACTCTCGAGCCTACGGCAACCCGTCGACACGTTTTTTGATGACGTGATGGTGATGACTGACGATGAAGCCGTCCGGCAGAACCGCCTTGCGTTGTTGTCGGAGCTACGCGCATTGTTTCTGAATATTGCCGACGTATCCCGGTTGACACCCGGACCGGACTGAGTTTTGCCGCCACGGCTCGTAATTCTCGATCGCGATGGGGTGATCAATCATGACTCGGACGAATTCGTAAAGACGCCCGCGGAATGGCTGCCGATTGATGGCAGCATCGAGGCCATTGCACGGTTGTCCAGCGCCGGCTTCACAGTCGCTGTTGCCACGAATCAATCCGGCATCGGCCGCAAACTTCTCGACAAGCCGGCACTCAATGCGATGCATGACAAGCTCCGCGGACTGGTGAAGGACGCCGCGGGCGATCTGGATCGTATCGTTTATTGTCCACACCATCCGGACGCTGGCTGCAAGTGCAGAAAGCCGGCACCGGGGCTCTACCAACAGCTGTCCCGGTACTACGGGGTACCGCTCGACGGTGTGCCGATTGTTGGCGATTCCGAACGTGATCTTGAAGCTGCGCGGGCGGTTAATGCGCGACCGATTCTCGTGTTAACGGGCAAAGGCAGGAATACCGCAGCCGACCTGCAACAACGTGGAGACAGCGTAGAAACTTTTGCAGATCTGGATGCTGCAGCAACACAGTTGATCGCAGAAACCGGGAAGAGGGCCTCCTGACATGTTGTTGCTGCGGTCACTCGTATTCCAGTTCTATTTCTTTGCGTCGGTCACCATCGCTTCGATGTCGATTTTCTTTATTTGGCCGTTGCCGTTTACAGCGCGCTCTGCAATCGCAAGGAACTGGAGCAAGAGCATGCTCTGGGTTGGGCGCGTCGTCATCGGTCTCGACTATGTGATCGAGGGCCGGGACAACATCCCGGCGGAGCCCAGCGTCATCATGATCAAGCACACCACGGTGTTTGAGACTTACGCCCAGCTCGCTATCTTCCCGCCGCAAACTTGGGTAGTGAAACGCGAACTCCAGTGGATCCCATTGTTCGGTTGGGGCCTCGCCGCGATGCGGCCGATTGCCATCGATCGCAGCGCCGGACACACTGCGGTGACCCAGGTGATCGAGCAAGGGTGCGAGCGTCTTGCCAGGGGCATCTGGATAACGGTTTTTCCAGAGGGCACCCGCGTGCCAGTGGGCCAAACCAAGAAGTTCGGGGTCAGCGGTGCGGCATTGGCCAGGGAGGCTGGTTGCCTCATAGTCCCGGTCGCACACAATGCCGGTGACTTATGGCCGCGGCGCGGGCTCGTGAAAAAACCCGGCCTGATTCGTTTTTGCATCGGGCCACCGGTCGACCCGGCCGGCCGGCCACCCAAAGAGACTAACCGGATCGTGCAGGACTGGATCGAGACCAAAATGCGGGAGATCAGCGTTGGCTATCAGGATCGGGCATCGACCTCGTGACAACAACGCTGGCTTTTGATGTTTATGGCACGCTGATCGATCCGTTTGGCATCTCGCAACGACTGCAAAGTATCGCGGGCGACCAGACGCCGGCCTTTGCGCAATTGTGGCGGGACAAGCAGATTGAGTACCTGTTTCGGCGTGGACTTGGTCACGACTATCGGCCGTTTTCCATATGTACGAGTCAGGCGCTCGACTACACCGCCATGCAATTGCAGGTTGAATTGTCTGCCGGTGACAAACAGGAGCTCCTCGCACAGTATCGCGAATTACCGGCTTATGAAGAGGTGCCGGAATCTTTGCGCCGCTTGAAGGACGCCGGATACCGTAACTTCGCTTTTTCAAACGGCGAGCCTGATGATCTCGCCCACCTGCTTGCTCACGCCGGTCTGGATTCTGCGTTAGACGGGATCGTCAGCGTGCACGATGTGCAGAGTTTCAAACCGGATCCGGCAGTGTACCGCCACTTCCTGAAGGAAACCGGCGCTACGCGTGAGAAAACCTGGCTCGTGTCGGGCAATCCGTTTGATGTCATCGGTGCCCACACGGCCGGCTGGCGAACTGCATGGGTAAAGCGCAGTCCGGCCGCTGTTTTCGACCCATGGGAAATCGAGCCCGACGCAATCGTCACCGACACAAGCGAACTTAATAGCGTTGTCGTTTAGATATCCAGGTTGGTTACCATCATCGCGTGCTTCTCGATGAACTCTCTGCGCGGTTCGACATGGTCGCCCATAAGCATTGTAAAGATTTCGTCCGCCTTAACGGCGTCGTCTATTTTTACCTGCATCAGGCGGCGCGTTTCCGGATTCACCGTTGTATCCCACAGCTGCTCGGGATTCATTTCACCGAGGCCTTTGTAACGCTGGATTGACTGGCCCTTGCGCGCTTCGCTCATCATCCAGTCAACGACTTCTGCAAACGAATCGGCGGCCAGGCGTTTTTCACCACGCTCTACGTAGGCACCCTCACCAAGCAACTCTTTCAGTTTGCCGGCCAATGACATGATGTGGCGATATTCGCTGGTGTCGAAGAACTCTCTCGGGATGTAACGGGTAGCACTTACGCCATGCTGCATTTTGCGAACCGCAACGCGCACGCCCTCGCCCTCGCCGTCACCGCGATCGAGCTCTGCAATATAGGCACCGCCGTTACTTTCGACAGCGCGATCCCCGGTTTCGTTCGGCAAGGCTGCAGAAAGTTTCTTCGTCCAGGCAGACAGGGCATCCAGGTCTTCCAGGGTCTTGGCTGTGATTTCCGGTAACTTACTTAGTGTGCGCAATACGGTTTCGTCGTAGCGATTCGACAAGCGGCCGATGATGGTCTCGACTGTCATGTGTTCCTTCGCCAGCGCCTCCAGGGCCGCGCCGGACAAGGCCGGGGCATCAGCCGTCACATGCAGGGCCGCACCATCGATCGCGGTGCTCAACAGGTGCGCATTCAATTCTGCGTCGTCTTTTACGTAAACCTCGTGCTTGCCCTTCTTGATTTTGTAGAGCGGCGGTTGCGCGATGTAAATATGACCGCGCTCGATAAGCGCCGGCATTTGCCGGTAGAAAAACGTCAATAGCAGGGTACGAATATGCGAGCCATCGACATCCGCATCAGTCATGATGATGATGCGGTGGTAGCGCAGCTTCTCAACATCAAAATCCTCCCGCCCGATTCCCGTGCCCAGCGCAGTAATCAATGTGCCAACCTCAGCCGAGGACAGCATCTTGTCAAAGCGGGCTTTTTCAACATTGAGGATCTTGCCCTTCAACGGCAGGATGGCCTGGGTGCGGCGATCCCGACCTTGCTTCGCGGAACCACCTGCAGAGTCACCTTCCACCAGGAATATTTCAGACAGTGCCGGATCTTTTTCCTGGCAGTCTGCCAGCTTGCCCGGTAGTCCTGCGATATCGAGTGCGCCCTTGCGGCGGGTCATTTCACGCGCTTTTCGAGCGGCCTCCCTGGCACGGGCGGCGTCGATAATCTTCGAGACGATTAACCTGGCTTCCTGGGGATGCTCCAGTAGAAAGTCCTCCAGGCAACCGGCCATTACTGATTCAACAGTGCCTTTAATTTCAGATGAAACTAATTTGTCCTTGGTTTGTGACGAAAACTTGGGGTCCGAGACCTTGACCGACAATACTGCCGTCAGGCCCTCGCGCGCATCATCACCGCTTGACGTAAATTTGTCCTTGCGCCCGGACAGCTCTTTTTCGATGTAGCTGTTCAGGGTCCGGGTCAATGCACTGCGAAAGCCGGCAAGGTGGGTGCCACCATCGCGCTGCGGGATGGTATTCGTGTAGCAGAACATGTTCTCCTGGTAGCCGTCGTTCCATTGCAGCGCCACCTCAACCGTAACTCCGTCCTTTTCCTTCTGGAAATGGAAAACCGTGGGATGGATCGGCGTCTTGTTGCGGTTCAGGTGCTTAACGAAGGCACGAATACCGCCGTCATATTCGAAGACGTCTTCTGTTTCGTCGCGTTCATCGACCAGCTCGATGCGCACACCGGAATTCAAGAATGACAGCTCGCGGAGCCGCCTTGCGAGGATGTCGTAGTGATACTTGATGTTCGTAAAGGTATTGGAGCTGGGCTTGAAGCGAAGCGTCGTGCCGGTTTTGTCGGTGTCTCCCGTCTCTGCGAGCGGAGCGACCGGCTCGCCGTGCCTGTATTCCTGCTGGTGGATCTTTCCGTCACGATAGATGGTCAGCACCAGGTGCTCGGAAAGTGCGTTAACGACCGAAACGCCGACGCCGTGCAGACCCCCCGACACCTTGTAGGAGTCGTCATCGAATTTACCGCCAGCGTGCAACACGGTCATGATGACCTCGGCAGCGGAACGCCCCTCCTCCGGGTGCAAATCGACTGGAATTCCCCGGCCATCGTCAGTGATCGTGACTGATTCGTCTGCGTGAATGGTTACCGTGATGACGCTGCAATAACCAGCCAGCGCTTCGTCGATCGAGTTGTCGACAACCTCGAAAACCATGTGGTGTAAACCGGTCCCGTCGTCGGTATCTCCTATGTACATTCCCGGACGTTTCCGGACTGCGTCAAGGCCCTTTAACACCTTGATATTACTGGAAGTATATTCTATGTCGTCAGTCATACGAGGTCCCTTGAACTTAACCAGAACATTGTACCATTTAGGGCTAAATAAAGGGCCTCGGAAACTGCCCGGAAGACATATTTCAGGCAGGTTTTTCGGCTGTCGCTGAGCGCTTTTTTTTGACTAGGTCGCGGTGCACTCGACGACTTCACCCTGTTCCACGTGAAACGTCCTCGGCGGCTGCGGAAAAAGCACCAGGTCAGGATCCAGGGAGGTGGCAATTACCTGGCAACCGAGTTCAACCACAGCCGCCATCAGCCGTGTCAGCGAATCAGTATCGAGCTCCGCGGCAGGGTCATCCAGCAGCAACAGAAGCGGTCGTCCAATATGTGACTGCACCACCGCTGTAGCTGCGAGAATCAGGGCGCAGGCAAGTAATTTCTGCTGTCCCCTGGAAACCAGCCGCCTGGCCTGGCGCTTATCATAAACAAGCTTCAAGTCAGCGCGGTGCGGACCAGCCTGAGTGGCGCACAGTTGCCGATCCCGATCAATGCCGACCGCCAGCGCTTCCGCAAGCGATTTTTCAGTGCTCCAGCCCTGCTGGCATTCGATATCAACGGTGCTCCCGAGGAGCGCCGCGCCGATGTGCTTAAGCGCGGGCCGGGTGATATCCAGCACCCGGAGGCGTGCTTCATGGACCTCGTGCCCGGTTTCCATGAACTCCTTGTCCCAACCGACCAGGGCATCACGGCTCGCGTTCTCCTTGAGAGCCGCATTTCTCTGTTTCAGTGCGCGGCGAAACCGCCGCCATTGATCGAGATAGCCACGTTCCACGTGGAACGCTATCCAGTCGATGTAGCGTCTGCGCTCCGCCGGGCCACCGGCAACCAGGTTATGAATGTCCGGGTCCACGATCTGCAGCGGCAGTACCTCGGCCAGGCCAGCGGCACTGGCCACTTTGTCGCCGTCAATGTGGATTTCCAACCCCTCACGGCTGTTTCTGACACCAACAACCGCTTCCCGTGCCCCGGTGTCTGCCTTGCCAAAAAGCACGAATTCACTGGCGCCATGTCGAACGAGATTCTGTGTTGGCGCCCCGCGGAAAGACCTGCCGCGGCCCAGATAGGCAATAGCCTCCAGCAGGCTGGTCTTACCCGAAGCATTAGGACCGGATATCAGGTTGTAACGGGGATCAAACTCAAGCTCTGCAGACGCCAGGCAGCGGAAGTCAGTGCATGTAAAGTTATTGAGTGGCAACCGACCAGTTCATCATCAGAGCCGCATCGGCATCACGACGTACTTGCACTTGTCGTTTCCCGGCTCCCGAAGCAGGCAGCTCGAATTACCGTCTACCACCGCGAGCTCTACTTCCTCGGAATCGATCGCCGCGAGGGCTTCGAGCAGGTAATTCACATTGAAGCCGATTTCAATATCATCACCACCGTAGGATATTTCCACCTCTTCCTCGGCTTCCTCCTGCTCCGGATTATGCGCCTGTAACAACAACCCGTCTTTCTTGATAATCAACCGGATACCCCGGTATTTCTCATTCGACAGGATCGCTGTCCTCTGCAGCGCCCCCCGCAAGGCTTCCCTGTCTGCTGTCAGCTGGTTGCCCGTATCCTGCGGAATCACGCGCTCATACTCCGGAAACCGCCCATCAATCAGTTTGGACGTAAAACGTATTCCCTCAAGCTGAATACGGATGTGATTGCTGCCAAGCTCAATCTCCAGTTCTCCCTCGCCCCCCAGCAGACGCTGTAACTCCAACACCCCCTTGCGTGGCACGATCACTTGCTGCTCAGGCATATTCTTGTCGTCCAGCTCCACTTCACACAACGCCAGCCTGTGCCCATCTGTCGCCACCGCCCGCAAATATTTCTGCCCGGTCTCCAGCAGCAACCCGTTAAGGTAATAGCGAACATCCTGTTGCGCCATGGAAAAATGTGTCTTATCGAGCAGCTTCGATAATGTGACCTTCGAGACCAGCAGTCTCTCCCCCGCATTGATATCCTCAATCGTTGGAAATTCCGCTGCCGGCAACGTCATGAGACTAAACTTACTTCGGCCAGATTTTACGTTCAGCTTCTCACCACTGAGATTTATGGATACTTTAGCGTCATCCGGCAAGGCCCTGCATATATCCAATAACTTGCGCCCAGGTACCGTTACTTCTCCGGCCGCCTCAACTTCTACATCTGCGGAAGCAACGAGCTCTACCTCCAAATCGGTCGCTGTTATGGCGACCTGTCTATCCTTGGCAACGAGCAATACATTCGCGAGGATTGGCATGGTTTGCCGGCGCTCAACGACACCAATCACAGCCTGCAATGGTTTAAGTAAGGCTTCGCGACTTGCGGTTAACTTCATTAATCCCACCTGTTAATAAGTATTGAAAATAACTTGATTATTATTATTATTATTAAGCGCACCTGGTCCTGTGGGTAACTTTATTTTATCGTTTAAAATCAAACTGTTATCTGTTGATTTGGCCACTGAAAACCCTTGTATTCGATGCCTGGGTGGTGTGTATGAGCTGTGCGCAAATAGTGCCGTGACTTTTATTCACGGTTTATCCACATCAAGTGGTCAGGGTTCTCAACAGATTGACATAATCCTCATCTACACGTTTTTCGGTCTCGCGCAAAGCAGCTATTCTGCGACAACCATGCAGAACTGTTGTGTGGTCTCGCCCGCCGAAAGCATCCCCAATCTCTGGCAGGCTGTGGTTTGTTAATTCTTTCGCCAGGGCCATCGCAATTTGTCTTGGACGGGCAATAGAACGGCTACGCCGTTTTGACAGCAGTTCCGCAACGCGGATTTTGAAGTAATCAGCGACTGTTTTCTGGATGTTTTCAATAGAAACAAGGCGGTCCTGTAAAGCAAGTAAATCCTTGAGGGCCTCCTTGGCAAAATCCACGCTGATCGGCCGGCCGGTAAAACGGGAGTTGGCGATGACTCGACGCAAGGCACCCTCGAGCTCGCGAACATTCGATCGAATACGCTGAGCAATAAAAAAAGCGACCTCTTCAGGGAGTTCTACGCCTTCACCAGCGGCTTTGCTCATCAATATCGCTACCGATGTCTCGAGTTCAGGTGGCTCGATCGCAACCATAAGCCCCCAGCCAAATCGTGATTTGAGCCGTTCTTCGAGGCCGTTCACTTCCTTGGGATAACGATCGCAGGTCAGCACGATTTGCCGCTGACCTTCCAGCAGAGCGTTAAAGGTGTGAAAAAACTCTTCCTGCGAACGTTCTTTTCCCGCGAAGAACTGTATGTCGTCTATGAGCAGTGCATCGAGCGAGCGGTAGAAGCGCTTGAATTCTGAAATAGTGTTGTGTTGCAGTCCCTTGACCATATCGCCGACAAATCGCTCTGAATGGACATAGCAAACCCGGTAGTCAGGATTGCGCTCGAGCATGGCGATGCCAATTGCATGCATGAGGTGTGTCTTGCCAAGGCCGACACCACCGTAAATGAACAGCGGGTTATACGATTTGCCGGGATTCTCACTGATCTGGCTCGCGGCCGCCCGGGCGAGCTGGTTGCTTTTGCCTTCGACGAAGTTTTGAAAGGTAAACTCCGGGTTGAGGCGCGTCGTGATCGCAGCGGGGGCATTGCTCCTGATCGGTGGTCGCAAAGTAGTAACTATCGGCGCCGCGGGCTGGCGTGACCCGACCTCAACCACGACCTCGCTGGCGCCACCGGCACCGTCAATCAGCTCAAGAATTCTTTCAATGTAATGCTGCTGAAGCCAGTCGACGACAAACCGGTTCGGGGCCAGTAGTTTCAGAACACTGCCATCTTCCACCGCCTGGAGCGGCCTGATCCAGGTATTGAACTGCTGCTCCGGCAATTCGGCCTGAAGGTCGCGGACACAGCGATTCCATAGTGTTGTTTCGGCGTGCAAAAAATTTCCCCGGGGCACGGAAGGTGTTTTTAATTGTGTTGGAGACCGGGCAGTCTATAACGTCTATTAAGCCTTCGCCAGACGATCTGAATTTACGCACATTGTGCGCTGCGGCTGCGTTTCGAGCGATTATTAATATGCTGCATAAGGCCTTATTCTATTGACAGAATTGGGCCTAATGCGTACCCTTGCCGGCCTTCTTTCCAACGCTCTTCGGCTCGTTAAGAGATATCCCAAGCCGCTGAAACGGCGCAAAATCAAACGCAGGTATCAGTGACATGAAACGCACATTCCAGCCCAGTAATCTGAAGCGGGCACGCACGCATGGTTTTAGAGCGCGCATGGCGACCAAGGCGGGCCGTCTTGTGTTGAAGCGACGGCGCGCGAAGGGACGAGCGCAGCTCTCGCCGCAGCACTGAGTATCCGCGGCCACGTATCCAACGGAAAAAATTCCAACAACAGGCACGATGGCGAGGCGCCGTTTCAGACGGCACAGCCGGCTTCTTGATGCTGCCGCCTACAGCCGCGTCTTCAAGCAAGCAAAACGCAGCCGCGACAAGATGTTTACGGTTCTTTACAAAGAAAATGGCGAGCAGGAAGCACGGCTCGGTATGGCGATTTCCAAAAAACACTGTCGGCTTGCAGTCGGCCGCAACCGGCTGAAGCGAGTCATCAGGGAATCTTTTCGGCACCATCGTGCGGACCTTGAAGGTCTTGATGTGGTTGTCCTGAACCAACCGGGAGCAATGCGAGCGAGCAACCAGGCGCTTTTTGACAGCTTGCATCAACATTGGCAAAGATGTCATTTGACCCAAACGGGTGAAGTGGAATAAACGCGTAATGGACAATCAAAGACTGTTGGTCTGGGCATCGTTCGGTATGCTGGCGTGGCTGACGTACCAGGCCTGGCAAGAGGATTATGCAGCGGTACCCGCACTTGAGACCCAGCCCGCTGCGCAGGAGGCCGGCGCCCCCCCGGCTGGCGCTGGTGCACTGCCTTCATTGCCGGCTGCGGCTGCCGATTCGACACCAGCGATCCAGCAAACACCGAGCCTGGATGTCGAGCGCGAGGCAATCCCGCAAGCCGATACGCGCATTGTCCGCGTAACGACGGATGTCCTCGAGGTCGAAATCAACACCATAGGCGCGACCTTGCAGCGCGCCGTCATTCGACATTACCCCGTTAACAAGGACGAACCGGACACACTGGTCGAGCTTTTGAGCCCGGCAGAGCCCGATCGCGGAATGATTCAGACGGGCCTGATCGCAGAGGGCGATGGCGCCGAACCGAATCATCTCGCGGTGTTCGAATCACGCTCGACAGAGTACGAGTTGCGTGGTGCCGATGAAATCGTAGTGCCGTTCACCTGGACCGACGGGCAGGGCATCAGCGTTGAAAAAGAAATTCGTTTCACGCGCGGCAGCTATCGCATCGATATAACGCAGCGGCTCATCAACAGGAGCGGCGCAGACTGGCGCGGCGCAGAGTATGCGCAGATCGAGAGACGCTCCCGCGAAGTCGAACGCTCGATGTTCAATGTCGATACCTACTCATTCGACGGACCGATCATTTACGACGGTGACAAATCTGAAAAGCTTGATCGTGATGACCTGTTATCTGATGGACCGTATGACATCAAGGCGGGGAATGGCTGGGTTGGGTCTATACAGCACCACTTTCTGAGCGCGATTGTGCCCGCAAAGGATGCCGAGTATCGATACAAGGTTTCCGTCACTGGCGATACCTCAGTGGCGAGCCTTATCAGGAGTCCGTCGATTTACGTGCGCGCCGGTTCAGAATTTACTTTCGAAACGGCTGTTTTCGTCGGGCCGAAACTTCAGAATCAGCTGGAGCAGCTGGACGAGACCCTGAAACTGACTGTCGATTACGGCTGGCTCACGATAATATCGCAGCCGCTGTTCTGGCTGCTGAACAAGGTTCATTCTTTCGTCGGCAACTGGGGTCTGGCGATCATCCTGGTGACCATCCTCATCAAGATGACGTTCTACAAGCTGACGGAAGCCAGCGGACGCTCGATGGCGAGGATGCGTGAAATTCAGCCGCGCATGAAGGCGCTTCAGGACCGGTACAAGGACGATCGCCAGGCACTAAGTCAGGCGATGATGGAGCTATACAAGAGAGAAAAGGTAAATCCGGCCGCCGGCTGCCTGCCGATCCTGATTCAGATGCCGTTTTTCCTGGCGTTTTACTGGGTGTTGCTGGAAAGTGTGGAAATGCGCCAGGCGCCGTTCGCCCTGTGGATCACCGATCTGTCTTCGCGCGACCCGTTTTTTATTCTGCCAATCATTATGGGTGCCGCAATGCTCTTCCAGCAGCGGCTCAATCCGGCGCCGGCCGATCCGGTCCAGGCAAAAGTCATGCAGGTGATGCCGATCATGTTCACCGGATTCTTCGCATTCTTCCCATCAGGGCTCGTGCTTTATTGGGTTACGAATACGCTGCTCTCTATCTCGCAGCAGTGGTACATCAACAAAATCGTGCACGAAGAAGCCGCTGCGCGCAGCGGTAAGAAAAACAAGGACAAGAAAAAGTCCTGAACAGAAGGCGTCCCGCCTCAATTCGGCCGGGAGTCCGGGAAGCGATATGCCGGAATATGCGAGGGACACAATCGTTGCGGCGGCGACCCCACCGGGTAAAGGGGGAATCGGCATCGTGCGTATTTCCGGTGATGACGCAGAAAAGCTGGCGCTGGCGATGCTCGGCAAGGTGCCGCAACCGCGGCTTGCCACGTGCGTGAGAATATGCAACAAGAACGGCGATGAACTGGACAGCGGAATTGCGCTCTACTTTCCCGGAACCGCGTCATACACCGGCGAATCCGTGTTCGAATTCCACGGACATGGCGGGCCGGTCGTCGTGGCATCTGTCATTGATGCCGCCGTTGAACTCGGGGCGCGACGCGCCGAGCCGGGGGAATTCTCGAAGCGTGCGTTCCTGAACGGCAAGCTCGACCTGGTTCAGGCGGAGGCAATAGCAGACCTGATCAATAGCGGCACGTCACAGGCGGCACGAGCAGCACTGCGGTCGTTAAGCGGTTCGTTCTCCCACGCGGTTGAAAATCTGCAGCAGCAACTTGTCAACCTGCGGCTGCATGTCGAGGCCGCGATCGATTTTCCGGAAGAGGAAATTGATTTTTTGTCAGATCAGGATTTGCTGCGAAAAATTGAGGAATGTGCGGAGGCCTTTGCGAAGCTTCGGCGAGAGGTAAATGTCGGCCGCGTGCTGCGCGACGGACTGCAACTGGTCATCGTTGGCAAACCTAACGTCGGTAAGTCGAGCCTGTTGAATTTGTTGAGCGGGCAGGAAGCGGCAATCGTTACGGAGGTTGCAGGCACAACGCGGGACATAATAAGAGAGCGCATCGAAATCGATGGGTTGGCGGTAGAACTGGTAGACACTGCCGGACTCAGGGAAGACCCGGACGGAATCGAGGCAGAGGGTATACGCCGCGCGCGCGAAGCACTGAAGCATGCCGACGGCGTCCTGTGGATTCAGGATGCGAGTGCCCGAGAGGCCGGGAAGCTGGACGAGGATATTCCAGGTGAAATACCGGTCATTATTTTACGCAACAAGATCGATGTTACGGACGATGCGCCGGGACGGTCGAAGGAAAATCCAACAACACTGAATGTGTCTGCGAAGACCGGCGCCGGTATCGATGATCTTCGGGAAACTATTCGCCAGCTGGCCGGTTACCAGGACCTTGGCGAGGGCGCTTTCACGGCGCGCCGCCGGCATGTAGATGCGATCGCTTTTGCCGAAGAGCATTTCCGGCGTGGCAGGCAGGCGCTCGAAAAAAACAGGGCGGGCGAGTTGCTTGCCGAAGACCTCAGGTTGTCCCACGAGGCGCTTGGCGAGGTCACCGGTTCATTGACCAGCGACGACCTGCTCGGGCGGATTTTCTCGGAGTTTTGCATCGGCAAGTGACGGCGGGTGTGGATTGGATCATAGGGGCCAAGCCTGCGATGATATGCCGCGGGCACGTTTCTTTTCTTGGGCAAAGTTAAGGAGAACGTCATGGTGCGTTCCATTATTTTGATGGTTCTGGTTGCATTTTCCGCATCCGCGGGCGCGCAGGCACTCAGTTACAACTATATTCAGGGATCGTATGGTCGCGTCGATCTGGATGGCAGTTCATTCAATGCTGATGGAGAGGGTCTTGGTATCAGCGGCTCGATCGCTATTAACGAGGATTTCCACATCACCGGCGAGTACCAGACCGCGGATATGGACTTCGGGGTTGACCTGACCATCCTCGAGGTAACCCTGGGGTACCACACAACCATTTCAGAAAATCTGGATCTGGTCGCGCAGATCGGTTACCTGGATTTCGACGTTGACGCAGCTGGCGTTGGCTCAGCGGACGATAATGCCCTGCTGATTGGTGTTGGTGTGCGTGCTGCGGTAGCCCATAATGTCGAGCTCAGCGGCGGCATCGATTACATTGACTTTGACAGGGGCGACGGCGAAATGCGCGCCAACGCCGGTTTTGTGATGGGATTGACCGACGAGCTTGCGGTGGGATTCAAGGCCGCCTTCTGGGATGACGTCAACATTTACCAGTTCAACCTGCGGTATTATTTCGAATAGCAGCGAACCGGGCTGAGCTATTCGCAGCTTTAGAGGTGCCCGAAAGCCGCTCCTGCATTAACCCAGCAATCCTTCGCGCCGATATAGCCGGGCGCAGACCCATGTCAGGAACGCGCCTATTATCAATGTGCCGCCAACGGAAACGACGACGTGCAAAGTATTCACCGGCTCGTTCCTGATCAGGCCAACCAGCAACAGATGTTGGCTCAAGCTGGGGATGAACATCAATACCGTGCTCGGCCGCACCATCAGGATCGAAACGATGAGTATGGGCAGGGTCGGCGCGAGTAATACGACGCTCACCCAGGTCTGTGCTTCCTTGAAGCTCTTGGTGAACGACGCAACCATCGTCATCATCGAGGCACCGACAAGCGCAAAGGGCACCAGCAACAAAAAGGCAGTCAGGACAACCAGCGGACCGAAATTCGGCGTCATGCCGAGTTCCACCAGCGGCATGAACTTCAGCGTGAAGTAAAAGCAGGTAAGGCTCAGGCTCAGGGAGATGGCCATGAACAGGCAGGCCGCGAATATCTTGCCGAATATGAGGTGATCACGTTTCACCGGGAGACACAGGAGTGGTTCGAGCGAGCCGCGCTCGCGCTCGCCGGCGGTAGCGTCGATGGCGAGATTCATGCCGCCGGTCAGTAGCGCAAAAATGAAAAAGTAGCTCAACATCCCGAGCAACATCGCGGAACGGCCACTCGGCGTGGAAACATCGACCTCATCAATATTCAATGGCCTCATTACCTGTGGGCTGACACCGCGGATCGTCAGCCGCATTGCGGCGAGCTCCAGGTTGTACGCCTGTAGCGCCCGGCGCGCCCGCCGGGTCTCACGCTCGGCCTGGGTATTTGCCTGGTCTGTAATCACCTCGACAGTTGCCGGAATCAGCTCCGACAAATCCTGGGCAAATGTCTCCGGAATTACGATGACGACATCGTGCACGCCATTCGTCACCGCCTCGATCGCCGCGTCACGCGTAGCCGGACCATCTGTAATGTTGATGTTATTGCTTTGCAGGTAGGCAATAAGATTGGGCGCATGTTCGCGGCCGATTACGGGGAGGTTGAGCGCTTCATGCTCGTTGCTCAGCGATTGTTTGACGGACAGGTTGATAACGAATGCAAAAAGAATCGGACCAAAGAGCGGCCCCATCAGCAGCGCGGTCATCAAGGTGCGGCGATCACGGAAGTTATCGGTGATCTCTTTGAAGAAAACGGTGCGAATGGTTTTCATTCTGCCGGCTCAACCGTAAGGATCGCCTTAACGAACGCATCTTCAAGATCGGCGCAGCCGGTCGCGTTGCGAATGCCGTCCGGACTGTCATGCATTGCAACCTTGCCCTCCGCAATAATGACAATTTCGTCGCACAGCGCCGCCACTTCCTGCATGACATGACTCGAAAAGAGAACACATCTGCCAGCGGCCTTAAGCTGACGAATCAGCTCACGCAGAGACCTCGTGGCCATGACGTCCAGACCATTGCTCGGCTCGTCGAGGATGATGTTTTGCGGCTCGTGTACGAGGGAGCGGGCCAGCGACACCTTGGTACGCTGACCCTGTGAAAACCCTTTTGTGCGACGGTCGGCGAAGTCATTGATATCAAGCTGATCGATCACCGTCTGCACACGTTCATCGATGCTCCCCGGCGGCATGTCGTAGAGCTTTGCGTAGTAGGCGATATTTTCGCGCGCCGTAAGGTGCGGATATAAACCGGCGCCATGCGGCAGCGTTCCGATTCGTTTGCGGGCCGCAAGGGCATCGCCAACGACATCTACGCCATCGATCGTTGCCGTGCCGGAATCGGGCTTCAGGACCGTGTACAGGATGCGCAGCGTCGTCGACTTGCCGGCGCCGTTCGGACCAAGAAGCCCGGTGACGCGACCATCTTTTGCCTCAAAACTGACGCCCCGTATTGCACACACCTCGCCGAATGACTTGTGCAGAGCATTTACACGGATCATTCGGACGGCCCCGAGAAATCAAGGAAGAACGGCATTGCAAACAGGCGTTCCAGGCAATCGGTTTCAAGCGCCTGCGGGTTCGCAGTTTCGACGAATTCCGCGATCACGTCCGGCATGCAGCCGCGCGGCGCCTGGCCGTGGCCCTGTTTGTGACCGATCAGTAATCGTGCATTGCCCATATCGACAGCAGCGAGCTCGGCATAGCGCGGCGGCGTGACCGGATCGGCCTCGCCGGAGAGCAAGAGGATCGGCAGGTCGGTGGCCAGCGGAGTCTTGAATTGATCGTCAATAAAGCCCGCGGGCCAGACCGAACAGATCGCCTCGAGGGCGTCGAGTTGCACCGGGCCGATATAGGTGGCATCCAGTGCATCACGCCCAATGTTCTCGCCTGCAAAATAGGGCGCATCTTCGGTGCAGACAACGGCGTTGTGCATACCGAGGCTCATCGCGTCCGCCATGCTGTCCGATATCATCATGAATTGCGCCGCGAGCGGCGCATAGTTTCCCTCAATCGCTTCGTTGATGAGCATCGGCATGACAGCCACCGAGTTCGGGTGGTAGCTGAGCAAGCGTAGCGCGGCCGCCATTTCCGGATGGCCAAAACGAATCTCTTCGGGCTTACCGCTGACAGGATTTGGCAGGGTGATCGTTACCGGCTCATCCTCCAGTGCGTCACGCAGCCTGCCGAACTCTTCGCGTATGTCCGGAAACGCCATCGTGCAAGCCGCACTTTCCGTGCAGCGTTCGAATATAGCCTCGAGCGCGTTTTGTGCTTCGACGGCGATGCCGGGGCCGAGCGCTATCTGCGGCGGTACTACCCCATCCAGGATAACGGTGCGCGTCGATTCCGGATACCGGCGTGCAAAATGTTGCGCCACCCGCGAGCCGTAGGAAATGCCGTACAGGTTGAACTTCGTGTAGCCAAGCGCCTCACGCAACGCTTCGAGGTCACGTACTGCAACACTGGTCGTAAAAAACCGCGGATCATGAGGTAATTGATCGAGACACGCCCTGGTATCGACGATCGTTTGCTCACGGGAGAAACGACCCTCGAGAATTTCTTCATCTTCCTCGCAATTCATCGCTGCGGACTGGCCGGTACCGCGTTGATCG
>SMUY01371370.1_pt1 | contig 21795 bp, 20 predicted proteins | sample 2456441 | NCBI WGS metagenome assembly SMUY01 (sample SAMN11095931, study PRJNA526329) | marine sediment metagenome | biome: Marine sediment; feature: Surficial sediment; material: Deep marine sediment; isolation source: Hadal surficial sediment | place: Pacific Ocean | collected 2014-11 | depth...
CCGTTCCCTTTCGGTGGTGGCTGACGCAGCGAGGAGGTGACATGTGATCGGCACTGGGAATGGTTCTATCCGTCGTCATCCTGGCATTGATTGTGCCGGTGCCAGCCATGCAGCCGGAGAATGACGAGCTCTACCTGATTCTGCCGAAGGACGCCATCTGGGCCATCGACAGGCCAGCCTTCGAGCAGGCCAACAAGGCAAACCGCGTCATGGCGAGCGAAAAGAACCTCGCCGTAGTGGGTACGACCGGCGGGTAACTGATGGGGTGTTCCTGACTACGGCTATGTCCTCAGCGACCGGCCGGCTGAAGCTCGGGCTCTGCTGATCGACCTGCAGGAGATCTCACGCGAGCGGTATTTCTGCGCGTACGAGATAGCCGTGACGCACGCGGCGCTCGGCAACAGCGACGAGGCGTTCAGGTGGTTGTACAGAGCGCGCAACGATAAAGCCGACTGTATTCCGTATCTCAACATCGACCCCAGGTTCGACGATCTCCGTGCAGACCCGCGGTTTCAGGCGTTGGTGGAGGAGATCGGGTTCGTCGCGACGCGGTGAACGAGCAACGCGTGTGAGGTGGTCGGCGCCGGCGAAGGGCCGGGGCGGGCACCCCGCGCATCAGTTGACACCGAAGGCGAGCAGCACATTACCCGGCCGGCTGCCGATGACCAGTGCAGGTGACGCGCCAAAATCGTGGTCCGGTCCCCCGTCCTCGGGACAGTTCGGGTTGGTGCCCCTGCACCCCGTGATGAAGGCATCGTTCGGGGTGAGCTGGTTCCACCAGCGGATGGCGCCCGTCGCGAGCTCGATCGCCATGATGGCGTCGCTCGTCCCGGCCGCCGGTTGCGTATAGGCATTCCCGGTCGCCACGTAGAGCACGCCGCGGCCCGTGTCCACCGTGGGCGCCGACCAGATCGCCGCGCCGGCGGGCCCGCACCGCTGGTCACCGGCGGCGTTCGTGCCGGCCGGCCCCGGCGTCTCCGGGATGACGTAGGTCTTCCAGATCTCATCGCCCGTCGCCGCATCGAGCGCGACGACGCTGCCGCGGACCGTGACGCGTCGCCGGCACTGCTGCGCCCGTCCGGCAAGGCGCGACGAGGGAAAATACCGGCAGGATGTGACCGAGGAGCAACGGAGGCCGGCGCGACGCAGTGCCTGGTCTGATCTCCAATGGAGGGGGACGACACGATGATCGGAACAACGGGACTCAAGCACCTGCAGGTGGCCTGCATCGTCGGCGTCGACGAACACGAACGCGCACAGCCCCAGCCGGTAGTCATCGACATCGAGCTCGACTACGACTTTGCGGCTGCAGCCGGCTCCGATGCCGTCGGCGACGCCGTCGACTATGACCGCGTCGCCGCGGAGGTCACCGGGCTGGTCCAGCGACGAGAGTTCACGCTCATCGAGACGATGGCGGAAGAAACAGCCGCCATGCTGCTCGAGCGCATGGCCGAGGTGCGGACGATTCGTCTGGAGATCCGGAAGCCACAGGCGGTCGCGGCCGCCGCCTGCTCGTTCGTGCGAGTGGAGCGCACACGGGGATGAGCGCACCCAGCGCCACCCCGTCTCCGATCCCGACCGATGCTCGAGCTGTGCGACGGAGGCATGCGGCCACGCGTGGCGCGTGGACGCTTCGACGAGACGCGCTGTCACGTCCGCGGCTACTTGCGTCGTTGGCGCGGCCTCTCACTTCGGCTCGTCATGCGTGTGGATCCGTTGTTCGCCAGCCGCCACGGCGAGCCTCCCTGCCGCCAATCGGTGCTCGGTGCTGTTCCCCTCGTAACAGGCCTCTTCGAAGAACTCATAACCCTCTTGCGTGATACGGGTGATGCTGAACGCCAGCTTCCAGGGCCGTGTAAACACGGTCGGGTCTTCGATCGTGGCTTCGTAGGTGATCGTGTCGGGGTCGACCAAGGTCCAGCGTTCAACCACATGCAACGCCTCGCTATAGAAACTCCCGTGAGAATCAAACCAGACGTGGTCGTCGAAATTGGTCACGTCGACGACCAGCGTGTCCCCCTCCCAGCGACCGCGTGAATCCCCGTTGTACAGATGGATGTCTTTGCCGACATGCGGGCGCCCGTCCGTCGGAATGACGCGATAGGCGTGGACCCATTCGTAGAGGATGACCACGTGTCCGGGGGCCTGACGAATCTGCAAATCACCTCGGTAATTGCTCCGCGGCGTGCCCAGCAGCAAACACCGGTCCTCCGGCTCAATGTGCTCCAGCTTGGTCGGGGTCTCCATGTTGACCAGGTGTTCCATCCGTTTCGCAGCCGCCCACGGTTGGTACGGGATTCTCCCGTCCGGTGGGTCGATAATCAGCGGCTCCGGTAACCCCAGCCTCTCGGGCCCCCGGCCCTGCATCTTGGCGTGGATCGGGTCACAGCACCCGTCTTCGATGCTATGCGATGCGTTGACGGGCCCACCGTCCCAATATCCCTGCATGTCCGGATGCCCGTCCGGTGTGCGGGGCGGATTCCAGGTCTCGGCGGTGGCCGGCGCCGGCTGGCCAGCCGCGGATATCGGTGCCAGCGCCAAGACAGCCGCCACGGCCACCATCACCGTCATGGAACCGACACACCGACTGTTCATCGGACCTCCTTCTGACCAGGCGAACGTCGAGTCACCGACCCTGCCCGGCCTCACTCTCAGCGTAGGCGTAGCACTCGTATTCCAACAACTGGATATCTTCTTCCTGACGACGATAAAGCGGCATGCTCATCGTCCAGGGCCGGGTAAACACCGCCGGGTCCTCGATCGTCGCTTCGTAGGTGATGTGGTCAGGGCCGCTGCGCGTGTAGCGTTCGACCACATGCAAGGCCTCGCTATGGAAATTCCCGGCCCGGTCGAACCAGGTCTCGTCGTTGAAATGGATCAGGTCGACCACCAGCGTATCGCCATCCCAGCGGCCACGCGAGTCCCCCATCCAGAAATCAATATGGCCGTCGGGATGCGGACTGCCATCCATGTAGATAGTCCGCGTGACATGGACATACTCGTAGAGAATCAGCACATGCTGGGGAAACTGAAGAATCTGAAACGGATAGGGCATGTACGTGATTCGTGGCACCCCGGGCATATGACATCTGGCTTCTGGGTCTGCGGTCTGGCGGTCTGCAAAGTTCGCCTGCTTTTTCGCCAGCGCCCACGGCTGGTAGGGAATCTCGTTGTCCTCCACGACCCCTTGCCCGGCAGGCACTCCCAGTCGCGCGCGGTGGTCCTGAATGTCCCACGCGGCCGTGTTGATGACCTGCCAGATGCCCTGTAGGTCGGGCTGGCCGTCGGGCGTGCGTGGCGGCGTATACGTCTGAGACGTGCCGGCTGGTGCCTGACCCGAGGCAGGTGTCGACAGCAGCAGGGACACGGCCGCCACGGCCACCGCCGCCCTCATCGACCCGCTGAACCACGTGCTCACCGCGGGACTACCGCCGCGGGGCAGTGTACTCGGGAGCCCCAGTGCCCGACGAGCCGGCAAAGAAGTTGCGCCCATCGAGAAATCTGACGGTGATGCCGTTGGCAGTCGGCGTATTGTCCTTGGCCTCATACCCTTCGACGACGATCTCGAGCCCGGGCGGAAAATCGCTCTTCCGGAGACCTCGCCGCAACAACGACGTCGGGCTCCCCAGCTCGACCGCCCAATTCACGACCTCGCCGTCCGGGCCCTTCACGTCCATGTGAATCCATCCATGGGGATTCACCCATTGCAGCTCCGTGAGGGTGCCCTTCAACGTGATCGGTCTCTCGATGTCGAATTCCGCCGAAAACGAGTGGTGCGCCACCAGCGGCACCGCGATCAACAGCAGACCGATACCGACGACCCCAACGGTGTGTGTTCTCATCGGCATGCCCTCCTGGCTGTGTTCGCAGCCCGTGGTGCACGTCCCACTGCAGTCGGCCGGCGCTGCATCCGCCCGGCCTGCGCCAGCCGCCGCCCGGCCCATGCACGTCCGGGCTATGGCTTGGTCACGCCGACGCCGTGGCGACGGCGGATTGGTCCTCGGTCGAAGACTGCCGGTCTGCTCCCTCGTCTCGCCGTGCCAGGCCGGCGCATCGCCACCCTCGGTGCGACGCGGGACCTTCGCCACACACTGCTCGGCGACCGCCTATTGGTTGCAGGCTACACCGCCCGACCAGTCAACGTCAAAGCGGATCTCGGGCTCGGCAACGAGCAGCTCCCGAGCGCGGACTACTGCTTGCGGTGTGTGTCCAAGAACGCAAACACCGTGTCGATATTCTCGCGTCCGGCGCTGCTGTGGCTGCCGCCTGGCACCTCGATGTATTCGTAGCGCATGCCAAGCTCCTGCATCTTGGCCACCCACTGCCTGGTCACCTCCACATCAACCGCCTGGTCGGCGTCACCCATCACGACCATCACCGGCAGATGGGTCGCATGCTCCAGAATGTCCGGGCTGATATAGATGGCGGGCGCCATCGGCGCCAACGCCGCCCAGATGTCGGAGTACTTGGTGCCCAGATACCAGGTGCCGCCGCCACCCATCGACTGGCCGATCAAATAGATTCTGCGATCGTCGACGTTATAGTCCTCCCGCATGATCGCCAGCACGTTGAGCACGTCGTGCTCGCTCAATGCGCCCAGATTCTCTGGACCGGGATCGTCCCGGCGGCGATTGAACTCGTTCCCCTGACCTCTGGCCCCATACCAGCCGCGCGGGTTGTAGCCCATCGGTGTGGCGACGAGGAACCCGTGATGCTCGGCCAGCTCGACCAGGTTGTTGTACTCCATCATGTACAGGGTGCCGCTACCCAGGCCATGCAGCGCAATGACCAGCGGCGTCGCGTCGCTGCCGTCATAGCTGGTCGGGACATACACCCGATATCCCATGTCGATGTTGCCGGCGTCCTGGAATGTGTAGGTCTTCTCTTGCACCCGCGCCAGCGCATCCAGATTCGCCTGCGATCGCTCCGGCTGCACCCAGTCCTGGGCCAGCGCTGAGGATGCGAACAGCCCCACCACCAGGACACTGCTCAGACACACCGTGCAGGCGTTTCTCGTGACCTTCGTTCGATGCAACATGGTGTCGCTCCCTGACACTGACCCGTCGGATTGATGGTGAACCTATCACAGATGCCGTCGGATCGTGGTCGCCGTCTGCAGAATCTCCGCACGCCCGAGCCCGATGCCGGTACAATCCCCCCTCATAGACACCTCGAGCTTCCTGGAGGAGACCATGAAGACGTTGCTGACCCTCGGTCTCGTGCTGCTGGTTGCCCTGCCGGTGGCGGCGCAGCAGCGACGCGAGCCCGACCCGCGCTCGATGGGCGGCGGCGACTGCCGCGACAACGTGTACAACTGCGCGGACACACCGAATCCGCTGCCGACGACCAACACCGTGTGGCTCGAGGAGATGACGTGGATGGACGTCCGCGACGCGCTGGCCGCGGGCACCACGACGGCGATCATCCCAACGGGCGGCATGGAGCCGAACGGCCCGTGGCTGGTGACCGGTAAACATAACTACGTGTTGCGGGCCACCTGTGACGCGATTGCGCGCAGGCTGGGTCACGCGATCTGCACACCGATCATCAAGTTCGTGCCCGAGGGCGCGATCGAGCCGCCGAGCGGCCATATGCGCAGCCCCGGCACGCTGAGCCTCCGCCAGGCGACCTTCGAGGCGCTGCTGACCGACGTGGCGCACAGCCTGAAGATGCACGGCTTCCGCAACATCATCTTCATCGGCGACAGCGGCGGGAACCAGGCGGGACAGCGGGCGGTGGCCGAAACGCTCAACGCCGCGTGGAACGGCGGCCCGGTCGTGGCGCACGTGCAGGAGTACTACGACTATGCGAGCGTGGCGCGCTACATGGCCTATCGGGGACTCGAATCGGGGGAGGGCGACGGCCTCCACGACGACCCGATCATCACGCTGAACATGTTCTATGCCGACCCCAGCTCGGTGCGCTATGACGAGCGGGTCGCGGCCAATCTGGCGACCATCAACGGCGTGTCGCTTGCCGACCGGGTGCGGTCGCTCGAGCGCGCGCGGGCGATCGTCGAGTTCCGGGCGACCCACACCGTCGACGCGATCAACAAGGCGATTGCGAACCGGGGCACGCTGCCGGCGCCGCCTAGTGTTGCCCGGACGAGCGCCGGCGGTGGTGGCCAGCAGCGGCAGCGCCCGGCTCCGGACCCCCGGACCATGGGCGGCGGCGACTGTCGCGCGAACGCGTACAACTGCTCCGACACGCCGAACCCGCTGCCGGCGGTGGATACGGTGTGGCTCGAGGAGATGACGTGGATGGACGTCCGTGACGCCCTGGCGGCGGGCAAGACGACCGCTATCATCCCAACAGGCGGCATCGAGCCGAACGGGCCGTGGCTGGTGACGGGCAAACACAACTACGTGCTGCGCGCCAACTGCGACGCGATCGCGCGCGACCTCGGCAACGCGATCTGTGCGCCTGTCATGGAGCTGGTGCCCGAGGGCCAGATCGAGCCGCCCAGTGGCCACATGCGCAGCCCGGGCACGCTGAGTCTGCGTCAGGCGACCTTCGAGGCGGTGCTGACCGACGTCGCACACAGCCTGAAGATGCACGGGTTCACGCACATCATCTTCATCGGCGACAGCGGCGGCAATCGAACCGGCATGGAGAACGTGGCCACGGCGCTCACGGCCCGGTGGGCCGGACAGGCGGCCGCCATCCACATCCCCGAGTACTACCGGGCCCCGCCCGGCACCCCCAACGTGCTGCGTGATCTGGGTGTGACGAGAGACGACATGCCGGATGACGGCCTCCACGACAACGCCGCCATCACTCTCAACATGATGCTGGACGATCCTCGCTCGGTGCGATGGGCCGAGCGGGTCGCGACCCGGCAGGCGGTCATCAACGGCGTCTCGATCGCCGACCTGGGGCATGCGCTCGCGCTCGCCAAGCGCGTCTCGGACGCGCGCGCCACGCGCACGGCCGACGTGATTCGGACGCGGATTGCGGAGCGGGGGCTGTAGACTCTGGCACCTGTGTAAAGGTCGGTGGGGCAAGGCTTTCGCGGTGCCTCGCAGGCCTGAAGGCCTGCGCCATAGGGGCCAGCCAGGTCAGGCCGGCGGCCCCCCGCCGGCCGCGTGCACACCCCACGTGCCGCCCGACGTCCGAAGCCCGACGCCGGGTAAGACGTGGCGCACCGGCTCCGTGCGCAGACAATACCTCCATGCCACGACGCTACTGGTTGATGAAGTGCGAGCCGGCCGCCTACACGATCGACGACCTGGCGCGCGACGGACAGACAAGCTGGGAAGGGGTGCGCAACTACCAGGCGCGGAACTTCATGCGTGACGAGATGCGGGTGGATGACGGCGTGCTCTTCTACGCCTCGAACACCGACCCGTCCGGCGTGACCGGCCTGGCCACGGTGTCACAGCCCGGCTACCCGGACCACTTCGCGTGGAAGAAGGGTCACAAGTATTTCAGCGACCGCAGCACCAAGGCGTCGCCGCTCTGGTACATGGTGGACATCGCGTTCGTCGAGCGGTTCGCCGACACGATCCCGCTCGCAACGCTGCAGGCCACCAAGGGCCTCGGCAAGATGATGGTCACGCAGAAAGGCAGCCGGCTGTCGGTCCAGCCGGTGACCACGGCCGAATACGACATCGTGGTCCGTCTTGGCCGGAAGACAAAGAAGGCCGACTAGCAGCCTTCACCGGAGCCCGCTTCTGTAGCTGTCGGTAGGGCAAGGCTTCCCGCCTTGCCTCGCAGGCCTGAAGGCCTGCGCCACAGTGGCCAACCCAGGCGTGCTTCGGTCTCGCCCTATTGATCTCCGTCGGTCGGCGTCCCGATCGCCTTCAGCACTTCACGCGTCAGGCTCCAGCGACTGAACCCCTGGCGGCCGTAGTCCAGACCGCGACGCACGATGACCAGATCGTGCGACGGGACCACGACGACATACTGGCCCCGGTTGCCGGAGGTCGAGTAGGCGTCCTTCGGCACGTCGTTCCGGTCGTCCGGCACGAGCCACCACTGCCCGCCGTACTGGTGGCCACGCTCCGCCGTCGCCGGTGCCGGTGTGCGCACGAAGTCGATCCACTCCTCCGACAGCAACCGCTCTCCGTTCCAGACGCCCTGCTGCAGGTAGAGCAGTCCGAACCGCGCCAGGTCGCGTGCGTTGGTGTACACCTGGCTGCTCAGGATGAAGTCGCCGAAGCGGTCGGTGCTCACCAGCGTGTTCCGCATGCCGATCTTGTCCAGCAGGGCGCGCCGCGGGAACTCCCGATAGGTCTGCTCGTCTCCAAGCGCCAGCTTCATGGCGTAGACGGCCAGCAGCGTGTCGTAGTTCTCGTAGTCCCAGTTGGTGCCCGGCTCACGGATCAACGCGCGGCGACGCGCGCCCTGCACCGAGCTCGCGCCGGCCCAGTAAGCCAGACCGGACCCGGTGGCATACTCGCGCCCGGCGTTGTCGATGGTGTCGAGCCCGCTCGACATGTTCAGCAGGTGCCGGAGCGTGATGGCGTTGCGTGGGTCACGCTCGGGTGACGACGCGCGTGGGAGCCAGTCGAACCCAAGCGGCGCATCGAGCTGCATGCGCCCCTGGTCGACCAGCATGCCGAACAGCGTGACGGCGATGCTCTTCGCCGTCGACCAGGTGCGGGTCCGGGTGGTCATATCGACACCCGGCGCATAGCGCTCATGGATGATCCGCCCGTTGTGGACGACGAGCAGGCTCAAGGTGACCTGCTCCGGCGACTCGCGGTCGAACGCCCAGTCCGACGCCGCCTGCAGCGCGGCCGCATCCACACCGGCCGGCAGGGAGCGGTCGGCGACGAGATCGCCGTCGGGCCACGCGATGGTGGCGGGGTCGCCCGGCGGAGGTGGCAGCTCCAGGATCGGCAGGCTGTCGATGTCCTCGAAGGTCTGGTCCGGCGCCAGGATCACGCACCCGATGCCCTCGCGGAATGCGGCCCGCATGATCGGTGTGCCGCCGGCCGCGCCGATGGCGACCGCCCGACGCTTCTCGTCGATGACGTAGTCGCCGCCCCGCGGCGTGCCGACCGGGTTGGGCAGGAAGGCCAGCTCTTGCGCAAAGACGTTCTCGAGCGTTCGATGGGACGTGAACAGCCCGTTGCACATGAAGATCGCCTGCTGGCCAGACTGGATCATGTCCCGGTTGAACCGCCAGTAGTCGTAGTGCTCCTCCTGCTGGGCAACGGCCGACACCGGCGCCAGCAGCGCGAGCACGATGAGTGCGATCAACAAGCTCTTCATCTGGGCCTCCCCCACACGTATCTGATTGACGCGTCGAGTATACCGCCGTGGGCAGCGAGTCGAGACCACGACGGCCGTCTGAAGCCTGACGGGCGAGCACGGACTGACGTTATTCAGCGGCCCGCGAGAACACCATCAACCCGGGCTGCTCGATAAAGGTCCGCAGCGCCGCCAGCAGCTCGGCGCCGACGACGCCGTCGATGGTGCGGTGGTCGGCCGAGAGCGTGCACGCCATGACCGTGCCCACGGTCACGGCGTTGCCGACGACAACCGGTCGTGTGACGGCGGCGCCCACCCCCAGGATGCAGCTTTGTGGAGGGTTCACAATGGCGTAGAGGCTCTCGACCCCATACATCCCGAGATTCGAGACGGTGAACGTGCCGCCGGTGTACTCCTCCCGCTTCAGGCTGCCGTCGCGCGCTCGCGTCACCAGCGCCCTGGTTTCCCGGGCGATCGTGCCGAGGTCCTTGCGGTCGGCCGCCCGGACAATCGGCGTGATGACCCCTTTCGGCGTGTTCACCGCCACGGCGATGTCCACCGTGTCGTACACCCGGACCGCGCCGTCGGCCCAGGTCGAATTGGCCTGCGGCACCTGCCGAAGCGCGAGCGCCGCTGCGCGCACCACGAAGTCGGTCAGCGTCGGCGTGACGTCCGGGTACAGCTCCTTGGCACGAGCCAGCAGACTGAGCGCCGCATCCACCGCGCACTCGATGCGCAAGTAGAAGTGCGGCACCGTCTGCTTGGCCTGCTGCAGCCGGGTCGCCGTGATCCGCCGCATGGCGGTCAGCGGATACTCCTGGAACGGGGCGTCAGGACCGACCGGCCCGCGGGTCTCGTCGGCGACCGGTGCCGGCGCAGTCGGCGCGGCGACGGCGGCCGGCAGCGCGCCCCGTTGCGCCGCCAGCACACGGTCGATGTCCGCCTTGCCGACCCGACCGCCGCGACCGGTGCCACCGATCGTCGAGAGATCCAGCCCGGCCGCCGCCGCCATCCGGCGCGCCATCGGGGTCGCGAGCTGCGCCGGCGCGCCATCCGCGACGGGGGCCGGCAGCGGACCTGAGCGGGCCGGCGCCCGCGGCGCCGCGGTCCCCTCGCCACGGCCGGACGGGGCATCGGCAACAGCCGCACCCGCATCGGTCTCGACCGGCTGGTCGTGGTGCGGCACCGGCTCGGGCGTCGTGGCCACCGGTGTGGCCGTCTCGCCGTCCGCCTCGTCCGCGATGAGCGCCAGCAGCACCCCCGCTTCGAGCCCCTCTGTGCCGGCGGCGACCTGGATCGTGCGCACGACACCGGAGACCGGCGCCTCGAGCTCCACGTTCGTCTTGTCGGTCTCGACCTCGACGATCGGCTCGCCCGCCTGGACCTTGTCTCCTTCCCGTTTCAACCAGACGCTGAGCTTGACCGACGTGACGGAGTCGGCCAGCTGCGGAAGACGGAATTCGACCGGTTCGCTCATGACATTCCGGCGTCCACGCAGAGTCTGGCGGCCGCGTTCAGAATGGCATCCACATCGAGCTCGTAGGCGTGATAGAGATCCTGCACGTCACCCGACTGTCCGAACCCGGACACCCCGAGCGGCAGCACACGGTGACGTCCGACCGAGCCCAGCCACGACAGGGTGGCCGGGTGCCCGTCGAGCAACGTGACGAGCCCGGCGTTCGCCGCGAGCGGCTGCAACAACCGTCGCACGTGCGTGCGCTCGGCATCGCCGGTCTTCAACGCCTGCATCCAGGCCTGTTGCAGACGGCCGGCCGACGTCACGACGAGCAGCCCCGCACCCGGGATGTCCTCGACGATCTGACGGTGCGCCTCGAGCGCTTCGGAGATGACCGGGCCGGTGACCACGATCGCGAGCTCGGCGCCCGGCGCCGGCGGCACCAGCCAGTACCCGCCGTCCACGATCTGGGCCCGCACATCCGGCGTGAGCTCGCGCCGTGGTTGGGTGAGCGACCGGGTCGACAGCCGCAGATACACCGCGCCGCCGTCGTCCGCCTGGATGTGCTCGAAACTCCAGCGCAGGATCTCCGTCAGTTCGTCGACAAACGCCGGCTCGAACGCGGTGAGCCCCGGCTGACCGAGACCGATGAGCGGTGTCAGCACCGACTGATGCGCGCCCCCTTCCGGCGCCAGGCTCACCCCGGAGGGCGTCCCGATCAGAATGAAGCGCGCGTCCTGGTAGCAGGCATAGTTGAGGGCGTCCAGCCCCCGGCTGATGAACGGGTCGTACAGGGTGCCCACCGGCAACAGACGCACGCCGAACAGCGGGCCGGTCAACCCGAGCGCCGCCAGCAGCACGAAGAGATTGTTCTCGGCGATCCCGAGCTCGAGATGCTGCCCGCTCGGCCCCATCGACCAGTCTTGTGCCGAGAGTGGCCGGTCCTCGTGAAAGACGTCCGCCTGAGGCGACTGCGAGAAGACCCCGCGCCGGTTGACCCACCCACCGAGGTTGGTGGATACCGTGACGTCCGGCGAGGTGGTCACGATGCGATCGGCCAGTTCCGGATGCCGCCGCGCGATGTCCGCCAGCACACGACCGAACCCGGCCTGGGTCGACACCCGGTCACCCGGGGGCACCGCGAGCCTTGCGGGCACCGGCACCCGCGCCGCCCGATGGCGGCGCTCCGCAGGCTGGTTGAACGGCACCGCGTCCAGAAATGCGCGCAGCTCGACCGCCCCCACGTCGAGCCCGGCGAACGGCTCCCACTCGTCACCCTCGGCGATGCCCATCTGGGTCCGCAGCACCTCGATCTGGGCGGGCGTCGTCAGCCCGGAATGGTTGTCCTTGTGCCCTTCGAACGGCAGCCCGTGACCCTTGAGCGTATAGGCGATGAAGCAGACCGGCGTCTCGTCGTCCGTGGCGCCGTGAAACGCCGCCCGCACCGCATCCAGGTCATGCCCCGCGAGGTTGGTCATCAGCCGGTGCAGCGACGCGTCATCGTGCTCATCGAGCAGCTCGCGGATACCCGAGGTGTCGCCCAGATCCCGCGTCAGTCGGGACCGCCAGGCCGCCCCGCCCTGATAGGCGAGCGCCGAGTAGGAGGAGTTCGGACAGCCGTCGATCCAGTCGCGCAACGCGTCGCCCCCGCGCCGTGCGAACGCCGCATCGAGCCGCGTGCCGTACTTCAGCGTGACGACCCGCCACTCCATCGTCTTGAAGACCGTCTCGAGCCGATTCACAAACCGGTCGGCCACGATCGCGTCGAGACTCTGGCGGTTGTAGTCGATGATCCACCAGACGTTGGTGACCTGGTGCTTCCACCCTTCGAGCAACGCCTCGAAGACGTTCCCTTCGTCGAACTCGGCGTCACCGACCACCGCAATCATGCGCCCGGGCGGCGTGTCGTCGGCCACGAGCTGTCGCTTGCGGAGGAACACCTGGGCAAGCGCGACGAAGCTGGTCATCGCGACACCCATGCCGACCGACCCGGTCGAGATATCCACGTCGTCGAGGTCCTTCGTGCGCGATGGGTAGGACTGGGCGCCGCCGAAGGCGCGGAACCGCTCGAGCTGGTCGCGCGACTGGTTGCCGAACAGATACTGGATGGCGTGATAGACCGGACTCCCGTGGGGCTTGACCGCCACGCGGTCGATCGGGCGCAGCACATCGAAGTACAGCGCCGTCATCAGCGTCACCATGGACGCGCACGATGCCTGGTGCCCACCGACTTTGAGCCCGTCTCGGCTCGGGCGCACATGGTTGGCGTGGTGGATCATCCACGTGCTGAGCCACAAGACCTTCCGCTCGAGGGCCGTGAGACACTGCCCGACATCTGGTGTCGCCGTCGGGGTGCTTGGGGGCGGGGCACCGACCGGGTGCGAAGCGCTACTCATCGCCTGGGATCGTATCCAAAGACGGCCGGAAAGGTAGTGTGATAACGCCTACTGGGTCGAGACGGCGCTGCGGCCGCGACGCAGGACGTATTTCTGAATCTTGCCGGTTGCCGTCTTGGGGAGGTCAGTGACGAACTCGACCCTGCTGGGCGCCTTGAAGTGCGCCATGTGGTCGCGGGCATACTCGATCAATTCCGGCTCGGTCAGCGTGGCGCCGGGTGCCAGCACGACGAACGCACTCGGCGTCTCGCCCCACTTCGGGTCCGGCAGGCCGACCACCGCCACTTCCTGAATGGCCGGATGCCGCATCAGGATCCCTTCGACCTCGACCGAGGAAATATTCTCGCCGCCGCTGATGATGACGTCCTTGAACCGATCGCGAATCTCGACATACCCGTCCGGGTGGACCACCGCCGCATCGCCGCTGTGGAACCAGCCACCCCGCATCGCGTGCGCCGTGGCGTCCGGGTCGTTGTAGTACCCCGCCATGACGACGTTGCCCCGTACGACGATCTCGCCCAGTGTCTGCGCGTCGTGGGACACCGGGTGGTCGTCCTCGTCGACGACCCGCAACTCGCCGGACGTGATCAGCTCCACACCCTGACGCGCCTTGAGGACCGAGCGGTCCTCGAGCGACAGCCCGGCATGCTCCGGTCGAGGCTCGCAGACGGTGATGAACGGCGCCGTCTCGGTCAGGCCGTACAGGTGGGTCAGCTCCCACCCGAACTCCCCCTCGATGCGTTGGATCGTCGCGGCGGCCGGCGGCGCGCCGGCCGTGAGCACGCGCACACCCCGTGGCACCTCCCCGCGTTGTTCGGGCGAGGCGCTGGCCAGCGCGATCAGGACGGTCGGCGCGGCACAGAGCATCGTCACCCGCTCGTCGCGGATCAACCGAAAGGCCTGGACCGGGTCGACCTTGCGCAGACACACATGCGTGCCGCCAACGGCAGTCACAATCCAGGGAAAGGTCCACCCGTTGGCGTGGAACATCGGCAACGTCCAGAGATACCGGTCCGCGCAGCTCATCGACACATGGATCAGCGTGCCCACCGCGTTCATGTAGGCGTTGCGGTGGGTGATCATCACGCCCTTGGGCCGTGAGGTCGTCCCGCTCGTGTAGTTGATCGTCAACAGACTACGCTCGTCGACCTCCGGACGGTCTGGCTCGCCCGCGTCCGCCCCGAGCAGGCCCTCGTAGTCATGCCAGCCCTCGTGGGCGCCTTCGAGCGCAACGTAGTGCTCGACCGCCGGGCACGACCCTCGGATCGCCTCCACGGTCTCGAGAAAATCGGCATGCACGCAGACGACCTTCGCGCCGCAGTGCTGGACGATGTACTGGATCTCCTGCGGATTCAGACGGAAATTGATCGGCACGAGCACGGCGCCGATCTGCGGCACGGCATAGAACGACTCGAGATGGGAGCTGGTGTTCAGGGAGATATAGGCGACACGGTCGCCCTTGCGGACCCCCAGCCGTTGCAGCGCGGAGGACCAGCGGTCGCACCGGGCGAAGAACTGCTCGTAGGTCAGACGGGTCGCGCCGTCAATAACGCATTCGCGGTCCGGATAGAGTGTCCGGGCGCGACGCTGGAACTCGAGAGGGGTGAGCGGCGTCTCCACGGTTCTCCCTGGCAGAGGAGCGCGCCGTCCGATGGCCTGCTGCCCTGCGAACGCCGCGCCTCACCGGTCTCGGCGCATCCGACGCGCTCCGGCGGGCCGGCAGGCCCTTGCTCTACAGCGGGTGCCCGGCGGCGGCACCCTGGAGCGCCCCTGGCCCTCAGCCCGGCCCTCTCCCAGACGGAGAGGGAGAAACACAAGAGCGCTCTTTTCGGCCAACCCGTCAGAGTGCTAGGTTCAATCGTTGCTGGTGCGTCGTGCTCGCCGGTCCGCGATGATCTGCTCGTAGTCCTCGTCGGTCAGATACGTCATGTTCACATGCGCGTGATACATGTCGTCGAAGCTGCGCTGCCCCCACCCGACCCATTGCGTCGGATCCGGGTTGGCCCGGTTCGCGGCCGTGTTGTCGTGCCAGGCGGTCAGATGGATGACCGTGCCCTTCGGCAGCACCGGCGCCGAATCGTCCGTGTACACGTAGTTCACATGCCAGTTGAAGTCGAAGTTCGCCACGTGGTTCAGCATCTCGACCCGCCCGTCCGGATAGATCGCCTCCATCGACATCGCCATCCCGCGAATGTGCATGTGGGGCTGGAAGTTCTCGAGCCGGGCCGGGAGGACCAACGGAATGTAAGCGTGGTGCGTCGTCACCTTCCCCGGCGGAATGTCCAGCGTGGCCATCGCCTGCTGCACGCCGAGCGCGCTGGCGTAGACCCGGTACTTCGGCACGACCCCCCGCGGATAGAACCAGATGCCGACGTCGGTCTGACTCGTGATCTCCTCGCCCACCGAGTGGTAGTGGGTGTCGAAGGCGATCCGCGACCCGGCCTTCAGCAGCTTGCCGGTGTTCTCGCGGAAGATGTCGCCGATCTTCCCGACGGCGAACTCGGTCAGGTAGCTGCCGCGGCCCGGCACGTCGACGACCGGCTCGTGGTCACCCGGCTGCTCCTCCTGCTGCAGGTAAATGACGGAGTGATGCGTGATGCGCCGCCCCACCAGTGATGGCCGGACTTCGATGCCGGTGACCCACCGATCTTCGGTGAGCCCGGTCTCGACGATCGGCTGCCACCACTGGTCCTGCCCCTCGGCACTCTGGGTCCAGGGTGTCGAGCTCACGATCAGGTCCGGCTCCCGCCCATAGCGCTCGGCCATGTGCCACACGTTGTCGTCGGGCCAGTCGACCGGCGGCGGCAGATCGGCGGGATTGCCGCGCGGCGCGCCGGCATCGACCCAGCGGGCGATGGTGTCGATCTCCTCGTCGGTCAGGGAGATGTCGTTCTCGAATTCCTGGATGCCGACCGTCTTGTCGAGATGCCAGGGCGGCATCACCCGCTCGACCACCTTCGACCTGATCGCGCGCGCCCAGGGGCGGACGTCCTCGAAGGTCATCAGCGACATCGGCCCCATCTGCCCCGCGCGGTGACAGCCCTGACAGCTCTGCTGGAGAATCGGCGCGACGTCTCGGGTGAACGTCACCTCACGCGTCGTCTGGGCAGATGCGGTACCGGCGGCGGTCAGCAGGACCGCCGCGGCCGACACGCCCAGCCATATCGTCCGACGTGCCGCAGGCTGCTGAAGAAGACGGCGAAGCCCTCCAGCGTCTCCTGTCTCCTGGCTCCTGCCTCCTATCGTCTGAAAGGTCTCTAGCGTGTCTGTCATCACCGTCTCCTGTCTCACACACCGCTCGGTGTCGCGCCGGGGCCCGCGTCCCACGCCGGCGCCACTGCCCGTCTCCTACTGTACCTGTACTGTGACGTAGCCGTTGGTCCAGCAGCAGAAAAAGCCGCCGGCCATGATGGCGCTCTGACCGCCAGAATCGTCCCACGCCAGCACACGCAGGACATACTCCCCCGGTTCGCTGAACGTCGCGGTCGTGACGGCCTTGGCGGTCTCGTCGATCGCCGGAGCGATCTCGCTGAGCGTGACGGCGCCCGGCCCCCGATACTTGCTCCACACGACACCGAGCCGCGCGGGCCGCTGCGCCGCGCGCGCCTTCCGCACGCCATCATCGGTCGCCCACACGGTGATGGTGGTCGGCACCGACACCCTCGCCGTCAGCGCCGAGTGAATCCCCAGGGGGCCCTGCCCCGGCTCGGCGTCCGGCCCGCCGAATCTGAGCACGGGAGGGGTGTTCCCGCTCGTGGTCTCCTCGAGCGCCGTGATTTCCCACTCGGGTCGGAGGTGACCGGGTATCGCGATCGTCACACCGTGTGCGGTCAAGGTCCAGGTCAGCCGCTGGTTCCCAAAGTCGGCCGGCACGACCACCGCGAACACGCCCGTTTGGCGTCTCGAGAGGAAATGAGTGGGCTGACCCTGGTCCGCGGGTCCCGGCTCGAACCTGTTGTCCGGTCCGACCGGGATGTCGAGGAGCTCCTCGTAGTTCCGGTTGAAATAGCCAAACACCAGGCTGCGGGTACCGTCCGGATTCGGGTACCACCCCTCGAACGACGCGGACACACTCTGCCCGATGGCGTGCGGGATCGGCGCGTCTACCCGCGTGTCCTGCGCGCCGGCGGCGCCGGGCAGGCACAGCACGAGGAAGACGGTGCTGCCCCCGGCACACAGCGTTCGGAGCGTTCGCGTCGCCAGACGTTGCACAGCACCTGAGATCTTGGAGAAAACTTGTTAGCATGTCAAATGACCTGAGAATCACCCCAGGGAGTCAGGAGACAGCAGGCAGGAGGCAGCAGGGTACCGGGCTTGCCCGCCGTAGCCTTGGCGAAGGCGGGAGGGCTTCGCCAACGTCCACGTCACAGACTGCCGGACATCGAGAGATCAACGCGACCCGCACCGATCGGCTGCCTTCTCCACTGACCGAGACGCAGTAATGAAAACGACGACCTCGCCGCCGGTGGACACCGCCGCGACCGAGCGGCACACGACCGTGTCCGGGCGCCCCATCAAGGCGGTCTACACCGCCGACGACCTCGCAGAGGTGGCCCCGCCCGAGCCGCCAGGGCACTTCCCCTACACCCGGGGCATCCATGCCAGCGGCTACGCGGGCAAGCTGTGGACGATGCGGCAGTTCTCCGGGTTCGGCACACCGGAGGACACCAATCAACGCTACAAGGATCTGCTGGCCGCCGGCGGCACCGGGCTCAGCGTGGCGTTCGACCTGCCGACGCTGATGGGCCGCGACCCGGACCACCCGCTGTCGCTGGGCGAGGTGGGCAAGTGCGGGGTCAGTGTCGCCTCGCTGGCGGACATGGAACGGCTGTTCGACGGGATCGCGCTCCAAGACGTCACCACGTCGATGACGATCAACTCGCCGGCCGCGATGATCTTCGCGATGTATCTCGTCGTGGCGGAGCGGCAGGGTGCGCCGTGGTCCAGGCTGTCCGGCACGCTCCAGAACGACATTTTGAAGGAGTACATCGCGCAGAAGGAGTACATCTATCCCCCGCGCCCCTCCATGCGTCTGGTCACCGACACGTTCGGGTTCTGCGCCACCGAGGTGCCGCGCTGGAACCCCATCTCGATCAGTGGGTATCACATCCGCGAGGCGGGGGCCACGGCGCTGCAGGAACTGGCGTTCACCCTGCGTGACGGCATCGAGTACGTCCAGTACGGCGTCGACGCCGGGCTGGCGGTCGATAGCTTCGTCCCGCGGCTGTCGTTCTTCTTCAACGCGCACAACGACTTCTTCGAGGAGATCGCCAAGTATCGGGCCGCACGCACGTTGTGGGCGACGCTGATGCGCGACCGGTTCGGCGCGACGGACGAGCGATCGTGGAAGCTGCGGTTTCACGCGCAGACGGCGGGCGTGTCGCTGACGGCGCAGCAGCCCTACAACAACGTCGTGCGCACCACGATCCAGGCGCTGGCCGCCGTGCTGGGCGGCACAAACTCCCTGCACACCAACTCGCTGGACGAAGCGTTGTCGCTGCCGACCCGCGAGGCCGCCATGCTCGCGCTCCGGACCCAGCAGGTCATCGCGCACGAAAGCGGCGTGACCGCGTTCGTGGACCCGCTCGGCGGCTCCTACTTCGTGGAGCGGCTGACGCGGGACATGGAGGACGGCGCCCGCGACTACTTCCAGCGGATCGATGATCAGGGCGGCATGGTGGCGGCGATTGAACAGGGCTATCCGCAGCGCGAGATCGCCGAGAGCGCCTATCGGTTCCATCAAGAAGTGGAGCACGGCGAGCGGACCATCGTCGGGGTCACCCGCTTCACGGACGAGACCGACACCCGCGTCGAGACGCTCTACCTCGACGAGGGCACGGCCGAGGCGCAGTGCGCGCGGCTCGCCAAGCTGCGCGACACCCGCAACGGCGCCGCCGTGGACAGCGCCCTGGACCGGCTGCGACATGCCGCGCTCGGGACCGACAACCTCATGCCGCTGCTGCTCGAGGCTGTCCGGGCGTACGCCACGGTCGGCGAGATGTGCGACGCGCTCCGCGACGTGTGGGGAGAGTACGTGGAGGCGGCGTCGGTGTGAGGTCGCGATGCTGCCCCAAGGACCTTATCGGCTGAACTGGCGTTCGTTGCGTAGACAGTTGTAGGGCATGGCTTCAGCCTTGCCTCGCAGGCCTGAAGGCCTGCGCCACAGAGGCAACCCAAGCAAGCGTCGGGTGTAAACAGGAGATCCCGCATGACCGACGTCCTGGAATACTCGCCACCGCTGACCCAGCTCTCCGACGAGGAGCTGCTGCTGCGGGCCAGCGTCCGGGCGTTCGCCCAGGCCGAGATTGCACCGCTGGTCCGGGAGATGGACGACGCGGCCGCCATCCCGCGCACCCTGATCGACCAGCTCTTCGAGCTGGGCGTGATGGCGATCGAGATTCCCGAATCGTTCGGCGGCGCCGGTGGACACTTCTTCCTGTCGGTCATCGCCGTCGAGGAGCTGTCGCGGGTCGACCCGTCGGTGGCCGTCCTGGTGGACGTGCAGAACACCCTGGTCATCAACGCGCTGTTGCAGTGGGGCTCGGGCGACATCAAGCAGCGGTTCCTCCCGGCGCTGGCGCGCGACACGGTCGGCGCCTACGCCTTGTCGGAAGCCGGATCCGGCAGCGATGCCTTCGCCCTCGCGACCCGCGCCGTGGAGGACGGCGACGACTATGTGGTGACCGGCCGGAAACTCTGGATCACGAACGCCAGGGAGGCTGGACTCTTCATCGTGCTGGCCAACGCCAACCCCGACGCCGGCTATCGCGGCATCACGGCGTTCCTCATCGAGCATGACCGGCCTGGGTTACAGGTCGGGAAGAAGGAGGACAAGCTCGGCATCCGCGCCAGCAGCACCTGCGAGCTGCTGCTCGACGAGTGCCGTGTGCCCAAGGCCAACATCCTGGGTGAGCTGGGGCGTGGCTACAAGGTGGCGATCGAGACGCTGAACGCAGGGCGGATCGGCATCGGTGCGCAGATGGTGGGCCTCGCGCAGGCGGCGCTGGATCACGCGCGTGCCTACGTGCAAGAGCGCACGCAGTTCGGCAAGGCGATCGCCGAGTTCCAGGCGGTGCAGTTCCAGATCGCCCAGGCGCAGACCGAGCTGGAGATGGCGCGGCTGGGGGTGTACAACGCCGCCCGCCTGCACGACGCCGGCCGACCGTTCCTGACCGAAGCGGCGATGGCCAAGCTCTTCTCGTCCCAGGTGGCCGAGCGCGTCACGTCGCTGGCGCTGCAGCTGTTCGGTGGCGTGGGGTACACCAAGGACTACCCGGTCGAGAAGCTCTACCGGGACGCGAAGGTCGGCCAGATCTACGAAGGCACCTCGAACATGCAGCTGCAGACGATCGCCAAGCAGATCATGCAGCGGAAGGGGTAAACGCGGGGGATCGTCAGATTGCGGGGAGTGCCCCGCAGAGGAACAGCCAACCGCACCAAGGGTTCGGGCCGAGGTAGCCAGGACGGTCTCAGGCAGCGCTCTGCTTCCGCAGCCAGTCTGCCAGGATCACCTTCAACAACGACTGATACGGCACGTCGCGCCGGTTGGCCTCCCGCTTCAGCTCATCCAGCAGCCAGCTGGGCATGCGCAAAGTCAGACGCGCGGTGGAGGGCTTGAGCTTCGGGAAGACCGCCGGTCGCGCCTGACCGAAGTCCACGAACTGTTCGAGCCGGTCCGCTTGACTCTCGAGATACGCCGCGTCGTCTTGACGTTTTCTCATCGAACCCATCTTCTGTACTTCCGCGCCGTCATCCACGCCGTGATCGGTCGAACCGCGTCGTCTCGAACCGTGAACGGGATCGTGATGTAACGACCATCATCCGTGACCCCGATCAGCCAGAACCGCTCTGCACCGTCCGAATGACGCCGGTCCGGAAAATACATACCACGTCCGTTCAGAAACGCTCGCTCGACATCAACGCTGGTAAATCCCCGAGCCTCGACTGTGGCGGTGTTGCCTGCGTCCCAGTCGACACCCAGAGGATCGTCCATGCTCACCATGCACAGACGATTGCATGATGGTTATGCCCCCACCAACGTGCAGGCAACAACACCTCGCGCGGCTGGGGAGAGGCGGTGCGACCCCTCTGATGCTCTCGTCTCCGCGCCGGAACTGCGGCCACCCTTCCGGCACATCACCGTCCTCGCCTCAGTTCGGTGGACGCCAGATCCGCAGTGGCGTATGACGCGCGGCGTGTTGGACGTCTCCGTCGATGGTGAGCATCTCCAGGTCGTGACGGAGGCACAGGCGCACGAGGAGGGCATCGATGGTCCCGAGTTGCACGCCTTGGCGCCGGCACCTGTGTCGGATGTCGGCAGCCGCAATGTGATCGTCGCGACCCGGGACGATCATCGGGAGCACCGCGAAGCGCTCCAGCAAGTCTTGGCTGATCGCCAGGTTCGTCGCCGTGTGCGACGTCTCGCACATTCAATCGCACAATTTCACCAACCCCCAACCCCGTATGTTTGCGGCCACGCCAAGCGCAGAGGGCATACCACCGAGGCGACTACCGTAAGCTGGTCCGCGGTGCCGCTCACGCGCCAACCCTGCGGGTTGCCGTCGCAAGGCTGAAGCCTTGCGCCACAGCAGCGTGTGCGCTAGCAGTCTGTGGTGAAAGTCGTGCGTCGCACCGAGGGTGGCGCAGCGCCGGCCTGGCACGGCGAGACGAGGGAGCATACCGGCAGTATTCGACCGAGGAACAATCCGCCTTTGCCACGGCTTCGGCGAGACCTGGCCATAGCCC
>SMUY01081510.1_pt1:0-15000 | contig 21760 bp, 22 predicted proteins | sample 2456441 | NCBI WGS metagenome assembly SMUY01 (sample SAMN11095931, study PRJNA526329) | marine sediment metagenome | biome: Marine sediment; feature: Surficial sediment; material: Deep marine sediment; isolation source: Hadal surficial sediment | place: Pacific Ocean | collected 2014-11...
CATTTAGCTCGGCATATTGGTGCGCATGTGTTCCACGGCAAGCTTCATCGCTTGCATTTTTACTTCATTGCGTTTCATCATTATTTTGTTTTGTTCGGCGATATTTATGGGATAAGGGTTTTCTCGCAGCAGTTTGGCAGCAAAGAGTAAATTCTGAGCCGTTAGTTCTGCATTTCGGCGCACATAAGGTGACAATTCTCCTCCGGCTTCAATAAAACTAGCACCCGGCCCGGCGTCGCCCACCCAATACAAATCGGTATTCGGCGGCACGGTGACCCCAAAATGAAGCAAATTGGCAAACGTGTTAGCGACACAGTCGTGAGTACCATCCTCATTTCCCGTAACAACGCAACCACAGACCGAACCATATAAAGGAAATTGTCCCGTCTTCTCACACATTACAGTCTTGGTGGTGCCATCCAATCGTTCGATGACCCGTTGAGCGATAGAGGAGCGTACCCCCATCCAAATCGGCATGGCAGGAACAATGATATTGCAACGTTTAATCTTTTCAAGAATTTTAGGCCACTCGTCGCCTTCCCCTTCGTCATTGCTGACACCGGGTTTCACATCATAATCGACTACACGAACTATCTCAGTTTCGATGTCCGGTTCGTGTGCCTTCAACCGCTCAATAAGAAGATTGCAAAGAGCCTCTGTGTTTGAAGTCTCTGGGCTTTTCTTGAGCGTGCAGTTGAGAAAAAGGGCATAGAGTGGACCCTTAGATTTTAGTTTGTGGAATATAGATTCTACCATTGAGATATAACCTCCTTTGTAGTTACTCTCCCCTCTGGTAATTCCCCATGATCAAGGACTTCTTCCCATAATTTGTGTTTCTTTGTTCTAACTATTTCTTTTCTCATTATATATTTTTAACTTTTTTATCCCTGTATTTTCTTCTGCTCCAAGCTTGAAGAAGGAATTATTTATTTTCTAGCTTATAAATCACTAAGATTCCACAGACTTCATGTTTGAAGAGATTACATTCAAAACCGTAACACATTTTTGGTAAAACATATACGAGCCGAATTTTTATTTTCTAATCAACGGTACAACGTATCTGCTGTCAAAGGGGTACGTGTAATCTATGTTGATCCTATTATAAGTCTCGACTGGAATACCTATATCGGCCAAATAAAGCTCACCTGTTTTTTGAGCACTTAATCCGGTCTTAGGAAACGCCAAGGTCATTGTCCAATTTGCGTTAACGAACTCACCGGGTGTTTCACCTGTAGTGGAATCAACACCTGAGGGGATATCGAGAGATAGAACGGGCGCATTGCTTTTATTTGCCCACTCGACAAAATCCAATATTCTCCCGCGCGGAGCACCCTTGAGATTGTATCCGATGAGCGCATCTATGATTAAATCAACATCTTCGTCGGCAATATCTTCTAGATCCAGAACCCTTCCAGAGGTGGACTTAAAAATTTCATATTGAAAAGAAGGCACTTCGCCCAGGCGGTCAGGACTTGAAAGAGAAAGGGTGACTCTTGCATTTCTATTGGCTAGATGCCTTGCGGCTGTAATGCCCCCTCCGCCGTTACCGCCGAGACCGGCCATCACCAGAATATTCGCATCATTCCATCTATCTCCAAGTATATCAATAGAAAGTGTAGCCAAATTCCGCCCTGCGTTCTCCATCATTTGATATAGATTAGGTCCCGTTTCTTCCATTGCTATACGGTCCACTTCCCTCATTTGATCCGTATCTATAGCGGAAACTGTTACCCCTTTATCCGTCATAAACTCTACTGCATTTGGATTATCTTTTATGCTCAATTCGACCCTCCCGTTTGTCTCACGTATGTAGTGAACCTACACACCTGCTTGATTTCCTAGTGTATTCATACTATATATTTTAAAATACGTTTTAGTATAGTGTTAGTATAATGAGGGAGGTCAAGCATGAAAAACAATTGCGCCTTATTAGTTATAGTTGCAATTTTATTTTCAGCCTGCACCAAGGCTGAGTACGCTGTGCCTGATCTGGGTGGTCTATACAACAGGGAGAAACTAAATAATTATTAGGGTGCAAGCATGCATGAATTTAGTGAATTTATCATATCTATCTTTAACCCAATTACGGAAATCATAGATTTAATAGCAATATTATTTATGTTATGGGGTTTAGTAAAAGCATTGTTCGACTATTTTGTGTTAAGGATAAAAAATAAAACTCTTAATAGTAGTGATATAAGAGTTATTAGGTGTCATATAGGGTCATACCTCTTGCTTGGTTTAGAAATAATGATAGTTGCCGATGTAATAACAACTGTTCTAAATCAAACAAAAGATGACCTTATTTTTCTCGGTGGCATTGTTATTATCCGAACTATATTATCATATTTCCTAAATAAAGAGATTGGTGAAATGGAAAGTGATTTGTAAATTTTACTGACCTTCCCCCAGAGAACTGGACCAGTTAAAAGTAGAAAAATCTGGCAAAATAACACTATATACAGGAGCTCAGTAGAATGTCACTATAATACATTCCAAAGATTATTTAACAGAACATAGTTTTATTCTTTAATTTTCAGATATAGACATAGTTCATTGGTGGTGAAATTGGTGGTAGTTTGGATGGTAGTTTCCATTAAAGTCCGTTAAAGAGCATATAAGCAATGTTGAGTTGAGCGATTATAAGTCCCTATAAAATAAAGCTTTTTCTTTAACTTTCTCACACGGACTTTAACTCTGTAATACTGGTGGAATAGGTTTTGCAGACCGCTGCCTTACCACTTGGCTACGCCGCCTATAAATTAAACTTCAAACACTTATGGGATTTGAATTTATGCATTTCACAAATGAAAATGGTATTATGAACAATCTTTTTAGATTTTCAAGATATTGCATTTACAGAGATTAAGCATCAAACCTCATTTTCTTAAATTTACCAAAATATACCGGCCTATATTGCTATCTCGCCCCTAAAGACGGTAATTGCATTACCCCCTAACAAAACTCTATTCCCATTTAAAGATACATGAATAACTCCTCCTCTTCTCGATGCCTGATAAGCCTTTAATCGGCTCTTCCCCAATCGTTTTTGCCAAAATGGGCCAAGGCAGGAGTGGGCTGAACCTGTGACAGGATCTTCATCTATACCCGAAGCGGGAGCGAAGAACCTGGATACAAAATCGTATTCTCCAGATTTACATATGCTTGTAACAATTATCCCCCTGACCGGAATTTTTTTTAACAAATTTAAATTTGGTTCCAAATTTCTTAATATCTCCTCTGACTCAATTTCTACCAGATAATCTAATCTGTTTTTACCGACGTAGATGGGATTAATCCCTAAACCCTCTTTGAGGCCGGAAGGAACTAGAGCTTCTTGTTCAGGCTCAGACGGGAAATCAAGCTCTATAAGACCCCCTTTCTTAGATGCGCATAATAATCCGCTTCGTGTATGGAACCTAGCCTCCTCACTGGGTTTTAAGTAACCCATCTCCCATAAAACATGTGCACTGGCGAGCGTTGCATGACCACAAAGGTCAACTTCCAAAGTGGGAGTGAACCATCTTAGATTAAAACCGTCCTCTACACGGTATAAAAATGCGGTCTCTGATAAGTTCATCTCACTAGCTACATCCTGCATCCAGAGCTCTTCGATTTGTTTCTCGAGAACACAGACTGCTGCCGGGTTTCCTGTGAAAGGTTTATCTGCAAAAGCATCAACTTGAAATATTTTAATTCCCATTCGTATAAAATCCTCAATATCGAAACCCAACAATCCACTAAGTGGAGAATAATCACCTAAGAATATCAAACTTTAAATTCGAGTCTATGGCAAAAAAACGAAATCAAAAATTATTGACATTTTGCTTGATTTCTTTATTGTATAAGAGCTTTTATATAATAAGTATTGCCGCTTGGATCTTCTTAATAAGACCGAGACGGAGGAATAATTGATAAACATACACTCAGGACGGAACACAGGCCGTACCTATATGAATTGAAATCAATAAGCCAGTAAGGGCTATATCCCCGATCTGGCTTTTTTACGTTTGGACTACTGATATGAAAAAAATAACTGTACCAACCATAAGCTCAATGAAGAATAAAGAGAAGATCGTTATGGTTACAGCTTATGATGCACCTACGGCAAAAATAGTAGACGAATCGGGAGTTGACATAGTTTTAGTTGGGGACTCAGTTGGAAATGTAATCCAGGGTGCACCTAATACTCTATCTGTAACTATGGATGAGATGATATACCACACTAAAATTGTATTCAGAGGCATTAAAAATGCTCATCTGTGCGCTGACATGCCGTTTATGTCCTTTCAGACCTCTAAGCAAGATGCAGTAAGAAACGCCGGGCGTTTCATAAAAGAAACAGGAGCTGAATCGGTAAAGCTTGAGACAACCCAGGACTACATTGATACAATTCGAGCTATAAGAAAATCCGGGATTCCTGTGATGGGGCATATAGGACTTCGCCCCCAGTCAGTCCATGATATGGGTGGATATAAAGTACAAGGCACAGAGAAGGGTGAAGGTGCCAAGTTAATATCGCTTGCAAAAGAAATAGAGAATGCAGGCGCATTCTCGTTAGTTTTGGAGAGCATCCCGCATAAGCTTGCAAAAAAGATAACACGCTCTATAAATATCCCAACAATTGGAATAGGAGCAGGCCCAGAGTGTGACGGCCAGGTGCTCGTAATACATGACCTGGTCGGTTTATCAGAAGAGCCTCTTCCAAAGTTTGTGAAAAAATATGCAAACATAAGAGAAATTATGACTAAGGCTACAAAAGAATTTGTTAATGAGGTAAGAAATGGGGCTTTCCCCTCTTCAGAGCATTCATATGACTGAAAAAGATTCAATTAAAGTTGTTGATAAGGTAAATGATATGCAGACCCTTTCAAATAGTGTCAGGAAAGGAGGGCGCATAATTTCATTTGTCCCAACAATGGGAGCGCTTCACGAAGGACATATAAGCTTGATCCGAAAGGCAAAAGAGAAGGGCGAGTTCCTTATAGTGAGTATTTTTGTAAATCCAACTCAATTTGGTCTTAATGAGGATTACAAAAAATATTCTAGGGATTTAGAAGGCGATTTAAAAAAAATCAAAGAAATTGGAGTAGATGTGGTTTTTTTACCGGATGTAAACGAGATTTACCCAGACGGCTTTGAGACTTACGTGGAAGTTGAGGAGCTCCAGAAACCACTCTGCGGCCAATTTAGACCGGGGCATTTTAAAGGTGTAGCGACAATTGTCTTGAAGCTCTTTAATATTGTCAAACCTGATATAGCAATTTTTGGAGAGAAAGATTATCAACAGTTAATAATCATACAGAAGATGGTAAGAGACCTGCACCTAGAGATTGAAATAATCGGACTGCCTATTATAAGAGAAGATGACGGGCTCGCGCTTAGTTCAAGAAATGCGTACCTATCTAAGAAGGAAAGGAAACATGCAAAAGCTCTTTCAGAAGCGCTTAGGGAAATAACAAAAAGTTTTGATCAAGGTCACAATGAGGTTAAAGACCTTATTCAGAGGGGAAGAGACATTCTTAATAAATCTTTGATATACGATATAGATTACTTAGAAATAAGAAATGGGAGAACGTTAGAGAGTAAGGAAGAAGCTCAATCGGGAGATTTAGTAGCCGTAGCAGCGAAAGTAGGAAATGCAAGGCTTATTGATAACATGAAACTTTAATGTATATAATGTAAGGAGGTTAAATTATGGACAGAACACTTCTCAAATCAAAAATACATAGGGCAACAGTAACGGAAGCCGATTTAGAATATGAAGGCAGCGTTACTTTGGATAGGGATCTAATGGATGCCGCAGATTTACTCCACTATGAACAAGTTCATATATTCAACATTACAAACGGCAATAGATTTACGACCTATGTTATAGAGGCTAAAAGGGGTTCAAACGTAATATGCGTTAACGGTGCTGCGGCTCATCTTGCTAGAGAAGGAGACCGCGTGATAATCGCAAGCTTCGCCACTTATGATGAATCTGAGCGCAAGAAACATGCCCCGAAGCTGGTCTATGTTGATGAAAACAATAATATTACAAATGTAAAACCTGAGCCAAAAAAATTACAGGTTGCTAGAAGTTAAGTATATTAATTTTTTTCTATTTCTAGAGTGGTAAGAGTTTCTAAACATTAATTTTAAAGAAATATTGCAATTTTTAGAAGCTTATTGGTCAGTATATGCATCATAAATATTGACATAAACTGTAATCGAGGTTATAAATTTAAGTTAATATTAAAGGAGGATCATGGATACGATATCTGTATCCGATCAAACATCTTTACTGCACCTATAGTACAAATAGCAATATAATACAAGTAGCAAGAACCATAGCCTTCTAAAGCGGAGAGGATATATTATGAAAGCGGTCATACTTGCAGCCGGTAGAGGCAAAAGGCTTTATCCCTATACTAAATATATACCGAAGTGTTTGCTAGAAATTGGCGGCGAAACAATATTGGAACATCAAATCAACCATATTAGGGATTGTGGAATTGATGAAGTTGCAATTGTTGTCGGTTTTGGTTTTGAGAAAGTCGAAAACTTTCTTAGAAGTTACGATGGGCTTGGAATGAAAATAACGACCCTCTACAACCCATTTTATCAAACGACCAACAGTCTTATTTCTCTATGGATAGCAAGGGGAGAAATGGACAGCGATATGGTTGTTATGAACGGGGATGATGTATTTGAAATAGACGTTTTAGAACAGGCTCTTAGAATGAGAGACGAAAAAATATGTCTTCCAGTCAAACGCAAAACTAGTTACGAAGACGAAGACATGAAAGTTATAATACAAGAAACGAAAATAATTGATATCAGTAAAACCCTAACGGGGCGAGCTTCGGCAGAATCAGTAGGGATCAGAGTTTTCAGAGACACAGGTGTAGAGCTCTTAAAGAGGTCCATTGAAGAAGAAATGAGAACTGGAGGGGCGGAGAACAAATGGTATATTTCTGCCATTCACAGGCTAATCAAGAAAGGGTATAAAGTTAAATCCCTCGATATAGGCGATCTATTTTGGATGGATGTAGATTATCCAAGTGATCTATTCAAAGCCAGACTTAACTCAGATAAATTCATCAAGAAATCATATCAGGAGCGGGTCCTAAGAGTAGTAGAAACTAGTTAATAAAATGGACCATGCAATAATTGTAGCGGCCGGCACTGGTATAGAAGACACCGACCTTAGCACTTATGGAAATACCGTTTTTGGCTCGCTTCCCCAAATTAAGCGTTTGGTGATAACCGCCCAAAGAGCCGGAATAAATCATTTTACGATAATTACTGAAGACGGCGACACTTCCTTAAAAAAACACTTAGTAAACGACAACAGAATAGAAAGTAATCTAGACTGGGTTTCAATTGATACAGATCTAAAGCTCGAATCGATTCCCTACCTCTTAGTGCAATCAAACCTACTCACCACACCTGAAACACTATCGAATTTCATGGATTCAGATATAAACCAGGATGAGATTTTAATTTTAATGGACACATCTAAAGATGCTGACTCCAAGATTAGTGAACCATCAGTTGAAGAAATATCTGCAAACAGAGGTAATGCTGTAGGGGCTTTTATCGCATCAGGCGAATTGATAGAAAAGTCCTTATCGGACTCTGGGTCACTAAAAAACATTGTCTCAGATCTGACAGAAAAAGAAAAAGCTGAGTATAAAGAGTTCTCAGGAAAATATTGGATGAGACTATCATCTGAGAAGGGCTCTGCAAAAAAAGCAGAAGATCTCATCTTCAACTATGTCGGAAAAACAGCAACCGGATGGATTTCACGAAATATAAACAGCAAATTTTCATTGCCAACCAGCAGGCTCTTAATTAAAACCCCTCTCACACCCAATATGATTAGCATTGGAATCAATATTATAGGATCTTTATGCGGTATATTTTACGCTATAGGTCATCCGGTAATCGGAGCACTCTTTATGCATATTGCAACTGTACTTGACAGATGTGACGGGGAAGTGGCAAGGGTTAAATTAATGGAGACAAAAAAGGGACAGTGGGTTGATACAATTTCAGACCAGTTTACAGTGCTTTCTTTCTTGATCGGCGTCCCCTTAGGATATTATTTTATTTCACATAATACGATTGCACTTGTTCTAGGCGGGCTAAATGTCTCCTTTTTCCTGTTTTTTATAATTTGGGCGTTTTATTTCCTAAAAAGATATACTAACTCAGGAAGTTTAGTAACATACTTTGAAGTGGACAAGCTTGTTGAACCGCAAAAGACTTCCCTCATTAGAAAAACAATAAAAATACTACGTCCCCTGGGTAGAAGGAATGTATATTCACTTGCATTTATTTTGATTGCAATTGTGGGCGGGTATCCGTGGGTGCTAGGAATTACTACCATTGCGGCAATATTATTTTTTATTCACTCATTTGAGGATATAATAAAGTTAAGAAAAATTAAACCTGATAAACAGATTCAAGATTAAAAAAATATTAAGGGACTATTTATGAGCGATATAAAAAAGGAAAAACAAGATAACAGCCAAAATGAGGAATATAGAAAAGCTGATTATGAAACAAAGGAATATGCAAATGGATTTATTGCATCTTTCATTAAAATGGTAGAGAATTTCAATGTTCGATTTTCGAAATACGGGAATCCACCTATTTACGAAAATTCAACTTTCCCCTGGGTTAAAGAAATTGAAGATAATTGGGAGAAAATCAGAGAAGAAATCGATCAGGTTATGGAGAGACGGGAAGAGCTCCCAAGCTTTCATGAAATAATGCCTGAGGTTAAAACTATCACAAATGACGACAACTGGAAAACTTTTTTTCTTGCGGGATATGGTCTGGAGAGTGATGAAAATACAAAAAGATGTCCCGAAACAACACGTCTGCTTAAGAAAATCCCAGGCATGAAAACAGCTATGTTCTCAATCCTCTCTCCAAACAAGCATATTCCGGCCCACAAGGGACCTTTTAATGGCGTTCTCAGGTATCACCTCGGATTAATTATCCCTGAGCCAAAAGAACAATGCAGAATCCGTATAGACAAGGAAATCATGCACTGGAATGAGGGAGAAAGCATTATATTTGATGACACATATAATCATGAAGTTTGGAACGATACTTCAGGTTTTCGAGCAGTACTATTCGTCGACTTTGTCCGTCCGGTAAAGTTTCCCTTCAACTTGTTTAATAAACTTGTTGTTAGTGCTGCGGCTTTTGCGCCCTTTATTCGTGAGGCTGAGATAAAACACAAGGAATGGGAAAAGAAATTTTATAAACAATAATAATATGCCTGAAATTGATCTTTCTTAATTGAGAGCAGCTATACCAATCTAATTTTGCCTATTACGGTTCGGATTATCTTCGCAAGCATTATCTGACATATCAGATTTGCGATTCGGATTTTTCACCAACATTATTATACAAAAAGCCAGCAGTCCTAAAGTAAACCCCCACGCTGACAACATAAATATTAGTGCATCAAGATTCATTTTCTTTATTCTTCCTCCTTCTATCCGCCATAAACACCAGAATGGCCAGAACTATAAAGAGCAATACTAAATAGGCTCTTGCAACCCAAATAGTCCAACCGGTTTTTTCAAGCTCTTCGGGAAGCAATTCTATGCCCCACCAGCCGAGCAGTATTAACATGAAAAGTGGAGTAATATATCTTAGAATATAATAGAAAAATCTGGGTATCCTGATTGTACCATCTCGATTTATCTCTGCCCATGCTTTTTCACCGCCGAAAACCCACATAAAGATAACAACCTCCATTAATCCGAAGAAAACAATTCCTATTGTGCCCGCCCAGAAATCCCACTCATCGAGTGTTTGGTTAACAAAAACAACCATTAGAACACTAATACCAATTATCCCCATGGTGATCAGAACCGATTTTGTTCTACTTATCCCAAAATCATCTTCAAAAAAAGCAATAATAGTTTGAGTTAGGAAGAGTGAGGATGTAAGACCTGCGAAGAAAAGAAGGAAGAACCATAAAAATCCCAAGAACTGACCGGCAGGCATACTGGCAAATATTGCCGGAAGACTCACAAATCCCAGGTTAAACGCGCCTGACTGGGCGATTGAGACTGCCCCTGCAATACCAAAGAAGGCCACAGCAGCCGGAATGGCAATTGAACCGCCTAATATAACCTCCGCAGTTTCATTTATAGTCGCAGAGGTAAGTCCGTTCAACGTTATGTCCTGATCTGCCCTTAAATACGAAGAATAAACAATCATAGAACCGAAACCTAAGCTTAGAGTAAAGAATATCTGACCGGCAGCGGCGACCCATACTCCCGGGTTCTTTAAGGCGTTAAAATCCGGGGTCCAAAGAAAGTTAAGCCCTTCAATTGCATTCCCACTGGGGGTATCCAAAGTTAAAACGCGGATAAAAAGAATTATAGCCATTATAAAAAGAGCAGGTAGGGCAAACTTTACGAAGGCTTCAATCCCTCTTGAAACCCCTCTCAATAATATGATCAGGTTTATCACTAAAGTAGCAATAAAAGCAAAATAAGCCATAACTGAAGGGCTTAATAAATCTCCATTGCCAGCTCCAATATATGTTCCTAAAAAACTGCTATAAGGCTTTAAGAATTCTTCAGGATTATTTGCCCCTGCTGCAAGCTCAGGGCTTGTCCCTAAAAGAAAATGAATTGAATAACCCAATGTCCAAGACTCTATGTAAATGTAATAAATTACAACTACAAGAGGAATCCAAAGACCTAATACGCCGATAAGACGAGATACTGGGCTTTTCCAAAACAAGCTAAATATGGCGGGAGCAGTTCCATGCCCTCTTGCACCTCCGTATCTTCCAATTGACCACTCTATCCACATTAACGGTATTCCTATGAGAAAAAAGGCAATTATATAGGGAATCATGAAGGCCCCTCCACCATTTTCGGCAGCTTGGACCGGAAATCTTAAAAAATTGCCAAGCCCGATAGCGCCACCGGCCATAGCTAAAATAAGCCCGGTTCTAGATCCCCAAGATTCTCTTCGGCGCGGTGATTTCATTCCCATATAGACAATCCTAAAATTAAGTACCTTATTTTAAGTAATCTATGTTATTAAGCAAGATAATGACATAGTGGAGTATTATGATCAATTTTCACCATAAACGTTAACCCATTTAGTTGCCGTTCTAAATAAATACTCTTGACAAACAATTTTATATACTTATCTTAATACACCTTCGGTTATTTAGGACAAGTTGAAACTTGTATACAATTTAGTTGGATTATAACTGAAAACATAGTATTATTGACCAGCAAATTTCGATTATTTATATGTAACTAGAGTACTTTATAGCGACAATAGGAATTATCAGGTTAATGAATTTAAGGAGACTCTACTATAAAGATGGCTACGGCAAAAAAGGAAACTAAGAAAAGGACCACAAGAAAGTCTAAGTCCGGATGGCGAGAAGAAATAAAAAAAATGCTTCTTCTTATGAGAAAAGAGCTGCTACAAGATGTTTCAGAATCAATGAGAGCTGAATCAGACCCTTTAAAGCATGATATTGGCGATTTCTACGACCAGGCTTCCAGCGATAGGGATAGAGAACTGTCACTAATGCTTGCAGACCGGGAAAGGGAAAAACTGACCTATGTTGACGATGCATTAAAAAGAATAGAACTTGGTACCTACGGTATTTGCGAGTCCTGCGAGGAGATAATAGAGAAAGAAAGGCTAATGGCCATGCCTTTCACCAAGCTTTGTTTGTCTTGCCAGGAAGATATTGAAAGAGGATAGATCTACTTAATTAATTCCGACAAACCTTTTATGAACGGCTCTCTTACTACTGCCTTTTCCGTTATAATTGAGCTAATATTCTCACTCGGCGTTATATCAAATGCCGGGTTATAAACATTAACATCAGGTGCAATCCTGTTTCCTAAAATATGTGTAACCTCGGCAGTATCTCGCTCTTCGATTGGTATTGAACTCCCCTCGGGACAGTCATAATCGATTGTAGATATTGGAGCAGCTACATAAAAGGGGATACCATGCGATTTAGCAAGGACAGATATAGAGTAGGTGCCAATTTTATTTGCGAAATCGCCGTTCCTAGCTATTCTATCCGCCCCTAAAACCACAGCATCCACCATCCCCTTACTCATAATATGCCCAACCATACTGTCTGTAATGAGAGATACCGGAATCCCGTCTTTATGTAACTCCCAGGCAGTGAGTCGTGCGCCCTGGAGAAAAGGCCTTGTCTCAGTAGCAATTACTTTAATATTTTTCCCTGCTTCATATGCACACCTAACTACACCAAGTGCCGTGCCGTACCCTGCAGTGGCTAGAGCGCCAGCATTACAGTGAGTTAAAACAACCGAATTGTCCTTTATGAGTTCAGCCCCTATTCTGCCGATATTGCGGCAAATTTCTATATCTTCTTCAAGTATATTGTTTGCTTCCTGAACAAGCCGTGTCTTGATCTGATTTATATTACTCTCTCGTTCATCAAGTACCCTGAGCATCCTTTTTCCGGCCCAGAAAAGATTAACCGCTGTCGGTCTTGTAGCCAGGATAACATCTGTAATTTTGTTAACTTCACCGAGGAACTTAGCCCTGTCACTAGTTTCGATCTTAATTGCTCCAAGCGCTATTCCCATAGCTGCGGCAACGCCTATTGCGGGCGCCCCCCTTATAACCATTCTCTTAATTGCATCCGCTACGTCCTCATATGTCTGACATTTAAGATAAACCTCCTCATTAGGCAGCTTTGTCTGGTCTATCATAATTACTTTGTTATCTTTCCACTCAATCGTTTTAAATGAAGACATATACTTTCCCTTCATAATAGAAGTTATGTAAAAGTGTGAATTAGAGTTTACTTTAGAGCATACTTTTATCAATTAGTAACAAACTCAAGTGCTACCCAGTCCCTATCGCTTATCTCATTTTTAAGTAGGAGGCCCGCCTCTTTCAGACCCCTAACCGCCTCATCTCGTCTTTTGTACTGTATACCCGAAACAATTAATTTCCCTCCCTTAGACAATCTGGAAATAAATTCCTCTTTCATTAATAATATTGACTCAATATAGACATTTGCCACTATTAAATCGTAATGCCCCTTAGCACTTTGAATATAGCCGCAGAAAAAGTTTATTTTATCCAGAACACCATTTTTCTCGGCATTTTTCCTAGACTCCTGAATGGCTATTGGATCCGTGTCAAAACCCGCTACATCTCTTACTCCTAACTTGAGAGCAGAAATGCTTAAAATTCCGCTCCCGCACCCCACATCAAGCATAGTTTGAATATCGTTCGTCTGGATATTATCCTCAATAGCCTCAATACAGAGCCTGGTAGTCTCGTGGTGCCCCGTCCCGAAGGCTAGTGAAGGGTTTATCTCTATTACTATCTCATTACCCAGAGCGATATGTTCTTCCCAGGGCGGTCTAATAATGACCCTCTTACCGACTCTTATTTTCTTCAATACACTCTTCCAGACCTCCCAGCCAGAACGGTCTATATATTGGACGGTCACAGGGCTGATAGTCACACCTGGAAAGTTTTGCTTGACGAGTTCTGAATACTCTTTCAAACTGCTTATTACCATTGCAATGTCTGTTTCCATCGGAAAGTACGCTGATACCTCACGGAGCCCCTCTCCTCTGATATCTTCCGCAACCCCCAGGGATCCGAGCCCTAGAAGAAAGTCTGAGACTAAGGATGCTGCCTGTTCTGAAACTTCTAACTTTAGTTGCGATAATCTAATCAAATCTCTCCCTTTAAAATCAATAGTTTTGACTGAAGCAGTCTCAATTTTAAGTTAAGGTCTTTAATCTTACCCTCAAATTACTGAGATTTAAAAATCTATTTCAGCATATCCGTAATTGAGAGCTATTCCATAGATTCAGCTAGCTCTATATTAGTTTTACAGGGGTTGTGGTAAGTGATATAATTTTTCTTATGATTAATAAGAAGCTCATGTTCTTTAGGGAGATTCTAATAAAGAAAATGGCCGGCCTTCTCGGTATAGCCGAGATTACCGTGACACGCATGAGTGAAGGAGACGGTACATTCCCTGATCCAATTGATCGCGCCATGACAGAATCAAGCACAACAATAGAGCTAAGAAAAAGAGATAGGGAAAGAAAACTTATTAGTAAAATCCAGAAAGCTATTCAAAATACAGAAGACGGAACCTACGGAATTTGCGAAATATGTGAAGATGAGATAACTGAAGACAGACTTATGGTAAGACCTGAAACCACTCTTTGTATAAGCTGTAAAGAAGAACAGGAAGAAGAAGAAAAACAATTCGGGTTATAATCTGACAAGTCTATAAATATTAGTTGCTTCCGCCAAAAACGAATCGCTCTAAGAAATCTGCATCAGATTCTTTTACTATAAGCCATTTACCGTCGATTTTCGCAAACTCAATTCTTTCATTGATTTTAAATCTGCTCTTACTTTCGTTGACCGTTGCTACTACAACAACCATTTGTACTACTTCCGTTTTCTGACCCTTATCATAGATACTTCTAGCAGTATGCGATATTTCCAGATTGTCAAAAAGGGTAACATTGGACAAGAAATTCTTCCTTACCTCTTCGACACCTATGACTTTATTATCTTTTTCCAGACTATAACTTGGAGAGATCAAAGACATATAGAGATCCACATTCTTTGTCTCTAGTGCCTCCTCTCTATCAGAAAGGGCCTTTTCGATCTCGTTATTCTCAGGATTTCCGCACGAGACCGCAAATAATATTAAAAGAGTGAATAAGATAGAGAGCAATCTCATCCTTTCGTTGACTCTCCTTTGTTTTCTTCTATTTCTTCAGGTACCGGAGCTGTTTTGCCCTGGATGTCATTTAGGAGTGAGGACGCCTTGTTTGAATATTTTTCATTCGGATATCCTAGTACGAGTTGGTTAAGAGTTTCTCGGGCTAATTCATATTGGTCTTGTTTTGCATAGGATCTTCCTAAGAGATACATTGCCTCGGGTAGCTGTTTTGTATCATTATAATCACTTACGACAAT
>SMUY01252858.1_pt1 | contig 21666 bp, 18 predicted proteins | sample 2456441 | NCBI WGS metagenome assembly SMUY01 (sample SAMN11095931, study PRJNA526329) | marine sediment metagenome | biome: Marine sediment; feature: Surficial sediment; material: Deep marine sediment; isolation source: Hadal surficial sediment | place: Pacific Ocean | collected 2014-11 | depth...
CAGGTGGAACAGGTTCTCGAGGCGGGTGATGAGGTGCGGATCTCCAAATATACCCAGCCGCTTCGGCTGCTTTATCCGTTAGGCCATAGTTTCTTTGAAAGCTGCCGCAGCAAGCTGGATTGGGCCAGCCGGTTAGGCGACCGCTGAAGTTTCGAGAAATGCGGGGCATTCAAGCCAAGGACCAGTTAGTTCTTGTCCAGAAATTGCCGTCCTACTACGTCCGCTGCGCCCGCGTGAATTTCTTCGGTCGTCTTACTACGTAAGACTCGCATTTTCCTTCGGAAAAGGATACGTACGTAGTGCGTACGCAGTGGGCATCCATGCCCATCACGCTAGTTCCCGCCCATTCTGGACAGGAACCAGCTAGTCAAGCGGCTTGTCGAGGTCGCGCAACACGCCTTCGTCGCCGACGGTTACCTGCACGATGTTGCTGCGGGCATCGGCCAGAACAGTTCGTGCTCCATTGTCGCCTTCGAGCATGGCGAGCGCCCCATAGTGGGCCGGGGTGAATCCGACGGGGTGTCCTGGTTGGCCCTCATAGACGGGTTGCACGATGGCACCGTTATCGGCGGATGCAAGCGTTTGCTTGAGCAGGGAAAGCGTCTCACCACTCACATAAGGCATATCCCCCAGGGCTACGAAGAGGTAATCCCAGGCGCTTTTAGCCTGAACGCCGCTCGCCAGCGAATGACCCATGCCAAGCTCTGCGTCCTGAGCGACAACGAAGTCTGGCGAGCCGAGCTCAGTGATGAGGGTTTGATCTTCCTCACGTATCACCACGGCGACGTTGTCGAACACCGTCCGATACTGCGCACAGGTAGCTTGTAACAGAGTCTTGCCGTTGGCGAGCCGATAACGGCGTTTGTCGCTACCGAAGCGGCGAGCAAATCCAGCGGCGAGGATGATGACGCCACCGTTCATTCAACTGAGCAGATCGGTAGGTGGTCCTATCAACCGACGCTTAACGCGGCTCGTGCGCCGAGCTCGGCAAGTTGCGTGCGTGCCGCCGCTACCTGGTGCTGCCGCACGGCAGTGATCTCCGCAAGGATCGCGATGGCGATTTCCGGCGGTGTTTTGCTGCCGATGGGCAATCCAATGGGGGCATGTAGGTTGGCAATCTCTGCGGGGGTCAGATCCAGTGCCGCGAGTCGTTCGCGGCGACTGGCGGAAGTGCGCGTAGAACCCATAGCGCCAATGTAGAACGCGTCGGTTTTTAATGCTTCCATCAAGCCCATGTCGTCTATGCGAGGATCGTGAGTGAGCGCCACAATCGCCGACGATGGATCTGCAGCGTGCTTTTTCACTGCATCGTCTGGCATGTCGTTTACCAGACGCACACCGGGAACGTCAAAATCGGCGATCAGGTGCTCGCGGGGATCGCATACGGTGACGTCGTAATCGAGGTTCTTTGCCATGTCTGCCAAGTACTTCGATACCATACCGGCGCCGATGATAAAAAGCTGATAGTGCGGACCGTAGGTATGGGTAAGCACTTCGCGCTCGGAGTCCCAGTCGAGGGGTTGGTGGACCGCTACATCGAGATACGAAAATGAGCGGGATTTCAGATCGACACAGCGCTGCACACAGCGCCGCTGTACCAACCGTTCATTGAGATGTGCGAAGTGGTCAATGCTTTTTGCATCCGGTGTTACCGGCTCCACAACGATATAAAGATGCCCGCCGCAGGGTAAGCCGAGCTTTTCGGTTTCTTCGCTGGTGATGCCGTACTGAAAAAACTGTGCCTGTTCGGCTGCTAGCTCACCCCGGGTCAACTTCTCGAGCAGGTCGTCTTCCACACAGCCACCGGACAGCGAGCCAACGATATGACCACCAGGGTCGCAGGCGAGCAGAGAGCCAACCGGGCGGGGCGAAGAGCCCCAGGTTTGCACAACAGTGGCCAGCCAGCAGGGTTGGCCGTCTTGCAGCCAGGCATTAACCTGGTTGAGTACTTCGCTGTCTACCGCCTGCATCGCTATTTACCGCACATCGATATAGTCTCGCAGTTTACTACCACTTAAGCCTTCCTTCATGCGAGTTATCGAAACAGTTCTGAACGAAGATTTATCTTTGTTTTCGGGCTACCTGCACCAACAGCGTATTGTGCACCGGATCTTCGAGGAGCGCGGTCAGCAGGTGCTCGAGATCGCTGATGCGGCACATGGCGAGGTCGTTCGGGCGGCGTATCGAGCGTGGCAGTCGGGGGATCTGAAAATCCGGGCGTTGCCCTCGAGCGAACCGAAAGCGTTCAAGCGGGCGTTTTCTGCCGTCGCCCGATACCCTGCATTGACCTCAGTGGTGTTGCTTGCGCTGCTGGCATTCCCGTTCACCTGGCCCCTGGCTGACGATCGTTTGACGTTGATCGCATCCTGGTTGACGGTGATCGATCTCGGCAGTGCCGTGCGGGCACCGACGTTCATGGAGCTTCTGGCGGATTTTCAGCCCTGGCGGTGGGTTACGCCGATTTTTGTGCACTACGGCGTAGTGCATCTGCTGTTTAATTGTGCGGTTGTCCTCGAACTTGGCCGACGGGTAGAGGCGGGTACTTCCAGCTGGGGGTTTCTGATGCTTGTGTTGGTATTGGCCCTCGTCAGCAACCTGGGTCAATACGCGGTTTTACCCAACCCGAACTTTGGTGGCCTTTCAGGTGTTGCCTATGGATTGCTCGGATATGTGTTGGCACGCAATCGTCTCACCCCGGATGAAGCCTGTTGGCAACTCCCGGTGGGGCTTGCTGGAAGTCTGCTGTTTTTCCTCGTGGTATTCACCACTGGGATCACCGAGCCGTTTGGTCTTTACGTAGCGAATGGGGCTCATTGGGGCGGATTGGCTACCGGCGCGTTATGTGCCTTGGTGTTTGCCAGGTCGAGACCGGGAACGGGATCTCGCGATGTGCCGGGTTCCGCGTGAATAAGGAGGGTATCGAAGGTCCTTTAGAGAAGCTCAAGGCTGTCCGCGGGGAGGTGGTTGAGTACCAGTTGCAGGTGGGGGATCGGACGATTGGGCTGAACCGCCTCGTTGGTAAAGGGCTTGAGATTCGTTTTCTGGATCAGATCAGCTGCCGTAACTGCGCAGCGCCGTCCCGCAAAAGTTATGGCGGTGGGTACTGTTATCCGTGCTTCAAGAAGCTCGCGCAGTGTGACCTGTGCGTGATGAGCCCTGACCGGTGCCACTATGCCCAGGGTACCTGCAGAGAACCCGATTGGGGTGACGAGTTCTGCATGCAACCGCACCTGGTTTACCTTGCGAACTCGAGCGGCGCCAAAGTAGGGTTAACCCGCCTTGGCTACGAGATCGGCCGCTGGATGGATCAAGGTGCCACCCAGGCACTGCCTATTCTCAAGACGCCTACCCGGCATATTGCAGGACTCACGGAAGTTGCACTCGCGCAGCACCTGACCGATCGTACGGACTGGCGGGCACTTGTCAGCCGCGACGCGCCACTCGTAGATCTCACCCAGCTTCGTGAAAAACTGCGTAATCAGGTCAGGGATCTCCCCGTAGAGGCCGTATGGCTCGAAGATGCCAGCGAAGAGCAATTTCGCTACCCCGTTGCAAGTTATAGCCCGACGCTCGAACGCCTACGTCTGGATGACGACGGATTGATTCATGGCGCACTGCTCGGTATCAAAGGGCAATATCTGATTTTCGACACAGGGGTGTTCAACGTTCGTCAGCACACCTCCTACCATGTTTCGGCTCGAGGTCTCGAGCGACCGCCGACGCCGCCCGAGCTTAAGAGCAATGATCAAATGGAGCTGTTTTCGTGAGTAAAGACGCCGACCCGAGGGCTATATATCTTAAAGATTATCAACCGCCTAAGTACCGAACATTAGAAACTAGATTAAGTTTCGATATTCATGACGGCAGCACAGAAGTGCGTAATGATCTGACCCTCGTGCGTGATCCACACGCGCCGGCTGATGCGTCGCTGGTGTTGGACGGTCAGGACCTGGAGTTGGTTTCCGTTACCCTCGATGGCGAGACCTTGAGCGGCAACGAATATCAGGTGGACGATAGTTCGCTGACTATTTTCTCGCTACCGGGCGCATGCGAAGTCAGCGTGGTGACGCGCATCAAGCCGGAGGAAAACACCGCGCTCGAAGGACTCTACAAGTCGCGCACCATGTATTGCACACAGTGCGAGGCTGAGGGGTTTCGCAAGATCACCTACCATCAAGACCGCCCCGATGTACTTGCCAAATTCACAACAAGCATCACCGCAGATGCAGACATGTACCCGGTTCTCCTGTCAAACGGAAATCCTGTTGCGGATAACACCCAAGATGGGCGACGCACCGTCACGTGGGAAGACCCGTTTCCCAAACCGAGTTACCTTTTTGCGCTGGTGGCGGGTGACCTGGAGGTAATCACCGACACCTTCACGACCATGAGTGGCAGGTCGGTAGAACTCAGGATCTATTCAGAATCGCACAACATTGGTCAATGCAACTACGCGATGGAGGTGTTGCAGCGCGCAATGCGCTGGGACGAGCAGGTATTCGGCCGGGAATACGACTTGGATATCTTCATGATAGTCGCTGTCGAAGATTTCAACATGGGCGCCATGGAAAACAAGGGGCTCAACATTTTCAACACATCATGTGTATTGGCGTCGCCTGATACGGCGACAGACTCATCCTACCTGCGCGTCGAGGCGGTAGTCGCCCATGAGTACTTTCACAACTGGTCAGGCAACCGGGTAACCTGTCGGGATTGGTTTCAATTGAGCCTCAAGGAAGGTTTCACGGTATTTCGTGATGCGGAGTTCTCCTCGGATATGAACTCGCGCACGGTCAAGCGTATCGAGGACGTCAGCTTTCTGCGTGCAGTACAGTTCGCCGAAGATTCAGGTCCGATGGCTCATCCGGTGCGCCCGGCTTCCTATATTGAAATCTCCAACTTCTATACCACCACGGTGTACGAGAAGGGCGCGGAGGTGGTAGGGATGTTACGCACCCTGCTCGGACCCGAACGGTTTCGTGCTGGGTCCGACCTCTACTTCGAGCGTCACGATGGCAGTGCGGCAACCACCGACGATTTTCTCGCGGCCATGCAAGCGGTGAGTGAAGTGGATCTGGAACAGTTCCAGCGCTGGTACGAGCAAGCCGGTACACCGTTGCTTGTCGTGTCGAGTCATTGGAACGCGGGAACCTTGACGCTTGAGATTACTCAGAGTTGCCCAGCGACACCCGGTCAGCCGGAGAAGCTGCCGTTTCACGTGCCGATTATGCTTGGGTTACTTAGCCGTCACGGCGCTCCGCTCAATTGTGCCGACCTCGACTGTTCTTTCAGCGACGTTTTCGAACTTCGAGAAACAAGCAACTCCCTGTTGCTGCATCTCAGGTCGGAGCAGGCTGAACTAGTCATTCGCGGGCTCGATAGCGAGCCCCAGGTGAGTTTCCTGCGTGATTTTTCCGCGCCGGTGCGTGTCGAATTTCCACGTTCTTTACAACAGCTTAGCTTGCTGGCCGTGCACGATCCTAACGGCTTCGCCCGTTGGGATGTCATGCAATCGATTCTGGTCGCAGAGATCGATCGGCTCATTATGGAATCTGGCGAGCCGAGCCAGTTCGTAGTGGATCTGTTCGCGACGTTGCTCGATAAAACAATCGCTTGTTCCGCGGATGCCGAACAATTGTTCATGTTTGCAGTAATGCTCAACCTGCCTGATGAGAACTATCTTTTCCAGCAACAAACCGCCATCGATGTGGACGGTATCTGTCGCGCGCGCGATTTGCTCAGGCACTCGTTGGCCGTTGCCTTGAAAGAGAGGTGGCACTCGCTGTATGAGGTCAATGAGATTACCGATGGATATCAACCGGACGCACTTTCCATGGCGCGGCGCGAGTTGCGTAACATCGCGTTTGCGTATCTCACCGAAGCGGCCGCTGCGCATGAAGCGCAGACGCTCATCGAAGCCCACTACAATTCTGCGGACAATCTCACTGATCGACGCGCTGCGTTGTCTGCGGTCGTCAACTGCGATGTTTTAGCGGATGAATTTCGTCAGCAGTTACTCGATGACTTTCTTCAGCGCTGGCAGAACGAATCTCTTGTCGTAAACGTATGGTTCTCCGTTCAAGCGACCAGCCGGTACGCTAACGCCGCGACGATTTGCCGCCTGGAAGAACATGCGGCGTTCGACAAGCGCAACCCGAATAAGCTGCGTGCGGTGTACGCGGCGTTCGGTCAGATGAATCAGCGGAATTTCCACGCAAGCGACGGCAGCGGATACGATCTGTTAGCTCAACGGATCATCGACCTGGATCAGTTCAATCCACAGATTGCCGCTCGGTTGTTGCAACCGTTAACTCGTTGGCGCCGCTACGATGAGCAACGTCGTGAGTTGATGCGTAAAGCGCTGGAACGAATCGCTGCACGAGAAAAGTTGTCCAAGGATGTCTTTGAGGTAGTGGCCAAAAGCCTGGAAGCGGAAGGATGAGCGTAGTGCGGACAAACCGTACCTTAGTGTGTATTCCGCAAACACGGTCGCGGTCTCGACAAGGCTTTAGCAAAGCACTTTTTCAAGGGTGAGGGTTCGAAGGCTGTAACCGACGCATGTGTCTGTATTTGGACGTTATCTGTTCAGGTACCTTGCTTGAATTGCGAGCAACCAGCCCGGGCAGCCAAGCCACCAGCGGCGATTCCCCAACCACTCGTACAGACCCGAATATAGCCATCCGAATCCGAACGCAGCCAATGCGAAAAACTCAGCCCAGAACGCTCCTCCGTAGCCGGGAAGCGACGCGTCTCTTGATACGGATACGAAGACCAGTGATATCAGCATGACGAGGCAGCAGACAGCATAAACAACAGATCGACAGGCACCTTTTTTCTTGCCCCACGCGCGGAGAGTGAAAACAACCATTATCGAAAACAGCATGAGAAAAAAAACGATGGCGCTGAGAGAATGGATTGTTGCTGGCGTCGTGTAGAGCAAACTCGCAATATTTTGGATGTAGTCGGGAACGCAACTGGAATCGGGCAACCCACACTTGGTAGTTCCGGTAGGGAAGATCGCGACGAGGAACACCGTGAACGATGCAACCTTCGCTGAGCCGTACTCGATCCAGTTCCTCGTCTCAGAATGCGGGCTTCCTTTGTACGCGCCCAGGAAGGCTGAGATGATAAACAACAGCCCGACAAACAGATCTTGGGCATCTGTGTGATAAGACGCGCTGATAGATCCGAGGGCTTCGCCAGATACGATTGCTGTGACCACAGCGATTCCCAATGCAATCAAGCCCACAAGCCCTCGAATCATGCGATAGCTAAATACCCGTTCGACCCTGGTCTTCGTATCATTCATGGGATCTTCCTTGTTGCCTGCTTCTTTTTGCCGGTACCATCGTCTTTTCGATCTCGCCCGCTGCCGGGACACCCTTGGCAGGCTTGGCTTCCCATTCCATAACAGGTTTCGCACTTGTCGTCACTCATGATTTTCAGTTTGCTTTGTTTGGGTCGGGGCATGATCTTGACATTGGCTATCAGGGAGGGGGGATGCGCTTTATATCTTGTCCTTTTCTGGTTATTACCTTCGCCGCGACTTTGGGTGGCTGCAGCAAACAACACGATGGGTACGCCTATTCTGCGCTCTCCGTTCATCCCGGTATGATGGTTGCGCCATGAAAGTTGTCCTGAAGGTTATCCTTAGCTTCGCGCTCAGCCTCGTGCTCATCTTGCTGGCGATGATTGTCTTCGCCTTCTGGAAGCCCGTAACCGCGTCGAAAACCATCTGGCCCGTGGTGGAAAACTACATGCTGGAAGAACCATTCCTGGGCATCACGGCGAACGGCACAGTGATACCGGATCTCTTCCGCATCGAATCGACGGGGGTAAGCACGCAACCCGTGGTGGCTGCGGCCAACAACTTCATCGCCAGTCTGAGCGAGGCGCAACGCGGGCGCCTGCTCTTTCCAGTAGATGATCTGGAGTGGCGGCGCTGGGCAAACATCCACATCTCGACGCGCCAGGGGGTGGGCTTGCTGGAGATGAACGAATACCAGTCGCGCGCCGCAATGGAGTTGCTTGGCACCGGCCTGAGTTCGCGCGGTCTCCAAACCAGCCGTGACATCATGCGCCTGGAGGGTCACCTCGCCGATCTCATGGACGATCACGAACAGTACGGCGAAAAACGCTACTGGTTCACGATCATGGGCGAGCCGTCCATGACCGAACCCTGGGGCTGGCAGATTGACGGCCATCACCTGATCATCAACTACTTCCTGCTCGGCGATCAGGTGGTGGTGACACCCATGTTCATGGGCTCAGAGCCAACGAGCGCTGCGACTGGACGCTTCGCCGGAACAGCCATACTCGAAGAGGAGCTCACCGCAGGGCTTGCACTCATCAATTCACTCGATGAAGAGCAGAGATCCGTCGCAATCGTCAAGCAAAACAAGATAACCAACAACAACCGTGGCGAGCTGTTTCAGGACAACGCTATCGTCGAGTACGCAGGAATTTCTCTTGCGCAACTAACACTTGCGCAACGTGAACGCGCCCTGGAATTGATCACTCTTTATATCGGCAACATCAGTGAGGGGCATGCCGAGATAAAACTCAGTGAAATTGTTCGCCACTGGAACGATACCCACTTCGCCTGGGTTGGTGGCACCGAACGTGCAAGTATTTTCTACTACCGTATTCACAGCCCGGTGGTGATGATCGAATACGATCATCAGAAACCCGTCGCCCTCGATGGGCCGGACCTGCCCAGCCAGGACCACGTGCACACCGTTGTGCGCACTCCCAATGGCAACGACTACGGTAAGGACCTGCTGCGCCAGCACCTCTCCCAACACGGACACTGAAGACGCTGACTATCGACAATCAGCCGTTTTTGGACTTGTTAGAACAAAACGTTCAGGAAAACCGCAACCAGAGGTGATGAAAACCGCGCAGCAGATGCGAAGGCACCCGTTCGTTTTTCCCGGATGCTCGTTCGACTGAACCAAATCGCGCGACGAGCGCCTGCATTGCCGCTTTCGCCTCCATCCGTGCAAGCGGCGCGCCGATACAGAAATGAATGCCGAAGCCGAAAGTGTGGTGGTGGTTCCGCTTACGGTCGAGTCTGAACTCGTGCGGTGCATCATAGTTTCGTGGATCACGGTTCGCTGCCGCCATGATTACATGCACATTATCGCCGACAGCCACATCCTGACCGTGATAGTGCATGGGTTTCAGCGCCTGGCGCATCAGGAACTGAACCGGGGCATCAAAGCGCAGTGTTTCTTCGATGCCCGCATCAATGAGTGTCGGATCGGCGGTGAGTTGGGCGTATAGATCAGGTCGGTCAACCAGAACGTTGAGGTAGTTGCCCAGCAAATTTGTCGTGGTTTCGTTACCTGCGATCAATAGAAGAATGTTGAAGCCGACGATGTCCTCATCCGACAGCCGCGCGCCGTCGATCTCCGCATTGACCACCGCGCTCACCAGATCACCTCCAGGACGACTGCGCCGCTCGGGGATTAGTGACTGAAAGTAGGCTGCCATCTCGAAGATATCCTTCTCTTGATCCTCGATTGACGCGCCAGTCAGCGTACCGGTCAGTGCGTCTGACCAGCGTTTGAAGTCTTCGGCCCTCTCAGCCGGGATTCCCATCATCTGGGAGATCACCGCTACCGGCAGCGGAATTGTGAGAGCCTGCGCGATATCAACGCCCTCGCCCTGTGGCAGATCGCCGACCATCTGCTGCGCGAGCGTGTTCACCGTCGCTTCAATGGCTTTGAGCATTCGCACGGTGAACGCCCGGTCCACGAGTCCGCGAAGCTGGGTATGCCGCGGCGGATCATCGGTGAGCAGCGGCAATGGAAATCCGCCTCCTTGCTGTCCCATCGCGATCGATGAATAGTCCGCCGAATTTTTCAACACGGAGCGGATATCGTCATGGCGCGTCAACACCCAGGCGCCGGTTTCCTCATCGCGCCAGATCGGCGTCTGCTCCTGCCACCGGGCGTAGACAGGATACGGATCTTCTAGAATCGCGGGATCAAGTAGTCGCACCGCACCAACTGGTCAAGTTGCAGAAAAATTGACGTGAGACCTGCCGGGATACGTAGGTTTTTCCGACCCAGATGTAGTAGAGAGTCACTACTCCCGGGCTAATCCATAGATACCAATCCGTATTCATGTTCCGCCTCGCTGTACCTTTACCAAGGACGCATGGTAGGTAGTCTACCGCACGGTACTGACAAGTTAACTTTTTCAATCGAATATAACTATCTCCAATATGTGATTGAGTTCCCGGCAGTTTTCGTCGCAGTCCGCTAGCGTTCGACCTACGAATGCCGTAAGGACAACGGAGGCGCTTATGCGATCGTATTTCGGGATCTCAATCGTTGCTTTTTTAATGGCTGGCTGTGGCGGTGGTGCAACCGTCAGCGAAAGCCAGTGTGTAGCAGGTGACTGGCAAACTCTGGGTTATCGGGATGGTGTTCGTGGATACCGAAGCTCCCAACTGCTTGCTCATCAGGATGCGTGTGTTAAACACGGTGTCATTCCAGATCGGCATGGCTACAGGCTTGGCTGGGAAGAAGGCATCCGGGAGTACTGTGAGCCGTATAGTGCTTTCTCGATAGGCGAGTGGGGCAAAGGGCATAACAACGTCTGCCCAACGGATTTGCGCGCAGAATTCATACGCGCATATCAGGAAGGCCGCTCACTGTATCGCGCGAGGGTGGAAGTGGCGAACCTCGAAAAAGCGATAGCCCAGAAAGCGAATCGCCTCGAGCAAGTGAAGGCGGCGATCGTTTCCACAGCTACGGCACAACTGAACCCGGAGTTGACGACCGGTCAGCGCGTTGAACTCTTCGCCACAACCCAGAGGCTCAATACAGAAAGGAATAGAATAAAAGCCGAAATTCCCGCACTCGAAAATGAGCTGGTACTCAAAGCCCGACAACTCGATGCACTGAATCGGTCGTTGGTGGCTGTTGGTTCCTAGGTTAGTCGGATACCCGAATTGGATCCTCTCAACGCCACAGAACATAACCCTAAGCCAAATCTACGTTCGTCTCGGTCAATAGGAAGAGGCGTTGGCACCTCACGATGCCCCGTTGGCCAGCCAGTGTGCCAAATCAGGGGTCAGTCGCTCGGCCGCGAGCTTTTCATAATTTATTGACTGTTCCTCGGATATGAGATTTTTCCAACGTTGGTTGGTACCCTTATGGAAAAATTGGCTATTGTCTTTCCATATCCCTTGCGTTGAGCCGGGCGCCATCGTATCGGCATTTGCCTTCATATGTTTAAAGGAAATACCCTCTAACAGCGATGGCCATACGTCCTCGTTTACCGGAATATCCAGATAGGCCGACAGTTTACGCATTTCACCATCAATATCTTTCAGCATGTCACTGAAGTGCATGAAATGAATGTTTGGCAGGTGCTTAAAATTCCACCAGGTCTGGGCGTGGTGTAGATGTGACCAGAATGGGTAGCCATCGGCCTCCCAGGGAAACGAAGATTTGTGCAGCCAGTCATCGAAAGCCTCCTGAACAGAGTCGCCCGGGAGTGGAAGGGTGGGCCCTTTTCGGTCCGGTGCGTTGTTTAACTCGTGGATAAATTCTGGTTGCATATTGTTCCAGTGATTCCACATGGAAGTGAATACGTCGCGACCGTCACGGCCAACGAATATGTATTTTACCTCTTCAAAGTATTTACAACCGTCCAGTGCGCAGTGGGTTTTGATGTACCGGCGATTCTCCAGTGCATCGATTTGCGCGATAACCTCATCAATGGGGGCGAAATTTGCATCAAGCCATGGGGTTAATTCATCCTGTGACTTGGGGGGCTGAGGTTGCTGAAAAACAAGCGCTGCGCAAATGGCCTGCAGCCATGTGGTACCCGCCTTGTAGGAGGTCGTGATAATGATGTCGTCTTGACGCGGTTGATACGCATCCCAACGATCGGTATCCATCACCGAATTTTGATAGTGTTGAGTGCGTTCAGGTTTTTTCATATCCAGCTCCCCGTCTATATAAACTGTATCCTAGCTGTCTGCGATTTGGCGGGCAATCGGAGTCTCTACTGCCGATTGATACTTCGTTCAGAATTGGGCTTGTCAATCATTCCGTGTTGCTGGCTTGTTTTACTAGCGCAGCCAGCCGGAGACAATTTAGGTGTCCTGCTGGAAAACCGATACAACCCGAGCGCCGCTCCCCTTGAGCTGTGACCTGCTATCTCGAGTAAAGCGCCGGTAGGGGATCTTTCCTGGTTTTGGCAATCGGTGCACGCAGAGGTCTGGCTGCCGCCAATATATCTCGGCCGCGAACATTTGTGTGACCGGTTCCATAGAGTGCCGAATTCAGCCGTTGCATCAGTTCGCGATTTTTCGGAAGCGTTTCAAAACGCGCGATGGCGACCACACCAGGTACTTGATAGTGGTCTACGAGGAATGCCGTCAACGAACTGCGGATCTCGTGTAGATCGTCTCCTTTGCAAGCTCTTTTTAATCGTGGCCACGTGCTCACCTCGCTTGAGGATGGTCTGGGTAACAAGGTAAACGGCGTTTTGATCTTCAAGTAAGTGATCAACCAGCCGAGGCTCGTGAACAATACGATCCCCAATAACCACAACGTTAGCTTGCTTGTTGTAATGCTTGTTAGAATCTCATCTATTGTAAATCTGGCCTGGCTTTCTGGTTCGCTTGCTATTTCGCTTCTTAGGGCTGTTGGTATTTCGAGTGCAGGTGTTGGCGGCCTTGTCGCTACGCTGCCGCTGATCTCAACGGTAATCCCGGCGAGTTGGCTGACACGTACCTGCTTGTTTTTCGTATCCCACCAGGTGAGCTCAATAGGTGGAACGTAAACCTGCCCGGGGTGGGTGGGTATGATGGAGAAGTTCTCCAGACGAGCGCCTATCACCGTATCTGCGGAGCTATCGTCCTGCAGAATAGGCGTCTCCGGGTACAGACGAAAGTTGCTCTCCGGCAAGGTCACGCCTAACGGTGGGATGGCGGAGCCAACGTTGCCGGTGGCTAACACAATGATGGCACGCGTAACCGGGTCGCCGATCTCGTAGCTCGGGATGTCTGGCGTCCAGGTATCGTTCATGCGAATGCGTGTGGCAGGTAACCAAGGCTGATCGGCGGGATAACTACTCGGTATTGGCAGCACGTCCACGATGATTTCTTCGGTACCTATGCGTACGCCGGAACGGCGGATTCGATCGCCGCTCTGCACCCGCACGCTGCTGGTCACCGCGATCGCCGGAATGGTCAGCGTGCCACTGCGTTCAGGATAGATCGCGAAACGCTGTTCGATTATTCCGTAACGTTGACCGTCGCGTAGCATGTTCAGCGAACGCGTGTCTCCCAAAGGCACAACTACCGCATCGGGAACTTCCGGTATGCCGGGTAGATCGCTGTATATCTGCACACCATTGGAATAAAACAGCCGACGGGTCAGCACCGTTTGCGCCTGCACGTAAACGGGGTTCGGCGACACCTCCGTTTCGAAGAACACCATCCTGTCGATGGCCTGTTTTACCCCGGGATCGAGCGCCCTCACCGTCAAACTGAGCGGCCGGCTACTTTCTCCACCGATGTCGATCGGGGGTATGGTAATTTCCCCCGATCGTTTAGGTCTCAGGTTGATTTGATACTCGACAAAAGATTCCACCCGGCCGTTGATGGAGTGGTACCGGCTTGAGGTTTGCGTGCCGAGGACTTCAAAATCGGCGTGTAGCGGTGTCAGGTCCAGCTTCTCGGTGCGCCGCGTGTCCGAGGCACGTAAGGTCAGACGTACGGTTTCCATCTCGTCCACAATGCGTGGGGTAATGGTCGCGCGCAGTTCCGCGTGGACCGCGCCGTTTGCGATAACCACCAGCGTAATAAACACATAAGCGTTCAGAAAGGTTCTTCCCACTACCAGATTTTCTCCGTTTCCCGGTACTGATAGTCGCCACGGCGGCGCCTTTGGTTGGATTCGTAGCGGAATTTTCTGCGCAACAAGCCACCGGGGTCGTCTGGCACCCGGCGCAGCCACTGTTCGAGAGCATCCAGCTTCTCATCGCGCGACTCGTCGTCCATCTCCTGCTCTGTCGGATCCGAGTTCTCATCCGTCTGGTTTTCCTGGTCCTCGGAGTCCTGATTTTCCGGCTGCTCGGGATCCTGCCCCTGCTGTTGATCGGGTTGTTGCTGCGCGTCGCTACCGTCTTGCGGTTCACTGGAATCTTGTGGGCTCGAATCGCCCTGTTGCTGCTGCTCGCTGCTATCGGATTCGGACGATTCCTGCTCTTCGAGGAGTTGTTCCAGAAGATCTTTGTTGAACAACGCATCCTCGTGTTGAGGATCGGCCTTCAATGTTTCTTCGTAGGCACTGATTGCTGTGGAGAAATCGCCAAGCTTAGCCAGCGAATTACCAAGATTGTAATAACCGTCAACGCTTTCATCGACGCTGAACCCCTCCGCAGCGCCTGGGAAGTCGCCGCTACGATACTGAGCGCTCGCCCGCCATTGCGGATCGGTGAACAACAAGGCTGCACGATCGGGGGCACCTTCCAGCATGGAGTGGTGAGCCTGTTGATCACGACGCTGCCACAGATCCTCCCACAGGCCGGCGTGTGCCGGTGGTGGTAACACGGCAATACACAACATGGCAAACAAACCACGCCGGAAACCGAGTAACAGCAAGGGTAACAGGATGACGCACACCCAGTACCCCGAATCTGCCCAGACGTCGAATTCCCTGTCTACTTCCAGTGTTTCATCATCCTGGGGCAGCGGAGCCGCCAACACATGGCGGATATCGGAATCGTTCAGCGTGAGGGTTCGGTAGCGACCGTGCGACAGCCGCGCGATGTCGGCGAGCCGCTCTTCGTCGAGCCTGGCAATAATCGCATCACCCTGATCGGATTGCAGAACACGCCCGGGTTGGTTGACGAAATCCAGAGGTATGTTAGCCCCGCGCGTCGTACCGAGACCAAGAATGGATATGGGAAAGCGCGGATCCCGAAACTTCGTGACGTCGGTAATTCGATCGACACCGTCTGTTACCAGCAAAATTCGGCCCTGGTTGACATGCGCGTTTGCAAAAAGCTGATGGGCGACTTCCAGTGCACTGGAAGGCTGGCTGCCAAAAACCGGCATCATCTCCGGGCTCAATGCCGCCAGCAGATTTTCGATGGTGTGGGTGTCGTCGGTAAGTGGCGCTACCGCGTGCGCGTCACCGGCATAAGCCACTAACGCCGTGAAACCTTCGTTACGTAAACGCAGAATATCGGTCACTTTTTGTCGAGCCCGAACCAGCCGCGAAGGGGCAATATCTTTTGCGAACATCGACAGCGAGAGATCGAGGGCAATGATCAATGCATCGCTTTTCTGTTCTACGGGTTGAGGCACTCGTTTCCATGTGGGGCCAGCGAGGCCAATTGCACACAGGGCGAGAGCAAAGGCCACGACCCAGGCGAGTATGCGCATCCTGCTGCCTGTGTTGGTCTCCAGCAGCACCGCCAGCAGTTCTGGAGCGATACTCGCCTCCCAGTGCGAACCGCTCACTCGATGACGCGCCCACGCAAGCGTAAGTGCGATCGCGGGAAGCAACGCCAACAGCCACCACGGTCTCAGGAAATGCAGCGCCTCAGTCATGGCCCCAACCCCGCCAATCGCAGAGGATCAACCATAGAAATGCGAGCCAGGCGATGGTCATTGGCCAGTGAAAAAGAGCGGCGGTCGGCCGGTAAGTTTCGGCATCCTGCTCAATAGGCTCTAGTGCATCGATGATGTCGTAGATTTCTACGAGTTTCTCTGTGTTTTGTGCACGAAAATAGCGGCCACCGGTTTTCTCGGCGATGGCTTTGAGTGTTTTCTCGTCGAGTTCCGCCGACGGATTGATAATTCGCGAGCCGAGTAGACCGAACGCGCTCTGCAGTCGCATTTCGTCCGCTCCGACACCGATGGCGTAGATGCGAATCTCGTCCTGCTTTGCCAGTTCTGCCGCCTTGATTGGGGCTACTTCGCCAACGTTGTTGGCGCCGTCAGTAAGTAATATCAGTACATGATCGCCGTCGGGTCGCTGTCGCAGGCGCTTGACGGCGAGCCCAATCGCATCACCAATCGCCGTCTTGCCACCGGCGATGCCGACAGGGGCTTCGATGAGCAGTCGATTGACGGTCTGGAGATCGAAAGTGAGTGGGGCCTGCAGGTAGGCGTTGGTTCCGAAGAGAATCAATCCCAAACGATCGCCTTGACGGGCTTCGATGAAGTCGCTGACCACGCTCTTGACGACGGTCAGCCGATTCACCACCTGGCCGCCAAGTTGCAGATCTTCGGTACCCATGCTACCGGAGATATCAACGGCCAGCATGAGATCTCGCCCGGTGGTAGGCAGAGTAACGGGTTCTCCAGTCCATTGGGGACGAGCGAGCGCCGTTACCAGTGCTGCCCAGACAAGCCATAGAAGTAACGCGCGCCAGGGCATTGCGCTTGCCAGCATACTGCCGCGACTGGTTTCTTCGATCTGGAAGTTGGTGATGTCAGGGACCGCTAGCGCCGCCTGCTGCCGTTGCAGCGGTTTCCAGAAGCTGCGTAACAACACGGGTAGCGGAATCAGCGTGAAGGCGAACGGCCAGACCCAGTCGATCATGGCCTAACCTGACGGAAGAACCGTTCCAATAACGGGTGCAGTTGTTCGATGTCTGCCTGAGGCCGCGGTCGAAACCGATCGTTACCGAGTGCCTGGCCAGGCCCATCGGAGAACTCCGTGCCACCATATTGGGCGTCCAGCAGAGCCAGCCACCGCCGGTCGCTGGCGGCGGGTGCTGCAGCGATGTTGAAGCCGTGGATCATGAGCCGTTTGAGAATCTCGTTGCTTTCATGCACGAATACCTCTTCGCTCAAAGCCTGGTTACGAAGCTCGCTATACAGCCCGTCGTATAGTTTGCGCGCACGCCGGAGCGGACGCCGTCGGGAAAACCAGTCACGCGCGTAGCGGACCGCAAACCACGCAAGAGCAATTGATCCGAAGATGAGCAACCACCACCCTGGTGCGGGTGGCCACCAGGATGGGTCCAGTGGTAGGTGGATGTCGCGCAGTTGCGCTAAGGGATCAGCTTCCATCAAACGTGCTCGCTAACGGGCGGGCGTCACACAGGCACTTATACATCACAGCCAACCCCCAGCGATGTTCACGGGCTCATTGGTCGCAATCGCCTTGTAACGAATCGCGACTTGCCCACATAACTGTTTGAACTCCGCTTCATGCGCTTCGAAGCGTGAGTGGTACGCGCTGCGCAGGCGTTGATTGCCAGCATGGAACTGCCAGCGTGATAAACCGTCGCTGACGGTGTAACGATCCGATGGCGGCAGGTCTCGCTCAAGCGGGTCGAAGACGCGCACCGCGATCACCTGATTGTGGCGGCTCATCGCGTGGAGTGTATTACGCCAATGGGTGCCCATCGGCTCAAAATCGCTGATGAAATATATCCGATAGTTGGTATGGGCGAGGCGTGCTACCTGGGTAAGGCGTTCGGCCATGTAAGAGGTGGGCGTAGACGGTCCTGAACGAGAGAGCGACTGGTTGTAACGCGCGAGATCCGCGAGAAAGCGTGCTATGGCTTTGACGTTGCGGTACGGCTTGTGAATCGCAACGTCATCGTTGCCGAGGATAACCCCGCCAACTCGGTCGTTGTGATTCAGCGCCTGCCAGGCGGCGGTGGCGGCAATTTCCGCGGCGGCTACAGATTTCAGCCGCACTTGGGAGCCAAAAAACATGCTCTGAGTTTGATCGACGACGACCAGGGTAGGTCGTTCGCGCTCCTCGCGAAAGAGTTTGGTATGCGGTTTGTTTTTGCGTGCTGTTACTCGCCAGTCGATGGTCCTGACATCATCTCCGGGTTGGTAGGCGCGAACCTCGGAGAAATCGATTCCGCGTCCTCGCAATTTCGTCAACCGGCTGCCGGAAGGCGAGTTAAAGACGGGCGGATTTCGCTTATGAGCGATCATCGGTCGCAGGCGCAATGCCAGCAACTCGTCCAGATCGGTGTATGCCCCTCGCAGCACAGGTTCGGTCATTGGGGCGGTGGCTGTCTCATCAAGGGACCGGCACACGCTCGATCAGCTGATCGATGATGTGATCGGTGGTAATACCCTGCGCCTCGGCTTCGAATTTGAGAATGAGGCGGTGCCGGAGGACGTCGTGGGCGATTGCCTGCACGTCTTCCGGCGTCACAAAATCCCGATCATCGAGCCAGGCGAGGGCTCTCGAGCACTGGTCGAGCGCTATGGTGCCGCGAGGGCTAGCACCGTAATCGAGCCATTTCGCCAACTCGCCAGTGGCTTGGCGCGATGCCATGATCAAAGCGACGATGTAACGTTCGATGGGTGGGGCCATGTGCAGGCTCAAAATGGCTTTGCGTGCCGTAAAGATGTTCGCCTGGCTGAGTCGGAAGGGGGGCACTGAGGGCTCGTTTGGGCGGCCGGCTTCCTCGCGTACCAGATGCAGAATTTCCGTTTCCGCGGATTCATCGGGATAGCCGACGTTCACGTGCATCAGGAAACGGTCCAGCTGGGCTTCGGGTAATGGGTAGGTGCCTTCCTGCTCGATAGGGTTCTGGGTCGCCATGACCAGAAACAGGTCTGGCAGAGGGAAAGTGGTCCTGCCGACACTGACCTGATTTTCCCCCATGGCTTCGAGAAGTGCCGATTGAACCTTCGCGGGGGCACGATTTACCTCGTCTGCGAGTATTAGGTTGTGGAACACCGGCCCGTGTTGGAATTTGAACGAGCCATCTTCCGGACGATAGATCTCGGTGCCGGTGATATCACTCGGAAGCAAGTCGGGTGTGAACTGAATACGACAGAAGTCTCCATCAACAGCACTCGCCAGCTCCTTGATCGCGCGGGTTTTCGCGAGTCCGGGTGCGCCTTCCACCAACAAGTGTCCACCGCAGAGCAAGGCAATCATCAGTCGCTGTAACAGCGTCTGCTGCCCGATAATGCGCTCGCTCAGCCAGCTGCTCACAGCCCTTACGTTGTCCTGTTGGGACGATTTAATCGCTTCTATGGTCATTCGACTCTCTACCACGGCTTGTTGGCTATTGTAGCCACACACGATGGAAAAACGAGTCCGCTCGTCGAGACTCGCCGGAGAACGCTATAGTTAGAGTATTCTCGACACACGGAGTTTCCTTGCGCCAGCGTTATATTGTCGATCTCGAAATCTCAGCTGGAGCGATGCTGCGCTATTACAGCGGTTACGCTTCTGCGGTTGTCGCCTATGCACGGGGTGGCGAACGGGTGCGTTTTCCGGCTGAAGTGCTCCGTCCGTTTGTCAACCACGCCGGTGTCAGGGGTACTTTTGCCTTGAGCGTCGATAAGAACCATAAGTTACAGCGCATAGAACGTATCTATTAGCGGTCTCAAAATGAGACCGCCAATAGAATTTTGGTCGCGCGCCCATTATCGGTGCAGGCGGTGTTTGAAGCGCAGCAAGGGCGGGTTATGCTGCAAAACGGTGCGTTATTACTGCAGATTTACACCGGATTTATCTACCGGGACCAAAGCTCATCAAAGAGTTGTCGAAACTCCATTAGTCAGTGGTAAGCCTGCGAAAACTCAAGTACATTTCCGGCTGGAACCGGTCTCAAAAATGCGACCACTAGTAGTGCTCGAACTTATCAAGCGATACGAGCGCCCGGGAATTAAAATTAACGCAACGTAAAATACTAACGATTCAAGTGGGGGGATCTGGATGAAACGTTCGATAGTGGGGCTTGTTGCCCTGGTGCTCAGCGCGCCTGTATTGGCGGCGGATGAGGTGAACGCCGGTGATACGGCGTGGATGTTGACCGCTACCGCGCTCGTACTGTTCATGACTATTCCGGGCCTGGCTCTGTTTTATGCGGGTATGGTCCGTTCCAAGAACGTACTGTCGGTGTTGATGCAGTGTTTTGCCATCACCTGCCTGGTCACGGTGATCTGGGTGTTGTGGGGTTATAGCATCGCTTTTGGTGGGGAAGGGGCGCTTTGGGGTGGCTTGAGCAAGGCGTTCCTGGCTGGCGTGGGCGTGGATGCAGTTCATGGCACCATTCCAGAGACCGTTTTTGTGACCTTCCAGATGACGTTTGCGATTATCACACCCGCGCTGATCGTTGGCGCTTTTGTTGACCGGATGAAGTTCTCGGCGTTACTTGTCTTCATCGCACTATGGGTGACACTTGTGTATGCACCGATCGCTCACTGGGTTTGGGGTGATGGTGGTTGGCTGTTGGAAAGAGGCGTATTGGATTTTGCCGGTGGCACGGTCGTTCATATCAATGCGGGAATCGCCGGCCTCGTGACCGCGCTGGTTTTAGGCAAACGGCAAGGATTTCCGGGTACGGCAATGCCCCCGCACAACCTGCCCTTGTCGGTCATTGGCGCGTCAATGCTGTGGGTTGGTTGGTTCGGATTTAACGCCGGCAGTCAGTTGGCGGCGGACGGCGTCGCCGGGATGGCGATGTTGGTGACGCAAGTTGCCACGGCCTGTGCGGCGCTTGGCTGGATGATCGCGGAGTGGATAACCCACAAGAAAGCCAGCGTGCTGGGGATGATCACCGGAGCCGTAGCAGGATTGGTTGCAATTACACCAGCGTCGGGTGCCGTAGGACCGATGGGCGCACTCGCCATCGGGCTTTCGGCCGGTGTCATCTGTTTCTTCGCCTCGACGACGCTGAAGCGGGCGCTCGGATACGACGATTCCCTCGACGTTTTTGGCGTGCACTGCATTGGCGGAATAGTTGGCGCGATGCTTACGGGCGTGTTCTGCGCAAAAGCGTTGGGCGGCGCTGGATTCGGCGTCGACATCGTGACGATGGGGGGTCAACTGCTGGCGCAAGCGACAGGTGTCCTGGCGACGCTGACCTATACCGCAATCGCTACCTTCATCATTCTCAAAGGGGTGGATATGGTAGTTGGCCTGCGCGTCAGCGAAGAGGACGAAGCGGCCGGCCTGGACGTAGCGCTGCACAACGAAACCGGATACAACCTCTAACTGAAATTTTTCGCAGGAAAGAAGCGCATGATGGGATCCTAAAGATCCCGTCATCGCGGCCGTTAAGTCGTACAGATCGACATGGAAGACGGCCCCTATGGAAATGCAGTTTGGATTCGCAGCTGGTTTTATGTCCTATCAGACCAGCTATTTTGAACCGGTGCAGGCGGACAGTCTGAGTTCGCAAGCGAACGGGTCCGAGCCGACGACATCACAATTACCCGTAATCCGAGAGCCCGTGGAGTCCTCCATGATGATGGATTTCATGAATCACGCCTACCTCATGGTGTCACGGCAGATGGGGATGATGGCCGGATCGGGCATGATGGCTAACCCATTCGATACCGACACAGATGGGTCGAGTGCAAACGGCGAATCCATGGGCGGCTTGACCACGAGTTCATTTGCCCAACCTATGAGGTTCAACTCGACGTTTATCCAGTTCAGTCTGCAGGTCTTCGGCTACGCAATGCCAACGTCATCCAGCGAGCAACCATCCCGCCCTGTTTCCTTAACCGAGGAACCGGTTTTTGTCGCTGAAACGCCAGCGCCAGTTGCTGAGCAACACGCACCAGATTCTGAGTCACCCGTGCCGGTCATAGATCAAGCAATGCCACAAGTGCCGGTGGTAGACGAGTTACCACCTCTCGATACACCCGCAGCGGCGCTGGTTTCGGGAGAAGAATCAGTAGCCGAC
>SMUY01201698.1_pt1 | contig 21614 bp, 20 predicted proteins | sample 2456441 | NCBI WGS metagenome assembly SMUY01 (sample SAMN11095931, study PRJNA526329) | marine sediment metagenome | biome: Marine sediment; feature: Surficial sediment; material: Deep marine sediment; isolation source: Hadal surficial sediment | place: Pacific Ocean | collected 2014-11 | depth...
CGGCGACGGTGACAGAAATAGCAAATGCCATAACCGAGGAAATCAATCCGCCGTTGATGCTTCTCGAACAGGCGGCGATTACTAACAAAACGTCATTTCTCTGGGACGACGATGAGGTCTCCGTCGGTCTTGGCAGCGGGTCAGAGACCTGGCCGTTTCGTGAATTGCCTGCGCCGGACGAAGTGGACTGGTCTTCGAAACACGACATCCCTGTCGGTATCGTTACCGGCACCAACGGCAAAACGACCACTGTCCGGATCGTGAAACATATATTGCAATCCGCCGGGAAGAATGTCGGCTTAAGCTGTACGGATTGGATTTCAGTAAACGACCGCATCATCGATCGTGATGACTGGTCGGGTCCGGGCGGTGCCAGGATGGTTTTGCGCCAAAAGGACGTGGACGTCGCGATTCTGGAAACCGCACGTGGTGGACTGTTACGCCGTGGCCTGGGCATCGATACGGCGAATGCGGCGTTAATAACCAACATAGCCGAAGACCACCTTGGCGATTTTGGATCGCAAAGCCTCGACGAGCTGCTGAATATCAAATGGGTGGTTAGTCACGCGGTGGCCGCGACGGGCCATTTAATTCTCAATGCGGATGACGAATTGCTGGTGAAGAAGTCCGGTGAATTCAGTGGCTCGATAATCTGGTTCAGTTTGAGTGACAACAATCCAGTTGTTCGTGCGCATGTTGAAACTGGTGGGGTTGCGTTCGTGTATTCAGGTGAAGATCTGGTGCGACTTGAAGGATCGCAACGTGAAGTAATTTGTGCCGCCCGTGATATTCCCATTACGCTTGATGCGGCGGCAGCGCACAATATAGCGAACTCACTCGGCGCGGCAGCACTTGCCGAACAACTTGGTATGTCCCTGGCAGAGATCAGCGCCGGGCTGATTACAATGTCGCAGGATGCGAATCCCGGCCGCAGCAACCTGTATTCGGCCAATGGCTTCAAAGTGCTGGTTGATTTTGCGCACAATCCGGAGGCAATGCAGGCGTTGTTTTCCATGGCGAGCGCCATTCCTGCCAGACGAACAACGCTGTGCTTTGCCCAGGCCGGCGATCGGACGGACAAACAGATAAAGGAGTTGGCAAGGAGCGCCTGGTCAATTGGACTTGATATTGCGAACATAGCCGAACTTGAGAACTACGCGCGCGGGCGGGCACCCGGCGAAGTCTTCGAGATCATCCGCGATGAGTTACTGAGTTGCGGTGCTCTTGAAGAACAGATCAGGCATTTTCAAACTGAGGGTGAGTCATTTGATGCGGCACTGGAGTGGGCAGAGGAGGGCGACCTGGTCGTTATTCTTGATCTCGGTCGCGACTCCGATGTTCAGGAAAAGCTGATAAAACTAATGTAGGAGCCCGCCGTGCGATAGATAGATGTCCTCAATTCCGGAGAATTTCGATCTACCGGCACGGGCGACAAACATTTATCCTTTGGGGACGGAGCACGTGCTCCGTCCCCAAAGGATAAATGTTTGCAAAACATCAACCTGGCACACCCGCTCAACCGAAGTCACCCCTCGAACACGCGATCAGCTTTGGCGAACTCGCCCGTGCCGATAGATCGAATTTCTCAGGATTTAGGATGTGCATCTATCGTACGGCGGGCTCCGACAGCTTGATTAAAATCTGGACGCTGTCAACGTTACATCAGCCTGCGCCCAGACCTTGTCGAAGCGCTCCTGAATCTCAGTCGTGTCTTTGTCCTGCGCCTTCAGCGCCTGGATCAAGCCATACATCGACCAGCCATTGCGTCGGTACTGCTTGAGATCGGCCCGATAAACTTCCTCTGCCCCTGCAGCATCGCCGGCGCTTAACAGCGCTTTGCCAAGTGCATGTCGGGTCGGGTAGTACCAGAATGGTGGTTCCGTGTACGGGAGTTTGTCCTGGGTATTCACCGCCACACGGAAATGCGCGGCCGCGTCGTCATATTTTTCTTCGGCCATCGAAATTTCACCGAGGATGAGCTCATCTGCAATGCTGAGCAGCATCGTCGCCGGATAATAAATAGAGTCGAGGAAGGTCACGTCGGTGGCATCGCGTAGCGGTGTAAATTTCTCGTGCTCCGCTCGCGCCGCATCGAGGTCACCCTGCCGCGCGTACGCGGTGGCCCGGACGTAATGCCAGATTGCATTCGAGAATTCGAGATTTTCCGGCGGTTGCGGTTCTGCAAGCACTTCGTCCCAGCGACCGAATCGAGTCAGGGCCAATAACGGGATGGTATTGAAAAACTCAACACCCGGGAACTGATCGATCATTTCCAGACGAACATTGGCTGCCACCTTGCGTGCTGCTTCGATGGCGATGGCGCTGCGGCCCTCCATGCTGGACGCGGCCCACAGGAAGTGAATGTTGTGCGGGTAGTAGGCTGCCGGGTAAAAGCCCTGTGCGTTGCAGGCAGCAATGTAAGCCTCGTCCACTCCAGCCGCTTTGACATTTGCCGCGGAGGCATCCGCGTAACGCCCGACACGCCAGTAAATATGCGAGGGCATATGCACCAGATGACCGGCGCCAGGGACAAGATTTGCCAGTGTATCTGCCGGTGCCTCAGCACGGTCAGGCGCAGATGATGCCTCGACTGCATGTATGTAAAGGTGAATAGCGAGCGGGTGCTCGGGTGAGCGATCGAGCACCGTCTCGAGCGCAGTGAGCACTTCGACTGTCAGTGGTTTCGGATTCTCAGGATCCACCCAGTAATCCCAGGGCATCGTATTCATCATTGACTCTGCAAATATTGCTGCGGCGTCATCGTCGGCCGGGTATTTGCTATGCACATCGCGCATTGCGTTGACCCAGGCTTCATCCAGGGGTTCGCGTGGCGTAGACGGGTCGCCGTTATAACGTGTGGCAAGCGCCTCGATGTAGTCCCGTTCTGCTTCGGTTACACCGTCTTTCAACGCAACGGCTTTCTGGATAGCTGCATACGCACTGGTTCTTTCGTCGTCACTCATGACAACCACGCCATTGCTCGTTACATTTATGTTGGGGCCGAGTGCCAGCGCTTCACCCCAGTAGCACATCGCACAGTCCGGATCGAGTGTTTGTGCGGCACGAAACGAGCGGACCGATTCTGCATGATTGAACGCAAAATCGATCACCAGCCCCTGGTCGAAGTAGCGTTGCGCATCGGGATCGCTGGTTGTAATCGCGTGGTGATGGCTGCCCATGCCATCGAACAACGGCGCGCCAGCCCGGGTTGCCAGGTCATTGCGGCTTTCGGTTGCGTCAGCCACTGGTCCTTCCACTTCTGTCGAGGTTGGTGGTGCCGATTTCGAACAGGCACCTAATGACAACAGCAAGCCAAGAATACAGAACAGTGTGTTTTTTCTGGATTTCATTAGGGATCCCCTCATCCGGCCTGACGCCGTTCCCGTCAATTATTGTTGTTGGCTGAGTATAGCCTAATGCCCTGAAGTTTTATCCGATGCAGCGTTACTCGAGACTGCGAATAATGTCCCAGTGCGCCTGGTCGACCGGAAAAATCGAGAGGCGATTGCCGCGTTTGTTCAGGCGAAATTCGGCAAGACCCGGATGTTCCTTTAATTCCTTTAGTGTGATCGGCCGTTTTGCCTTGCGCTCGAATGCGACATCGACCAGCAGCCAGCGCGGATCGTCTTCTTTACTTTTCGGGTCGTAGTGGCTGGACCTGGGGTCAAATTGTGTTGGGTCGGGGTAGGCGGCGCTGGCAATCTTCGCGAAGCCAACGACCGCCGGCACTTTGCAACTGGAGTGATAGAAGAGTACCTGGTCACCCATTTTCATGTCATCGCGGATCATGTTGCGCGCCTGATAATTGCGAATGCCGTCCCACGGCTCGCTGCCATCGCGCTCAAGATCGTCAATGCTGTAGTCGTTGGGCTCAGATTTCATCAGCCAGTAGGTCACGGTGCTTGCCCCTTGGGATTTGCGCTGGATTTGGTCGTGAGTCCGACAGGCTGCTAGCATACGACCGGGGTCGCTTGTAGCTGCAGGCGGTACCCTGAATAATCAGCCAACTGCAAAAATCTGTATGTTAACATCTCGCGGAATCGCCGCTACCGCAGCCGCTATAAGCCCGGTTCAGCCAGAACAGAGGACTCAACATTGGGAACCATGCTTGCCAACATCTTCGGCTCATCACCGGTACAGCCGCTGGAGAAGCACGTTGATATCGCGTATCGCTGTACCAAAGAACTAAACGGTTTCTTTGCAGCGGTGGTCGCCGGTAATTGGGACAAAGCGAGTGCATCACGCGATCGAATCACGAAGCTGGAGCATGACGCCGACGACTTGAAAAAGAAAATTCGTCTGCGCCTGCCAAAAAGCCTTTTCATGCCGGTGCCCAGACAAGATTTGCTCGAGTTATTGCTGGTACAGGACAAGATGGCGAATCGCACCAAGGACGTGTCCGGCCTGGTCTTTGGTCGCAAGATGCAGATTCCGGACGAGATCGCCGAGGAATTTCTCGAATTTGTCCGGCGTAATGTCGATGCAGCGAAACAGGCGCGCAAGAGCGTACGCGAGCTCGACGAATTGTTTACCAGCGGCTTTCGCGGCGCCGAAGTCACCCTGGTTGAATCGCTGATCGAGGAACTGGACGCAATCGAAACAGATACTGACGACCGACAGGCGGCACTGAGAACGGCGCTGTTTGCAGTCGAAGGTGATCTTGAACCCGTGAACGTCATGTTTCTCTACCGGGTAATCGAACTGACGGGCGAAATTGCGGATATGGCGGAGCGTGTTGGCCGTCGCCTGGAGCTCTTGCTCTCCCACTAATTACAACAAAAACCAGCTGGGGACTTTGATGGAAGCTCAGTATATTTATATCGGTCTGGCGGCCGTATTCGGCATGTTTATGGCCTGGGGAATCGGCGCCAACGATGTCGCGAATGCGATGGCGACCTCGGTTGGATCGAAAGCGCTGACCATCAAGCAGGCCATTCTCGTGGCTGCCGTGTTCGAGTTCCTTGGCGCTGTGCTGGCGGGCGGCGAGGTCACATCGACAATTCGCAAGGGTATCGTGGACGCGGATTTGCTGTCTGGATCGCCTGAACTGCTCATTTACGGCATGCTTGCGGCGTTGCTTGCTGCTGGTACCTGGCTGTTGATCGCCTCGAAAAATGGCTGGCCGGTTTCAACGACGCATTCGATAGTAGGTGCAATCGTCGGTTTTGCGGCGGTTGGCATTGGTTTCGATGCGGTGCAATGGGGCAAGGTGGGTACGATTGTCATTAGCTGGGTGGTCTCACCAATAACGGCAGGGTTTATTGCGTACCTGATTTACCAGAGTGTACAGCGCCTGATTCTTAGCCAGGACGATCCGCTGGCGTGCGCGAAACGGTATGTACCGATTTACATATTTTTCGCCGCATTCACAATTACGTTGGTAACGATTCTGAAAGGCCTGAAGCATGTTGGCCTGGACTTGAGCCTGGCCATGTCCTACGTGGTTGCAACGGCAATCGCAGTAGTGATCGCCATCATCGGCATGTTCGCCATACAACGAATTCAGCCGGATCCGAAGGCGGAAAAGAAACAGCACTTTTATACGGTGGAACGCGTTTTTGCGGTCTTGATGGTTATTACGGCCTGTTCGATGGCTTTTGCGCATGGCTCGAATGATGTTGCCAACGCGATCGGTCCGCTGGCAGCGGTGATCAGCGTGGCGCAAACCGGTATCGTTGGCGCCGAAGCAGCGCTGCCGATATGGGTGTTGATGTTGGGTGGTGTCGGAATTGTAATTGGCCTGGCGACGTTCGGTGTCCATGTGATCAGGACTGTCGGCCACAAGATTACGCAACTTACGCCGAGTCGAGGTTTTGCCGCTGAGCTTGCCGCAGCAACAACAATCGTCCTCGCGTCAGGAACGGGTATTCCGATATCGACAACCCATACACTGGTTGGTGCGGTGCTCGGGGTCGGGCTTGCGCGCGGCATTGACGCGATCGATCTTCGGGTCGTGGGCCGCATATTTGTGTCCTGGGTGATTACCATTCCAGCCGGCGCTTTTCTCGCCATCGTATTCTTCTATATCTTCAAGCTGGTATTGCCGTAGTCAATAGTTATTGAGTCAACGCTGCGGGAATCCGCAAGGGTAGGGGCGATTGTCTGATACGCAGAACATTACAATTAGTCATTCCGCCAGGCGCTACGCGCTTGGCGTTCTGGTCGTTGTCTACACATTTAACTTTATCGATCGGCAGATACTCTCCATTCTGCTGCCGGCGATCAAAGCCGAATTTCTCGTCGATGACTGGGTGCTCGGTTTCCTGGCTGGCTCTGCCTTCGCACTTTTTTACGCCACGTTGGGTATCCCGATCGCAACGTTGGCCGATCGCTGGAGCCGGCGCAATTTGATCGCGATCGCGGTCGCAATCTGGAGCGCCATGACAGCGCTTTCCGGCATGGCCGGGAATATCGTGCATCTCACGCTGGCACGAATCGGTGTTGGCGTTGGCGAGGCCGGCTGCAGCCCCGCTGCGCATTCACTGATAGCCGATTACTACCCGCCCGAACAGCGTTCAACCGCAATGGGCATATACTCGCTTGGCATTTCGCTGGGAATCATGATTGCCTATCTCGCCGGTGGCTGGGTGGCGCAAAATATCGGCTGGCGAGCGGCGTTTTTGATGGTCGGCCTGCCAGGATTGATTCTCGCTGTTGTTGTTCGCTATACGATGCAGGAACCGCCACGGGGAATGTCGGAGGGCAGGATCGACCCCGGTCAGAGGCCAGATGTTCTGACGGTGACGCGGTACTTGCTACGCCGTAAATCGTTTATTCACATGGCGATTGGTTCCGGTCTGGCATCATTCGTTGCGTACGCCGTCATCACTTTCTTTCCGAGTTTCATGATCAGAAGTCATGGCATGGGTCTCGCGGAAGTAGGCGTTTATCTCGGTCTTATCATCGGTATTGCCAGCGGCCTTGGATATGTCGGCGGTGGCTACGTGGCAGACAAAGTGTCCACCGTGCGGCGCAAGTATTCTCTGTGGTCGGTCTCGGCTGCGATGATTTTCGGCTGGTTGTTTACATTTCCGGTTTACCTGCTGAACAATCCGTATTGGGTTTTTGCTGCATTTGCGGTACCGACGATATTTTCGAATTTCTACCTGGCGACGACTTTTGCACAGGTCCAGGGACTGGTCGGCCTGCGTATGCGCGCGGTGGCGTCAGCCTTGTTGCTGTTTTTGTTGAATATCATTGGACTTGGTCTGGGACCGATGTTCACCGGCATCCTGAGTGATCTGTTAAGAGCGTCTTTCGGCGACGAATCATTGCGTTATAGCTTGTTACTGGTTAGCGCGGTTATCGGCCCGTGGTCGGCCTGGCATTTCTATGTTGCAGGGCGGCACCTGGAAGCGGATCTTGATCGCGTTGATGAGTGAGTTTTGTTAAAGCAGGTGGTCGCTGACCGCTCGCCCATGCATTACAGTTGATATTTAGAATCGCGTTGCAATACGCTTGGCGCGCGCTGTCCGGAATCTCTTTTTTTGCGCAGTATTCTTGCCGTCGAAGTTGCGGTCGCCAGCAGTTTTCCTCGCGAGTCTTTGAGTTGACCTTCCAGAAACGCGATTGTTTTACCCAGTCGAACGACCGTACCACTGGCCACCAGGTCACCCATGCGGGCGATCTCCAGAAAGCTGACCTTGATTTCCAGCGTTGGCAAAATAATCGGTTCCCTGACTGCCGCGATAACCGCGTGCGACATGGTTGCGTCGATCATGCCGGTGACGAACCCTCCCTGAACAATATCACCGGAATGACAAAGTGCTTCACTAGCATGGAAACTCATTACCATCGTGTGTGTTGCATCGTCGTAGCTCGTCACCGTTGCGCCAAGCGTTTTTAATGCTGGCGGCGCATGTTTGTTCATTTGCGCGATCATGGCGTCGATATCCATCGTCATACTGCCCGCATGTACCAGTCGAAATCGACATTGCTGACAACGTCGTGAAAGCGCCGCGATTCATCACGACGATTCGCGACGAACATTTTGCAGTATTCCTCACCCAGGTAGAGCGGGAAGATCCTGCTGCGTGAAAACTTGTCGATAGCAGTATCCCAGCGATTCGGAATTTTCTGTTTCAGGCGGATAACTTCACCTTCCTCGATCATACGACCCGGGTCGCAGCGATTTTTCAGGCCGTAGTGGACTCCGGCGAGAATTGCAGCAGTCACCAGGTACGGATTGGCGTCGGCGCCGGACACCCTGTGTTCAAAGCGCAGGTTTTTCTCATCGGCGACCGGTACGCGAATGGCGACGTTGCGATGGTTGGTACCCCAGTTCGGCTCGACCGGCGCAAAATTTTCCGGCCGCAGGCGACGATATGAATTTGCGTTCGGCGCAAAAATCGCGGTGCCCTCGGCCATGGTTTTTACCAGCCCGCCGATGGCATGGCGAAAGCGTGCCGAGTACGGCGGCAACGCCATTTTTTCCTTGCCGTGTGAAAAATAATTTCTGCCTTGTTTGTCGACCAGGCTCATGTGCACGTGCATGCCTGAGCCCGAGTCCTCCGCAAAAGGTTTGGCCATGAAGCAGGCAACATAGCCATGTTTTCTGGCCACTGCTTTTATTGCGCGTTTTAGAAGGACAGCATGATCGCAGGCGAGAACCGGATCATCGACGTGGTCCAGGTTGATCTCGAACTGACCGGGCGCAAATTCCGAGGTGGTTGTGCCGGATGGAATTTTCTGCGCTTCGCATACGGTGTTCAGGTCATTCAGGAACGCCTCGATTTCCCACAAATCATCCGGATTGTAGACTTGTGGACCGGGTTGTGGTCGGCCGATGCCAGGAACACGCGGGACCCTGGGCGTCGGACTGTCCGCCTTCGCCTCGAGGAGGTAAAACTCGAGTTCAGCCGCCATTACGATTTTCAAGCCCATCTTTCTTAATGGTGCCGCAGCGCGTTCGAGAACGAAGCGGGGATCGGCGAAAAACGGCTCGCCATCGGGAGTCTGAAATCGAAACATGGCCTGGGCGCTGGGTTTTTGTGCCCACGGTACCGGTGCGATGCTGCCGGGGACCACGGTCGCATGACTATCCGGATCTCCGTCCCAGGAAGCAAACGGTATGTCAGGAATTACGTCACCAATGGTATCGAGGAGAACCGTGCCGCCAGGCAAATAGAAGCCGTCATTAAGCGTCTTGTCAAACTCGTGGCGCCGAATTCTTTTGCCGCGTAACACTCCCGGAAGATCGGCGATGAGCAATTCCATGACGCCAGTGCCGGGATACTTTCTCAGGAAAGATCTCAGCTCCGCATTCCTGATGCTGGTTTTTTTCTTTGCCATTTTTTCGTTGTCCCTGGAAATTCAGCAATGCATTAAGCACTAAATCTGTTTTTCGTACCAGACTACGTCCCAGTACTTGTCGAACTTCCTGCCGACTTCCTCATAAACTCCGATCTTTCGAAAGCCGAGTTTTTCATGCAGCCTGACGCAGGCATCGTTTGGCAATGCGATGCCGCCATAGGCGCGATGGAGTCCGGTGTTTTGCAGGTTGGCGAACAGTTTTGCGTAGAGTTGACTGCCAATCCCGCAAGCCAATGTATCCGCTGCAATATAGATACTGGTTTCTACCGATACGTCGTAGCCGGATTTGACGCCGAACGGTGTGCTGCAACAAAAACCGAGTACGTTGCCGTCTTTTGCCGCAACCAGGAGCTGGTAGGGACCATCCTCGGCGAAAAGTGCAAACCACGGTGCTCGCGCACCAATGGAGAAAGGGGCTTCGTCAAACGTGGCGTGCGACTGCTCGACGTAATGGTTATAAATTTGCACGATCGCGTCGTAATGCCCGGATCCGCCATGCTCAATGGTTATTTCACCCATACATCGATTTTGTGCCTTAATCAGAGTATCGGCAAGCGATACGGAGTTCGTTTGAGCAATCGCATAATTTCCTCAGATTCGCCATAATATGAAATACAAAATCATAATATGGCAGTATCTCCATGAATCAACCATGTCCTCCACAGGGCGCCCAGGCTGCGCTCCGCGCCGTCAGGCTTTTGAAAATATTCAGTAATGAGCGCCCCGAAATGTCGCTTGCTGAACTCAGCAAAGCCTCCGGCCTGAACAAGACCACGACCCACCGCCTGCTGCGTGCGCTGCAAAGTGAGGGACTCATCGATAGAAACGCCGCCACCAGTGCTTACAGCCTTGGTCCGGCATTGATGGCGCTCGGCGTACAGGCGCTCTCGAGTAACGACCTGCGACGGCGTGTGCGTCCGCTGCTGCGTATGCTGGCCAAAGAGACCGGCGAGACGGCGACGCTTGAGGTGCCGGTCGAGGACAGTATGCTGATTCTCGACGAAGTCGCCGGCAGTCACGTGCTTGGAACCGCCGGAAATATCGGCACGCGCTGGCCGATTCACGCGACATCAACCGGCAAAGTCTGGCTGGCATTTGACGAATCCGGCATGGATCGCCTGCATGAGGACCTGCGACCGCTGACAGCCAAAACAGAGGTACGAAAGGATGCGTTCCCGGCACAGCTGGCGGAAATCAGGCGGCGCGGTTATGCGGTTAGCGTTGATGAGCTTGAAGAGGGCTTCACCGCTATTGCGACGGTCATTCGCGGCGCGCTTGGGGATGTGCAGGGAGCGCTTTCCATCGGTGGTCCAACGCAGCGATTGAACGCTGCCCGACGGGCAGAACTTGGCGCCTCGCTTTGCAGGACCGCCGCGAAACTCAATCCGGAGTACTAACAACCTCCAGGATCATTCTTGTGCGGCGTCTGGCTGTCTGTCCGGATGCGCAGCGGCGAAAGCGGTCAACGACTGACAATGCCTGTCTACCGAGACGATGGTGGGATACGGGTCAAGGTCCAGACCAAAACGCCGCGCATTATAAACTTGTGGCACCAGCCAGACATCCGCCAGGGTCAGATTCTCAGCGAACGAATATTGCCCGTTGGCTGATCTTTCCAGCGCCATCTTGTCGAAAGCGGCGAAGCCATCGCCGATCCACTGCCGACACCAGGCCGCAACACCTTCATCATCCTGGCCGTATTCGGCGCGCAGATACTTGAGGACACGAAGGTTTTGCAGTGGGTGGATATCGCAGCCGATCGTACCAAGCATCTCACGTACTTTCGCCCGATCAACTGCTGCTGCCGGCAATAGTTGCGGTTGCGGGTACTTTTCTTCCAGGTATTCGGCGATCGCTGCAGACTGTGACAGCACGGACTCACCAGTATCGAGGACCGGCACCAGCCCCAGAGGATTAATCGCCCTGAACGCGTGAGCAAGTTGCTCGCCTTTGGCGAGATGAACAGGATAATTTTGCCACTCGATATTTTTGAGTCCAAGAATAATTCGCAGGCGATAACTGGCGCTGCTGCGGTAATAGCCATACAACTTCATTCTGTGTGTGCTCCTGACAATAACTTTTGCATATCACTAGAATATCAACAAACGCGCTGCTCACACGCTGGTCAAACCCTGCTAATGCGGTAGACTTGCGCCGTCCGCAATCGGGCAATTCACCGGGAGACAAATGAAATGCGAATGATAATAGCCAGCTTGCTCATATTGAACAGCTTATGCGCGTTTGCACAGGACAATGATGTCGAGGCCAGCATCAAGGCTGCAATGGCGGCAGATATCAGGACCGAGGCCGATGTTGCCCGCGATCGCAATCGCAAGGCACCCGAGACGCTGGCATTCTTTCAGCTGAAAGATGATATGCGCGTCATGGAGTTGCTACCGGGCGGCGGCTGGTACACGAAAATTCTGGCGCCCGTGCTGAGAGAAAACGGCGAGTTTTATGTCGCCATTGGAATAAACAATGTGCGCATGAATCTACAACCGCAAAGTGGCTTCGACCACATCGAGATGCTGGAAATTGGCGTTGAGCTGGAACGAACCGGTCCGTTTGGCACCAGAGATGTTGCACCTTTCGATTTCGATGTGCGCGATCTCGATCTCGTGGTGACGTTTCGCAATATGCACAATTTTACGCCTGAGGGGCGCACCAATATCAATGCGGCAGTATTTGAGTCCCTGGCATCCGGCGGTCTGTATGGTGTGATCGATCATACCAAGCGGCACATGGAGCCTTTGACCAATGAAAACCGTCGGCGAACAGATGCGGTAGACATTATCCTGGAAGTGCAGGCCGCAGGATTCGAATTAGTGGACTACAGCGATCTGCACTACCGGCCGGACGATGAACTACGTTTCGAAGTAGGGCGACGTACCGTGACCGGCAATACCGATCGTTATACCTTGTTGTTCAGGAAGCCGTAATCCATGCAGTCCAGGCCGCTTGTTGGTATTTCGGCAGACCGGCGCGTTCTGGATCCGCACCCGTTTCATGTGGTCGGGGAAAAATATATCACCGCGATACGAGACGGCGCCGATGCTGTGCCGTTTATTATTCCTGCGCTCGGCGACAGCGTTGATGGCAATGATATATTGGCAAAGGTGGACGGTATTTTTCTGACCGGCAGTGCCTCGAATGTGGAACCACAGCATTATGCAGGTGATGCCAGTCGCATGGGCACGTTGCACGACTCGCATCGCGATGAGACGTTTCTCAACCTGATTCCCCAGGCATTGGAAACCGGCGTGCCGCTCCTTGCGGTCTGCAGAGGATTTCAGGAGTTAAACGTTGTGCTCGGCGGTACCTTGCACCAACATGTACACGAGCAGCCGGGTTATCAGGATCACAGGGAAAACAAGGACGATCCGCTGGAAGTCCAATACGGCCCGGCGCATGAGGTACACCTGGTGGAAAGCGGCTTGCTGCGCAAACTTGCAGGCAAAGACACGGTAACGGTGAATTCAGTACATGGTCAGGGAGCTGCCCGACTGGCGAAGGGTGTTACCGTCGAGGCCGTCGCCAATGACGGTCTGGTTGAGGCGTTTCGCGTTGACGGCAGCAAGGCGTTTGCGCTCGCCGTGCAATGGCACCCTGAATGGCGGGTGACCGAAAATGAATTTTCAATGGCGATATTCGCTGCATTTGGCGATGCGTGCCGGGCGTATGCAGCCCAAAAAAACAGGTGATATGTGAGTGCACAAGACGATATTCAATCCTGGTTGAAAGAACACAAAATTGAGGATGTCGAAGCGTTCGTGCCGGACATGGCCGGCGCGGCTCGCGGCAAATTGTTACCGGCAGACAAATTCGGCACTGGCGAGCTAAAACTTCCCGAGGGCATATTTGCGCAAACGATTTCGGGCAATTACGTTGGCAATAAAGACAACGTAGAGGATCGGGACATGTTTCTGACTCCCGATTTCTCGACCATTCGACCTGTACCGTGGGCATCGGATCCGGCAGCATCGATTTTTTTGGACTGTTTCCACAAAGACGGCTCCCCCGTGGAGACGTCACCGCGGCGAGTATTGCGCAACGTATTACAACTCTACGCGGAGAAAGGCTGGACACCGGTGGTCGCGCCTGAAGTTGAGTTTTACCTGATCAATGCGCACGTGGATGCCAATCAGGAAGTACAACCGCCGGAGGGCAGGTTAGGCCGCACTGAAACAACGAAACAACCCTACAGCATTGATTCGATGAACGACTTCGATCCGTTCATCAACGACGTCTACAGTCATTGTGAGGCGCAGAACATAAGCATCGATACTATGTCGCAGGAAATGGGTCCGGCGCAGTTCGAAATCAATTTCCTGCACGGTAATGCGATTGAACTTGCCGACCAGGTCTTTATTTTCAAGCGGACTGTGAAAGAAACAGCGATTGCACATGAGATGCACGCCACATTTCTTGCCCGACCCGTTTCGGATGAGGCAGGCAGCGCATTACACATTCACCAGAGCATTGTGGACAAGAACGGCCAGAACATATTTTCGCAAGAAGACGGTGAGCCGAGCGAATTATTCATGTCGTATATCGGTGGCCTGCAAAAATATATGCTGGAGGCATTATTATTTTTCGCACCGTATTCCAATTCGTACCGGCGTTTCTTAAGTTACTGGGCGTCACCAGTCAATCTGGCCTGGGCGGTCGACAACCGAACAGTAGGCTTGCGTGTGCCTGATTCCGAGCCAACAGCACGACGCGTCGAAAATCGCATCGCCGGTTCCGACGTCAACCCTTATCTGGCAATTGCTGCATCGCTGGCCTGCGGCTATCTGGGTATGATTGAGGGCGTCAAACCTGACCAGCCAATTGTGGGCAGTGCTTACGAATTGCCGTTCAGCCTGCATCGATTCCTGTATGCGGCAATTGACGCGCTGGATAAGAGCGAGGCAATGCGCAAGACCCTCGGAGATAAGTTCGTAACCCTTTACTGCGCGGTCAAGAGTGATGAATGCCGGGAGTTCCAGGAGATCGTTACTCCCTGGGAGCGCGAAGTCCTCATGTTCAATGTCTGAGTTGGTCGCGTAAACAGCTCTTTTGGTTTCAGGATATGGAGCCGAGGTGACGCCACACCCCGACTTCGCTAGCATCTGCGCATTAACAAGCGCGACCGCTTGAGGTCGCATGAGGTAGCGCCATGGCAGTTGTTGAAAACCGCTCACGTTCCGAGTGGGAAGATCTTGATCGTGATCACTATTTGCACCCGTTCACTGATCACAAGGATCTGGGTGCGAAGAAAAGTCGCATCATCACCAGGGCGGATGGCGTCTACATCTATGACGCGGATGACAACAAGATCCTTGATGGCATGTCGGGACTCTGGTGTGTGAACGCGGGCTATGGCCGGGATGAACTGGTGGATGCCGCAGCCAGGCAGTTACGTAAGCTGCCTTACTACAACAGTTTCTTTCAATGTGCCCATCCGCCCTCGATCGAACTTTCGCGCATACTTATGGAAATTACGCAGCCGCAGTTCAATCGTGTTTTTTATACCGGCTCCGGCTCTGAATCCATCGACACGATGATCCGCATGGTGCGGCGCTACTGGGATCTTCTGGATCAGCCGGAGCGGCAATTTATTATTGCCCGCGATAATGCCTACCATGGCTCAACGGTGGCCGGAGCAGCCCTGGGTGGTATGAAACCGATGCACGAGCAGGGCGGTACCCTGGGTGGTATTGCGCATATTGATCAGCCGTACTGGTTTGGCAGTGATCGGACACTTTCTGCCGACGAGTTCGGTTTGCAAACCGCCAGGGCGCTGGAAAGAAAGATTGAGGAGCTTGGTGCCGAGAGGGTCGCAGCATTTGTTGCCGAACCGATCCAGGGTGCCGGCGGTGTCATCATTCCGCCAGATACTTACTGGCCTGAGATCCAGAGAATTTGCGATGACTACGGTATATTACTCGTCACTGACGAAGTCATCTGTGGCTTTGGTCGTCTCGGCGAGTGGTTTGGCGCAGACTACTATGACGTCAAGCCAGACCTGATGACCTTCGCCAAGGGTGTCACGTCAGGATATTTGCCGCTTGGTGGAGTGATGGTAGGTGATCGACTTGGTGATGTGTTAATCGACAAGGGCGGCGAGTTTTATCACGGCTATACTTACTCAGGTCACCCGGCGTCCTGCGCCGTGGCAATCGAGAACATACACATTCTGCAACGGGAGAAACTGATCGAGCGAGTTCGTGACGACATTGGCCCGTATTTGCAGAAGAAATGGCACTCGCTGGCGGAACATCCGATTGTCGGCGAAACACGCATGGTTGGACTAATGGGTGCGCTTGAGCTGGTAGCAAACAAGGACACTCTGGAGCGATTCGACGAGGATATTGGTGCCGGTACAATATGTCGGGATCACCTGGTCAATAACGGTCTGGTCATGCGCGCGGTGGGTGAATCTGTCGTCGTTGCACCACCGTTGGTACTAACGCATGCGCAGGCCGACGAGCTGGTCGAAATAGCCTGGAAGTGCCTCGACCTGACGCAGCAATCTATTTAGGCAATCCGAGTAAAGAGAAGCATATGACAGTCAAGAAAACGGGCGATCTCGCTCTTACACGCGATAGCTTGTACGGCACGATCAGCGAGCCGACTTATGCAGGCGCGACATCATTCTTGCGCCGCAAGTACACGCAGGATCTACAGGGTGTCGACATCGTTGTTACCGGCGTGCCTCTGGACACGGCAACGACGAACAGGCCTGGCACCAGGTTCGGCCCACGTGCGATTCGCGCGGCATCGACGATCATGGCCTGGCAACGACCTTACGGTACGACGTCTGATCCGCTAGACAAACTGGCGGTCATCGATTATGGCGACTGTTTTTTTGACTTTGGTCGACCGGAGTTGATGCCGGCTGCAATCGAGGAACACGCGCAGAAAATAATTGATGCCGGCCCGGCATTGTTGACGCTTGGTGGTGATCACTTTATCACCTACCCAATTTTGAAAGCGCATGCCAAAAAATTCGGTACGCCATTATCGCTGCTGCATTTCGATGCCCACAGCGACACCTGGGCAGACGAAGAAGGTCGTGTCGATCATGGCACGATGTTCTGGCATGCGGCGAAGGAGGGTATTGTCGATCCGCAACACTCGGTACAAATCGGCTTGCGTACGACTAACGACGACACGCTTGGATTTAATGTTCTCGACGGGCCATGGGTGCATGAAAACGGCATCGATGCTGTCATCAAAGAAGCAAAGAAACACCTTGGAGACAGACCGGTTTACCTGACCTTCGATATCGATTGCCTCGATCCGAGTTATGCACCAGGCACTGGCACCCCGGTTTGCGGCGGACTAACCACACACCAGGCGATATCAATCATCCACGGACTGGCTGGCATCAATCTGGTTGGCATGGATCTGGTTGAAGTCGCGCCTGCATATGACGTCGGTGAAATTACCGCCTTGGCCGGTGCGACGCTGGCGATGGAAATGATCAATCTGTATGCCAATCGGCCAGACAGCTAGCCCGCGGTAACAAGAAGTATTTAGCGAACTATTTCGCCCATGACAGGAAGGCTGCCTACTTCATCACTCGCCGCAGATCTATGACAGCAATGCGCGTAATCAATATCACTCTTAAGCATTGCCTGTAACCAGCATGGCCGTGATTCGGCCGATTCGGAAAGCGATGACGACTGGCGTTCAGAATTCTATCTTCTAGACTTAATGAATGACCCACAGGAGAAAAATAATGAACAAAAGAATACTTACTGCGCTAGTTATATCTCTATCGTTTCTGTTTGCTGCTCCGGCGTTCGCGGACAACATAATACAAATTTGGGCATGTCAATTAAACGATGATAAGACCGGCGCTGATGTCGTGGCAGTATCTTCGATCTGGCTTGAGGCGGCCAAGAAAATTGAAGGTGGCGAAGACTTCAATGTTCTCTTGCGCTTCCCAATTGCAGCGAATGCCGGAGATGACGAGTTTCGATTTGTCCTGGTTGTTGCGGATGCGAAGACCTGGGGTGTCTGGGTTGATAATTCGGCTAACGACGCTGACTTGCCAAAAGCTAATGAAGCCTGGAACGAGGTCGCGTCTTGTTCCGGCAGCTCAATATGGGCCGGTGTTCCGATTGAGTAAAGATTGTCAGCTCATCAGCTGCAGTACTTTCTTGCGCCAGTCGTAGCTCTCGACCTATAGTCCGGGGATGAGTTTATTAGTGACTGGCCTCGGCGTTGTGAGACGTGTGCGGCGTATTGCGCTGTTCGCTTTCATAATGTTCGTGGGTATCTTGCAGGCGAACTCTGCCGCTGGCGATAATATTTTGCGGCTCATAACGCGCAGCGATCACCTGGATACACTGGCCCGCGAGCCCATGTTGGTGCGACACGACAGTGGCGCATTGTTTGTTGCGGGTTATCCTTCTCAGGTTACTGGCACTGACTGGACTGCGCCTCCCTTGCTGTGGAGGAGCGATGACGATGGTGCGTCGTGGGATCGGGTTGATGTTGGCTCGACGGCTGACGGTGCGCAGGGAAATTCAGATGTCGACCTGACGATCGGCCCGGATGGCACGCTGTATTTTCTTTCCATGGGGTTCAATCGCAGTACACGTGCGGGTACGCACATTGCCGTGGGCGTCAGCCACGATGTCGGCGGGACCTGGCAGTGGCACATGCTGTCTGCAACCCGTTTCGATGACCGGCCCTGGATTTCGGTCGCGCCGAACGGGACGGTGCATGTGATCTGGAATGACGGTGGCGGCGTACGGCACAGCATCAGCCCGGATTCCGGCAGGAGTTGGACAGAGCAAAAGCGACTCCATTCCGCAGGAGGGTCAAGTCACCTGGCAATTGGTCCGCAAGGAGATATCGCTGTCCGCATTTCGCCGATTTCAGCATCCGCCAATAAATACGAAGCCGAAGTTGACCTGATTGCTGTCAGCCGGGACAACGGTCAGAGCTGGAACAAATACCCACCGCCAGCCAGGTTGTCCTGGGATCCGACGCTCAGCGATCCGCAAAAAGTCGCTCGCTGGGTCGAGCCACTGGCCTGGGGTGAGAAGCACAGGCTCTGGCATCTCTGGAGCGAAGGAAAAATCGTCAAGCTGGGCTGGTCCGACGACTACGGCGAATCGTGGCAAGTGGAAGATGTTGCGCACGAAGACGGCGTGGCGTTCTTCCCCTACATGGTCGCCGGCGCGGCTGGACGACTGGCGGCGACATGGTTTGTAAACGACGGTAAAAAACTGTCGGCGAGAGTGGCTCTCATTGAAACGCCAACCGCAGGCGAATCGAAACTGACAGTAAGCAGCTCCGACCTGTTCACTATCTCTGCATGGCTGGGAAACACAGAAACCCCGGTGCAAACACCGGCCGGCGAATACCTTGCGGTGATTTTCCTGCCCGATGGCAAACTCGCGCTGGTCTCGCCACTACAAGATGCTGCCCATGACCGCTGGGGGTTCACCTGGTGGGTCTTTGGAAGGTAGAAACCGGGGTCGAACCGAAGTTTTGGAAACCGGGGTCGAACCGAAGTTTTTCCCTGTTACCTGAAGCTGTTAGCAAACCAGGTCCAAAACTTCGGTTCGACCCCGGTTTTCTAGAAGCTTGGTGGCGTGCAGGCGCTGACGATCAGGCAGTCTTCGTTACCTACGTTTTTGAAACGATGTGGTATGCGACTGTTGAAGCGGTACGCGTCGCCGGCGGAAAGTATTTGCACTGCATCGCCTACTGTGACTTCGAGTCGTCCTTGCAGGATGATGCCGCCTTCTTCTGACTCATGGCTTAGTTTCGATTGGCCGGTGTCCGCGCCCGGGCGATAACGTTCGTACAAAATCTGTAACTGGCCATCACCGAGTTCACTGCCGACCTGCAGGAACGTGATTGGTCCGCTGCTGATCTCACTGAGTTCGTCGTGTGTGTAAAAGTATTTCTCTCCAACCCGGGAATCGGCTGCGAAAAAATCAGAAAAAGAGACGTCCAGCGACTCCAGGATACGCTTCATCAGGCCCATCGACGGGTCGGTTCGTCCGTGTTCGATCAGGGAGATGGTCGCGTTGGAAACGCCTGCGCGCGATGCGAGCTTGCGTTGCGACAGGCCGCGTTGGGTGCGCAATGCCTTCAATCTGAGGCCGATATTGTCCATTGCTGAATTTTGTGTTGAATTGTTAACTTTAATTAACGAATTTGACCTTCATTATAATGAATTCAATGGGTTATTTTCAACTGTTTAAATATTGTTAACTGATCAGCCTTGCAGTACGCTGGCAGCCTATGCACGAAACCAGCGAACATACAAAGTCTTACTACACCGCCGCCGTGAACTGGCAAACCGACTATCCGCATCTGCAGGGTGAGCAGCGCTGCGATGTATTTGAGCGTATACGTCACATCAAGCTTCCGGGTGGCAAGTGGTTCGCCAATCCAGCACTGGCGCTGGGCATGCTTTATTACCGATTGAAAGAAATACTTTGAGATTGATTTGAATTAGGTCGAATCTCTCTGCATGAACTGGAGACAAGAACATGACCGACAATACTGTAAGACAATTGCATACCGATCTGCCGGACCTGGAAGCACAATGGATGCCATTCACGGCAAACCGATATTTCAAACAGAACCCGCGACTGATTACACGCGCAAAGGGAATGTATTGCTGGACACATGACGGCAAACAATTACTCGATGCCGTTGCCGGGCTCTGGTGTTGCAATGCCGGGCATTGCCATCCAAAGATCGTCGAAGCGATCAAGCAGCAGGCGGAAACGCTCGACTATGCGATGGCGTTTCAGCTTGGTCACCCGATGGCATTCGAGTTGGCGAACAAACTCACTGCGATGGCGCCGGAGGGAATCGACTACGCATTTTTTGTTAATTCAGGATCCGAGGCCGTCGATACTGCGCTGAAGATGTCGCTGGCCTATCACCGTTTGCGCGGCCAGGGTGAGCGAACAAGATTGATCGGGCGTGAGCGCGGCTATCACGGCGTTGGCTTTGGCGGTATTTCTGTCGGCGGCATGTCCGCGAATCGCAAGATGTTTGGTGCGATGCTGCCGGGTGTCGATCACCTGCCGCACACACATAATCTGCAGGAAAACGCTTATTCCCGGGGCCAGCCACAATGGGGCGCGCACCTGGCCGATGAACTGGAAAACATCGTCGCATTGCATGATGCATCGACGATCGCTGCGGTCATCGTCGAACCTATTGCCGGATCCGCTGGCGTGTTGATTCCACCGCAAGGATACTTGCAGCGCATTCGCGATATTTGTGACAAGTACGGCATCCTGTTGATCTTCGATGAAGTCATCTGTGGCTTCGGTCGGACCGGTGCCAACTTCGGTGCAACGCGTTTCGGCGTCACACCCGACCTGATGACGACGGCAAAGGGGCTCACCAGTGGCACAGTACCAATGGGTGCGGTTCTGGCAAAAGGCGACATCTACGATACCTTCATGACCGGACCGGAAGGTGCTATCGAATTTTTCCACGGCTATACCTATTCCGGTCATCCGCTGGCCGCGGCGGCCGGTTGTGCAACAATTGATGTATATCTTGAGGAAGGACTGATCGAGCGTGCACGTTCCATGGAAGATAAATTCGCAGATGCGTTGCACAGCCTGAAAGGCGAGCCAAACGTGATCGATGTCAGGAATTTTGGATTGATCGGTGCGGTCGAACTCGAGCCGATCGAGGGCAAGCCGACGGCGCGGGCGATGCAGATATTCCGCAAATGTATGGATGAGGGTGTCATTATCAGGACGACGGGCGACACGTTGGCATTTTCGCCGCCGTTGATCATCGAGGATGCGCAGATCGAGACCGTTATTGAAACGGTACGTAGTGCGATAAGAGCACAGTAGAAATTAATTTTGCAGGATAAATGACATGGCAGAAAAAGCCACAGCGATAGACGCAGTGAGGAAGGTGTCGAACTGGATCAACGGGCAAGTGGTGCTGTCCGATTCGGATCGGTATGGAGATGTATTCGATTCGGCAACCGGGGAACGTTGCGCTCAAGTCGTCATGTCGACTGAAGCGGATGTTGACGCGGCGGTCACCGCTGCAAAGGCTGCGTTTGCGGGCTGGTCAGCAACACCGGTGTTGCGGCGTGCAAAAGTCATGTTCCGCCTGAAGGAATTGATTGAGCGCGATAAAACCGAAATCGCTGAACTGATTGCACAGGAACATGGCAAGGTGTTGCATGATGCTGCTGGCTCGATTCAGCGTGGTCTCGAAGTTGTCGAATTCGCCTGTGGTATCCCACACCTGATCAAAGGCGAATACAGCGACCAGGTTGGCTCCGGCGTTGACACGTATTC
>SMUY01169691.1_pt1 | contig 21544 bp, 21 predicted proteins | sample 2456441 | NCBI WGS metagenome assembly SMUY01 (sample SAMN11095931, study PRJNA526329) | marine sediment metagenome | biome: Marine sediment; feature: Surficial sediment; material: Deep marine sediment; isolation source: Hadal surficial sediment | place: Pacific Ocean | collected 2014-11 | depth...
ACGTGGGCGTGGACATGACCATCGTCGGCGGTGTCGTCCGCTACCAGCGTGGCGACTCGAGGCTGGCGTGAAAGCACCGGTACTCACCCGTGAGGCGCTCCTCGACGGCAGCGCCCGCGAATATATCTTACGCAACTCCGAGCTGCGCCGACTGGTACTGCCGGATGCCGAGCGCGAAGCGTCCTTGCGTGCCACATTGAGCGCGGCGTCGGCCGGGGGCGACGTCTGGGTATTCGGTTATGGATCGCTCATCTGGAACCCGGCCTTTCACTTCGTGGAAAAGCGTACCGCCCGTATACACGGTTATCACCGCCGCTTCTGTCTGTGGACGCAGCTGGGGCGGGGCAGTGCCGAGAACCCGGGCCTGATGCTGGGTCTGGAGCGCGGCGGTGCCTGCAGCGGCCTGGCCTTCCGTATCGCCCAGGAGGTGGTGGACAGCGAGCTGGATATTCTCTGGCGGCGGGAGATGTTCACCGGCGCCTATCGCCCCACCTGGGTGTCGGCGCGCAGCCATGGTGAGCCCTTTGCCGCCATCACCTTCGTCATCAACCGCGACAACAGCCGCTACGCCGGGCGCTTGTCCGAAGACCAAGTCGCCCGGCATATCGCGACGGCCGTGGGCCCCATGGGCCCGTGCTGTGATTATCTGTTCGAAACCGTCGAGCATTTAGCGGCCCTGGGCATTCGTGATCGGTGCCTGGAAGCCATGGCGGGCAAGGTGCGGGCCCGGCTGGAGTCGCTCGCCGCGCGGAATTCTCCGTTTCCCCGGAGTGCCCCGTGCTAATGTTCAAGGCATGGTTGTCGCAAGGCCTTGGATTGCCTGCCTGGCCGTGGCGATACTCGCCGTCGGGGCCGCCGCCTGGGCGGGTGAAGAGATGGCCGAGATCGTTCCCCGCGCCGACGACGTCAGCTTGAATCTCACCATCGAGAACATCGACGGTAAGGTCGTCAATGTTCCCGAGGCGCACATTCGCAAGATCACACCGGGTGATCACTATCTGGGTGTCAAAATCGACGTGAGAAGCGTGTCGGGAGGCTCGCTGATCTCGGGGTTGGGCGTCTTCTCCGCCTTCTCCGGCGCGCTCAGCGATACGCCCTCCATCCACGACGGTGTGTCATTCACAGCCCAGCCGGGGATCCGTTATCTCCTCAACGGCGCCATGGTCGACGGCAAACCGAAAATCTGGGTCGAAGAAGAGTCCTACGAGAGCACCCGGGACGACGACATGAGATAGCGCCGGAGGCTGTCTATCAGGTGCGGCTGGTGATCTCCAGCAGGTGATAGCCGAACTGGGTCTTCACCGGCCCGTGCACCTCACCGATGGCTTCGTTGAATACCACCTGATCGAATTCTTTCACCATCTGTCCAGGCCCGAAGCTGCCCAGATCACCGCCGCTCTTCCCCGACGGGCACTTGGAGTGAGCCGCCGCCACCTCACCGAAGTCGACGCCGCCCTCGATTTCGGTCTTCAGGTTCTGACACTGCTCCTCGGTATCCACGAGGATGTGTCGCGCAGTGGCCTGGGTCATGCTCGATCTCCTGTATCTGGGGGAATGGTCGTGTATCGGGGCGGCAAGAATGCCATGAATGTGCCGCTCGTGCCACGCAGGAACGCCGCTCGCGCGTGTGTCATCATGTGCGCCGTGGAACGATTGACCAGCAGCATCCTGGCCGGGAGCCGCGGCCTGCACCACGGCTTTTTCACCCGCCAGGGCGGCGTTTCCCGTGGCATCTATGCGTCGTTGAACTGTGGTCCGGGATCCGGTGACGACGGCGCCCACGTGACGGAGAATCGCGCCCGGGTGATGCGCGCCTTGGGCTTTCCGGCTGGCGCATCCCAAGGACTCAATACGCTCGCACAGATCCACAGCGCCGAGGTCGTCCGGCTCCGCCAGGCTCTGCCCGCCGGCCGCTATCCCAGGGCCGACGCCCTGGTCACCGATGTGCCCGGCGTCGTGGTCGGCGTGCTGGCGGCCGATTGCGTGCCGGTACTGTTCGCCGATATTGCCGCCAAGGTCGTGGCTGCTGCTCACGCCGGTTGGAAAGGGGCGCTGGCCGGCATCGTCGCCGCCACCGTCGCCTCCATGGACGAGCTGGGCGCCCGAGCCGAGCGCATCGTCGCCTGCGTCGGTCCCTGTATTCAGCAGCAGTCCTACGAGGTCGGCGCGGAGCTCCGCCAGCGTTTCGTCGACGCCGACCAGGATAACGGCGCGTACTTCCGTGGCTCGCAGCGGGCTGGGCATTTCATGTTCGATCTATCAAAATATGTGACCCATCGTGTCGAGGCTGCGGGGGTCGCGGGCGTCGAGCGCCTGGAACTGGATACCTACACGAGCGAGCAGGATTTTTTCAGCTATCGCCGTGCGACCCATGGTGGGGAACCCGACTACGGGCGCCAGGTGTCGGCCATCGCGCTGGCGTCGTGACTGGAGATGACGAGCCATGAGTGAGCATCACGACCATGACACGCCGCTGCCGGATACGGTATTGCGGGTCAAGGCACTGGAATCACTTCTGACCGAAAAAGGCCTGGTGGATCCCGAGGCCCTGGACAAGCTCATCGACACCTACGAAAACAAGGTCGGGCCGCGCAATGGCGCCCGGGTGGTGGCCCGAGCCTGGGTGGATGACGCCTACCGGCAGAGGTTGCTGGCCGACGCTACCGCGGCCATCGCGGAGTTCGGATTCATGGGCCGTCAGAGCGAGCACATGGTCGTCGTCGAGAATACGCCTGAGCAGCACAACATGGTGGTGTGCACCCTGTGCTCCTGTTATCCCTGGGCGGTCCTCGGTCTGCCGCCCGTGTGGTACAAGTCCGCGCCCTATCGCGCCCGCGCGGTGATGGATCCGCGCGGCGTGCTCGGCGAGTTCGGCGTCACGCTGGACGACGACGTCGAGATCCGAGTTTGGGACAGCACGGCGGAAATTCGCTACCTGGTGCTGCCCCGGCGGCCAGAGGGTACCGATGGCATGGACGAAGAGGCGCTCGCCGGGCTGGTCACCCGTGATTCCATGATCGGCGTGGGTCTCGCCAAAGCCCGCGGTGACGGCTAGCAGGCGGCGTGCAGCGATGAACGGCGCACACGATCTCGGCGGTATGCATGGTCTGGGTCCCATCGACCGGGAAATCGACGAACCCGTCTTTCATGCCGAGTGGGAACGGCGCTGCTTCGCCATCACGGTGGCAGCGGGATTTCTCGGTCAGTGGAATATCGACATGTCGCGCTATGCGCGCGAGCGCATGCATCCGGCGGAATACCTGAATACCAGTTACTACGAGCATTGGCTGCACGGTCTGCAAACATTGCTGGTGGAGAAGGGCTTGCTCACGGAAGAAGAGATCGCGGCGCACATGCTGGAGCTTGCCGAAGAGCAGGAAACATGAAGGCATTGAAAGCGGAAGATGTCAGTGACGCGTTGCGGCACAGTCGTGGCGCGCGGGTGGACGAGGACGTTGTACCCAAGTTCACGACCGGAGAGCGGGTGCTGACACGCAACTTGCATCCCGTCGGACACACGCGTTTGCCGCGCTACGTGCGCGCACGGCACGGGACGATCCGTTGTGATTACGGTGTTTTCATCTTTCCCGATGCACATGGGATGGGTGAGGGTAAGAAACCGCAGCATCTCTACAGCGTGTGCTTTACGGCGCAAGAGCTGTGGGGGCCGGGCGCGTCTGCGCACGATCGTATCTATCTGGATCTGTGGGACGATTATCTGGATCCGGCATGAAGCACATGACGTCATGACCGAGCCTGTGGATTTGTCGCTGCTACCTGCCTTGCCGGTGGATGACCAGGGCCCCGTGTTCGTGGAACCCTGGCAGGCGCAGGCCTTCGCCATGACTCTGGAATTGCACCGGGCCGGCCACTTCAGCTGGAAAGAGTGGGCCGAGCATCTGTCCGCGGAGATCGCGGCAGCCCAGGCCCACGGCGATCCGGATCGTGGCGATACTTACTACCATCATTGGCTCGCGGCTCTGGAGCGTCTGGTGGCGGAGAAGCATCTGGCAACGGCAACCGAACTCGCCGCGCGCAAGCATCAATGGGATGTTGCCGCCCGCAATACGCCCCACGGTCAGCCCATCAAGCTCGGCTAGCCCAGCAGTCCCTTCAACAGAAAGAAAAACACCATCGACAGGATGGCGCCGGCCGGTAGCGTCACGATCCAGGACATGAAGATTTTCTGCGCCACCCGCATGTTGATGGCGGCGATGCCGCGCGCCATGCCGACACCGAGCACTGCGCCGACCAGGGTATGGGTAGTGGAGATGGGCAGGCCGGTACCCGAGGCCGCCACCACCGTGGCCGCCGCCGCCAGGGTCGCGGCAAAGCCGCGGCTGGGGGTCAGCTCGGTGATGCGCTCACCGATTACGGCCATGACCCGATATCCATAGGTGGCGAGCCCTGTGATGATACCCACCGCCCCCACCACCAGGACCCATAGGGGCAATGCCGATTTCTGCGCCACCTCGCCGCCGCTCTGCACCACCCCGACGATGGCGGCCACCGGCCCGATGGCATTGGCGACGTCATTGGAGCCGTGGGCGAACGCCATGGCGCAGGCGGTGAAGACCATCAGCACGGCGAACACCCGCTCGACGTTGGTGAAATGGAAGTCGCGGTCCGCGTCTGCCTGCAATCGGATGCGTTGAACCAGAATTGCGCCGATGGCCATGGCAAGGAGTCCGGCAACGACGGCAAGCCCGTAGCTTTGCGCCAGGGTCAGCTCCAGGCCCACGTGCTTGAGACCCTTCCATACCGTTACCAGGGAGATGATGAAGCCCACCAGGAAGATGTACATGGGCACGTAGCGCTTGGCGGCGCGAAACGGATCCCCGGCATCGAAAATCAACCGCTGCACACTGCGAAACAGCACGAAGGCGAGGATCCCCGCCAGCACTGGCGACACCACCCAGCTGGCGACGATGGACGCAACCTTCGTCCATTGCACGGCGGCGGCTCCCATCCCCACTATCGCGAAGCCGATGATGGCGCCGATGATGGAGTGGGTGGTCGATACCGGCCAGCCGAAAGTCGATGCGACCAGCAACCAGACACCGGCCGCCAGCAACGACGCCAGCATGCCGAACACCAGCAGCTCGGGACTGCCCGCCAGCAATCCTGGATCGATGATGCCCTTGCGGATAGTGGCGGTTACCTGGCCGCCGGCGAGAACAGCACCCAGGAATTCGAATATCGCTGCGATGACGACGGCCTGGCGCAGAGTCAATGCCCGCGAGCCCACCGATGTGCCCATGGCATTGGCGACGTCGTTGGCGCCAATCCCCCAGGCCATGAACAGGCCGAAGGTGGCGGCCAGAATCAGGTAGAGCGTGCCGTGCTCCACCGTTGTTTTATCGTGCCAGCATCAGCTGCAAGCGGCTTCCGACGCGCTGGGCACGATCGCCGACGTCTCCGGTCCAGTCGATGATGCGGTAGAGGAACATGGCGTCGATGGGGGGAAGGTCGCGCTCGATGGCGAATACTTTGTGGCGAACCTCGACCTGAATCGTATCCGTATCGGTTTCGATTCGGTTGAGCTCGTTGATCATGTCCTGCACCAGCTCCACCTCGGCACCGCGAAATCCCGTCTCCACCAGCTCGTCGAGCTCGTTGACCGTTTTCTGGGCCTGCAGGCAGGCATCGATACAGCGGTTTACGAAATCCTTGAGCCGCGGTGCGACGTCGGCGGGAAAGGACATCCGGCGGCCGCGAATGAGCCCCGCGATGTCCTTGGCGCGGTTTGCGATGTTGTCCTGCATGGTGAGAACTTCCAGCAGATCGCGCCGTTCCACGGGCAGGAACAGACTGCGCGGCAGATGCAGGCGGAGATCGTGCTTGAGATCGTCGGCGTCGTGCTCCAGCGCAACGATGCGTTCCTGAACCTCGTCGACGGCTGCCCGGTCATCGGTGAGCACCGCGTCGTACAGCGGCGCCAGCAGCGACACGCATTCCACCACCTTGGCCATGTGTTGCTGCAGCGGCCGCACCGGCGAAGTGCCGAACAGATTGACGATGGAATTGAAGGGCGTCATAGCGACGAGATTCTAACATCGCCGCCGCGCTCCCTCCTACAGGAGAGCAACAGAGCGGTCGGAGAGCCCGACCGCCCTGTTGCGGAGCTAGCCGCCTGCGCGGGCCATGCGCCAGTCGCGCAGACGTTGCACGGCCAGCCAGATGCCGAGCCCTGCGGCGATGACCAGCGCCAGGGCGGCGGCCGGCGCGGGGCTGGTGCCCAGATAGCCGATGGCGGCCAGCAACAAGGCAACCCCCGCCACCAGCACTGTCAGGGCCGCGGATCGTGGCATGGGTACACGGTGTCCGCCGATAGCGACGATGGCGAGCCACAAGAGCAGTACCCCCAGCAGGCTCAGAGCGAGACCCAGGCGAGCGCCCTCGGCGGATGCGTAAGCCAGTGAAAAGGTCGCGTCCCGGGGCGACTGGTTCGCATACAGCTTTTCGAAAGCGTAGTGAATACCCTGGCTGGGCACGCTCAGGCGCAGGGGCTCGCCCATGGCGGCGCCCTGGGCACTGCGGGCACGGCCGAGTGCTTCACCAGCCATTTGTGCGCCGTTCACGAGGCGCCCGGTAATGACCGCATCGAGGGTGCTGTCGGGATGCCGGTAGCTCGGTCCCACAGGTACGTATACGTCCCAGCGCGTATGGGTGACGACCATGTCCGGTGTCGGCAGGCGTCCGTGCACGCTGCCCATGAACCCCATGGGCGCCATCCGCGTGGCGTAGACGATTTCCACGGGAAAGCCGGTGGCGGAGTTGATCATCTTGATGAGCACCGCCGAGCCATCCTCGGTCGCCTCCGCCTCGGCGGGCTTCTCCGCCTTGCCGTCCACGAACACCGACCAGATTTGTGACTCCGGCGGCAGCTCCAGGCGCAGAAATTGCCTGCGGCTGTTGCGCACCTGAAAACGCGCGGTGCTCACCGCCAGGCCGTCGCGGGTATACAGGGTCGAGTAATGCGCCTTTTCGATGGCTGCCACCTGCACGTCGATTTCCCGGTGGCGGGTGATCTTCAAGACAAGCCGATAGGGCGGCTCGGCGTGTACGTATTTGTAGGCGAGTAAAATTGGATTGGTGGTCTTCAGCACCAGTTGCTGAGGTAACTCGTTGACGTCCAGGGAGGACAGCTGATCTGCCGTGATGGCACGCACTTCCGCGGCGCTCAACGCCTCGACGGCGATGCGTCCGTGCTCCACCTCGGCGTGGTCGACGCTGACCGTCGGCACCCGGGATTCCGGCTCGCTGTCGCCCATGATGCGCTCGTAGCGCACCTCCAGCCGAAACTGACCTTCCATCTCCTGGGTGAAGTCGATGTCGATGGATTGATGATCGTCATCGGAACGCACGTCGTGGCTGCGGATGGATGGTCCGGTGACGCTCAAGACATTGACATCCCGGGGCAGGCGCAACGCCAGCGCCAGAATGGCGCCGGACTTGACGTTGATCTCCACGGTGGCGGATCCCTTCATGGTGACGTCGCCGATAGAGATCAACGTATCCACCTGGGCGTCGAACTTGCCCTGCTTGCGCTCCGGCGCCACCGCCCTGACCACCAACTCGGGCGAACGCTCGGTGTACTTGTAGGTATGCGCGACACTCATGGTGAGAAGGTTGCGCACGAAGGCCGGCAACTGGTTTTCGCCGACCCGCGCCAAGCGGTCCTCGGTAATGGGTTGCAGGGTGAGTTCGGGCCCAGCCAGCAGCGCCACCATGCCGCGCTGGCGGTGCACGTCATCGGCGGCCAGCAACGGAACCGGCACCGGCTCGAGGGCTTGGGTGCCGCCCCCCAGAAGGTATTCGTAGGCGACGTCGAGCACGAACTCGCCCTTGACCGCGCGATCCAGGAATACGCTGATGGTTTTGTGCGTATCGCTGTCGCCATCGCCACCGCCGGCGGTCTCGGTCCAGTCGGACACGCCACCGGAGGGCGCCTTGACGCTGGTCACCTGGGCGTCCTTGGGAATCTTGAGCTTGAGTAGATTGGTCTCGCCGCGATTGATCTCGTAGACCACCAGGCCGCGCACCTGCAGCACGCCTTCCTCGGCGTGCACCATGTGGTAGAGGGTCGCATTGGCGCGCACCTGGGCCCGCACATCCTCGGGAACGGCATCCACCCAGGAGAAGGTCACAGTTTCGCTCATGGGCACGAAAACGGACGCTACAGTAGTGTTCTCTTCATGCACCGCGACGACGTTGGCGCCGGGGCTCACCGTCACCTCTTTGTTGCCGGGCAGACGCAACTCGAACCGGGAGACCGGAACTCTGGGCACCAGCAGGGTCGCGTGCGGCGGCCCGTTCTCTGTAATCACCGGTACCTGAAAGGTAACGCTCACCTTGTGCAGGCCGCGACCCTTGACGACGGTGACGAACTGCCCCTGCTCTTCGATGACGGTCGCCTGCTCACCGTCCACCCGCAGCTCGCCCAAGGTGACGGTGCTCGGCATGAGCGGCAGCTTGACGAGCGCACCTTCGAATACCTCCACATCGAACTCTGCAGTCCAGTTGAGTGCCTGTCCCTCGAGCTCCCCCGTGTAGCGCGCCCGGCTGACGGCGTGGGACCGTTGCGCGGCGGAACGCCACGTTACCAGCACCGAAGAGGTGCTCGGGATTCTGGCCGTGAACAGCGTCGTGTTACCGCTCTCGCTGCTCTGCAAATCGGCGGCGGGAATCACCACCAGGTCCACGCCGGTACCCGGATAGGTCAGCCGAAGGTTGGTGGCGGCAGCGCGTGGCACCGGCACGGGCAATGTAAAGCCCGCATCGGATCTGCGTGCATCCAGGCCATAGTGCAGTTGCATGGTCACCGTGCCGGCCTTGTCGGTGCTCCAGGCAAGACCGTCGGGTCCCTGCACCAGCTGCACCGGCGCGCCGTTTACGCGCGCGTCGCTGAGCGCCGCGCCGGGCGGCAGGACCGGCACCAGGGTCCACTCGTCCTCGAAGATTTCGATGTTGAGGCTCACGCTGATCCGAGCGGTGGTGCGCATGTCGTCGTCGACGATAGCGACCACGATATTGGCTACGCCGATGGCGTAGCTTGCCGGGGCAGGGCGTGTGTCCTGGTTGGCCTGCTCGACCAGCTGGCGGTAGATCTCCAGCGGTACCCGCACCTCGCCGCCGCTGGCGTCCGTCGCCGCATGTGCCGCGCCGAAGGCGCCGAAGCAGGTCATCACAATCAGCAATATGGCTCTCATGGTTCGAAACTCCTTGGCACGGCCCATGGTTTACTTGTGTGTTGGTATCAATCGTCGAAAGGCGAGATAGCGCAACGAATCCGCCAGATGGCGTTGTTGCTGGCCGATGCCCGCGAATCGCGAGCCCAGCACGGTCAGATACTGCGCCAGCAGTGCCTCGTCGCCGCGCAGCTCATAATCGTTGTTCCAGCCCGGGATCTCCTGGCGCATGCCGGTCAGTAGTTCCCGTGCCGCCGTCAGCGTGCCAACGGCGGCGCGGCGATCACCGGCGGCGAGCTGTTGGCCCGCAGTCGTTGCGGAACTGGCGAGGGCGTAGGCCAGCTGATTCTTGAGAACATTGCGTTCCAGAGGCCCGGGATCCCGGTGACCGTCCTCGATGGTGAGCTGCGCGCGGGCGACACCGTTGCGCCGGTAAACGAGATCCTTGTAACGCACGCTGACGTCGGCCACCGGGCCCGGTCCCGGGACCACCACATCCAACAGCAGCGCATGGCTGTCGCCGGCGAAGAAGCTCGGGATGACGATTTGAATGCCTTCTTCGTCCTCGCCGCGGTCGGCACGAATACCGATATTGCGGGCCATACGCTGGTCGATGCTGCGCTCGGCCTCGCGCACCCGCTGCGCTGCCTGGTCGCTGAGGTTTTTCGATCCCAGCACCTCGATGAGCTCGACGCCGGGGGCAAGGCGGATCCGCAGACGCACGGCCCGCGCCACCGCTCGGCTGGCGGCGTGCAGCTCGCGATCCACGAGCTTGACGGCATCCTCGGCGGCAGCCAGTACGCGTCGATGACCCTGGCCCAGAAGCGCCAGCCGATCGATGGAGACCAGATCCGCGCCGCCGCCCACCGCGACGACACTCATGCCGATGCCGGCCACGGCATTCTCGTGGGCCATGCGTTCCAGTGATTCCCGTTGCCCGGTGAATGGCGCCGTCGACACCAGCAGCACGAGACTCGCGCCCAGGGGCGCGGACGGCTCATCACCCTGGCGAACGCTTTGCGATGCAGCATGCACGGCGGCCACCAGATCCATGGCTGGCGCTCGCGTGCCGTTGGTGGCCGTGAACAGGGATTGCATGGCGACGCGGATCGGTCCGTAGCGGAAGTCCTCCGGCGCCACCAGCATGCCGCCGGGATGGCCGGCGACGGTGATGGAAAAGCGATCACCGGGCTGACGCGCCCGGGCGAGCGCCATCACCAGCGCACGCAGCTTTGCACCGGTGGCATCGTCCAGGGGTCGGCGCAAATCCAGCACCACACCCACGTTCATGTCCGGGCGAAGCCCACTGCGCTTCAACGACGCTTGCAGCCCGACCTGGATACGCAGCCGCGAACGGCCGTTGATGGCGCGCTTGTCGGCGTGCAGGTAGGCGGCAAGCGCCGCGTTCTCGGGTACGTCGAAGGGCTGCCAGTTCTGGCGCGCCGCGGCTTCCAGGCGCGCGTCGCCGAGGCTTGCGCCGAGCGCACTGCGGTCCCAGCGTTGCAGGCGTGCTTCCAGCAGGCGAATGGCCGGGTCACCGGGCACGTAGGTATTCGCCCAGTAACCCGAGCTCGATTGGAAGTCGAGGCCCGTCAGGCGCTCCCGTTCGGCCAGGAAGCGCCTGGCCACCTGGCGGGGACCGGTGGATTGCGCGAGCCCGTTGCCGGCGGCGGTCAGAACGTTCTTCTCGAGCTTGTCCTTGGCATCCGCCACTCGCCTGGTCTTGGCGGGCATGGCGGACATGGGGAGGCGCGCGGCGTCATCCCGTTCTTCGGCCGACGACGCCCTGGTCGAAGGCAGGTTGGCGGCCACCCGGGACCGCGCCGGAATCTCGGCTTCACTTTTTTCAGCCACTGGTTCCCGGGCCATGGCCTGGTCGAGCATCCGGTCACCACGGAGCTGCGCTACCTCACCATCAGCGTCTGCCAGGGCGGCAGGCGGGGCCGGTGCCACTGTGCGGGCAACTTCCGCGCTGAGGGCGAAGCCGCTCGCGCTTTTCTCACGCTTTGCCTTGCCGGCCAGCTGCCGGTCGCGCTTTTTCTGCTCTTTCGACGATTGAACGGCAGACGCGCGTCGCTCGTTCGAATGCGAAGGTGCCGGCGAGTCCAGCACCAGGATGTCTTCCTCCAGCTCCGTTGGCGGTAGCGCCGGCGCTGATTCGAGCAGCGGCATCGGTTCTGCTTCGACTACCCGCGCCGAAATCGCCGGCGGTGATTGTGACCGCGGCGCGGCAGGGACCTTGGCGGTCACCGTTGGCGGCTGGGCTTGGTCGAGGGACCCGACGCGTCGTCCCACGAAGCCGCCGGAAAGCGGATCGGCAAAGATCCGCTCCGCCCGTCCGAGCTCCTGCTGCACCGATTCCACCAGTCCGAATCCGGCGGCCAGGATGACGGTGGCGGCAAGCGCCGTCGCCAGATTTCTGGCACCCGGATCCGTACTGCCGTGCCTGCTGACAGACTTCGATCCATGAGCAACAGCCTTGGCCGTGCGGGCCAGCAGCGATGCCGGCGCCGGCAGCGGGGGAAGTCCGGACAGATCCGCATCCACCCGCTCCAGGGCTTCGAGAAAAGGACCGCAATGGTTGCAGCCGGCGACGTGCTCGCGTATCGCGGCGTCACGACGGATGAGCCCGGCGCCTTCATCGGCGAGACGCTCCTGCACGGCGACGCAGCGCATCACGATGCACCTCCTGTGGTCCCGGACGCGTGCTCCGCCAGAGCCCTGGCCAAGCTAGCGCGCGCACGCCGGGTCAAGGTCTTGACCGTATTGAGCGGCATGTCGAGCACCGTGGCGATGTCCTGCAGGCGCAGCCCGGCGATGCTGCCGAGCAGCAGCACTTCGCGTTGCGCCAGCGGCAGTGTCGGCAGAGCTCCCTCCAGCCATGCCACCGTCTCCTGGATCTCCGCCAGTGTCTGGGGGCCGTGATCGCCGCTGGGCGTGTCGCATGCTTGGGCTTGGCCGGCCACACGGTGGCGGCTTTGGTCGCGAAAGTGATTGCGCACGCTGTTGGCCGCGATGGTGAACAGCCACGGCCCCAGGGGCCGGGACGGCTGATAGGATGCGGCGCCCAGATGGATTTTCACGAATATCTCCTGAAACACGTCGTCGCGGCTTGCCGGCGGCACGCCGCAGCGCACCAGATAGCCGTACACCGGCGCCTGATAGGCGTTCATTAACTCGGTGAAGGCTTGGCGGTCGCCTCGGCAGTGACGCGGCAGCCAGTGGCGCTCATCCAGACTGACGACCGCCCTGATAGGCTCAGCTGTTGGCTCGGCTTCCGGGCTCACGCGTGTTGCTCTCCGGGCGTCCATTCACTGGTGGTACACGGGCGGGACAAAAAGGTTTCAGCCCTGGGTTGTTTCCGTGGGAGATATCTGCCGCCTACGGCGGCCGGGAGATAGCCCGGTGTGTGCCCGTTCATGATGACTTGAAACGGGCCCGTCAGCGGAGTGGGGTTACTCCCCGTGTGGCGGGCTCGGGCCCACGTCACACCGGTAGAGAATGGCTGGTCTGGCCACCGTCGGCCGCGGCCTGGGTCTCACTACCGGGAATCGGCGGGAATTGGCAGAAACGGGCAGGAAATGCCGGGAGTAAAAAGGGGACAGATCTATTTTCCATACGCGGCACAGGCTCTGTCGGTCCCCCTGCGTCGGGAAAATAGATCTGTCCCCTTTTTACTCGGCGGGCCGGCGGCCGGCGATGAGCATGGCAATGGCCACCAGGCCCGCCCCCAGCCACTGGCCTGCTTTGAGCTGCTCACCCAGCACCAGCACCGCCACGAAGATGGCGGTCACAGGCTCCAGACACAGCAGAGTCGCCGAGCGCACCGGACCGATGAGCTTCACGCCGACGAACATAGCGATCACGGCGGTGGCGAAGATGGTGACGATGACGGCGATCAGGCCGATGCCGAACGCCGTGTCCGGGATGGCCACGGCGTCCAGCCCCAGGGTCAAGGCGGCGCCGCCCACGAAAGCCACGCTGCACGCGTACCAGCTCATCAGCGTGGTGCCCATCCAGGGCAGGGCCCAGGCGGCGACGATGAAGGTGGTGGCGGCGCCCACCGCGGCCAGCAACGCGAACCCGAAGCCGGCGGCGTTCAGATGCGCGAAGCTCGCCTGGATGGCGAGCCCCACGCCCAGCAGGGCGAGGGTCACGGCCACCAGCTCGGCGCCCCCCGGCCGCCGTCTTTCCATGGCGCAGACGACCAGCAGGATCATCATGGGGTAAGTGTAGAAAATCAGCACCGCGAGGTTCACCGGAATGTAGCTGACCGATACCAGCGTGCCTCCGGAGACGCTGATAAAGCACACACCCACCAGCGCGCTCGCCAACATGCCGCGGGGCGAGATGCTGAAGGACCCCCTCGTGACGCGCAACCACAGGCCCATGACCAGCGCGACGGTCAGAAAACGCAGGGTCAGTATGCTGAGCGCATTGCTGCCGTGATCGTAGGCAAGCCTCGAGAGCGGCAGCGTCGCGCCGTAGCACAGCGCCGACAGCACGGCCATGGCAATCCCCAAGCGTCTGCTCACGATGGATCAGTAAACGATGGGACAGCCGTAGGCGCGGGTGATGGGGCGCGAAACGGGGCGACCCGCCAGAGTTTCGTCCAGCGCCTCAGCCATGTAGTCGGTGGCCAGGTCGATATCGGCGATGCGGGTGGTGGGCCTGTCATCCATGCCGCCCATGTACACGAGCTTGCCGTCGGCATCGATAATGAAGATCTGGGGCGTCACTTCCACGTCGTACAGCCGGCCCATACGCCCGTCGGAATCCAGAAGAATGGACGTGGGTGTTGCATGGTAGCGGTTGCGGAATCGCTGCGCGCCGCCGGCATCCATGTATCCCGCGTGGCCGGCAGCCGTCGAGATCACCGTCAGCCAGACGACGCCCCTGGCGCGCGCGTCGTTCTGCAGCGACTGCATATTGTCCGAGTCGTAGTGCTTCTTGACAAACGGGCAGTCACGATTGGTCCACTCGAGCACCACGTGGGAGCCGCGGTAATCGGAAAGCCGCCGGCGCTGGCCGTATTCGTCCACGGCAGAAAAATTCGGCGCCGGCTTGCCGATGGCGACGTCCTGCACCGGGCCAGAGTATCCCCGGCTGAGCCCGCTCAGCAGGAAAAGAGCCGCGACAGCAACCGTCAGCCAGTCCGGCCTGCCCAAGATACGTTCCTCGATTTCGATACCAGCGCGTGGCTATTCTACAGAGTGGCAAGCCCGGGTCGAGCTACCCGGCAGCGGCAGGGCTTGTTATGGTCGGTCACCATGAGTGAAAAGGGGACAGGTAAAAGGGGGACAGATCTATTTTCCCAACCCGGGGAATCAAGCGAGTCGGTGCCGCCTGCGGAAAATAGATCTGCCCCCCTTTTACCGCGGTTGGCAGACGGCACGGCACCGTTGACCAGTGCCGATCTCCTGGCTCGGTTGGAGACTCTGAACATCGCCCATCGTACGGTGGAGCACCGCCCCGTATTCACGGTGGCGGAATCGAAAGGGCTGCGCGCCGAATTCCCCGGCGGCCATACGAAGAACCTGTTTTTGCGCAACAAAAAGGGGCGCATGTGGCTGGTGACCTGCCTCGAGGATCGCGTGATCGATCTCAAGGAGCTCGCGGAGCGCCTGGGGGCGGGACGTTTTTCCTTTGCCAGCGCCCAGCGGCTGATGCATTACCTGGGCGTTATTCCCGGCGCCGTCACACCCTTCGCCGTCATCAACGATCACGGTGGTGTCGTGCACATGGTACTGGATGCCGGCCTGCTCGAGCACGATCCTCTGAACTTTCACCCGCTTGACAACGCAATGACCACGGCCGTTTCCGCGGATGGACTGTTGCGTTTTCTGGAGTACGCAGATCACCCGCCGCAGATCGTGGAGCTGGGTTAGCCGGCGCCGCGTTCGATGTACTTCTTGACCGTGCGCCGATCCAGATCGATGTGGCGGGCTACCTGCTCGTAGGAACCCATGCGCGCGTACAGGGCCCGGCAGTAGCGGCTCAAAAGATCCGTAGCGGTCAGGCTGCCGGCACGGATGTCCTTTGCGAGGGAAGATTCCTCGTCCTCACCTGTCTCGGTGGTCACACCTTCATAGTGGCCATTGAGCAGAATGCGTCGCACTGCCTGCTCGAGCTCGCGCACGTTACCCGGCCACGGGTAGTCATCATCGATGGTTGCGCGCAACGATGTCACCACCCTATCAGTAAGATCCGGCGCCTGGCTTCCGGTGGCGCGGGTTAGAAGCAGAGACACGAGCTGCTCGAGCTCCGGGGGATGTTCCTGCAGGCGCTGGCGCAACGGCGGCACTTCGATGATGTCGGAGCACAGGCGATAGAGAAAGTCATCGTGAAACTCAGCGCTTGCACGAAGTTCCACCAGTGAGCGGTTGGTGGCGGCGATGACTCTGCCGTCGAAGCGCAACTGCTCGTGACTGCCTACGGGCGAGTAACGCCGCTCCTGAAGCACCGTCAACAGCTTGATCTGAATGGGTACCGACACTTCACCGATCTCGTCGAGGAACAGGGCGCCGTAGTTACTCAGTCGTTCGAATAACCCCCGATGGTTGCCGATCGCGCCCGTGAACGCCCCTTTGCGGTGTCCGAACAGCTCCGACTCGATGATACTCTCCGGATACTGCGACAGATTGACGGCGACGAAGGAAGTGTTGAAGCTCGCGGCGAAGCAACCCCGTTTCCGGTCATAAGGGATCAACCCGGATCGCCCGATGGCGGCTGCCGCCAACGTTTTGCCCGTTCCGGTCTCACCGAGCATCAGGGTGGAGAAGTCTTCCATGCGATTCCACAGGTACTTTTCATAGATGCGCACATCGGCGGTGAAAACGTTGTTCCACAACGCGTGGCGCAGGCGGCCCATGGCGGGGCTGTCGCCTAGCAGAGAATCGACGATGAAGTAGTAAGCGCGGCGCAGCTGATAGAACAACGCCAGGTAGCGGGCAGCGTCGTCGCCGTTGAAACCGCAAGCGCGCAACTCGTCGAGTAGGGCGTCCGCAAAGGGCGCCGCCACCGGCTCGTCGCCCTTTGTCAGTTGCTCGGCGATGAGTGCGTCGAAGTGGTCCACGTAGTGGTGATAGACGCGGAACAGCAACACGTAGCCGAGAATTTCCCGGTCACGCGCGGCCACGTCTTTGGGGGCGGTGATGCCTGCCGCGGCGAGCCTTTCCAGTCGTTCCTCACACGCCGGCACGACGGCGCCGAAGGGATGCTTGGGCGTGGCGCCGGAGGTTCGCGGAGCGCCGGGCACCAGGGCGCGGATCCGTGTGTGCGCGTCGTCGAAAGGGTTGCTGAAAATAATCTCGACGACAGCCGTGAAAAACTGCCGATCGTCGGCGTTCAGCTCCATGGAGGCGCCTCACTGAATGTGCGTCGCATGTTCAGTGAGTGTACATGCCGTGTACAGATTATCTAGGAGAAAATGGGGACAAAAAATGGGGACAGATCTATTTTCCCTGGATGCAACAGAATTCCCTGGCTTTGGGCGTAGGAAAATAGATCTGTCCCCATTTTTTTGCCCCATTTTTTCCTAGAAAATCGCCAGCTGCGCATCGGTGATGGCCTCGAAGCTGGTATCGAGAAAATGCAGTATTCCGTTGGCCGCGGGTGCCAGCTGGCGTTCCCGGTAATGATCGTAGTCGGGCTTGGGAAATACGTCCCGCACCGGCTCAGGTCCGGTGGGGGTGATCACATAGCGCACCCAGCGGCCCGGATTCTCGAGCTTGCGTGCCGCCTGAACGTGGGGCGGGACGTTGCGCGTGTACTCGTCGAGCGCCCGGCGCAGACGTTTGCGGTAGACGAGCTCCCGGTCGAGCTCTCCGGCAAGCAGACGGGCAAGGGTCTCGCGGACGAAATCCTCGTAGGGCAGATCGAGAAAAATTCGACGGTAGAGCTCGCGTTGAAAACGCCGCGCCAGCGCCGTCCAATCGGTGCGCACGCTTTCGAGCCCCTTGAACACCAGGTCGGTACCGCCGTCGGCGGTTCGCACCAGGCCAGCGTAGCGTTTCTTGCTGCCGGTCTGCTCACCGCGCACCGTCGGCATGAGAAAACGCAGATAAAGGGTCTCGAATTCCATTTCCAGAAAGGATTCGAGTCGAAACTCCCGCACAAGCTCTTGCCGCCACCGATCAGTGAGTGTGGCCGCGAGATCCGTGCCGATACGCGTTGCCTCGCGCTCGTCGACGGCGTCGCCGAGCAGCACGAACAGTGAATCGGTGTCGCCGTAGATGACGCGAAACCCGTGCTCCACGATGCGATCACGGCTCTTCTGAATGATCTCGTGTCCGCGCAGGGTAATGGAGCTTGCCAGGCGGGCATCGTAGAAACGGCAGCCCGGGGAACCGAGCACGCCGTAAAAGGAGTTCATGAGTATCTTGACGGCCTGAGATAGCGCGGCATCGTCATTCTTCTTGGCTTCGTCGCGCGCCCGCCACAGCTCCTCGATGAGCTCGGGAAGAATGGCGCCGTGGCGCGCGAAGCGGGCCTCGAGAAAGCCGGGTACCGGATCGTCGCCGGGCACGGCGAGTCCCATTGGGTCGATTTGAAAGGTACGGATGATGCTCGGATAGAGGCTCTTGAAGTCCAGCACCAGGACGTTGTCGTAGAGACCCGGCTCGGAATCCATGACATAGCCGCCGGGGCTGCCGGGACCCTCTCCGGCATCGCCCACGTCCGGGGCCACGTGGCCGTGCCGGTGCAGCCGCGGCAGGTAGAGATTGTCGAAGGCTGCGACGGATCCGCCCAGCCGGGCAATCGCAAGACCGGTGAGCTCCGCGCGGCGAAGCGCAAATTCCACCAATCCCGTGGCGGCGAAGATTTCTGTGACCAGACGGCAGTCCTCGATGTTGTAGGCGGCAAGGCGGGCGCGATCTTCCCGGAACAATCGGTTGATCTCGCCGACCTTGTCGCGGCTGCCTGGATCGCGACTGCCGTCGCTACTGCTTTCGCCACTGCCTTGGCCACTCAGATCATGCTTGCCGCGCCCCAGCAGTGTGCGCGCCACCGCTTCCAGAGCGAAGCTTTCGAAGCTCCAGAACGCCGCCCGCAGCCAGTCGATACCGTCGAGCACCACGCGGCCGGGAAGCCGCGCGATGCGCGTGCCGCGTGGGTTCTGTGGTTGCAGCACGGTGGCGCGATCGCCGCCGCGCCCCATGGCAAATGCCACGTTCAAGGCCCGGCAGCGGCGCTCGATGAGGTCCAGATCGAAATTGACCACGTTCCAACCGAGGATCAAGTCCGGATCGGCTCTCGCCAGCCAGGCAAAGAATGCTTCCAGCAACGCCCTTTCGTCGGCGCACGCCTCGACGCGTGCCCCGTCCACGTCGATGGCTTCATCGCAGATCATGAAGACCACGGCGCCATGGTCATCGCCATCGTCACCGTGCACCGCGATGGAGTACAGCTGTCCCGATAGCCCGTCGCTCTCGACGTCCAGCGAGATAGCGGTAAGCCGGGCGCGGAAGGTGTCGCGCACGATCACCGGGTTACGAAATTCGAGATAGCCTCCACATTGGCGGGCTTCGCCGCGGGCGCTGAATGCGGCATGGATGAAGCGCTCCATGAGATAGCGATCAGTGGGTTTGAGATCGGACTCGTACAGGGTGACGCCGTGTCCGCGCAACGACTCGCGGGCGCTCGCGAGATCCCGTTGACAGCGGAAATACAGGCCGTCCACCGGTGTTCCTGACAGGGTCGCGAGTTCCAGGGGTTTGCGTTCGAAGCGCCGGTTGCCTTCATCCAGCCCCGGCAGCGGCGCGTCACGGGCGACAAAGCAGATTGCCTTCTGATCATCGATGACGACGCGTACCGGTCCCTGATCCGACAGGGCCCACAGCACGAGCTCCAACCCGTCGTCCACATCGCGCCACTGACGGGTCAACAACAAGCAAGACAGATGCGTGGACATTCAGCGGGGTCGGTCGCCCGCGAGAGTGATGCGCTGCATTGCGCGGTGGTGGCCGTGGTAGTCGTTGAGGGGATAGTGCTGGGTGGCACGATTATCCCAGAAGGCCAGAGAGTCGCGCCGCCAGCGGAACCGGCAGGTGAACTCCGGCTGTGTCTGGTGGTGATAGAGGTAATCGAGAATCGGTGCGCTCTCGGCCTCGCTGAACCCGGCGATGCGCACCGTGTGTCCGGGATTGACGTAAAGCGCCTTGCGTCCGGTCTCCGGGTGGGTGCGCACGATGGGGTGCTCGGCGACCGTGACGGTCTCGCCCGCTTCCCGGGGCCGTTCCCGTAACCGGTGGACGCGGGTCGCTGCCGCATCGTCCTTTTCCGCGCTGTTGACGGCGCTCAGCCCAATCAGCAGACGCTGCATGCCCGGTGACAGATTTTCGTAGGCCATGACCATGTTGGCGAACAGCGTATCGCCGCCGAGGGCTGGTATCACGCGCGCATACAGCATGGTGCCCATGGGCGGGTATTCCAGATAGGTGGTGTCAGAATGCCAGATACCGCCGAAGTTGACGCGCTCGTCCTCTTTCTTGACGACCTCGGTGATCTCCGGATATCCGTCCATGCCTTTGACGAACGGGTATTCGCTGGGCTCACCCAGGGTGCGGGCGAAACGCAGATACTGCGCTTGCGTCAGGGACTGGTCGTGGAAAAAGATCGCCAGATGGCTGAGAAAGGCCCGGCGGATCTCCGCGATCGTTTCATCGTCGAGTGGCTCGCCGAGATCCACGCCGCTTATCTCGGCCCCCAGGGCGGCAGACAGGGGTTGGACCCGGATGCGTTTGTAACCCATGGCGTCAGCCAGGATAATTCATGGACCCACGCGCTACCAGGCGGATGCCGCCACAGTCAGGAGGCGCAGGGCGAGCACCGTCAAAATGACCTTGAAGGCGCGCGCGAAGATGTGGTGGGGCAAGCGATCCAGCAACCGCTTACCGATCATGGTGCCAAGAATTCCGGCACCGATCATGGCCGCCAGCAATGGCAGCCAGGGCAGGAAAGCAAAGCCGAGAAAGCCGAATGCGATGACCTTGAGGGTATGCTGCACCGTCATGCAGGCAGCGTGGGTTGCCACGACCGCGTGCCGGTCCAGGCGATCCGGTGTGATGAAGCTCGCTACGAACGGACCGGTGGCGCCGACGAACATGGTGCAGAAGCTGCCGACAATACCGACCAGGGTGAATCCGCGTTGCGGAATGTGTGATGCTTTGAGTTTCGGCAGCCAGACGACGGCGAGGATGAACAAGCCGAGAATAGTCGTCAGTATCGGCGTCGGCAACGCCACGTACAGCTTCGCGCCAAGGACGATGCCGAGCACCGAGCCGAGCGCGAATGGCAGCAGTATGCGGCGATCGATATGCTGGCGCATGAGCGTGGCGCGCCCGGCGTTGGAGCCAAGCTGAACCACGCCATGGGTGGGTATGACGACGACTGGCGGTAGAAAAGAGGCCATGACGCTCAGCAGAACGAGCCCACCGCCGATGCCGGCGGCCGCGGTGAGCGCCGAGGTGAAAAGGCTCAGCGCGACCAATCCCATGGCCGCCAGTGCCGATACGTCCGGCGGCAGCAAAATCAGGGTCAGAGACTCCATTTCAGATTTGCAATGAGGGATTGATGGTGGGTTCCAGCGACAGCGCGAACAGGTATCGCACACCCACGGAGCCGATTGTGGTCGAGGCCGGCGAGTTTCTCGCTGGATTTCGCTCCGTATTGATGGCCACGACGAGTACTGACGGTGTTCCCGACGCCAGCTATGCGCCCTTCGTGCGCATCGACGACAATGCCTTCTACGTCAATTTGAGCGAGCTTTCGACCCATACGGGTAATCTTCTGGCGACGCCGCGGATAAGCATCCTATTTTTGCAAGCGGAGAACGACACCAAGCAGCTGTTTGCGCGTAAACGCTTGAGCTTCGATGCCGAGGCGGAAGTCGTCGAGCGCGATTCAAGCCGTTGGTGCCAGGTAATGGACCTGTTCGCGGACAAGTTCGGCGACATCATGGATTTGATACGGCCCCTTCAGGATTTCAAAATGTTTCGCCTTGTGCCGCGAAGTGCTGTCTATGTGCGAGGATTTGCCCAGGCCTATCCCATCGAAGCGTCCCAGCTGGAATTGCTTCGCCAAGTCAACGATCTCTGATGTTCAGGGCGCCTTGATGAGCTTCTGGATGCCCCCGAACTGACGTATCCACGGTGGATTCTTGCCCACGCCGGGCGGCAGGGTGGTGACGGCGTTCTGTGCCTGGGACTTTCCAGGGTAGGCGCCGTAAACGGCCGCGTACCATTGCTTGCCGTCGCGCTGGAAAGCGAAGTAAGTCGCTTGGCCGGTGAGCCGATGCTTGTCCAGGTACGCGCGCATCAGATCTTCGTCGCGGGTAGCGAGAAGCTGCAGGG